>Ga0299915_10001908_pt1 | contig 15246 bp, 16 predicted proteins | sample RVTome_13_FD_200263 | JGI IMG/M metagenome (GOLD analysis project Ga0299915, IMG submission 200263) | Soil microbial communities from uranium-contaminated site in the Upper Colorado River Basin, Wyoming, United States - RVT92D227 (version 2) ... | reverse complement strand
GAAAGCCTTACGCTCAGGAATACACGAGAGGTATTTCCGGGTTTATATGTAGCAGGAATGGCAGCAAATGCAACGTTCGGAGGTCCTCGCATGGGGCCGATTTTCGGAGGAATGCTCCTTTCCGGAGAAAAAGTGGCAAACATGCTCTTGCATGCACTCTCACCGAAATCCAGATAATCAGTGAGCTGCAGGAAAGGTTTTTTCAAATCTCAATAATGGTTCCGGTGTGAAGATGCCGCAGCCTCTCTCCAAGCACGCTTTTGAGAACAGCATACGCTTTTTGGCCTGTGCAATGTCCTGTATAGATCGACTGAACCGGATAATCGAGAATTTTCCTCGCGATGTTCTGAATTTCACTTTTACTTCCCGCCATGGTGTTAAGCTTCGGCAGGCCTATCAAATGAAAACCGCCTATGACTGCCTTAACAGGCATTCCGCTTAATTTCTTTACAACTGTATTAATCATAATTTTGAGAAAATGAATCTGAAGCGTCTGTGTCAAAGAGGATCGTTTTTCGATTGAAGGATATGTGCAATGATAATCCATGTTCGGCGATCAGACCATCTTTATCATCTGTCCGTGTATTCTCAATCAGGGTAGTAATTTTCATAAAGCTCTATCCCTTTTTAAGCCTGTCAGAGGCTTGATGTCTAAAACTGGTGTCCTGTCCACCATATCCAGACCTGTTACATGAAGGATATTTTCTTCTCTATTAACGACTCTCAAAACTGACATGCCTATCGGGTTGGGTCTCATGGGTGAACAGGTACTGAAGACGCCGAGTCGCTCATTGCGATGGGGAGGTGTCTGGATCAGATGGGATACAGCAAACTCCGGACTTCGATGAAAATAAAAAATCACTATTATATCCTGTCCCTTTTGAATATCCTTCAGGCCTTTCATATACTCTTCATCAATTATTATCTCCCCCCCGACTTCAGAAATTGTCCAATGCCGGGGAACTGTCGGGGCATCAGTTTTTATAAAACCTATTGTCTTGAATTCAATGTTCATATAATTCCTCGCCATCAAACGAGCATTGATCGATAACTATATACCATAATAGAAACTTTTTAACAGGAAAAACACCGCTTTTTTTCAGTCGACTTTCTGGTCCGGCAATATGGCAGTAACTTGCTGGTGCTGTCTACCGCTTCAGTGTGACCCAATCGGTTCCCTTGAATGTCTCATTAAACATTTTTTGACAATCGAAGATCAGAGACGTAAACTTGAGATGCGTCCCGTTTATATGGCAGATGAAGGAGAGGCTTTCCGGTCAATGGTTTATCTCTGCGACAAGAGCAGGTCTGATGGTTCATGCACGGCTCGGGATAGCGGCTGAGAATTCCGGAAAGCTTGTTTCCATGGTCCGTCAGCAGGCAAAGGAACTGGCAGAGCAAGAAAAAAGGGACTTTATCCTGATTGACGGACTACCAGGCATCGGTTGTCCAGTCATAGCCTCAATCGGCGGAGTTGATATGGTTCTTGCTGTAACAGAACCAACCCTTTCAGGGCTCCATGATTTGAAAAGGATACTGGAGGTGGCAAATCATTTCAACATTCCGGCCATGGTCTGCGCGGAGAGGTGACCGAGGAAATAAAAAGGATATGGAGAAAGGTAGAAAAGCACCTTTTTGCTAACCCATTTAATTCATAATATATGTTGAAAAACGGAAGATTCTTTTTAAAATATAATAGCTCGACTCTTAGGATTCCATAACCATGCGGTTATGAAAGAATAACTTTAAAGGAGGAAAGGTAATAGTATGGCGAAGAAACAGATAGCTATTTTAGCATGTAAAAACATTAAGGGTATCAGTTGTGTTGGCGGCTGTCTGAAGTGTTTTAAAGGAATAGCTGAGAAGGCTGGAGAGTATGAGCGCTGGAAGGATCATGACATTGAAGTTATCGGCATGGATGACTGGGATTTTTAGAGTATCTAAATCCGATATTGACTGCTTACGGAATTGTATCAACAGAGGCAAATTTAGGTTCGTGAAGCGGCAGCAGGATATCCGCCATGTCTCTGACCTTTAGCACGATATCATAAGCTTCATAGACATTCACATGGGTACCGGGAGGAATAACTTCCATCTCCATAGCCTTTATTCTTGGTGGAGGATTAAAATTTTCCATGAGTAAGCAAAATCCTGTTATAGCTGCTTTCCCCTGGGCTGTATCTACGATTACCGTCATCCCTCCCTCGGTATGCGCAGGAGTATGAATGACCTTGATGCCGGGAAGAATTTCTGTATCTCCAGTGAGAGGTTTTATCTGACCTTTTTTCTCCACGTCCAGAATAAAATCTTCATTGTAACGGAAGTCCAGCGGATGGGTATTATGTATTCTCTCCAGTTCTTTTTCATGGACATAAAATGTAGCGTTTATACATTTATCGTCATTCTCACAATGATCGTTATGTAAATGGGTATGAATGACGATATCAATATCTTCTGGCTTTAACCCCCAGCGAGCCAGTCCTTCCTCAAATGTATATACCTTCCCGCCGATTGCCTCTTCTCTTTCCTTGGATTTCAAAGGTGCCATTTCTCCTGTATCCACCAGTATCTTCTTGTCCCCACCCTCAAGATACCAGCAGTAGATGGGAATAGTATAAGGTTTTCCGTAATCATGCTGGTACGTCATCATGCCTTTATCAAAAGCCTTTGTCCCCATCACAATAGGGTGAATTTTATACTGATTCGTGTTCTCCATAAAAAGAATCCTCCTCCGGTATTATTCTTACAACAAGATTCAAAAAAATATTTTTTCTTTCTGTACTTTTTATATTATATAAAAACTAATTCTTCTTTTTTGTATTTTTGAAAAATTCTCGTTTCTGATCCTCATGAAACTGTCACCAATTCGTTTTGTCAATGTTATCAAATTCTGAATATGAAGAAATATACAAGTTGAAATATTAGGCGCAATTTTTTTATAAAAAGCTATTGACTTTTAACAGAAACTATGATAATTTTGCTAACCAGTAAAAAAATTAAGTCTCTTTATTAAAGATAAAGAAAAGCCTGTTTTTGACAGGAGGCATAATTTCAAATTGACATTTAAACTCATATCTAGTTCAATATGTAATCCAGCATAGCTAAAGGGAAGGGGAACGCCATATGAGCGAATCGGCAAATTGGGATTGGGATACAAAAGAAAAATTAGTTGCAAATATAAATGATTGGAAAAAGAAGTTTATTGACATCCGTGAATTAACCCCCTCTGATGACGGTGAGAAAATAGCTGCCGTAGTCCAGCCGGAAAAAGGAAGATTTACCACCTGTGTAAATAGTGACGTCTGGGGGGAGACGTTTGAGAGAGTATACTCGCTTAAATTCAATCCTGATAATCAGCTTATATCATCAACATACAGGGATTATATATGGGCATTAGCTGTTGATCATGAAATGTGGGAGGAAACGTTCGATTTTATATGGAACCTAACATTAACCCAGGATGGCAAAGGTATCGCCGTGAACATCAAACGGGATCCACACCTTGGAGCTGCATTAAATGGACAAGTGTGGGAAAACCTATATATAGATGCAAGACATCTTGCCGTAAGCCCAGATGGACAGAAGACGGCATCCTGTATTCAGATACAACCCATGAAAACATTAGATATTTTTACCTATCAGAAAGGTATCTGGACTGTTGCAGTAGATGGAACTCCCTGGGATAAAAAATTCTGGAGTATCTGGGGGCCTGTCTTTAGCCCTGATAGCAATCATGTAGCTGCATGTGTCAGGACAGGCTTTGCTCAATACAATATTGCTGTAGATGGAAATACATGGGAAGGCCCATTCGGGTTAGTCTGGGAGCCGATTTTCAAACCGAACAGCAATGATGTGATTGCGCCTATCAGAACTCCGAAGGGCACTACACTCGCAATGAACGGAAAGCCGATCTGGGGTTTTTTCTTCAATGTATGGCGTCAGAGATTCAGTCCCGATGGTCAAAAGTTAGCTGCAGTTGTTGTCCCCGCATTTTCTCGATGGACAATTGCGGTTGATGGTACACCCTGGGGTACTACATTCAGCGATGCAGTTCTCTCTCCGGTATTCAGCCCGAATAACAAACGGGTCGCTGCAGTAGTAAAAGATAACAACAGGTGGTTAGTTGCCATTGATGGTACACCATGGGCAGAAAAATTCGATAACGTATGGGACCCTGTCTTTAGCCCTGATAGCAATACAGTGATAGCAAAGGCTGAAAGAAACGGTAAGTTTTATATAGTTGTCGACGGTAAGGTTGGCAAAAAAGGGTACGAATATCTATGGAATCCTGTTTTTAGCTCGGACGGAAAGAAATTGTTAATCCGCTGTGTTGATGGTGGAAAGTATTACCGGAAAGTAATTCCAATCAATGAAATATAATGCAGGAGTGAGAAATGTATGACTTTATAAAAGACCCGTCATTATATAATTTCGTGAGGGGACCATTAGTTTGGATTGCATTTTTTGTATTCATTGGTGGCAGTATCTATAAAATAAGGGAACTGCTTTTACTCGCCAAGAAAGAGAAAGTTGTTTACCCCTACATGAGTTTAAAATTTACCCTCCGTTCCCTTTTACACTGGTTCGTGCCATTTGCCAGTGTCAACTGGAGAAGGCGCCCTGTTATTACGATAGTGACTTTTCTCTTCCATATTGGTCTTGTTCTGCTCCCCATATTCCTTCTATCACATAACTTGCTTATCTACGAATCCTGGAGGATAAGTTGGTGGACCGTTCCCGAAGGATTGGCTGATATCATGACTATGATCGTCATGGGTTGCTGCATTTTCTTTTTCCTGCGAAGAATTTTTGCCTCTGAAGTAAGATTTGTTACTTATGCTGATGATTATCTTATCCTTGCCATTGCGTTTTTACCTTTCATTACCGGTTTCCTTGCTTATCATCAGTGGTTATTGCCACATAAAATTATGGTGATACTTCATATGATCTTTGGCTCGCTTATGTTGATAGCTATTCCTTTTACAAGGCTGGGTCATATGCTTTACTTCTTCCTCACAAGAGCTTATATGGGTTCTGATCAAGGGTATCGTCATTCACAGGACTGGTAAATTAAACTATGGAGGTTTACATAAATGGCTGAAGTAGGCATCAAAGAAAGCGTCAAGACAAAGGATTGGATTGAGCTGAAAAGAAAACCAGTTGCTGATCCGGGCTTTGATGAAACTGTCAAAAATCTCACACCGGAAAAGATAGAAAAAGCAGTAAATGCTGTTTTAAATATTGGAAAAAATGCAGGACGATTCATGGCACCCTTAGAGACGTGCATTCACTGTGCGCTCTGTTCTGATGCATGTCATTGGTATCTCTCCCATGACAAAGACCCTACTTATGCACCTGTTGCCAAAGTTAAAATGACTCTTTGGGAGCTGATCAAGAGAAAAGGGAAGGTAAGCCCTGAGTTCATGAAGCAGGTTGCGAGGATTGTCTTTTGTGAATGCAATCTCTGCCGTCGTTGCAGCATGTACTGTCCTTTTGGGCTGGATATAGCATATCAAATTGGCATGGTCCGCCGCATTTGTTTTATTCTTGGGTTAGTTCCTCAAAACATACTGGATCAGACCCATAGCCTTTCAGCCACATTAACCCAGTTGTGGATTACCCAGGGTGACTGGATTGACACCATGCAATGGCAGGAGGAGGAGGTAAGGGCTGAGATAAAAAATGTTCGCATCCCTGTTGATAAAGAAGGAGCAGATGTTATGTGGTGCCCTCTCGGCACCGAACCGAAAGTGGCTACGTATCATATTGCCCGTACAGCAAAAATCATGAATGTTGCCGGAATTGACTGGACTGTGGCTGCACAGGACGGCTGGGACAGTGCAAACATGGGGATGTTCATCCGTGACATGGAGACGATGCAGAGGGTTGTACGGGGGATTTATGACAATGCCATGAGGTTAAAGATCAAACGAGTAGTGCTGACCGAGTGAGGGCATCCACTGAATGCCACATGTTATGTGGCACCACCGCTGATGGGATGGAAGGATAGTCCGATAGAGACGTTGCATCCGATTGAGTTTTACTATGAACTTGTCAAAACTGGAAAAATAAAGATAGATAAAAATAAGAAGATTAAAGGCCCTATTACCATTCAGGATCCTTGTAATCTTGTAAGGCTTAGAGGCAGAGCAGAAATGATTAGATACCTTGTTGGGGAGGCATGTGAAGGTCCTATTATAGAAATGCAACCAAACAGAGAACATAATTATTGCTGTAATGGCGGTGGAGGCGGAAATGCCATTGGCCCGCCATGGAAGGCTAACAGATGTGCGGGAGCCCGGATAAAGGCTGAGCAAATTAAGGCTACTGGGTGTCACAATATTTGCGCCCCATGTCATAACTGTTATACCAGTATCAATGACGTACTAAAGTATTACAATCTCGAAGGTCATGCCATGTTTATGGATGAAATAATAGCTCAAACAATGGAAGTTCCTGAGGAATTTAAAGCAGGACAATAAACCTGGAAGGATAGAATTATGGGAAAAAAGCTACTATTCTTAGTATTAGGCTTAAGTATATTACTATTACTCATTAATGGATTGCATGGTGTTTATTCTGTAGAAGGTCCTGAAGTGACTAAGAAAGTCCTGGAAAGCAAGCCCGTGCAACCTGTTACTAAACCTGATAATAAGATTGGTGTTGCTCATACGGAGATCTTCGGTAAGTTAGAACGGCCGCAGGTAATTTTTGACCATCAAAAACATATTGAGGCTTTGAAAAAGGAAGGCAAAAAAGAAGGGGAAACGTGCGATACATGCCATCCTGTAGACAAAGAAAAGGATCTCATCTTATTTGATTTCCCCAAAAAGGTTAACGGAAAAGACAAGGACTCGGTAATGAATGCATACCATGACGAATGTATGAACTGTCATAAAGAAAAAAGTAGAGAAAAGAAGAAAGCTGGTCCAATCGTATGTGGAGATTGCCATGTTGAAAAACTTCAATCCGTAACAATTAAATATCCATTATTTGAATTTGATTATCAGGTTCATGATACCCATGATAAGAAACTCAAAGAGAGAAATATTAAAGAGACCTGCGATCTCTGTCATCATATATATAACGAAGAATTAGTTTATGAGAGAGGAAAAGAATGGTCCTGTTACTATTGCCACGACATCGGGAAGCAAACAGGTCCTGCATTGGCTGTCGAGACACGTAATACGAAGAAAAAAGATTTTAACATAAGGAGAGTTTCTCATATAAGATGCCTCAACTGTCACCTGTATTTTACTCTCAAAGAAAAAGTAGATCCGACTGGGAAGAAAAAAGTGGGCCCGCTTATCTGCGATAAATGTCACACCGGAAAATATAAAACAGTTGCTGAACTTGAAAAGGTGCCACGACCTGATGCCTGTCAACCGGAAAAGCCATTCATAGATATTGAAAATGCCAAGCTGAAGGGAGTCTCCTTTGATCATAAAGCTCACGAAAAAAATTCCAAGACATGCCGGGGCTGTCATCACGAAACATTAAACGCCTGCAAAGAGTGCCATGATCTCATGGGGAATCCTAACGGCAAGTGGGTTAATGCTGCAAATGCTTATCATGATGTCTTTTCTGAAAAAAGCTGTGCTGGTTGCCATGATGTCAAGAAAAAAGAAAAAGATTGTGCGGGATGTCATCACGCTATACTGCCGATGAGTTTGGAGACAAAAGGTCCAAAAAAAGATAGCTGTTCCCGCTGTCATACCGGAAAAAAGGAAGGCATTCCCAGCCCGCAAAAACTCTCTATTGCTGAGATTGAGAAGGAACTTGATAGAGAAAAAGTCAAAAAAGAGGTTGAGGTAAAAGTTTTAGAAAAGGAATTCAAGGCCGCCAAGTTCCCGCATTTTAAGATGCTTGAGAAGCTGGTTAAAATATCAAATGACAGCAAGATGGGAACCTATTTCCATGCGAAGATGCAGACTATCTGCGAAGGATGTCATCATCAGAGCCGTGCAGAAGCTGAAGCCAAGAAAAATACTCCGCCGTTATGCAGGAACTGTCATTCGAAGTCGTTTGATCCTCTGCATCTGAATAGGCCGCATTTGCTCGCTGCTTATCACCGTCAGTGCATCAGTTGCCATGAAAAAATGAAACTTGAAAAACCGAAGCAATGCAAAGAATGTCATGAAGAAAAAGCTGTGCGGCCAGTAGATATCATTTCGAAACCTCCAGGCTATGAAACCCGGTAAAATGGGAAGGAGATAAAATGATTCATCTTTATATTTTTGAACAGTTATTTTCGCCAAAAGGTTATGAATACGCAATAGCGGTTTTAGCTATGTTTGTATTCATTTTTTTCTATTACGTTTTGAGCACAAAGAGATAATAATTGGCACGGAGGCTAATCTATGGGAATTAGCAGGAGAAATTTTTTAGGGCGAGTAGCAGCGATCACAGGAACTGCTATATTTGGCAGCAGCACAACAGCCCATGCATTGAATACGTCAAATGAAAGAAACTGGGATTTATGGGCAAAGAAGTCTAAAGCACCTGTCCCTGAAGAGCGCTTAGGCGTACTCGTTGATACAACCGTATGCATCGGATGCAGGCGATGCGAATGGGCATGTAATGAGTGGAATAAAAACCCGAACCGGCCAATAAAAGAGTTTGAAGCTTCAGTATATCAGAAGGAGTCTGTTTTCAATACGGTAAGGAGAATGCATGCGGAAAACTTTACAGTGGTAAACCGCTTCATCAACTCTAAAGACAGTACCCCTATTTATGTTAAAAGACAGTGCATGCATTGCGAGGACCCGGGATGCCTGTCGTCATGCTTTGTCGATGCGTACAGGAAGACCAAAATAGGATCGGTCTTATATAACCCTGGTGTATGTATTGGATGCCGTTATTGCATGCTCGCCTGTCCTTTTGACGTTCCTGCCTATGAATACAATGAACCCCTTAACCCGCAGATTACCAAATGTACCTTGTGTTTTGACAGAATCTCCCAGGGCAGTGTGCCGGCTTGTGTTGAGATCTGTCCTGCCCAGGTCATGACATTTGGAAAGAGAAGCGATCTGATTAATCTTGCTCATAAACGGATTATAGATAATCCGGGCAAGTATGTTGATCATATTTATGGGGAGCATGAAGTCGGCGGAACAAGCTGGTTGTACCTTTCCTCTGTCCCGTTTGATCGAATAGGCTTCAAAACAGACCTCGCGGAGACACCGATACCTAAACTCAGCAAAGGGTATCTCTTCGGGGTAAAGATGTTCGAAATAGTCGGTGCCTGGCCCCTTGTCTTTGGGGCTTATTACGTTATATCAAGGGCTCGCAAGAAGGCAAAAGAGAGCCATGAAACATCCGCTGAGCAGAAGGGAGAAGGCCATGGCGAAAAACACTAATTCCTGGGTGAGAGAGAAGATATTTCTTGGGATGACCCCGCGGGATTATATCATCAGTCTTTTTACTGTTCCCAATTTGATCGCCGGGGGTATAATAGCGCTGGCAGTTGCAGTAATGATTTGGAGACTCTTTTTCGGACTTGGTGCATCAACGAATCTTTCGGATAATTATCCCTGGGGATTATGGATCGGATTTGATATACTTGTCGGAATCGCCCTTGCCGCACCAGGCCTTACCCTTGGTACAGCAGTCCATCTCTTCGGGATGAAGCAGTATCATCATTTTGTCCGACCGGCTATTCTTTCAAGCCTTCTCGGGTATATCTTCGCAGTATTTGCGCTTATGTTTGACCTTGGTCGTTATTATCGTATCCCTTACCTCCTGGGTGGATCCTGGGGATTTACCTCTATCCTGTTCTTGATAGGCTGGCATTTCTTCCTTTATATCAATATTTGTCTCATCGAGTGGAGCCCGGCCCTGTTTGAATGGTTAAATCTGAGGAAACTCCGTGAATTCTTCAATAAACTGGCTATCTGGGCAACTATTTTCGGAGTTGTAATAGCCGGCGGCCATCAATCGGCACTCGGTGGCTTGTATCTTCTTGTCCCTAACAAACTCCATCCTCTCTGGTATTCGTCACTACTGCCTGTATTTTTCCTTCTTTCGGCTATCTTTGCGGGAATTGCCATGGTGATTGTTGAAAGTACAATTACTCATCGTATTTTTAAAAGCCAGATTGAAAATTTTAGTCATGCCGAATTTGATAAGCTTACCATTGGCCTCGGTAAGGGAGCCGCATCTGCCTTGTTCATCTATTTTATCCTGAAAATATTCGCTATAGCTGATGCTGATACGTGGGCTTATTTGGATACGCCCTACGGTTACTGGTTCTTAGTTGAACTTCTCGGATTTGTTCTTTTACCAGTTTTCTTCTTTACATCTGCTGCGAGAAACGATAATGCTAAGCTTGCACGATTCGCAGGTCTTATAACCGTACTTGGCGTTATCTTAAACCGGCTTAATGTATCAATAGTTGCTTATAACTGGGATATGCCCGCTGCACTGAAGTATTATCCGAAATGGTCTGAGTTTTCACTATCTATTGGAGTTGTTGCAATGCTGGTACTTGCCTATCGCTGGATTGTGAACCGGATGGCTATCATGCGCGAGCATCCTGATTATGAATCATCGCATTAATTTTCAGCTTTGATCTGCTTTTGATTGAGAGGTAATTTTCTTTTGCAGTTTCATAAAAAAGGGTACTAAGAATTTAGCACCCTTTTTTATGAAAAATTACTATTTCTTTGGTGGGTTACCCTGTTTCTCTGTTTCCTTTTCTTTAGATTCTGGTTTTGCTGGCTTGATAGTAACACTTTTTGCCATATTTTTCCCGTCAACCTTTGTATACTTGACGACAACTTTATCACCAACTTTTATATCATGGAGGGTCTTCTTCTCGTTATTTTTTGAAATCTTCGTTTCATTATGAATAGTCAGAACCGTTTCCAAGACCTTGTCTTTGCATTTCTTAGCAACGGTCATTGACATTACGGTAGTATTGACTGCTTTTACGTCACCAGTAATTTGCTGTACTTTCGATGCAACAGGCAGTTTCAACGATTCGGGTGGAGTTGTCCCTGTTTTTTTCTCTGACGCTGCGTAGGATATTAGGGTCATGGCAAACATAAAGATTACGGATAATATAATTGTTTTAGTATCTTTCATAAGGTTCACCTCCTTTCATTCTTATTCTTACTAAAAAGAGCAGATGGAAACGAATATTTAAATTATAAAATTATACAATAAAACAATCCGGGGTTGAAACAATATAATAATAGATCTGCTCGATGTACATTCTATTATTATTTTGTGGTAAAATGATAGAGTTTTTAAAAGGAGTAATAAGAGCTTATGAAAATGACGGGAGCTGAAATATTCATTGAGAGTTTAAAGCGGGAGGGTGTAAAGCACATCTTCGGATATCCCGGAGGTGTGATCCTGAATATATTTGATCTGCTTTACGATGACAAGGATATAAAGTTGATCCTCACAAGACATGAGCAGGGGGCTGTTCACGCAGCCGACGGTTATGCACGGTCAACAGGGAAACCGGGAGTAGTTCTCGTGACATCAGGTCCCGGAGCTACCAACACTGTTACCGGGATTGCAACTGCCTCTATGGACTCGATTCCCCTCGTTGTATTTTCGGGGCAAGTGCCTACCATGCTCATAGGTAATGACGCATTCCAGGAAGCTGATATTGTCGGAATTTCAAGGCCCTGCACGAAATATAATTACCTTGCGAAAGATGTAAGGGAACTTTCAAAGCTTGTCAGAGAGGCTTTTCATATTGCAATGTCAGGACGTCCGGGTCCGGTGCTGATCGATCTTCCAAAGGATGTAACGTCATCAAAGGCGGAGTTTACATGGCCGGAGATAAAAATCAGGAGCTATAACCCGAAATATGAAGGTAACAAGTGGATGATAACCCAGGCAGCCGAGTTAATTTCAAAATCAAGAAAAGCACTTATTATTGCGGGTGGCGGTGTTGTACTTTCAAATGGCTCCAAAGAACTCAGAGAACTTGCCGAAATTGCTGATATTCCCGTAACAATGACACTCATGGGACTTGGATCTTTTCCCGGGACACATCCTCTTTCCCTTGGAATGCCCGGAATGCACGGTACATATTATGCAAACAAGGCTATCCAGGAATCCGACCTGCTGATCGCAATAGGCATGCGGTTTGATGACAGGGTAACAGGTAAGCTCGATGCATTTGCTCCACATGCGAAGATAGTCCATATAGACATAGACCCGACATCAATACGAAAGAATGTGCGGGTAGATGTACCTATCGTAGGAGATGTAAAGCAAGTCCTTACTGTCTTGAACAAGGTTTTGAAAGAGGATATTAAAGAACAATGGGAAGAAGTACGGAAGGCATGGCTGAGGCAGATCGATGCATGGAAAAAAGAGAGACCGATGACATACACCTACAGTGATGACGTAATAAAACCCCAGTTTGTCGTTGAAAAAATCTATGAGCTCACCAAAGGCGATGCTATTATCTCAACCGAAGTCGGTCAGAACCAGATGTGGGCTGCGCAGTTCTATAAGTTTGACAAGCCGAGAATGTGGTTGACATCAGGGGGCTTAGGTACAATGGGTTATGGTTTCCCTGCTGCAATCGGTGCGCAGATTGCACATCCGAACAAGCTCGTGATCGATATAGCAGGAGACGGAAGCATACAGATGAATATCCAGGAACTCGCAACGGCGGTTATCAATAAGCTGCCCGTTAAGGTTGCAATACTGAACAACCGTTATCTCGGTATGGTAAGGCAGTGGCAGGAACTCTTCTTCAATGAGAGATATTCATATACGCATCTCGAGGTTGTACCTGATTTTGTCAAGGTTGCAGAAGCATACGGTGCCATAGGTTTGAGAGCAACAAAGCCTAGTGAAGTCGAACCTGTACTTAAAGAGGCGTTTAAGATAAAGAAGACAGTATTTATGGATTTCGTTGTATACTGGAAAGAAAAAGTCTATCCTATGGTGCCCGCCGGTGCACCGATAGACCAGATGCTTTTCGAAGAGACAAAAGAGAAGGCTGAAAAGAAATTAAAGGCGGTGAAATAGATGAGGCATACGATCTCACTCCTTGTCGAAAATAAATTCGGGGTTCTCTCAAGGATTTCAGGGCTTTTCAGCGGAAGAGGGTATAACATCGAAAGCCTTTCAGTCGGTGAAACAATAGACCCCCAGATATCGATCATGACCATCGTTACAAGCGGGGATGACCAGATCATAGAACAGATAACAAAACAGCTCAACAAGCTCATAGATGTTATAAAGGTGATTGACATGACAGAGCTGGACCATGTCGAAAGAGAGATGGTTATGATAAAAGTCGCGCCAAGGCAGGAAGACAAGGCAGAGGTTCTCAGGATTACCGAAATATTCCGTGGAAGGGTTGTAGACTCAAGCCAGAAGACATATACAGTAGAGATTACCGGTGATGAAAAGAAGATAGAGGCTATTATTGAACTCCTCAAGCCAATGGGCATCAAAGAGTTTGTCAGAACCGGAAAGATCGCGATAGCGAGAGAAGGCGTTAAAAAAAGCTAACATTAATTTTATTATCTGTTCTGTCCAAAATAAGAATTGAGCTTTGGCTCTACAATCTTGATTTGATGACTTCAAAAACCCTTTCTACAGATAAATCATTCATGCATTTCATATCATCACACGTTCTTCTGAAACATGGTGCACATGAAATATCTTCTTTGATTATTGTATGACCCTTGCCGTAAGGTCCTGTCCTTAAGGGATCTGTCGGGCCGAAGACGGCAAAGACGGGGACTCCAAGTGCAGCGGCGATATGCATTGGTCCCGAGTCATTGCTGATGATAAACTTCGCACCGCGCATTATTTCTATGAGGTCTTTCATGTCTGTTTTGCCTGCAAGGGATATTGCATTTCCACCGGAGAGAGAGACAATTACATTTGCGATATCCCCGTCGCTCTTGCTTCCGACGATGATTGCCTGCAATGGCAAGCGTCTTGACAGTTCCCCGAATCTCTCAGGAGCCCATCTTTTTGTTTTCCATCGTGCCCCGGGGACAATCACAACATAATCCTGAAAGGATGAAGGATGAAGGATGAAGGATGAAGACTTTTCAAACAAAGGGAAAGAAAAAACAACATCTGACGTATCGCATCCTAAAAACTCTGCAATCTTCAGGTATCTGTCAACCGCATGGATGTTCTTTCCGCCCGTTACCTTATGGGTGTAAAAAAACCTGCTGCCCTCTCTTGCCTCCCTGAAACCGACTCTCACCGGAGAACAGGTAGCAGCGGTAATGATTCCGCTTCTCAGAAGGCCCTGCAGGTCGATAACAAGAGCAAATTTTTCTTTTTTCAATGCCTTAAACAATTTTTTGATTTCTGTCATTGTGTTTTTTGCATATTGAATCTTTTTCCAGGCGTCTTTATTGATAACCCAGAGCTTATCAATCATCGGGTGTCCTTCGAGCAGTTCTTCAAATCCTTTCGCAACAACCCAGTGTATCTCTGCTGCAGGGAAACATGTCTTTACAGCATTAAGAAACGGCAGACTGTGGACGATGTCACCGAGGGAACTCGGTTTGATGATAAGGATCTTTGAAGGTTTCTTGGGGAGGTTTATCATACTTATCCGCTGTTTTTCAGTATCCAATCAACAGCTGCTGTAATGTCTTTTGCAACAAAATCAGCATCTTGTGATTCTCTTAATTCCCCTGACTGAACCAGTATTCCCCTTGCACCGACAGCCTTTGCAAGGAGCATATCCGCTTCTTTGTCTCCCACTATAAATGATTCCTTCAGGTTGATTTTGTGCTCGCCCCTTGCCCTGAAAAGCATCTCGGGCTCGGGTTTTCTGCAGGGGCAGTGATCATCCGGATGATGGGGGCAATAGTAAAAATCATCAAAGCCGTACTGTTTGATAAAAATGCTGTTTATCTCTTTTATAAAATCTTCATGCACGATGCCTCTTGCAATACCGGATTGATTGCTAACGCCGATAAGTTTGAACCCTTTTTCCTTAAGAAGTTTCAGATTGTCAATTTCGGGAAAAATCTGGAAATCTTCCATTCTTTTGATGTAGCCTGTATCTCTGCATAGAGTGCCATCCCTGTCAAAAAAGACTGCGGGACTGGCAGGCAATAGCTTTTTGATTCCGTAGTAAACTTCATCCGATGTTATCGCATACATGCATCTCATATCGTTGTTTTTGCAGGTGCGTTCAAAGCACGGACTGCACGGCAGATCAGGAGTGATTACAATACTGTTATCTTTATGCACTTCTGGCGGAGGGCCTGTTAGCCGGGGATCGGTTGATCC
>Ga0299915_10001907_pt1 | contig 15249 bp, 11 predicted proteins | sample RVTome_13_FD_200263 | JGI IMG/M metagenome (GOLD analysis project Ga0299915, IMG submission 200263) | Soil microbial communities from uranium-contaminated site in the Upper Colorado River Basin, Wyoming, United States - RVT92D227 (version 2) ... | reverse complement strand
CCAGGGCGCGCCGGCTGGCTCCACGGCGATCATCTGTGCCTCAGGGCGCACGGGCTTGATGGCCTGGGACACGCCCAGGAGAGTGCCACCGGTGCCGATGGAAGCGACGAAGGCGTCGATCTGGCCACCCGTCTGCTCAAGGATCTCCTTGCCGGTGGTCTCCCTGTGAGCGGCCACGTTGTCGGGGTTGCTGAACTGTCTGGCCCACCAGATGTTGTGGTTGGCGGCCTCCACTTCCTTACATTTCTGCCGCGGCACAATCTCGATCACACCGCCGTGGACGCTGGGATCCAGGGCGGTGTCCAGGTCTTCCGTACCCACCAGCTCGATCTGGGCGCCGTAGCTCTCCATCATACGTTTTCTCTCTTCGCTAGCCACGGCCTTGGGCATGTACACGGTTATGGGATAGCCCTTGACGGCGGCCACGAAAGACAGGGCGATGCCGGTGTTGCCTGTGCTGGCCTCCACGATCCTGTAGCCCCGCTTCAAGTCTCCCCGCTTCTCGGCGTTCTCGATCATGTACAGGGCGATGCGGTCCTTGATGCTGCCGCTGGGGTTCAGGTATTCCAGCTTGGCCAGGACCGCGGCCTCCAGCCCTCGGGTGACTTTGCTGAGGCGGACCAGGGGCGTGTTGCCGATGAGATCCAGCACGCTGCCATTCACGGCCTCTCGCGAAATTGCGTCCATCAGGGCGTCTCCTCACGTGGTGGGGCAATGCAATCCATGCGGGAACTTGGCTGCCAAGATCTACGTCTTATGCTCAAAGAACGCGGGCCTAATACTACGGAATGCTGCGGCTGCTGTCAAGTGCAGGAGCACGAGGCGCGTGACCGGGGCAGGGACTGCATATCCAAGGATGAGGGGCAGCGGTAGCGCTGCGCCGGACTGAAGTCCCCCGGTGACTGCTGGACTACACGGCCGTAGTAGCCGTGGAGCTCTACTTCGCCGTTGGCGTATCCTCACTGACAGAGATACAATACGCGTGGACAAATGTACGGTGCCCAAAGCAGACGCTCTACCAAGCTTCTGCTGGACCGGGGGCGCCCTGGAGAGGAATCGGGAGGCGGGCGGTATGGAAGCGATAAGAGTGAAAGCTAGAGTTGGGCCCAACCGCGAGTGGGAGTGGGTCGAGGGACCGCCCGAACTGCCCGAGGGGGAAGTCGAGGTCATTCTGCTGTACGAGCACGGGCGCGACGGCTCCGGGACCCGGCCTTCGGAATGGCCGGTTCTGGACGGTGGCAAGTACGAGGGTTCTCTCCGACGCGAGGACATCTACGACTCGAATGACCGCTGAGCGCTGCGTAGTTGACACGAACCTACTGGTGTACAGTACTGTGGCAGGGAATCCGTGGCACAGAGAAGCCAGGGCCTGGCTAACCTCCCTGGTTGAGGGAAGACAGACCCTGTGCATCACCACACAGATTGTTCGTGAGTACCTGGTTGTGCTGACCGCAGGGCGTGCCTTCAAGCGGCGCTTCAGCGTGGCAGAAGCCCTGCTCGAACTGAACGCTATCCTTGAGACCGTCGACCTGCTCGGCGAGTCGCCGGAAAGCACCTCAATACTCAGGGACTTGTTGCAGCGCTACGACGTGCAGGGCAAGAGGATACACGATGCCAACGTTGTAGCGGTGATGCTGACCAACGGGGTCTCTCTGCTTGCCACCTACAACCAGACTGACTTCGCCGTCTTTGAGGAGCTGCAACTCGTGCCTTTGCCGTCTGCTTCGCGGAGGGGTTGAGCATACAGCCCTAGGATCTGGCCCACGCGCAGGTCTTCAACTGCTGCGTGGGCGGCTATCCACGCCAATGCTGCGTGATGTGGTTAACGGTGACAGGCACGCTGGCCCGTGGTCAAATCGGCGGTGCCGCTGGCGTTGGCTCAGGAGAGGGCCCGACAGCCAATGAGGCCTCGTCGGACCGGGGTTGTTCCCTTGCGTGTCCCCTCTGGAGCGGGCAACCTCGGCAAAGCGAAGGAGGAAGGAAGCGATGGAGAAGGACTTCTTCGCCGGGGTGGAGGTGGAAAGAGTGGAGCTGCCATCTGGCAGGGTAATGGAGCTCCCTGTTCGCTACTACGACTGGGCAGCCATCATGGCACATTTCCCGGCGCCTGCTGCGAAGCTTCGGGAACTGCTGCCCTCGCCAAGGCTGAAACCAGCTCTGCTGACGCCCGGCACTGGGCTGGTTACCCTGGCGGCCTTCGAGTATCGCGATCTCGCGTGTTTCCCCCCGTACAACGAGTTCGCCATCTCCGTCCCGGTTCAATACGAACCGAGTCTGAACATACCAGCGCTGCCCCTGCTTCACCCCGGCTGGTTCCGGACCTTCGGCCTGTACGTCCATCACCTGCCGGTGACCACTCCAGAGGCGTACGAGTTCGGGGTAGAGATTTGGGGCTACCCCAAGTTCCTGGCCGAGATCAGCTTCGAGGAAACAGACGAACTGCGCCGTTGTGTATTGCACGCCGAGGGGAAGGATATTCTCACCCTGGAAGTAGGGAAGATGCACACCAAAGAGCAGTCGCTGGACTACTACTCCTACACGGTCAAGGATAAGCAGCTGCTGCGGACGCGCATCCAGGTGCAAGGCGAGGCCGGCATCGTCCGGCTCAAAGGTGGTGCGACCTTTGCACTGGGTGAGCACCCCATCGCTGCGGAACTAGGCGCTCTCAACATAGGCGAGAAGGCCGCAGAGTGTCTCTACGCGCCTCGGGTGCAGAGTATGCTGCATGCAGCGGAGCGGCGCCTGCCGTTGTAGGACGCCCTGACTGGGCAAACCGAGACCAGGGAGGCATGGAAGCAAGATGCTGGTGACCCGAATGTTGCTGGTTTCTACTCTGGTGATCCTGCTCTTCGGAGTTGGGTCCCCGCTGTGGGCAGCCCCGGAGGCCCAGGGCACAGGTTCGACCATCCACATCGTCCAGTGGGGCGAGACGCTCACCATTATCGCCTCGCGGTACGGTGTGAGCGCGGCCTCCATTGCCCAGGCTAATGGGCTGTGGAACCCCAACTTTATCTACGCCGGCCAGAGGCTGGTCATCCCCACGGGGGCGGCGCCTGCACCACCGTCGGGATCGACCACAACCTACGTGGTCCAGCCAGGCGATACGCTCAACGTCATCGCCGCCCGCTTTGGCACCACGGCTGCGCAACTCGCCGCGTCCAACGGGCTGTGGAACCCTAACTTCATCTACGTGGGCCAGGTGCTGAAGGTTCCCGGAAGCGCGTCGCCCAGCACGCCGCCAACTGCCACCTGTACCTACTGGGTCAAGCGGGGTGACACCCTGACCACCATCGCCCTGCAATACCGGACCACGGTATGGGCTTTGGCCATCGCCAACAATCTGGCTAACGCGTCCTTCATCTGGGTGGGACAACAGTTGACCATACCGGGGTGCTCGCAGGGCTCAACGCCCGCCCCCACGCCAGCGCCGACGCCAGTGCCCGTTGCTGGCGGGGCCAAGGCGGTGGTCCTCGTCGTCTGGGACGGTGCGCAGCGCGCCCATCTCCAGGAGATGCTCGGCAATGGCCAGCTCCCCAACCTCTCAGCCTTCATTGCTGAGAACCAGCCCCTGACCTGGCCCGTCATCAAGTCGCAGACCTGCCGCCCGGGCAGCGAGGCCGGCTATCGCACGGAGACCGGCCCCGGCAATGCAGCCATGGCCACGGGCCTGGGGTACGAAGGCATGGGGAACTGGACTAACGATGAACCTCACCCTATCCCCGATGGGCGGACGCTGTGGGAATGGTTCAAGGCGCGAGGCTACGTCACGGGGATGGTCTCCTCCAAAGACGAGCCTTTCTGGCCCAACACCACCCTGAACAACGCGCGGGGCGAGATCGACTACTGGAAGGTATCCAGGCAGCCGCAGTCCTGGGTCACGGACAACGCCCTGGCCTTCATTCGCGCCCAGGCCGGAGGGCGCTTCTTCCTGTGGGTCCACTACCGGGAACCAGATTCCATAGGCCACGGCCTCGGCGAGAACAGCGCGGAGTACTCCCAGGGTCTGGTGGTAGACGACCAGGAGTTTGGCCGTCTGCTGGCCGAGCTGAGGGCCATGGGCATCCTGGGGCAGACGGTGCTGATCCTGACCACCGACCACGGCTTCAACGAAGGCGGAATGCAGCATGACACCTGCTCGGCGGACACCAAGAACCTGTTCCTGGCCGTGAGCAAGAAGGGCGCTGCCCTGTCTGCCTGTATCCGATATCAGACGGACTTTGCGCCCTGCATCTGGGGACTGTACTGATCTGCGGAATCGCTCACGAAGATGAGGTTTCCCTGAGCGAATTGTGGCGCAGCAATCGGCGGGAGTCCGCGTATCAGTCCGGGCCTGTTACTTGCGAGTCGACCCGGCGGCTGGATGAGGAGGTCGCAGCATGAAGAGCATGAAACGTAGCCTAACCGTCCTGTTGGTCCTTTCCGCTGCCCTGAGCGCGGCCGTGTGGCCCGTTTCGGCGACGCCCGAGAGGCAGGGCACGACCATCCACATCGTGCAGTGGGGGGAGACCCTGTACATCATCGCGGGACGGTATGGGGTCACGGTCAATGCCATCGTGTCGGCCAACGGTTTGTACAACCCCAACTACATCTACGCCGGACAGATGCTGGTCATCCCCACGGGCAGCCCAGCACCGACGCCCTCGGGACCGACCACGACCTACGTAGTGCAAAGGGGCGACACTCTGGGAGTCATCGCCGCTCGCCACGGCACCACGGTGAACGAACTTGCCAGGCTCAACAGCCTGATGAACCCCAATCTGATCTACGTCGGCCAGGTGTTGAAGGTGCCCGGTCCCGGGACATCTCCGCCGCCGCCCTCCAACGTGTGCATTTACTGGGTCAAGGCCGGGGATACGCTGACCAGAATCGCCCTCCAGTACCAGACCACCGTATGGGCCCTGGCCATCGCCAACAACCTGGCCAACCCCTCCTTCATCTGGGTGGGGCAGGAGTTGATCATCCCCGGGTGCGGGACCACGCCCCAGCCCACGCCGACGGCGACCTGTCCGCCCCAGGCGACGGCCACGCCACGACCGCCCACGGCCACACCCACTCAGCCGGGGCCAACGCCCACGGCGACGCCCAAGCCTCCCACGCCGACCAGCACCGTGTCGCCTGGCACATATCAATACACCATGGTGCGCGAGCCCGACAAAGCGCCCTGCCACCCCGGGTACTGCATTCCTGAGGTGAGCGGGGTGGTGCAGGACGCCGCTGGCAACCCCCTGAGCAACTCCACGCCTGTGTGGATCATGCTGGTCTCAGAGAAGCAGGGCACGATGTACTGCCGCACGGGGGAGCCCAGCCTGTATCTCCAGGAGGGCCTGTTCAAGTTCATCTCCAAGGATGGGGACGTGTTCGGGGAGTACACGTTGACCGTGATACGGAGCCAGGGGGATCCCACCGCTCTCTCGCGCACGTATTCGTTGAAGATGAACTCCCACGTGAACGCCGGCCAGCAGTCGAATATCATCTTCAAGCGGAACTACTAGTCAGACCTGGGAGGTCTCGGCGAAGCATGGACACTCTGACGGAAATGCTTAGAAGGCACAAGTCGCACATCGCAGAATACCTGTGCATACCACACCAGCAGTGGGCGCGTGTGATTTCTCGTGTTGAACGCCAGGAGCAGGCGCCCGTGGCCGATTTCCCCGATGAGCAGGTGTGGACCTTCCTCCTTGCCTGCGGGTATGCCATGGCCGGGGGCCCCGGGGTCGCAGCGCTGGCAAGACAGCTTACCGAGTCCAATCCGCCCGCCATTACTGCGACAAAGATCTGGTTTGAAGTTCTACCGATACCACCTCGGAACAAGGAGGGGGTGACACACCTTGATCTCGCTTTGGGGAGCATTGTGAGGCGCGAGTCAACGCAGAGCGGGATAGCACTGAACCCTGTGGAGGGTGCGTGGATCTGCTTCTGTGAGATGAAGTGGTATTCCGACGTGCAGCCCACAGTGACTAACGACATGCAGCGAAATCAGTTGGCTCGAGTGATCGAGAACGCCCTCTGCTTCCAGGATACCGGGAAGTACGCCGGGGCGGTCCATGTAACACTGGTAACCCCTGCTCTATTCCGCGATGCAACTGCAAGGTCCCGGCTCTACCAGTACAAGTTCTACGAATACAAGCGCGATGGCGACTCGGTACTGAGAGACCTTGAAGCTTCTGGTCTTGGACAGAGGAATCAAGGAGATTGGGTCTATCCACCCGACATCGCGCAGCGAATACGGAATCTGTCGCTTCACTGGGCCACGTATGATGATCTGTTCGAGAGTCTCCCGTATTCTGCGATCGGGCAAGGCATCGCCGCTTTCTGGAGGCAATACGGAAATTATCAAGGTCGCGGGTGACACCGCGGCCCAGCAGTGCTCGCACTCCTATTCGTGATCGTCACCTCCCTGGGCTTCGGCAGCGCCCTGGTGGCGGTGCCCCCGGCCCTGATCTTCCTCCCCAAAGAAACGGTGGTCTGGTGCATGATTATGGTGAGCCCGTCGCTATATTCTTGCCCCTCGGCGGGCATTCGCTAGCTCCATAGTTCCCCCCGCTGGTCAACGTGCCACCCTTCCCGTACAATCCCTTTCGTCGAACCATGACACAGGAGTCAACAGGATGAGCAACACGAGTTCTGCGCGCGCGATGAGCGCCTGGGAGAGGAACCTGCTGGGCGTCACCCTGGACCAGGTCCCCTCGCTGCTGCCGGGCCTGCTGGTGGCCGCCCTGCTCGCTGCGCTCAGCATCTGGCTGAGCGAGTTCTTCGGCGTCACGCTGCTGGGCTTCGACAAGACGCCCATCTCGGCGGTGATGCTGGCCATTCTGCTGGGGCTGATCATCGGCGCCCTGGTGCCGGTGCCTCAGGCGCTCAAGCCAGGGTTCAACTTAGCGGTCAAGAAAGTGCTGCGCCTGGGCATCATCATGCTGGGCATCCGCCTGACCGTCTTCGACATCTTCAAACTGGGCGTCTTCGGCGTGCCCATCGTCGTCTTCTGTATCCTGGGTGCCCTGTTCTTCACAACCCGTATCAACAAGTGGGTCAACCTCCCCGAGAGGCTGGGGACCCTCATCGCCGTGGGCACTTCCATCTGTGGAGTCTCGGCCATCGTGGCCACCGGCCCGGCCATCGACGCGGAAGAGGAAGAGGTGGCCTACGCGGTCGCGGTGATCACCGTCTTCGGGCTGCTGGCGACCCTGGTGTACCCCTACGTGGCCAACGTGATCTTCGCCGGTGAGGCCTTGAAGGTGGGGCTCTTCCTGGGCACGTCGGTCCATGACACCTCCCAGGTGGTGGCTTCGGCCAAGGTGTACGCCGACGTGTTTGGGGCGCCGCTGGCCCTGGACGTGGCCACTGTGACCAAGCTGGTGCGCAACGTGTTCATGGTTGCCGTGATTCCGCTGATGGCCTTGTACTGTGCGCGCAAAACAGCCGTGCAGCGTGAGAGCCCAGACAAGAGGATCAGTGTCCTCAAGCTGCTGCCCCTCTTCATTGTAGGGTTCCTGGCTATGGGGGCGATTCGATCCATCGGCGATGCAGGCGTCAACGCTGGAGGGAATGCCTTCGGGCTGTGGGACGCCGCGGCCTGGACGGGCATCGTGGGCTTCATCAACACCTGGGCTGGGAACCTGCTGGTGGTGGCCCTGGCCGGCGTCGGGCTGAACACAGATTTCCGGGCCTTCAGAGGGCTGGGGATCAAACCCTTCATCGTGGGCCTGGGTGCGGCGCTGGTGGTGGGGGTGGTCAGCTTTCTCGCTATCACTCTGATGGGCAGTCTGGTTACCTTCTAACGGTACATCTGAGAGGCGAGAGCGAGGGAGCCAGCCGCGGGCGCGCGTGCGCCTGTTGCCTTCTCCGCCGAAAAGCGTACTCTGGCTGACCTGACTTTGTTGATCCTGGTGATTGTCGAATGCTCCTTGTCCTATTTGTGATGGTGATGTTCGTCGCATGCGTGGTCCAGGGCATCCTGGGGTTCGGCAGCGCCCTGGTGGCGGTGCCCCTGGCCCTGATTCTCCTCCCCAAAGCGGCGGTGGTCTCGTCCATGATTTTGGTGGGCCTGTCGCTCAACGGGTTCCTCTCGGTGAGAATCAAGGAGCGGATCAGCTATCGTCCGGTGCTGATCCTATTCTTCGCCAGCCTCTTCGGCATGCCACTGGGGGTGTGGGTCCTCCGCGCCATCCCCCTCGAGACCATGCAGGTCTTCGTAGGCTGTCTGGTGGTGGTGTTCACCATCCTCGTGCAGTGGGGGAGGCTCAAGCTGCGGCAGAACGCCCTCCCCACCGGCATTGCGGGTTTCTTCAGCGGGCTGCTAGACACCAGCACCAGCATGTCGGCGCCGCCCGTTTTGATTCTGCTAGCAGGCCAGGGTCTCCCCAAGGACCAGCTCCGCCGCACGCTGGTCTCTTTCTTCTTCGTCTCCGATCTGGTGGCGGCGCTGATGCTCGTGGCCAGCGGGGTGATGACGCCCCAGACGGCCAGCTACGGGGTGGCGGCCATACCCTTCGCCTTCCTGGGGGGCTATGTGGGAGACAGGTTCTCGACCAGGCTCCCGGAGAGGCCGTTCAGGGTGCTGGCCCTGGCGGTGTTGTTCCTGGCGGGGGCCTACAGCGTGGTGAGCGGGTTGGCCTAGCTACGAGCTGGACCCGCGTCGCGGTTGACAGCCTGAGGCATTTGTTGTATATTGGGGTTAGACAGTCGGACGATCCGACTCTCTTCCTATCCGAGGCTCGCAGGAAAGAAGCTTGAGGTGCAAGCTATGGAGATACTGCAAATCAGAAAGAAGTTTCAGATCACTCTGCCCCAGCCAATCCGCGAGGAGCTTGGCCTGGAGGAAGGGGACTATGTCGCCGCGGAGGTACGGGACGACGAGATTGTCCTCAGGCCCAAGCGACTCATCGACAAGAGCCAGGCCTGGTTCTGGTCCGAAGAGTGGCAGGCCGCTGAGCGAGAGGCAGAGGAGGACATAGCGGCGGGTCGCGTGCACGAGTTCCCCACAGCGAAAAAGGCCATTGCTTTCCTTCACAGGCGGACTGACCACGAAGAGCGCCGGGGGTAGGCCGCGTGCCTGTCATCATTAGTCAGCGCTTCGCACTGGCGTATGCCGAGTTGCCCCTGGATGTCCGGCGGAGAGTGGACAAGGCCCTGCGACTGCTCGAACAGGACTTCAGGCACCCAGGGCTGCGCGCTCGGCCAGTACAGGGCACGGAGGGAATCTACGAGGCGAGGGTTGATCGGCGGCACCGGATGACCTACCACCGGGATGGTGATCGGCTGCTGATGCGTAACGTGGGGGAGCACGACGAGGCGCTTCGCCGCCCGTGACGGTTGTCGAGGGAGCGCCCAGCGAGCCGCGCAGCTCGGGCCGCCCTGGGCGTCTCTTCACGAAGCGACCGATCGCTGGAGGAGGAACCGATGTTGAAGAGAAGTGTAGGCCTGGCCCTCGTAGGCACCCCCACAGTGCTCGTGCTCGTGGCCCTTTGGACGGCGATGGCCTCGCCCAACGCTGTCGTCGAAGCTCAGGGCGGTTCTCCATTCACCCTGGTCATCGGCTCCACGGATGAGGTGAATTCCCTGGACCCGGCCGACGATTACGCCATGGGCAGCTGGGAGATCCTCTACAACGTAGCCAGCGGTCTGCTATCCTTCGTCCCCGGCAGCACCGAGCTGGCACCAGGCCTGGCCACGGCCATGCCAGAGGTCAGCCCTGATGGGTTAGTCTACACCTTCACCCTCAGGTCAGGGCTCCACTTCCCCGACGGCACCCCATTCAACGCTTACGCCGTCGAAAACTCCATCAACAGGGTCATGCGATATGGGGAGGGGTACGGGAAAACGCTGGTTGCGGACTACGTCTCCGAGGTCAAGACCGCTGGCAGTTCCACCGTCGTTTTCGTTTTGAAGGAGCGCATCGCCTTCTTCCCCGCTCTGGTGGCCATGGCTCCCTACTACCCGGTGAGCCTGAATTACCCGTGCTTCAAGCTGTACGAGCTCTATCCACTCTGCACCTGCGGCGGCATCGGCCCCTATACGATAGTTGACTGGGACGGGGGTGTCTCCCTCGAGTTGCAGGCCAACCCCAACTACTACGGCCCGCCACCGGAGACTTCCCACATTATGGTGCGCTATTACAGCACCCCCGAGGATCTCCGCCAGGCATTGGAGGATGGTGAGGTGGACGTGGCGTGGAGGGCCCTCACCACCCAGGATTACCAGGACTTCAAGCTCCAGCCCGACTTCGACGTGGTGGAGAGTGATGGAGGCTTGATCCGCTACCTGGCCTTCAATACCATCACTGACACGCCACCCTTCGACAACCCCAACATCCGCACGGCCATCGCCGCAGCGGTCGATCGAGAGACCATCGCCCAAGAGGTCTTCACCGACACCATGTCACCGCTGTACAGCATTGTCCCAGACGGCATGTGGAGCCACGAGGACTCCTTCTTCGACCTCTATGGACGACGCAACCTGACCGAAACCAGGAGTCTCCTCGCGGCAGCGGGGTATGGAGACACCGATGAGCTGACCATCGGCACCACAGACGACGTGAGTTCACTGGACCCGGCCGACACCTACGCCACCGGCAGCTGGGAGATCCTGTACAATGTAGGCAGCGGCCTGCTATCCTATGTCCCTGGCACTACCGAAATCACACCGGGCCTGGCCACGGCCATGCCAGAGGTCAGCCCCGACGGCCTGGTGTATACCTTCACCCTTAGCTCAGGCCTCAAGTTCCCCGACGGCACCCCCTTCAACGCTAACGCCGTGAAGAACTCCATCAACAGGGTCATGGAACACGGGGGAGATGCGCAGTTCCTCGTTACGGACTTCGTCTCCAAGGTCGAGACCGTCGGCAGCTACGCCGTCAAGTTCACCTTGAAGCAACCCACCGCCTTCTTCCCTGCTCTGGTGGCTATGTCCCCTTACTACCCGGTGAGCCTAAGCGACGACTGCTTCGACCCCTACAACCTCGAGCCAGACTGCACCTGTGGCGGCATCGGCCCCTACACCATCGTGAACTGGACCCAGGGGGTCTCCCTCGAGTTGGAGGCCAACCCTGGCTATTATGGCCCGCCACCGGAGACCTCCCACATCATCGTCCGCTACTACAGCACCCCCGGCGAGCTCCGCCAGGCTCTGGAGGAGCATGAGGTGGACGTCGCCTGGAGAGCCCTCAAACCAGAAGACTACGAGGAGCTGAAACTGGACGCCGAGTTCGAGGTGTTGGAGGGCGCGGGGAGCTTCATCCGCTACCTGGCCTTCAATACCATCACCGACACACCGCCCTTCAGCACCACTAACATCCGCAGGGGAATCGCCGCAGCCATCGATCGAGAGACCATCGCCCAGGAGGTCTTCTCCGACAGCATGACGTCGCTGTACAGCATGGTCGCTCAGGGCATGTGGAGCCACAAGGACTCCTTCTTCGATCTCTACGGACAACGGAACCTTGCGGAAACCATATCTCTGCTCGCGGCTGAGGGGTACACCGAGACCAACAAGCTGGAGTTTGAGCTTTGGTACGGCCTGGACCATTACGGCTCAACTGAGCCCGACTTCGCTGCTGCCCTCGAGGAGGACCTGGAAGAAAGCGGCGTTATCTCGGTGACGATTCACGGCGAGGACTGGAGCACTTTCTCAGACCGCTTCACCTCGGGGGAGCTGGCGGCCTTCCTGCTGGCCTGGCGGCCGGACTACATGGATCCCGACGCCTGTCTCTGGGTCTTCGGCCACTCTTCCCAATCGGGAAACATGGGCATCTTCTACAATGACTCTGAGATGGACTACCTGCTCGAAGGCGGCCGGGCAATAACCACACCCGTGCACGGCTCGGCTAGGGAGGGGATCTACCACGACATCCAGGACCTCTGGGCCGAGGAGGCGCCGACCATCCCCTTGCTGCAAGGAGTGGATTTCGCGGCGGTATGGGACGGGGTTCAGGGGGTCAACTTCTCGCCCCTCGGGCTGCTTCCCTACTTCACCATGTCCCAGTACAGAATCCTGGAGTTCGACCTCTGGTACGGCGAGGACCATTACGGCACCACTGAGCCGGACTTCGCCGCCGCCCTCGAGGAGGACCTGGAGGAGAGCGGGGCTATCTCGGTGACGATTCACGGCGAAGAGTGGAGCACTTTCTCAGACCGCTTCGCCTCGGGGGAGTTTCCCGCCTTCCTGCTGGCTTGGCGACCGGACTATATGGATCCCGACGCCTACCTCTGGTACTTCGGCCACTCGTCTCAATCCGGGGGCATGGGCATTTCCTACAATAACCCAGCGATGGACGAGCTCCTTGTGGATGGCCGCGGGACCACACCATGGCACGGTGGGGAGAGGCAAGGGGTCTACCAGGATATCCAGGACCTGTGGGCTGAAGAGGCGCCGACGATCCCGCTGCTTCAGGGCTTGAACTTCGCGGTGGTGGGGGAGAGCGTTCACGGTGTCAAGCCCGCGTACTTTGAGCTACTTCCTTACTTCACCCTTTACCAGCACAGAGCCTACGTACCACTGCTGATGCGGAGTTACTAGCAGCTCGGCGGCTGGCAGGACCAAGGCCCGGGACGGGTCGATCAACCGGTGGGCACGACTCGATTCGCTTCCTCAGGCGGCGCTCTGTGGGAGTGCTGGGGTGGCCACCCGCGGATGGTCGGCCCGACGACTGAGTTGGTGCTCGCGTCAGGCCCCGGAGGAACCATGTACAATCCGTAGCCGCACGGCATGCCGTGCGGCTACGTGGTTCAAAGTGGCTCACTCTGCGGTGAGGCCGTTGATCTCGTCCTCGCGGCACTCGCAGGCGGCGCGCACTATGTCCCCGTTGGTCATGGTCCCTTCGTAGGACTCGCTGCCGTGGGCCGTCCAGCCGGAGAGCACCAGTGGACAAGACCCGTCGGCGGGGAGCCATTCCCCATCGTACTTGCGGGCGAAGTGCAGGTGGGTCGCGGTGGAGTAGCCCCCCTCGCATGATGGGTGTCCGATCCGCTGTCCCTGGTCCACCCTCGTCCCCGCTGGTACACGCTCCTCGGCGGCCACGTGCATGTAGAACAGGTTCCACCCCGTCTCCTCGTGTCCGTCGCCGTCCAGGTCGATGACCACCACACCTTCGTCGCTGCGTACCACCAGTCCAGCGGCGGCGGACACGGTCCACTGAGCGGACATCTGGCAACCCAGCTCCTCCGGCGTGATGAAATCCACTGCGGCCCAGGCGCTGCCCTCGTTCCAGGCCCCATGGGGGCCACCGGTGAAGTACCAGGTCTGGCCCGTCTCCCAGGGCAGACGCAGGTCGGGCTGAGTGAGGTCTGACGGCACGGAGGGGCCAGGATCGCCCTCGAAGGGATCGCCGAACAGCCCCCGGTAGGTGGCCAGGAAGGAGTCTGGCCCGTCCCCGCAGATGGTGTGCCACTCCTCCCAGGTGGCGTTGTAGGCCAGGAAAAACTGCAGGGCCGCCGTCCCCGCGTTGATGCCCGGGTCGTACTGGCCGCGCTCCCCCTCAAGGAGGTCGATGATCTGCCTTCCCCGGCCCTTCCAGTCGTAGTATCCCTCGTTCATCTGGTCGGCGGCCCAAGCCAGTTGAAAGAGGAGGGTCATCTGCCCTTCCTCTGTGGCGCCCAGAGGGTGCTCCAAGGACCAGCCCGAAGGGTTAGGGTTGTCCAGCCAGCCGCTCTGGAACTCGATCATGGCCAGCAGGAGCCTGGGGCTCACACTGTACCGCCGGGCCATCAACTGGACGATCTGGGGTCCGGTGAGTATGTCCCCGCCCACTTGTTCCTCGTAGCTGTTGAGATACCCGGGCCGGGTCCCACAGAACGCCTCCACGTCGAAGCCCAGGTGAGAGGGTCCATAGACGAACTTGCTGTCTGGAAGAAGGGGAGTGGAGGGGCCCAAGGGCAGGTCCAGGGAAGGGAGGGCCAACCTCTGCCCGACGTGCAGGGCGTTAGGGTCCTCCACGCTGTTGACCAGGATGATGTCGTTCGTGGAGCATTCGTACCTGGCGGCGATGTAGTCCAAGGTCTCGCCCGCTTGGACGAAGTGGACGTAGGGTGCGGGGGTGGGTGTGGGTGCTGGCGTACGGGAAGTCGCCAGCAGAGGCTCAGGGGAAGCGGGGCCACTAGTACCGGAAGCGCTGGCCGCGGGCTCCTCAGGGGCCGGGGTGCGCGCGCAGGCCAGGGCAGTGGCCAGGAAAAGGAAGGCCAGAGCCAGCCGCAGAGGCAGCGAAGGGGCAAGGGGGGGACGGGCGGGCTTTCGCCTAAGCCTGGCTGCGATGTGGTTGTGCTCCATTGGTCTTCTCATGGGCCGTCGTGCCAAACGCGCTGCTCCCGATGCATCACCGGCGCCCGCGCTGTGTGGGCTGTCGTGGACGGCATCGTGCGGGTCTCGGCGATTATAGCTCAGGACGATGGTGGGGAAAAGTGGAGGTGGTGTGGGTACAGCCGGTGCCGCTCTCGCCGCGTCCGGGGCAGTGATCACCAACTGCATCCACTGCCAAGGAAGAGAATGGGCGTGGTTGGAGCAGCGAGGGCGCTATCCTCGTTCTTCGGGGCGCGAAGGGAGGTGGACGACCGGATCAGGTAGTTGTGGTGGGGGGTGGCTTCAACATGACGGACCATTCGCCGGGCGATGGGGAGTTTAGTCGGGGAGTGGGCGATTCCTACCGGGAGGCGGGATGGGGTTTCGGGCACACCATTCCCGAGCTGGAGGTCCGTTCTATGCCCACCCCTTTTCCCTTGATCGGCATTGACTACATCTTCCATTCGGGGGACATTAGGGTCAGGCGGTCACAGCGGAATCGCGCCTCTGTGGTACCAAAGGGCCATTGTCAGGACGGCACGGGGGAGGTATAATTGGAAGTTGGAGCAACGATGGACCTCATCCGTACCGAGGGATTGACCAAGAGATTCGGCGAGTTCGTGGCCGTCAACGAGGTCACGCTGACCGTGGCCGCCGGTGAGATCCTGGCCTTGCTGGGGCCCAACGGAGCGGGCAAGACCACCACCGTGCGCATGCTGGGTTCCATACTCAAGCCGACCTCGGGATGCGCCACCATTGCCGGGTACGACGTGGTTCGCGGTGCCAGAGATGTGCACAGCACCGTGGGACTCCTCACCGAGTTCCCTGGGCTGTACCATCGGATGAGGGCCGACGAGTACCTGCACTTCTTCGGCGAACTCCAGGGCCTCTCCCGAGCCCGGCGGGAGGAGCGCATCGAGGAGTTGATGAAGCGCTTCGGGATGTGGGATGCCCGCAAGAAACGGCTGGGCGAGTACTCCA
>Ga0299915_10001906_pt1 | contig 15254 bp, 13 predicted proteins | sample RVTome_13_FD_200263 | JGI IMG/M metagenome (GOLD analysis project Ga0299915, IMG submission 200263) | Soil microbial communities from uranium-contaminated site in the Upper Colorado River Basin, Wyoming, United States - RVT92D227 (version 2) ... | reverse complement strand
CTCAAAAGCCAAGTCGTGCAGCGAAAGAACCTCGAGCAACAGTTACTTGAGCAAACCGAGCAGCACAGGCAACAGGAGGAGTCCTCTGCCGAGCAAAACAGTAAACTGAGCCTCGCCAACGAGCAGTTGAACGGCCAAATCACTCAAAAGAACCAAATCATCGAGCAACTGACACAACAGCGCCAGCAGTTAAGCTGGAACGTTGAGCAGCAGCAAGCACAGCTAACCGATGCCGACGAACAACTGCGGCAGCGAGTACGTGACTATGAGCAGGCACAGGTACAATTGCGTCAGTGTGAACAAATTCTGAACGAGCGGACTGCACAATTAGCTCAAGTTAGTAAGGACTCAGAGCTTCACGCAGCCAAGCACAAAGAAACACAGAAGTTTCTGGCGGAGCAGTTGTCGCAATACGAACAGGCCAAGGCACAACTAGGGCAACAGCTCGAAGCAAAGACCGCGGCGCTGTCGGCCGTAAGCGAGCAGCTTAAAGAGCAGACGTCAGAGCGGACAAGGCTGGAAGAAGAGCTTGGGCGGCACGACGGCGAGTTAGCCGCTGCAAGAAAACAACTTGCGGAGGACGCATCGGCGCTGGAGCAGTTAAATCGGCAGCTCTGCGGGAAAAACGACGAACTGGCCTGTGCAGAAAAGCAGCTCGAGAAGCAGATATGCGAACGAAAAAATTCAGAAGGGCAACTACAAAAGCAGATTCAGCAGCTTACCGAGCAGGCTGCTTCGGCGAATCAGCAGCGCCGGCAGAAAATTGCGCAACAGAAGGAATTGGAGGAATCTTTTGCCGAGCGCAATCGCCTATTGACTGATGCCAACGAGCAATTACGAGACCAGGTTGCCCAGAACAGCAAGACAATCGAACAACTGACGCAGGCAAACGATAAACTGAACAAACGACTCGAGCGGCAGCAGGTGCAGCTTGCCGAGGCTGATAAACAACTGCGTGGACAACTGCTCAAGTATCAACAAGCACAGCAACAGTTACAACAGCAGGGGCGACTGCTGGATGAAAAGACTGCCGAATCGGCTCGGATTAAAGAGGACTTAGAGTACCGGACCGGTGAGCACAGGGAAAAGGAAAAGCTGCTGCGGCAACAGTTGTCGCAGCACGAACAGAACAATGTCGAGCTACAACGACAAATAGATGCCAAGACTGTTGAACTGTCGGCCGCAGGTGAGCAACTCAAAGAGCAAACGTTACAGCGGACACAACTGGAAGAAGAGCTTAGGCGGCAGGGTGACAAGCTGACTGCTGCAAAGCGAGAGCTTGCCGAGCAGATATCCCAACTTGAACAGACCGACGAACAGCTCAGCGAGAAAAACGGTGAGCTGGTTGCTGTAAAAGAGCAGCTCGGCAAACGGGCCGCCGAGCAAGAGAATCTCGAACGGCAGTTGCACGAGCAACGTCAGCAGTTCGAGCAGCGGGTCAAAGAGCTTATCACTCACGCCGACTCGGCTCAAGAGCAACTAAGCCAGCAGGTCACCCAGCATAAACAACTGGAGGCCTCTTTTGCCGAGGACACCCGTCGGTTCAGTTCGGCCAATGAGCAGTTACAAAGGCAAGTCTCTGAAAAAATCGAGGCAATCAAATTGCTCACAGAACAGCGGGGTGAGTTGGGCAGGAGACTCGAGCGGCAGCAGGTGCAGCTTGCCGAGGCTGATAAACAACTGCGAGAGCAACTGGGCAAATATCAAAAAGCACAGCAACAGTTGCAGCAGCAGGGACAACTGCTGGATGAAAAGACTGCCGAATCGGCTCGGATTAAAGAGGACTTAGAACATCAGGTCAGCGCACAGCGGCAAAGAGAAAAGCTCCTGCAGGAGCAGCTTTGCCGGCAGGAGCCGGAAAAAACAGAGCTTCGGCGGCAAATGGAGCAGAAGGCTGCGCAATTAGCCACGGTTAATAAGCGGCTCGAGAAGCAGACATCGCAGCAGGCACAACTGGAGCAACAGGTCCGCCGGCACAGCGACGAATTAGCTTGTGCACAGCGACAGCTCAAGGAGCATATCGGTCAACTTCAACGCGCCGACAAACAACTGGCTGACAAGGACAGAGAACTTGCTGCTGTAAAGGACCAGCTCGGTAATCAGGTTACCGAACAAGGGAATCTTGAACGGCAGATAAAAGAAGTCCGTGAGCACTTGGAGCGGAAAACCGATCAGAAGGCCGGCGAACTGGCGGCAATCGACAACCAACTCAAAGAGCAAGCATCGCAGCGGGCGCGATTAGAAAAACAGCTTGGGCAGCAAAGCGATGAATTGGCCGCTGCAAAAGTGCAGCTTGAGCAGCATATATCGCAGCTCGAGCAGGCCAATCAGCATCTCGACGAAAAAGACAGGGAAGTGGCCTGTGCAAAACAGCATATCGACAGCAGTCTGGCGGAGCGAAAGAATCTGGAGCTACAGATTCAACAGCGGAGGCAGGAGCTTGAGCAGCAGGTGCAGGAACTTGGCGAGAAACTATCGCGGGCGGATGAGCGGATGCACCAGGAGACACAGGACAGACAAACGGCCCAGCAGCGGATGACGGAGGTCGGCGAGCAATCCGCAGGACGCCTGACGGCGCTGCGGCGGCAACTCGATGAGAAATGCGCCGAGCTGGCCCAGGTCAGCGACCAACTCGAAGGGCAGAGGTCGCAGCGGGGACAAATGGAGCAGCAGCTCCGGCAGAGGAGCGACGAGCTGGCCGCGGCCAGAAGTCAGCTCGCGGAGCACATATCGCAGCTCCAGCAGGTCAACGAGCAACTTGGCGCCAGGAACAATGACCTTGATTGCGCGAAACGGCACCTTGAACAGTCCCGCGACAAGCTCGACAAGCACAATGCGGAACTGGCACACATCCGGCAGCAGGCCGACGAAAAGGCGGCAGAGCTGACCACAGCCAATGAACAAGTTAAGAAAGAGACATCGCAGCGGACGGAACTGGAGCAGCAGCTTGAGCAACGGAGAGAGGAACTGACTGCCATTAGGGGGCAGCTTGCGGAATATATGTCTCGATTCGAGCAGGCCGCTCAGCAACTTAGCCAGAAGAATGACGAATTGGTCTGCGTAAAACAGCAGCTTGACAGTAACCTCTGTGAGCGAGAAAACCTCGAACAGCAGATGCAGGAGCAGCGCGTGCAGCTTCAGCGTCAAATAGAAGAAAAAACAGCCGAGCTTGCAGCGGTAAGCGAACAACTGACCGAAAGAATCAAAGCGGCGGAACCGGCTGCACAAAAGACCAAAGCATCGGCCCAGGACGGCGAGCAGTCGGCCGATGCAGACGAACAGGCAGGACGCGGCGTTCCTCTGGACAGTGCGAAAATGGCAAAGCTGGCCCAGTTAGCCATGCGGCTCGGGCGCAAACGCCCTTAAAATGAAATAATCCGGCCGTCTCCGATAAGAATCTATTAATTCCAAATCGGCAATTCTGCGCAAGTCTATGTGCGATTCTAAGGCTTGCTTTCAGTCTGCATCATAGTATTATTTTGTTGAATGCCGATTAGTCACGAATGTCAGCGGAGCGAAGAATTGATTCAGGCAAAGAAATTTTAGCCGGGAGCAGAGATGCATATTCGTGCACTCACGTTGCTTGTGGCCGGGCCCTTGTTCCTGATGTCGATCGGGGCATACATATACGTACAGCTTCGGCTCAAGCCCGACAGCGACGAGCTGGACGATTATTTTTGGGAGGTGGAGGACAAGCATCCGGGTCTTGCCAGATACAACAAGTGGTCGAGGATTACGTTAGCCGTGACGGCGGTATCGGCGATATTGTTGTTTGCGGCGGCTTTTATATAGGGGACAGAAAGAAAAAAAATCCCTTGTGGGCCCAACAGAAGGCTTATAAAATGGAGGCGGTTAAGGGAACTCATTTCTTTTTTAAGGGAGCTGAAAGATGAAGCCGGTAAAGAAACTAATCGAGACAGTGATTCTGGTTATTATCATCGTGGTGGCGCTGCTTCTGCTGGGGTTCGAGCTGTTCGGCGAGCGCGTAATCAAGACCGGTATAGAGGCGGCGGGAACAAAGGCGCTGGGGGTCGGAGTGGATATCGACAGCCTTGATTTATCCGTATTTAAGGGACGTGTTGCGATTAAAAGGCTCCGGGTGGACAACCCCGCCGGGTATGAACAAAAGTACCTGCTGCAGATGGGCAAGGGCCAGGTGCAGACACGCCTGAAATCGCTGATGAGCGATACGGTGGAGATTGAGTCGATTCTGCTTGATGATATCACGCTCGCAATCGAGCAGAAGGGGCTGGACAACAACCTGAAGGTCGTCCTGGACTCGCTGCCGAAGGCCGAGGCGGCCGAGGGCAAAAAGCTCGTGGTGAAGGACCTGAAAATCACCAATACGACTGTCAAGGTGAAGTTGTTGCCGGTGCAGGTGATGCCCGGCCAGGCTGATACGGTGACACTGAAGCTCGACCCGATTGAGATGAAGGATTTGGGCAGCGATGATAAACTGACGACGGCCAAGCTGGCCAGCAAGGTGATGGTGGCGATTGCAGACGCGGTGGCAAAACAAGGTGCGGGCGTGCTGCCCAAGGATTTGCTCAATTCTGTTCAGGGTACGCTGCAAAATCTGGGTGAGCTTTCAGAGGCGCTTAAAAAGAAGGACGTTAAAGAGGTACTTGAAAAAGGACAGGAATCGGGCAAAGAAATTATCGAAGGAATAAAGGGGCTTTTGGACAAGAAGGAAGAAAAATAGGTTTCGGGGAAATTTAGGGAGGCTGGAAAATGAATGTGCTGGAGTACTTGAAAAGCAAGAAAATAAAGTACAAGGTCATGGAGCACAAGCCGACGTTTTCGGCGCAGCGGATGGCAGCGATTGAGCACGAGCCGGGCAAGTACGTGGCAAAACCAGTTCTGGTAAAGGCGGACGGGAAGATGATGATGTGCGTACTGGATGCCGACCACAAGGTGGACCTGCGGAGCTTGAAGGAAAAACTCGGTGCAAAGAAGGTCGACCTTGCGGACGAGACCGACATCGGGAATCTGTTTGCGGACTGTGAGCTTGGGGCCGAGCCGCCCTTCGGGAACCTTTACGATTTGCCGACGATTATGGACAAAGCCCTCGAGGCCGACGACCATATCGTGTTCCAGGCCGGCTCACACGACAAGGCGGTACGAATCAGCATGGCCGACTACCGCAAGCTGGTAAACCCCAAGGTGCTCGAGTTCAGCTACCACATAAGCTCCTGACACATACTGTTTGTCAAATATCGAGCGGCGCAAAAGGATGTTCCAGTTTAATGGGGGATACGAAAAATGACTAAGCTCGCAGCGATTCTTCTTCCTGCATTTTTATCTTTTTGCTCCCACTGTTTTGGTGGAACTATCATACGTTCAACGACAATTCCCAATGTACCCTTCAATTTGGACGAGACAATCGGCTTCAGGTTGTTCGTTCTTAATGGAAATAATTTCCTTATGACTGCCTCGTCATTCGATACCGGCAGCAGTTTTCTTTACACAAACGGTTCCTGGACAAGCCTTCGGCAGTACGGAGGCTTAATGAATCCCTATGTGAAAGATGAAAATCTTTTCCTGCCTTTTATGGAATATCCTGCCGGTAAAATTACCATCCAAAAATTTCAAAAAAACAACAAACTGGTTAAAATGCTCGACATCGAGGGTGATTTGATAAAAGATTCTGTACCCTGGGTCGGAAAAAGCTTATTTCCGGTCCCCGACCAGAACGACTCATACTATTTACTGGCGGCTCGGTCAGTGTTTCCCACCAATCCAGGTGAGTTCATTTTCGACTTTGCCTCGGGTGGGCATGGTATTTATTATGTCAAGCCCATCTTGGCAGAGGTGCGGGACGGAAAGGTTGGCAAACCCCAGAAGCTGAAATACGGGGGCAAAAGAGATGAGACCTTTTATATCAAAGAAGTGGTCCAAAGTAAAGACCTGGTGCATTTTTTGGGCTTAAGACAACAGGAAAAACGCGCCTGGGGACCGAGAGAAATAAATTTTACTCCTGTCATATTGCATCATGCCTCTTATAATTTGAAGAAGAAAAAGGTAACTCAAACCAATCCAATATACACAGATACCCCCAGAAGTGATAAAGATACACACACTGAATATGCCTATATGGATATTTCTATGGATGCTCTGGACGACAATGTTTTCGTTGCCTTTTCATGGGTGAAGAGGAATTATCAGACCATTCCTCCTTATGGGGTCAAATATGCCGAATCAAATATCTTCTATTGGGACTGCGTTCAGGACAAAGTCACCAAAGCAGAGAAAATCGCAGATGGATTTAATCCTGTCGTCAGGGCAGACTCGCTCGGTAACGTACACCTTCTATATGTCAATAGTAAAGCAAATCTAATGCACAAGGTAAAACGCAAAGGCGCCTGGCAGCAGGCAAATGTTCTTGTCAACAGGGTGGACACAAAGCCGTATACCGACAGTATTGCTGCAGGATTTGATAAAAACAATAACCTGCACGTGGTTTATCCATCGGGCGATAACCTGATTCACGCGGTGTTAAAGGTAAATTAGTCCGCAACAGGTTTTTTAAGCGATTTCTTCGTCAATCCAGGAAATCAGCTCTCTCAGTTCATCCAGTGTGATGTCACCCATGTGAGCAATCCTGAAGGTTTCTTCTTTCAATTTCTGATAGCCGTTGCCAAACACCGTGTTGTGTTTTGCCTGGATTGCCTTGATTGTGTCGGCGACGTTGATTTTGCGGGTATTCTTAACCGTCGTAAGGGTGTTTGTGCAGTATTTTTCTTCGCAGAACAGGGCGAAGTTTTCCTTTGCCCAGCCGCGGACGAAATCAGCCATCTTTTTATGTCTTTTCCAGACGTTTTCCATACCCTCTTTAACGAGCTTGTGGCACTGGTAGTTCAGGCCCATGATATGCGGGACCGATGGAGTAGTGGGTGTCTGGTTCTTCTCGGCGCTCTTGGCAAAGCTCTGGAAATCGAAGTAGTAGCCGCGGCCGGGGACCGTCTTGCTCTTTTCGAGGGCGCGGCTGCTGACAACAGCAACCGCCAATCCAGGCGGTAAAGCGAAGGCCTTTTGCACCGAGGCAAAGGCGACGTCCCAGCCGAGCTTGTCGAAGTGTATCGGCAGGCCGACCATAGCACTTACCGCGTCTACAAATACAAGCACGTCTGGATATTTTTTCTTCATCATCTCGCTGACTTCGTAGAGGGGATTTGCCAGCCCGGTGCTTGTTTCGCTGTATACCAGGGTAATCGCTGAGTATTCTCCGGATGCCAGTTTTTTATCTATCATCTCTGCGGTTACGGCCTGGCCCCATTCGACTTTCAGCTCATCGACGTTTCGTCCGCAGGACTTTGCAACAGAGCCCCACTTCTCACTGAACGAGCCGCACATAGTGCAAAGGATGGTCTCGTTAAAATCGACGCAGTTGCGGATTGCGGCTTCCCAGATGCCGGAGGCGCTGGAGGTACTCAGGAACACATTCTGATTGGTAAAGAGAATTTTCTTGAGCATCTCGACGGTCTCCCCGTGCAACTGTGCGTATTCAGGCAGACGGTGGCCCAGCGTGGGCCGCGCCAACTGCGCAAGAACATCATTATACACCTGTACGGGTCCCGGAATGAAAAGTCTCGGCGGGTTTTTCCAGTCGGTCATTTTAGTCAACTCCAACAAAAGCTATTCTAATTTGTATATTGTTAAGCCCGTAAAAACTTTAGGATAAAAGTAAGTTGACTTTTGCGGCATACGTTCGCCGGCTTCGGCGACAGCCTTGATATGCTCAATCTTGGGTGCATTCATAAAAAAAACAATCTGCCCATCGCCCGCATCGACTCCTCTGACAAGCTCCTTGGCTTTGTTGCCGCTGTCTTTGATGTACTGGACGTGAGCGCCGCGGGCAAGTTTCTCATCATCGATGCCGAGAATTTCATCGAGCACCAGCTTGGAAATGACGGCTACGTCCAGCCTTCTCCACGCCCGGCTCATTTTGGGGGCGGCTTTATCCATCGACGTTATGTCCTTCAACCTTGCCACATAGAAGGCTCCGTCACCGCCGTATATACCGAATGTGTTATGGTCTTTAGCGTGGTCGGTCTTCATCCTTGCGAGCATCTGATGTCGGGCCTTTCTCGCGGATTCGGGCGAGTCAAAACCGAGCCCAACAACGTCAAAATGCTGTTTGAGTTTGCTTAGAAAACCATCGAGGGAAAAATTGGCCAGCCCCGTAATAAGACGGTGGGTGGCCAAAACAATCAGGCCTTCGTGACACGTGTTGGTAAAGGCCATCATCTGGTACGCAGCCGTGGGATTAGCTGAGAGCTCGGCATAAGCGAGACCGGTTTCGTAACGGTGATGGCCGTCTGCAATAATGCAGGTCTTGTCATTCATCATATCGACTACGGCAGAAATGTCGGTCTTATTTGTGACAGCAAAAAGACGGTGCCTGACATTCTGGTCGTCGGCAAAGTCGATAAGCGGCTGGTCGCTTATTGTCTTTTCGACGATGTTGTCCGCAACGTGGTCCGGGTCTTCGTAAAGCAAAAAGACCAGGCCGAAGTCCGCGGCGGTGGCTTTTTTGAGTTCAAGCCTGTCTATTCTCGGTGCAAGCATCGTATGCTCATGCGGACGGACGATTTTACCAAACGGCTCGAGTTTTCCCAGGGCAATAAAGCTCAATCGCTGGAACCAGGCACCGGCAAGCTCGAAATCCTGAACATAAGCATAGACAGCCTGGTCCGAATCCTGCTTGAGGACCCCCTGCTCTATCCAATCGTTGAAAAAGCCGGCGGCCCGTGTGTAAACGTTGTTTTTGACGCTGTTTGTGGGCCGGGCTTTGGGTCTTGTGATGCGCACGATGTTATAATCGCTGCTTTCGTAGAGCTGCTGCTGTTGCTGGTCGCTTATAACGTCGTAGGGAGGTGCGATGCAGGCGCCGACGTCACCGACGACGGTTTTGTCGTACCTGTACGCTTTGAAGGGTTTAATCTCCATCTTCTCGTCCGGGTATCAGCCAAAAAGGTCTAATAACAAGCCAGGCCCCTACCGGTCAGGCGGCCGAAGCGGGGATAATACAATAAGCGCCTGCCGTTGTCAAACAAACCCAAAAAACGTCCGGCCGGCTGAATTTCGCCGGGGCTCCAGGGTCAAAATTTTCCTTGAAAAATTCTTATTTTTTCCGTTGACAAGGCGCCTTGCCTTGTCTATTATGTTAGTAGACATAATAGAGTTGACCCTGAAGAGGTGTAAAGTGAAGCTGACGACGAAAAGTGAGTATTCGATTCTTGCCCTGCTCTATATCGCCCGGCACGAGAAGCAGGGATTCGTAAAAATAGAGCAGATATGCTCACAGCATGACATATCCAAGAAATATCTGGAGCACCTGTTTTTGATACTAAGGCGCAGCCGGTATATCAGGACCAAAAGGGGCAAGAGCGGAGGTTACAGGCTGGCGCGGCCTGCGTCCAAGATTACCCTGGCCCAGATTGTTCGTTTGATGGACGGCGCACTGGCGCCGACCGAATCCGTGAGCAAATACTTTTTCTCGGACACGCCTCTGTCGCAGGAGAAGAAGGTGCTGAAGGTTTTTAAGGAAATCAGGGATTATGTTTCGAAAAGGCTGGAAAGCCTGACTCTTGCCGACCTTATTTGAAAGGAGATTGTCAGAAATGAAAAAGATAACTATTAGCGCATTAGCCGTTGCCGTTTTGCTTTGGGCCGGTTGCGGGAAAAAGGCCCGGCAGGATTCGCAGACAGACCAGTTGCAGGGGACAATAACGGTATCAGGGGCGTGGGCGCTCTACCCGATGGTGGTCAAGTGGGCCGAGGAGTTCCAAAAGATACATCCGCAGGTAAAGATAGATATTGCCGCCGGCGGAGCCGGCAAGGGAATGGCTGATTGTCTGGCGCAGGTTGTGGATATCGGCATGGTTTCGCGCGAGATTTACCCCGCTGAAATCGAGAAAGGTGCATGGTGGGTTTCCGTAACAAAGGACGCAGTCGTGCCCACAGTCAACGAGAATAACCCTGTGTTAAAAGACCTGCTGGCTAAAGGTATTACCAGAGAAGGCTTTATCCGTTTGTGGATAACCGGACAAACCAGGCGATGGGGACAGATTGTCGGAAACGAAAACGCCGATTCCGTTCACGTTTATACTCGTTCCGATGCGTGCGGGGCAGCGCAAACCTGGGCCGAGTTCCTGGGCAAAAAACAGGAGGACCTTTTGGGGGTCGGTGTTTACGGTGACCCCGGCTTGACCGAAGCCGTCAAAAAGGACGCATTGGGAATCGGGTTCAACAATATCGGTTACGCATACGATGCAAAAACAAAGAGGCAGATTGACCAGATAAAAGTGCTGCCCATTGACGTCAACGGCAACGGCCTGATAGACGCGGACGAAGATTGCTACGGCGACCGAGACAAAATAGTTCAGGCGATAGCAACGGGAAAATATCCCTCCCCGCCGGCGCGGGCACTGCATCTGGTTTGTCAAGGCAAACCTAAAAACAAAATAGTGCTGGAATTCATCAGATGGATTCTTACCGATGGTCAGAAATACGTCTCCGAATCCGGCTACATCAACCTCAGTGACGAAAAACTTCAGGAAGAGCTTGAAAAACTTAAAGCTGATTAGACCAGATGTCCTGGGATTGGCAGAATCTCCATTGTCGGTTCTCGGCAGAGGATACAGTTGCGCACGATAAATAAAAGATTGTTAAAAGACGCTCTTGCCGGCAGGTGTATGCTGTTGTTGACGATTCTATCGGGGCTGATTGTATTTGTTATGGGAATCGGATTGTACATTAGGTCCAGGCCGGTCTTAGCGATTAAACCGCTGAGCGAATTACTGCTTTCGAGTTCCTGGCATCCTCTAAAAAAAGAATTCGGATTCTTCCCGTTTATTATGGGTTCGGTCTGGGTAACGGGCGTGGCTGTCGTAATTGCGGTTCCTCTGTGTCTTCTCACCGCCATATATCTTTCCGAATACGCGCCGAGATTTGTGCGGGAATGGACCAAGCCTCTTATTGACCTGCTTGCGGGCATCCCTTCAGTTGTCTATGGGGTATGGGGCGTCCTGGTGATAGTGCCGCTGATAAAGAATTATATTGCACCGGCGTTTGGCAGTTTCTCGACCGGCTACAGCGTTCTGGCGGGCGGAATTGTTCTGGCGGTGATGATCTTTCCCATAATTATTCATGTCTCCCTGGAAGTCTTCAGAACCGTACCGCACGAAATCAGAGAGGCTTCTTTATCGCTGGGCGCTACCAAGTGGCAGACAATAAAACATGTCGTTGTGCGCAAGGCCTCTCCTGGTGTCGTCGCCGCCGTTGTGTTAGGTCTGTCGCGGGCCTTCGGCGAAACGATGGCGGTCCTGATGGTAGCCGGAAACGTCGTCAAAGCCCCGACCTCTGTGCTCAGGCCGGCATATCCACTGCCTGCCTTGATTGCCAACAACTACGGAGAAATGCTCTCGGTGCCGTTGTATGACTCGGCCCTGTTGCTGGCCTGTTTCGTTTTGCTGCTTGTGGTGTTGCTCTTTAACGTCATCGCCCGGGTTGTGCTAATCAAAGTTGAAAGAGCCATACAGTAAGATGGACAGAAGAACAATAGAAGAAAACCTGTTCAAGACACTGATGATTGCCTCGACGCTCATCATCCTGGCAAGCCTTGTGCTGATACTTGGCACGGTTATCGTCAAGGGATTGCCGGCGATGAATCTGGCAATGATTACTCAGTCTCCCAAAGGCGGATTCTATCTCGGCAAAGAAGGCGGGATACTCAATGCTATCGTCGGCTCGATGTATCTGGCGGGCGGCGCAACATTATTGGCTATTCTGATTAGTCTGCCCGTCGTTCTGTATCTTAACGTACATACCAAAAAGGGTTCACGCCTCGCATCTTTCACGCGTTTTTCGTTCGATGTTTTGTGGGGTGTTCCATCGATAGTCTATGGGGCTTTCGGCTTTATAATAATGCTTTTCTTCGGCCTAAGGGCCTCGCTCCTGGGCGGCATCATCGCCGTGTCCCTTTTAATTCTGCCCATTATGAGCAGAACAATGGATGAGGTAATAAGAATGATTCCCCAGGAGCTTCTGGAGGCATCGTATTCTCTGGGAGCAACCAGATTAGAGACCGCCATGAAGGTTGTGGTGCGACAGGCTTTGCCCGGTATATTGACGGCCGTACTGATTGCGTTTGGAAGAGGTATAGGAGATGCGGCTTCGGTAATCTTCACTGCGGGCTTCAGTGATTATATTCCTTATTCTCTGTTTCGTCCGGCGGCCACGCTGCCGCTGGCCATCTTCTTTCAGCTCGGAACGCCGTTTCCCGAAGTGCAGGAGCGGGCATACGCGTCGGCACTGATACTAACGATTATTATTCTGATAATAAGTATAGTTTCGAGAATATTGGTCGGGCGAGTTACCAGGCATGTTATCAGATAGGACGGTTCCATGGATTTCAAAACCCACATAAGCGTTCAAAATCTGAGTGTATTCTATGGAAGTCAGCAGGCGTTGAAGGACATAACGATCGACATTCCCGACAAGAAAATAATTGCCATCATCGGTCCGTCAGGCTGCGGCAAGACCACGCTGTTAAAATCCTTTAACCGCCTGATTGATTCGGTTGAAGGCGTCAGGGTTTCAGGCAAGGTACTTGTTGACGGAGAAGACATTTTCGACCCGCGGACGGAAGTCACTCACATAAGAAAGAAGATGGGGCTGCTTGCCCAGAATCCGTATCCGCTGCCGATGTCGATTTACGACAACGTAGCTTACGGTCCCAGAATCCACGGGGTAAAAGATAAGAAGAAACTCAACCAGATAGTGGAACACCATCTTAAAGAGGCGGGTTTGTGGGACGAGGTAAAGGACAGGCTGCACAGCCCGGCCTCGAAAATTTCGGTCGGTCAGCAGCAAAGACTGTGTCTTGCAAGAGGTCTGGCGGTCGAACCTGAAATCATTCTCGCCGATGAACCGACCTCGGCTCTTGACCCCAAATCCAGCCAGCGCATCGAACAGAGCTTCCTGCGGCTAAAGAGTCAGTACACGGTCATCATCGTAACGCACATTCTGCGGCAGGCAAAGAGGCTGGCCGATTATGTGGTTTTTCTTTACTGCGGCGAGCTGATAGAACACGGCCCCGCAAAAGAGATGTTTGAAAATCCCCGGCAGCAGATGACCAGGGAATATATAAAAGGGGTAATAAGTTAGGAGCAACAGAAATGAAGAAGTATCAGAGAGTTGTTTTGTTGGCGGCAACAGGGCTAACAGTACTTTTGTGCGGCACTGTTTTGGCTTTTGATGATGACGACTTTCAGTACTGGACCAGTGCAGGGGCGTCGGCAAAAATAAGTAAATACTGGAATGCTGAATTTACCGAGGAGCTTCGATTCGGCAACCACGGAGGAAATTTGTACTATCAGCAGTCCGACCTCGGCTTCGTTTACAGCGGCATTGCGGACTGGATAGACATCGGGCTTAATTTTGGACTGGTCTTCGAGAAGGACGACAAGACAGACAGATGGCACAGGGAAAACAGGCCTCACGTGAACCTCACGTTCAAATGGAAGATGTGGGGTTTGTCACTGAGCGACCGCAACAGATTTGAATACCGAGACAGGGAAAACGCCAAAGACCTTTGGCGATACCGCAACAAATTTACAATTAAAATGCCGTGGAAGCTGACCGCGTGGAAACTCCAGCCTTACGTGGCGGACGAGGTATTTATTAACCTCGATAACGAACATTTCAACCGTAACAGGTTCTCCGTCGGAGTTTCGGCGCCGCTGGGCGAAAAACTCAGCGCGGATATCTACTATATGCTCCAGTCGAGTCGTAAGCATAGTGATTATACCGACTACCACATACTCGGCACGGCCTTTAAGTTCAAATTTTAGACAAAGAAGGGTCTTGGGAATTACTCGGCTGGGTTCATCAGGCGGCCCATAAATAATATGCTTCCTGAACGATTGTCCCTAATGATAAAAATGAATGGGTGGTCTGCACGAAATTCGATATGAAGAATAAGAGCTTTTGCCATAACAACTGCCGTAGCTGCCGCAGCCTCCGTGCCTTTTTCATTGACTTCAATAAAGGCCTTATGGAAAATATCTGAGATAAATAAACGTCCCATACCGTTAATACCTGAGAAATCGGCCTTTTCGGGGCCGAAGGCATCACACATTCCCAATGCAGCGAGAGTGTTATTCAAAACACAAGTTCCCCAAACAATCTTGAATTTGGGGAAATATACATCGACCTTTGTAGTCCACATTTTTGAAATTAAATCATTGAGTCGGTCGGGTGTAAGCGTGTTTTCCAACTCTTTGATGCCTTCCGTTTCTTGCGGCAAGAGCACTAACATACTTAGCTCATTACTTTTGTACGGCAATTCGAGGACCTGCAGTTTCTCATCTCCATAATATTTGAAATCCTCTTTCAGGTGCATCAAGGGAGCATTGACTTTTTTTTCGGCTGACACGGTAAAGTCCGCATCCTTGGTTTTCCACCAGCGGAATTTGGTTTTCCATTCGCCTTTGAAATAGATTGCGTTAGTAAGAACCAGTGTCGTATCCGCGTTCACGCCGCCGGGGGGAATGAGGTTTTCGATTTTATCGTTTGTGTTTTCCCCAACCCACGAATTGATTTTTTGCCGGGCTTGCTCCGTTTCATTGGCAAAGTCAACCTGATTAAGACCTGCCCCGAAGTAAGTTTGTGTCAGATCCAAAAAGCCTTTAAGGAAAGGTTCACCCTTTTGACACCAGAGGGCGTTGGCAAGGAGAAGCCTATAACCGCGAGACCTGTCCTTTTGGATAAGCTCTTCCTGAAGTGCGCCGAATGCACAATAGAGATTCGGCTCGGGCAGTGTAAAATGCAGAGTTGTCCCCATTTGTTTCTTGGTTTCGCCTCGAGCGCCGCCGTAAACCATCGCAAGAGCCGTTGAAACGCTGTACGGGGAGAAAAACAGATTTCCCTTCGGTGCAGTGGTTTTTGGGCCGTCCTTTAATTTGCCATATAGAGCGATTGCGAAATCGGTGTTTCCGGACACCACCGCCCGTGTATCGTCACTTTCGGCAGGGTGATTTTGGGTTTTTGCTGCGAGGGAGGCGCTGGTAAAGCAAGAACCCATAATCAGTATAAATATAGTATTTCTCAGAAATAATCTCCTTTATTTGCGGAGTGGTTTGTTTGGCTCTGCTCGTAATAATTCCTCAGTCAAGCCGATCTCGTCGAAGTATGCTTTGAGTTGCTCTGATTCTATGTAATCATCATAAATAACATTATCTCTAATACCA
>Ga0299915_10001905_pt1 | contig 15255 bp, 29 predicted proteins | sample RVTome_13_FD_200263 | JGI IMG/M metagenome (GOLD analysis project Ga0299915, IMG submission 200263) | Soil microbial communities from uranium-contaminated site in the Upper Colorado River Basin, Wyoming, United States - RVT92D227 (version 2) ... | reverse complement strand
TACGGATCGGGGATGTACCTTCGGCCAGACGGCATAAAGCCCTGGTCGGGACGGTCCAGGCTACCATCTAGGAGTTGCATGGCTAGGGTCGTGCTATCCCCTTCAGTCATGAGCCATTGAGTGGCGGGCTCAAATGAATTAGGACCAGCTAGATCTACCAAAGGTCTTGCAGAGAGTAACATCGATAACTCCTTAAGGGTGCAGCCAAGATAATACCGAATCAACAACAGCCTTAGGTGCCGACTCGTAATCCGTCTCTTTGATTCTTAACAGCTCGATCCCAGCGGCCTGGCACTCTCGGTCCTTGCGGGCATCTCGTGTCTGAGCTTTCTCTCTACGATGATGCCATCCGTCGTATTCTATGGCTTTTCGTAATGATGGCAGCCAGATATCCAGCTCTAGCCTTCGCGAGGAGAGAAGGCCGGTTACGCCGTTCTGCGCCTCGGGAAAGTGTTTCTGTACGATTGCATAGATCTCAAGTTCAGCTCGAGAGTGTTTGTTGGCACAATGCGGACACCCTGATTTCATATAGAACCGACTACCCGCCGAAGCCTTCCATTTGTGTCCACGATTAAGGCAGACCCATCCGTACTTTGTGTTGGAGCCACAAAATACATCTTCGAACTTAACGATATTGGTCTCGCGGTCCCACTCTAATTCTAGGACCGGTGCGAGACTCTTAAGGGAGTTCATATCGCTCAGCAGCTTACCCGAACACCACGGGCATTCGCTCTTGGCCCCAACTCGGTCATTTGGAGTAGCTAGCCATTCGTGTCCTTGGTCACACACCCACCAATATTGTTTTCGAGAGCCGTATGATACTTCTGCGAACTTCTTCATATTTTTGTGGTGCCACTGCACGGCTAGTTCGGGAGCCATAGTGAGTAGCGAATTCTCTTCAGAAACGAGCAACCCGCGACAAAACGGGCAACCGCTCTTTATGTTGGTACGACTATTTGGTGTTGCGCTGTAGGTATGTCCCTTCGGACAAACCCACCAGCGCTTGATGTGAGAGCCATAACTTACGTCGCAAAAACGTACATCATTCCTAGGGCTCCATTCCCCTTCTAACTCCGGCGCCTTTGCCTTTATGGAGAAAAACCTAGCCATGGTCGGTCCTTACGGTGCGATGGCTAGCGCATCTGTGATTTTGGTTTGTAGGTCGATGAGTTCAGCGCGAGTTAGGCGGTGCTGGCGCAAAAAGTAAGGAGGGTTGCCGTATGGGCTACCGTAGGGATTGCCGCCGCATCCATATGGATACATATTGTTCTGGTAGGGGTACGAATTGCCGTAGTACGCACCAGCCCACCCATTCCATCCACCTGGGTAGTTGTTGGTGGGATACACTACTTCGAGGCCGCCAAGATAGAATACTTCAGTGGTGGTCTCGACTAGGGGGTTTGGGCTGAGCTGGTCTGTCTTCAGAAGCTCGCGTGTGATGAAGGCTGGCATGGTGTTTAGATTACACCGAAACTACTCCTTCTCATTCAACCAAAAACAAAGTGCTCCGATAGCGAAAGCCAACGCCGCACCCAAGAAGAGCATAGCCAGATTCCTGATATGTAATACGCCCATGACAGCGAAGGAGCACATCATGTCGAACCAAGCACCAACAAAGCAAGCCCAGAAACTGACGTCATTTGCTTTCATCTTGAATCCCTTCAAGAAACCATTGGATGCGAATCCATGCACGCCGATACCAAGGTGCGGATGAGTATTCATCTACGGCGTAGCGAAGGATGAGGAGGTATTCCTGACTGCGCCAAGACATATACCACCACCGCTCCATCAAATCGTATACCTCGCGGTAGTTGTAGGCCATTTCTGCGGCCCTGCGGACCAAATTCTCGTCCACCCCAGCATCAAGCATCAGCTTGGTGAAAAGGGGGATATGGTACCGTTGACCGGGGTGCGTTCGTGGGGGAATCATTCGTTACTCCGAATCGGCTCGTGGTCCGAATTTGTACAGGCATTCCGTAGCTCCAGTCGCTCGAAATCAACGACAGTGTGTTGGTGTCTGGTGGCCAGGGTGGCTGGGAATACGCTCACCTTTGGAAGGCACCAAATCTTGGTGCCGGACTCTACGTCGAGCCGCTCTGGGATGGCATAGTCGACGGCGCACTCAGCATAGAGCTGGCGGTCCTCGACAAACAACACACCACACCCGACAATTTTGCCGGAAGCATACACGGAGATTGGGTTCTGCCATTGCCATGAGACGTTTGGGTCGATGTCAGGCAGCACCATCGCCGTGAAGTACCACAGCCTGGCGTCTTTTGCTTCAATGATTCGGTCTGGGATATCAAATCCGTGATTTGAGGATAGCGGTGCGGGTGGGGTCGTTCGACACGCTTCGCCCAGCCACTTGTCGTATTTGTGATTCGAATCCATATTATCTACCCATCCTGTGCTGAGATGTTTAGGGAGCGGGTGCTTGTTAGAGCGAAAGCAGGCGCAATCTGTTCCTATGCATGGTCCACGTTTGCCCTGACCCGATTTGCAATTCTGACACTCCATCACCATGTCACATTTCTCCGACGTAAGACCGCATTTCCCAGGGGTCCCGAAAAACAACACGCTTCAGGTCGGGGGTCAAGGCGACTACACAATCGCAATAAGTTCGCTTCAGACTCTGTGTGACTGTCTTGATGGCAGTGATAGCATCGCCTGTAATATATGGGATTGTGCCTGTGAACGCGACCCTTCCATCTTGGTCGAATTCACGGAAGAGGACCTCTACGCCGTCATATTTAATCATTACTTCGTAAATCTCGAAGTACCGTTGCATTTCACGCCTCCGCTGGCAACATATTGCATTTTTGCACGTTGCCTATTACACCGAGCTGTTGCATTCGGTACGTCAACTGCGTCATCGCTTCCGCGAACCAACAGTCAGCCGCCATCTGTTGAACTAGGACCTGGGACAGATACTCTGGTGGCAGCTTATTCAAGAGCACCAAAGCCTTTTCGACGTCCAGATACTTGACTGCATGGTCTGATGCTAGAGAGGCCAGGCACTTGTAGTACGAATCTGGCTCAAGAGCCCCAGTCCTGGACATGTTCTCCAGCATGCTTTCAACTTCGAGGAGCTGGTCAGTCGCCATGGTTGACCTCTTCCCAGTCTTTTTCGAGGTCGGCGTCGGCGCTTTCAGGGTGGGCGAAGTCATTGCGGCCAGTGACGATGTCGAGTTGCGTCATCAGCTTTCGCCACTTCTTGGAGCCGTACTCGACCCCTTCTAGGGCGTGGGCGATTTCGGTGAGCTTGGGGTAGGTTGGGGCTTTCATGTTACCTCCGATACTGCTCGAATAGACACGGACACCAATCGGCTAGGATGTACCCAGCTTGCCTGGCCACCACTCGCATCTTGGGATGGGCTGCCTTGGAAGTTCGAAGATGAAGGAAGGACTCAAGCCATTCGCGTGCGTTGCACGTCATAACTAATTCAGTTTTGACGCCATTGGGTAGGAAGTCGCGGGCCTGCTGGGGAGTCATCCCTAGGCGAATGGCTTCGTTGTAGAGGTCTTGCTCGGTCTGGTACGCCTTCAGGGCGAACTCGGTTTGCTCGGGTGTCAGGTCCAGTGGCAATAGGAATTGGATGTCGCCAGCACCATGATTGTCTTTGGTGTAATTAACGTACCTGGTGCTTTCCTGGCTGTAGGATGCCAACCGATGTCTGACTACCTCGTGGCTGATGCCTCGGTCGGTGATGATTCGCAACGAAGCCGATACATGCTCCATGACAGACTTGTGGCCCTTTTGAATCACGATGCGCTTGACGAAATCGTCCGACGCCTCGGAGGAGGGCTCCGATTTGTAACAGGTTCTTGCTGCCATTTCAATCATCTTGGCAGGATTCGGGGTAGCCCACTCTAGAGAGACGGACGATTCGATGATTTTCATGGAATTACCTTGTTGAGCAAGGCTACGGAGCCGGACTCTTCCTCTACCCGCACTACCCTCACCGGTCGAGAAGTGGTGGAGTATCGGACCGCTGGGGGCGGGGCTTTCAGGGCTTCAGCTTCTGTCTTGAATGGCCCTTGACGCAGACGTGGGATAACGCGTCCGTCCATTGTCACGTATTCTAGCCAAAACTCTACCTTCATGGTTGCTCCTCCACGATGACGCGAACCGTACGCAAGTTGCAGCCGTTGGCCCACTTTTGGGTATCGGCCCAGTCCGAAGATGCCTTTTGCGAAGCAAAGGGGCCAATCTTCAAGGTGCCTTCGCCGTAAGCATCAAACTCAATCCACCACTCAGTTTTGGTCATCATGGAAGCATTCTACCATAACCCCGCCAAAAGAAAACCCCCGGAAGCTTTGTGGGCTCCCGGGGGTTGGGCTCCTGTTTATTTAGCGCTCCGAACACTCCGAGCCAGCGCAAGCCACTGTACCGTGCGCAGCGCAACCAACACACTTCGCCGGACGAACGCCCACATCGAGCTTCGCCTTAACTAAAGCGGCTTTGTTGTAGACGGCCAGGTCTTTAGGATTCATGATAATGACCTTAAGGTCTACGGAGTCCAGGGCGTAAGCAAAGTGGACGCCTTCCACCCCTTCTTGCGTATCTACGGCCGAACCAAATCTTGCGTCCATGCCGTTGGTGCTGTCGGTGACGTACAGGGCGCTGCCTTCTGGCACCCAGTTCGCCTTCTCTAGACGCACCGTACCTGAAGCGACCCACTGGAAGACCGCCAGAGGGCTTTTGTCTGGCGACGTCACCTGAGATTTTGCGAGCGCCTCCGCTTTGACCGGGACCCCTCTGTATTCCAGGAAGGTCTTGGCTGCGTCGACCCGCACGGCCTCGATGCTGCTATCCATCGCCTTCTCGAGCACGGACAAAGCCTTGCTGTAGCCCTTTTGGGGCTTGGGTTGGGTCTTCAGCGTGTCCATGAAGTCACACAAATCTTTGTCTGTTACTGGCTTGCCGTTTGGGGGCTTATTCATAATATCTATCCTTTATAGTTTGCAACAATCCGGTTGCAATCGGGTACTGCAGTGGACCATGAAGGATTCGAACCTCCACCATAACGGTACGTGGGTGCGACCCACCTTCCGTTTGCTCTTCCAATTGAGCTAATGGCCCAAAACTTGTCCTCCGAGGTCTCCTCGCTCTACGGGGACCTCGGAGGTTGCCTATTATTTATGTGATGGCGCTATTTAGGCTGCGAGCGCTTGCGTTGTGGTAGATGGGAGTCGGTATTGCACCGATAGGAGAGCCGATGGCTTTCGCCCGGAAGGCTCTCCCCCGCTTGGGTCCCACCAAAACCGTAGAGGATTTTCTACGAGCTAGGCAGGATTCGAACCTGCATCCAGACCGGCGAACCGGTTGAGGTGCCCCTTATGATTCCTCTTAAGGTTTCTAGCTCTGCTTTGATGTTTCGTACTATGCCAGCTCCCAACCCCGATGTCAACACCCTAGATTACAAATCTGCGTCACGAACTCCGATTTGACCTTCTTGCCGTGCAATCTTGATGCCAGTGTAGGCCTCGAACTCTGAGGGCGGGCCGAGGGGCCTGATACCGTGACATATATGTGTGCCCTTGTAGTAAGGAGCGGCGGTGTCGTAATACTCGCGCTCTTCGGCGTCGTTGGCGAATTGTCCGGTGACAACCAAATAGCAACGTGCCACGTACCCCTGAACGGCTGGGTCCGGGTCGACAGTCAGGCCGAAGTGACATACTGAGTCTGGGATTTCATCCTCGCCTGGCCGGTCGAACACGCCACATGTGCTGGGCCTGGCCAAGAAGGCGTGGACGGTCAGGTCTGGGTTTTGATGAATCTTGAGCAAGTCGCGACGAAGGGCTTTGATGGCGTCTTCTCGGTTGGACGCAAAGACGGACAAATATGACACCGGGATGACCATGCGTAGGTATTTGCCGTCCTCGTCCTTTTCGCTATCAATAACGAAAGACGAATCCCAGCAGTCGTCTGCAATACGACGACACGGCAGTACCGCTCGGTCGGCGACTCTGACATCGAACATATGCAGCGTAGACTTAATAGAGGGCCGTTCGAAGAAGTCTCCGAATTCGGTCCAACCAGACACATCCAGCGATTGAACCACAACGGGCTCGCTAGGGGGTAGAGGGTCGGTGGCCTTCTCTGTCTCAGCCGCCAACAGCTCGGTCGCCAAAGCCGAGCCCAGTTGCTCATTGCGCTGGTTAATGGCGTGCCGCGCCATCTCAAACGGAGTCATCATGGGAACCGGCTTGGTTCCGGTAGGTCTGGCCTGGCGGGTCAAGTCGTGCATGTAGTACTTGCCTGCACGATTGAGCATCAACTTGTATTTATGCCCACCACGCCCGACATAGACATCTTCACCTAGCTCTGGCTGACGCAAATAGGCACGCTCGGTGCGGACCAAAATACGGTCCATCGTGTATTCGATATCTGGGGCTTCGGGCTCCTCGGTCTGTTGCTGCGGTTGCGGGGGGCCAGCTAGCACGACCACCCGGGGTGCCGCTGCCAACTCGTCCTCATCGTGTCCTTCTACCATTGCGTCGTATCGTCCACCAAGTATCATTGTGTGCTCCATTCTTGGGTAGCAGATTACGATTCCGTAATGGCGCAAACGGGATTCCGTAATGGAGGAATCAGCTCCCGAGTTCGATGTCGGCCGCTTCACTTCTGCGGAGGTCGTCATCGGCCTTGGCCACCTTCGTAATGAGCTTGACGATTTTGCTCCAAGCGTCGGGACCGTAGGGCACCAGAAAGTACTGGGGGCCGGGGGCCACTTGCTCCGGTTTTTTGGGGTCGGGGCGGCGGTCGAAGTCGACCAGGCGCTCGTTGTAGGGGTAGCCAATGCCAATGGTGTGTGCGTACGGGTGGGAGAGCCAATACCGCTCGAGTGTTTCGGCCCGGTCATCTACGATGACATCAGCTTCGATGAGGTGCTTGTCAGCGAAAAACCCGAGTTGGGTTTTGGGGTTGACGGCCGGGAAGTGGCGCTTCATCCACTCAATTGTTTCGGCCATCCCGGTTGCGCCAAAGCGGGCTGTCACAAAATAGAGCTTGTGTCCGTCTGCCATTAGCTTCGCAACAGCATCTTGTGCGCCGGGCATGACCGGGAGGGCCAGATTGAAACCAGGTTCGTCCAGGAACCCGTAGACAATCTTGGGGTCTACTTTGTCCAGTGGTGGGCACTGGTGCATGTGCCATTGGATGATGTCACTGACCTTGGCGTACACACCGGTTTTCTTGCCGATGGCGTCAAGCCAAGTGGGCAAAGAATCGCACACGGTCGAATCCAGGTCAAGAATAATCGTGAGTGATTTCATCGATGGCTCCGAATGTAGTTGTCGTATTTCTCGCAGGTGCGAGAGGTCCAAATGGCGGCCTCGTAGACGATATTATAATACGGGCTCATAGCGGTGACGATGCCCTGTGTCTCCGGGACCGACACGTCGTAGTACGTTGCGAGTTCAGAGATGGTGTGGCGCCCCAGCAACCAAAGACTGGTGATTTCGACGGCCTGTTCGGGACTGAGTTTGTTGGACATGTCGGTAAGGTACCAGGCGTTTGGGGGTTGTGTCAACCCTTGGGGTTGATTTCATTGAGGAGGACGGTCACATGGGCCTCATGGAGCCAGAATTTTGACCTCTCGAGCAATGCGAGGGCGGCATCGAGGGTCTTGAGGGTTGTTGGGTCGGCCGGGAACTTGCAAGCCACGCTACGCAGCGCGTTGGCGTAACCGCTAGCGGCGTCACGGGCCTTCATGAACAACTCGTGTTGTGTGTTTGTCATACCGACACGGTACACCGACCTAGGTGTCTATGTCAAGGGCAAAAGAAAACGCTGGGCTCCTTGGGGAGGTCTCGGAGAGAAGACAAATCCGAGGTTTAAAGGAGCCCAGCGTTGATGTTACATCACGACTATTAGAAAACCTGGCTGCTCACGGCTGCTGCCTTCATCGCGGTGAGCGAGCGGAGGGCGATGTAGAGGTCTCCAACAACTGCGGCCTCTCCGAGGGTCCCTGCGGTGGCGACCGTCACGAAGTGGGTGGTGCCGGCTGCGGCTGGGACATAGACTACGATGTCGCCCACGGCCAGGACGCCGAAGTCAACCGTCTGCGAAACGTTGGTGGCTACGATGACGCCAACGATTGCATGGCTGGAAAGGTCCGAGAGACCAAGGCCGAGGTTGGTTGCAGTGACAAGCTCGTTGCCGAGGTCTTGGCTGCAAACGCTGGTGAGAAGGTTCTTGACTAGCTGGGTAGAAAGTGACATTTGAAACTCCGAAGTTTTGGGCCTTGCGAGCCGTGGATATCCGTGAATTAGATTACTCGGGCGCGGGCTCCAGGGTTACATTCAGAACAACCGTCTGGGTCCACTCCTCGACTTCGTGTCCGTCCTCGCAATAGAAAGAGAGGTGTATGGGCTCCCCGAGCACGGGATAGGACAGGTAGTCGCTGTTGAGGTCGTGGACGCATCGCTTTCCGCATTCAGGGCAATCGTCCTCAACTCGAAACGGAAGATACAAACGCTTGACGGAAATCTCGAAAGGCCTGACGGGGCCCAAGTTGGTGATTTTCATGGCAAAACTCCAAACAACTGAAGAATGAAGGCTCCTACAAGGACGGCCGAACTTGCCAAAAACACCACGCCAAAAGCGAAACCTATATACGTGTTGACCCAATATCGGTTCATATTAATCCACAAAATAATGGGGCGATTGGAATGGGGCGGAATGTCCGTACGCTCTATCGAGCCACCGTTTGCCGTTAATCGTACTCCACCAAGCAACAAAATCATCACAAGTACCGATGGTGCAGCCATAACCGTCCACACCGCGCCACAGACACGAATAACATGGAGGCTCTTTGCACAACATATCTTCGTTGGTGACGTATCCGCACTCCTTGCTGTCGTCGTCTGCTAGGGCGAGGTTGTACATCATGGGGCCATTGAGGTAGGACACCATTCCCACGATGATATAGCGGGCGTTGGGGTCTGGATTCCAATACAAGCTGCAGTTGCTCTTGGCGCTACCCACCCTGACGATGTCTCCAATATAAAACGTCATGGATTCTCCTTCAAGTCTTGGCCAATTACTTCACGTAACCGAGGCCACGCGTGTTTCATGAATGAAGTCACTTCGTTGACATAGCGAGTGCAGTACAGCTCGGACGGGTCGCCTATGCCGGTATTTTCCATCCAACGCTCGAAGTCGCCAGGGCTGTCGCCCATACCGTCGACGTAGTCCCATTCGTCTCGGGCTCGGACTTTAGCTCGGATGTCGTACGAATCGCGACGGCGCAGCAAAATGTATTGGCGGATTGACTTTTTGGTGGCGTCTGGGTCGTACTCCGTGCGGTTCTGGCCTAGCTTGCGTGTGATGTAGGCGTCGTCACACTCCAACAAAAACTGTCGGAAGTCAACTCCTTCAGGTAGCCCTCGCTGGTTCCACCTATACCCGACATTGCCCCAATCGCTCAAGGCGGTAAAGCACCCCGTCTCGTCCAGAAACAGTATAGCCCAACCTTCGTGGTCGACGTTAGGGATTGAATGGCGCCATGTTTTCATATCGTTCACTGGTGGGCGTACGCTTCAGCGGCCAGGCACAAGAAACCCAGCACAAACGAGGCCCAAGCGAGGCCCTGCAGGGCGTCCCCGAAAAACCCGAGGGCGGCCATTGCGACCAGCAGCGACAGCACGTAGGGGATGAGACACTTGAGGAAGTTCATGGCGGCAATGTACATTCGTCGTGGGTGGGAGTCAATGGGTCGGAGTGTCTAGGAGAAATTGGAATGGTCCAAGGTCGAGCGCATAGCCGTTACGGTGCCAAGAGCGGAAGCGAGTCCACTGCAGACGCCAATGCGCCGAATACACTGCGAACTCCATGCGAAATGGCCATCGCCCCACCAGCGCCCAACGCGACTCGTCTGGATACTTGAAGAATTTCATTTAGTCTACCTCGATTGTGACATCAGGACCGCAAAAGTCCCGAATGATGTGGTTGCCCCGCCACTTCCCAGCGTGCCCACGTTCACAGAAATCTAATGGGTTGCCGTAGTAGGGGTAGATGACACTAACGCCATCAGTGGCGTACCATACATAATAGCCGTACTTGGTGTCAAGCAAATATCTATCTCGCCCCCACGTAAAATCTGCAGCATCGTCCAGAGTCAGATGTGGGTGGATGACGGATGGCATGTCGGCTGCGAGCTGCTTTTCTTCGGGGGTCATGGTGAATTCGCAACCTCCTCAAGGAGTACGAGCGCTCTCCGAGCTTTGATTTGGTCTTAGATTAGGTCGTCTATCAGAGCGCGTCGGTAGGCGATATCTTCCGCCAGAAGGCGCCTCATTTCGTCTTGGGGGTTGGTCAATCCGATATTGTGGTTATGGGCGATATCGACGTCATTGGCGTCACGCAAGTGGATGATTTCGCGATAGATAGAATCTGCCAACTTGGTGCATGCATCTCTGGCTGCCAGGGCGAGGGTTTGTCGATGGGTCATGGGGTTACCTTACTCGGGGTGCGGCGAGAAAGTCAAGAATCTTTTGGACGGTAGATGGACGGTCTGCCTCATATTCAGCTTCAGGAATTCGAAGGAGCTGTATCCCCGTGGCTAAGCATTGTTCGTCTTTTTTCCTGTCAAGTTTGACTCTATCTGGGTCAGAATGCCAATATGTTCCATCGTATTCTATTGCTTTGCGTAGTAATGGAATATAGACATCAAGTTCAAAGTTCTTGTTCTGTAGCAACCCTTTCTTGCCGCTTTTAGCATCTGGGTATTTCTCCTTGACTATCGCATAGATGGCCAGCTCTGCTTTGGAGCGGGAAGAGCTACAATGAGGACAACCGCTTTTCATGGCCGTCCGACTATTGGGGTGAGCTGGCCACTCATGCCCTTTAGGACAAATCCACCAACACTTTATGATGCTGCCAAAAGATACATCCTCAAACTTGACATCTCCATTCTTAGTCGGATGCCATTCCGATTCTAGGTGCGGAGCTTGAGTTTTTAGAGAATTGACGTCTGATAGTCGACGCCCAAAGCAGAAGGGGCAACCGCTTTTGTTTGTGCCCGTTCTGGTGTTAGGTTTGGCCGGCCATTCATGACCAAAAGAGCATTTCCACCAACGCTCCTTCTTTGACCCGTACGAGACGTCTTCAGGTTTAACATCCCCATTTTTAGTCGAATGCCATTCTTTAGCTATTTCTGGGAAATTACTAGCTAGAGAGTTTAGCTCTGAAACTTTCTTGCCCGCACAGTAAGGGCATCCGCTTTTATGGATACCTGTTCTGTTGGCCGGTTTAGCCTCCCACTCATGCCCTTTAGGGCAAATCCACCAATAATTTTTGGGATTGGCAAAAGAAACATCCTCAAACTTGACATCTCCATTCTTGGTCGGATGCCATCCGGCTTCGAGATGTGGGGCCTTGAGCTTAATGGAGTTGGGCTTCATGGCTTAGGCTCAACCGGTATCCCGTACTTGGAGTAATCGCCGCTTTTGCAGTAGATGTAGTTTCGAACCCCACAAAGCGGAGCTGCAACCACACGACCTTCGGCCATCATCTGCATAATTTGCTTGTGTTGGGCTGGTCGACGATTGAAAGTCTCGCCTTTGACGAGGTCGATGTTCATTAGCCCCCCTCCGGAATCCTTCCAGAACTTGAAGCCTAGGCCAGGTAACGATCCTCCGTCATTATGACAGAAATCCACATAGAAAACCACACTATCCCACTTGACTGCCTTCCCAGAAATCACAACGGTGTCCGAAGCGAAGCAGTGCTTCATCAATTTGGAAGCCCCACCGACTACCTGGACGTCCAGCAAGGTTGAAGAACGAAGCACCTCGATGTCGTAGAGACCCTTCCCGTAATAGGCCCCTCCGAGGCTCAGCACCATCAAAAGAGTGCCGGCAGGAATCCCTCGATTCTCCCTCTTGCTGAAGAGTCCATACGTCAAAGAGGCCGGGCGGTGACCGTAAAAACTGTTGGCGGCAAGGAAGGGCTTGGCTACCGCATTGGTGATTTCCTTGACTTCGCACTCTCGAGCGTAGAACCGGGTCCCGACCTTCCCCACCGCAGCAAGGATGTAGGACTGAATCACGTTGCGCTTGCGGGTTGAAGATGGGCCAAAACGGTCCTCAAGCTCGAAGGACTTCCACCAAATAACCCGAACACCGAGCTTCTCTTGCTCGATGGTATACTTATAGCAATAATCCATGGGAACGCCGGGGATGTTGAAGCGCTTGGAGACGATTTTCAAGTCTTCCGAGGCGTATCGGACCTGGACGGGCTTGCCTGACCCACTGACCATGTCGAAGATGCCTGGGGCGCTTTCAGTGTAGGCGATTTGGTTCGATGTAAGGAAGTTACGGATATAGTTGAGATTTTCGATGTCGTTATTCATGACTCAACCTTACTTCGAGGCGGAAAGGAAGTCAAGGGCGAGGGGGTTAGGTAGACGACTCATATTTTGAGTGAAGTGCTGTGCGCTTACGGTGGCAACAGGAACATACTACGTCACACTTGGCAAGTTCGGCCTCTAGGGCGGCCAGCGTCCCGTTCCGGGCGACATTCGAAGGTTCACCCGACTTCGTTAGTGGGTCCCGATGGTCACAATCCATCGACGAAAAATGAAAAGTCCCTCCACAATCAGAGCAGGGTCTCGACTTGAATTCGGTCAATCTTTGGATGGTCTTGATTAAGCGCTTGTCTTTTTGGGCCTTGGATGGTATTACTAGGTCTAGAGTGCCGTACTTCCTAAAATAGGTTCTCTTGCGGGCTGCAGGCCGTCTGGGGACAGTTTGCGCCTATTGAAGTCGCTGAGGGGCTTACTGATTTTACATCGTGTGCATGCCTTTTCCATATTAGGCATGGACGGTACCACACTCTGCCACAAAAGAAAAGCCCCGGGGGTACCGGGGCTTGTTACTACATCAAACTACGGAGTGGGTTAGAAACTACCCACTAGGTTATCAAGTAATGTATTGAACCTGGGCTTTGTACAACCAAGGGTGAGGAATCGGAAGTGCGCCTCGGTGGTTGTAAGGTCTACAACACCCATCTTCTTGCGGCTGTATGCCGAAAGCTCGAAGATTTTCATCGAGTCCTTCTGGAGCAAGAATCCCGTCACGAAACCAGGGCGTCGGTTACCAAGGTCAGTGAAGACCGTGGTAGCGCCGCCCGAATTGGCAACACGACCCACGAACTTGGCGCTTCCCGCGGGGGCGTTGGCGTTGGTTCGATAGACGTTGAAGTAGCGAACTACGCCAGCGCCAGGAGGAGTGATGGTCACCGTGATTTGGTCGCCGAGGGCGATGGCTGCGCTGACGATGGCTGCCGAGATAGGCGACTCACCAAGCTCGTTTACGCTGGTCACGAAATAGGTGTAAACGCCTGCAGCGAGTGAAGTCGTTCCACCTGCGTTTGCGGCTACGCCGGTAGGAGCTGCTGGGCCGTTGGGGCGAGCCTTTGCTGGGCCAGTCTTCCCGGAGAGGAACATTGAGGTCTGGAGTGAAACCGTACCACCCGAAACCCACTGACGCTTGAGGTCGGCGCCGGTTGCGTCTTGAGCTGAACCTGCAACGATGATACGCTCCTTACCGAAAGCAATCTTGTTGTAGGCGCTGGCAACGCGGGGGTCGATGTAAAGCTCTTCAGCCTCACCGTGGTGAATGACTGACTTGACGTGGGCGTCTTCGATGGAGTCTTGGGTAAGAGTTCCACCGACGTTGACGACTACGCTCTCGTTCGTCCCGTACTCTGCGAACATCTGGTCCTGAGCATTGGGCTCAACATCAGACATACGGATTTGGCTGTCGAGGCCAAGGATGTTGGGCAACGAGGGGATGACTGCCATGTTGCCGTCGAATACTCCGACGTTGCTGAAGTCAGACTTACCACGGAAGAGGTCGAATTCGATGTCACAAGCGAGCTTGATGGCTGCATCGCGAGCGGCACGGTCTTCGGCCTTTACGCCGTCAACAGTGGTAACCATGTTCGCTGCGTCGGTAACCTTGCGCATGTGGCTGTAGTAAGCCATCGGCACAACGATACGTGCAACGAGTGAGTCTTCCTCTTGCCCAACTGCGCCTTCGATGGTCGCCGAAGCGCCAAGGATGCCATAGCTGAGGTAGCGGTCGAATTGAGCGAGAGTCGACTTGCAGCTTTCGACTTCCATTCCCTTCTGGAGCTTGATTGACTTCTCGTCGATGGTGACAACTTCCATCACCTTCGAGAGGTTTTCGATTTGTAGAGCTGCACCCTGTACTAGGGTTGAGGGAGCCGCATTCTGATTGCCGGCCTCCATCGCTTTCATGAGTCCAAGAACTTGTTCTGATGCCATGATATTATCTCCTTAAGAGGTTTGTATTACTTTGATGCTTTTTCGAGGATGGACGAGAGAGCGTCGATTTTGACGCGCCCGAGTGAGTACTGCACTACGAGGTCTCGTTCAGACTTCGTAAGACTGGGAAGAACTGCGCTGAGTTTTGCTTCGGCTTCGGCCTTGGTGAAAACGGCCTTGGGGGCTGCTTGAACTTCAGACTTGCCTAGGTATTGAAGCTGAGCCATGCTGGTGACTGCTTTGCGCTCGGGCTTCTCGATGACCATCTTGACTGCCTTGGTAAGCAGTTGGACGTCTTCGTCCTTCTCGGTGAGTGACTTCTTGAGTGCGGCTAGTTCTTCACGGAGTGCAGCCGCTTCAGACTTAACCATTCCACCTTGCTCTTTGCCTGTCTTGATTTCGCCTTTGGCTACCATAGGTGCAGGAGAAGCGGCGGGAGAAGCGGCGGGAGGAGCCATCGGGGGGGCTGCTGCAGGGCTTGCTGCGCCTGCGTTGGCTGCACCTGCAAGGGCTTCTTTGGCTGCCAGAGCTGCCTGGATGTGCATGTCTAGCTGGTCAGGGGGGAGCTGTGAATACTCTGCCTGAAGAGCTGCTGGGTCTAGCGGACCTTGAGCCTGAGCTGCCGGGTCCTGGACGCCTGCTGGCGCTTCGGGGCTGGCTGGGGCTGCTTCCGGAGGAGCACTAGGTGCTTCCGGTGCTGGGGCACTGGCGTCTTCAGCAGGAGCTGGGGCGCTTGACGGAGAAGCGTCGTCAGCCGAAGGTGAAGCGCTGTCGTCAGATGATTCGGCCGGGGGCCCTTCGGGCTCAGCCTTAGCAAGCATGGCTGCATCTTTTAGCTCTGCTTCGAGCGCGGCGATGGTTGCCAATACTGCTTTGTCGGTGATTTTTGCCATGATAGAATCTCCTTTGGATATTCTGTGGCTTACATGGACTGAAGCATCTTGTACTTCTGGTCGGG
>Ga0299915_10001904_pt1 | contig 15259 bp, 17 predicted proteins | sample RVTome_13_FD_200263 | JGI IMG/M metagenome (GOLD analysis project Ga0299915, IMG submission 200263) | Soil microbial communities from uranium-contaminated site in the Upper Colorado River Basin, Wyoming, United States - RVT92D227 (version 2) ... | reverse complement strand
GCTGGCTTACCGACTTCCCACACCCACTCTCTCCCACCAAGCCAAGGATTTCATTCTCATTGATGTGGTACGAGACACCATCGACCGCCTTGACCACACCCCGCTCCGTTTTGAACTGGGTCTTTAGGTTCTCGACCGTCAATATCGCAGCCATATCATCCCCATGAGCTTTTATTGTTGTTGCCCATTGTTAGAGTGTGCCCCTGAGCCTGGGGTCGAGGGCATCTCTTAGCCCATCGCCCATCATGTTGAAGGCGAATACAACCAGCATGATAGCAAAGCCAGGCGCAAAGGAAAGAATCGGGTGTGTCAGAAGATACAGGTAACCATCGCTGACCATCGCACCCCATGCCGCCCCAGGCGCCTCAATGCCAATACCGAGAAAACTCAGACCGGCCTCGGCCAATATGGCCATCCCCATATTCATGGTGATCAATACGATCAGGGGCGGAAGGCTATTCGGAACGACATGCCGTATCATAATACGGAAGTTACTGCCCCCGATGGTCCGTGCCGCCAAAACATAGTCGTTTTCTTTGATGGAGAGGACCTGGCCACACATTAACCGACAGTAGGCAGGCAGAAGGCCAATGCCGAGGGCTACCATCACGTTTCTAAGCCCTCCCCCAAGCAACGCCGCAATGACCATCGCAAGCAATATCATAGGAAAAGCCATCAGGGCGTCTATGAACCGCATGATCATGGCGTGCGTCGTCCCGCCAAAGTATCCAGCCACTAATCCCATGGCCATGCCCATTAAAGCAGCAATGGTAATCGCCACCACACCAATCATCAGCGAGGTCCGTGTCCCATAAATGATGCGGCTTAACGTATCCCTCCCAATCGCGTCCGTTCCCAACCAATGTTTACTGCTGGGTTTTTGTAACACCTCATCCAAGTTTTGCATATAGGGATCATAGGAAGCTATCCAGGGAGCAAAAATGGCTGTGGCGATGAGCGCAAAGATCACCATTATACCGAATACCACTACCCCTCGGCTGAAGAATACACGGGAGAAACGCCGAAACTCGCTTAGACGAGGTGAAATTCCCGCCAGATCTGTGCGCAGGGTATCCTCTTCTATCATCGTTCGTGCCCTCTTATCCATACCGGATTCTTGGATCAAGCCAACCATAGGAGATATCAACAACAACGTTTACCAATGTCACTGCTGTCGCAATGACCAAAATAACACCCTGAACAATGGCATAATCCTGAGAGAGAACACCATCTACCGCTAACCTGCCCATTCCGGGAATATTGAATACCGTCTCGATGAGCACGGAACCCCCAATGATATAGCTGACGGACATGCCTTTTAAGGTGACTACCGGGATGAGGGCATTTTTCAATGCATGTCTCACGATGATCACCCGCTCTCTCAAACCTTTGGACCAGGCAGTTCGAATGTAATCCTGCCTCATCACCTCGAGCATACTTGATCGGGTTTGACGCGCGCCCGAAGCGATAGCGAAAACGGATAAGCAAAAGACCGGCATGATAATCTGTCTCGTGCTCATCCAAAAGTTCTTAAAAGGCGAAGTGTATCCGAAGACTGGAAGCACCCTGAGGTAAAGCGAAAAGAAATAGATCAACAAGATGCCCAACCAGAAAATAGGCACAGTGATCCCTAAGTTTGCCAATAGGGTAACTACCGTGTCCAGCCACTTCCCACGCTTGATAGCGCTAATGATGCCTGCAGGTATGCCGATAAGGATGCTTATCAAAAAGGCTAAAGCACCTAAATGAAGGGTGATTGGAATGCGCCTGATTATTTCGGTGGTCACGCTGCCACGATGCAATATCGATTTCCCAAGGTCACCCCGAACTACACCCGATATCCATTCCGCATACTGCACGACCCATGGTTTGTCCAGCCCAAACTCCTTTCTCAGGGCGTCAATTTGTTCCTGCGTCGATCCTTCCACATCCCTCATGGTGAGGTACATTAGAATCGGGTCCCCTGGCAGTAAACGCATGGCTAAGAACACAATAATAGTCACTAATAAAAGGACGAACAGGGACTGTATCAACCTGCGAATAATATAGGTTGTCATAACGATTTTTCCGCCACTGTTAATATCGCTGTTTAGAAATTAGAGTCAACCATATGTGCCGTATGTTTTCTCTAATCGGTATCGCTGAATCCAGACACCGCAGGCACGATATGCTGATGATTGGCTGAGTGATATCATGCCTGCAGTGTCAAAAAAACACGCTCCGTCACTTGCTCAACCAGGCGAGGTCAGGTCTCCAATTCGTCCATGAGCCCCATGCCATGTGCTGAGTGTCATGGACATACTTTTGAACAGCATAAGCCCGTCCGGTGTCATGGATGGGAATGAGCATAGTTTCATCAAAGGCCTTCATGACCACTTTGACCACCTTCTCCTTTTCTAAATCTATCGTCCCAAGTGACTCGTTTAGCAAGGCCTGAAATCCATCCGGTCTCTTGACGCTGGGGAAATCGAGAGAATCGGCTCCAAAATACCACTCAAGAACCCGATTATAATTTGGGAACAACCCTATGGGTTGACAGAGGAAAGCGTTTCGCCACCCTTTCCTTCGGTATTCAGAATATTTGCCATAATCCACAAAGTCCAGGTCGACTTGAATTCCCACTTTGGCAAGGAAGGCCTGGATACTGACCATGATATCCCTGTCAATCCCAAAAGGCATTGGAATAATCTTGGTTTTGAACCCGTTTGGATAGCCTGCCTCTGCGAGCAACTGTTTCGCCTTGTCAGGGTTAAACCGACGTCCTTGAAAGTTGGGATTGTAGGCTAATGTGCCGGCAGGGGGCAACTGGTAAGCTGCTTTCCATAAGCCATAGCTCTTCGCCTTTGCGATCGCCTCCCGGTCAATGGCATACTCTACTGCCTCACGAACCCTCTTATCTGCAAGGAGAGAATCAGGATTGACGCTATCGGGAAGGAGCATGACCGTCCCAGAGGGTGCAGCTTGAAGTTCAAACCCCATTGCTTTCAGGTCGGCCGCCATTTTGCCATAGTCCATCCCCACGACTTCTATCTCTCCGGCCTGAAGGGCTGCTTGCTGTGTCATCGGGTCCTTAATGACATGAAGCTCTACCCCATCAAGATAGGGTTTGCCTTTATCCCAGTAGTCGTCGTTCCTCTTAAATTTGGTAACCACGTCACGCTGAAAACTGACGAATTTGAACGGGCCGGTTCCTACTGGGTTTAACTTAGCCCACTCCTTCCCGTTCTTCTCGAATGCCGCTTGCGATACGATTGTGCCGAGGTTCCCGAAAAGGTAACCGATCAGGATATTATCGTATGCCGTAAGATTGATTCGAACAGTGTAATCGTCGATCGCATCGATAGAAATCCATGACTGTGTTCCAGCTACCTTAGCAGCTTTCTGTGCGTCCAGGTTAAACTTGACCACCTTGGCATTAAAGTCTGATCCATCATGAAACTTGATTCCTTTTCTCAAGGTAAAGGTAATAGACTTCTTGTCTGGAGCGACTTTCCATGCTGTTGCCAGCCATGGATAAATAGTTCCCATGCTATCCTGGCGCACAAGACACTCAAGGGCCGGTTTCATGCCTAAAGCGTCATTGCCCACAGCTTCCGGTGGCCAGCCAAAAGAACCTGGGGCACCTGCACCCTCAACATTTCTTAGGATACCGCCGTATTTTGGTGTCGGCTTGGTTTGAGCTTCTGCGTAACCCAAGATGAGCATCGAGCCGATGATAGACAATGCTAAACCCAAATAGAATACATTCTTCAGCAATCCTTTCCTTCCCATATGTCCTCCTCCTTTCCTTAAGCCATAAAGATTGATAAAAACCTTACTCACCCCAGCCTTAAATTATCCCATCTCTTAGATTTACTCAACAATTTTTTTACTCTCCCAAATCTGCGATCACCTCCTACCCAAATTGAGCGATTCTTTAATGCTGTCATTCTGAGGAGCCGATAGGCGACGAAGAATCTCAAAGGTTCGATTCACCTAATGAGAGATTCTTCGCTTTCGCTCAGAATGACAAGGAAAGAATCTCTCCTATTCTTTTAATGGAGCCCCACGGGCGAAGCCCGTGGTACCTCCATTGAAATACCCTCCTACGCCCCTGGGCGCTAAAGCACTTCGGTGCGCAGCTGCCGAGGCTCTCGCCTGCCAAAGAACTTGTTCGGCGAGCAGGTCGGAGGGTTATCCGCCTGTGGCGAAATCCGCCGAAGCAACGGATTTCAACCCACAGCAGTCAAGGCACGGTTTACGCATTCATCCACGGGCAAAGCCCGTGGTCTTCTGCGTAGGCGGATAAAAAAACGCTCAATTTAGATCCTAGTAAAGCTGAAACCACACACTTCTCCATATTCCATAGATACCTTCAGCATTTTCACGCTTAAAGATGAGCATTGGTTTCTTCTCACCTTTTGGCACCTGTAGAAAAATCCAGCCTTCACGAGATTCACCAGCAGAGAAAACACTGTCAATCAGTTGCGGCTGCGGCTGATGTAATGCTGAAGGAATCTTATACTCCATCTTCCCATCTGAGGAGACGGCAGCAAACTGGCCTTCCGTCAGTCTGTAAGTCTCACTCCCCAGCCCTCTCCCTCTACGAGAATATCCAAACTGAATACGAGCAAGAATATACTCGAAACCAGTCTTCGGTGGCCCATCGAGCACACCCTGCACTTTGATACGTTCCCACACCTCTTTCCCACGCACAATTTCCAGAAGAGTAATGTCCAAGTCATAGATTTCAGGTGCTGAATATGCATCACCTCGTTCAATCTTGGTCTTAACCGTAACTCCCATCGCCGCCGGACTGAGATGAGATTGACCTATCGCTAAATTTTGGTTTTCCGAATGAGTTTCTTTTACCTTTTTGCCCATCTCAATTGTTTCCTCCTATGCCTTTCACAAAAATGACTCCAGAAATCCAACATTCCTAAATCAAGACTTCAAAATTTGGTATCAATTTAGCCCTTTGAAAAAATACACTCAATGACAGTGTTTTAGAGGCTCGTCATTCCTGCCCCGATTTTCATCGGGATAAACTCCAGCAGGAATCCAGGGTTCCCGGTGAAAACCGGGACCCAGTCTTTGAGATGGTTCCCGACTTTCGTCGGGACGACGTCTGGATTCCGGTTTTCACCGGAATGACGGACATATACGGAGCTTTTTCCAAAAAGCTAAAGCGTTACAAAATTTGAATGTTGGATTTGATTTGACATTGGAACTTTGGCATTTTCCCTTTTATCTCCACTCATCTATTGAGAAACTACCTATGAGGCGCCAATCTCCACCTTGCCAAAAGGCATTCGTTCTTCCTCCCACAACAAATACGCTCACTTCTTCTGGGTTGCGATACCTATGGACGAGTGTCTCTTTCGGCTGTTTCAGCCATGAGGCATAAGGTTCGATTCCTTTCTGGCCTGCTGTTAGACTCATGCCCTCTACGAGGTGATACTTCCAGAATTCCTCGAGGGTGAGCAGGCTGTTTTTATATATATACTCGCTTAATGATTCTTTTGAAGAAAAACCTTCTTCAATGAGTACTTCGGCCACGATGGGGTCGAGAAGCACGCTATATCCGCTCTTATATCCACCGGAAGGCAGGATCCAATTCGCCATGCGGAGAATCCCTTTATGGTGCTCTTCTTCAAAAGTGTTCTTCCAGTGCCAAAGACCGTAACCATGGAAGAAAGTAATGACGCTTTCTTCCGGTTTGAAGCCCTTCTGAATGTGGAAAGGTTTCCAGCCAGGCGGTAGCTCTTCCTCGTTCTCTGCAAAGGTTACATGGTTATAGTTGAGGTTGTTCCCCTGGGTACCCCAGAACGTCAGGTTTGGAACTCCTCCCCGGCCCAAGTTCATGGACATCAGTGTAGCTGTCCTTCCGATTACGGCATTGGCCTGATTGAAAGGACTCAAGGCACCACAGCCTGCATTCATGTTGATCTCTCTCCGTATCGGCCCGTTAATTACGAGCATTCTCGCAAAGGATTGGGTAGAGGTCGCAATGGCAGGAACTCCAGATGCAGCCATGGCTAAAATGACCGGCATATACTCCGGTTTCGCTCCTGCCATCACCGCGTTGGCAGCTACCGTTTCGACGTTGTATCTCCCTGCCTCGTAGCCAGCACGCAACTCCCCTACGATCTCGTCGGGTTTGTGGCTTGTCCCTTTAAGGATCCTTGCGACCCTTTCTTTCGTGGGAAGGACAATCGGCAGAAAATCGGTCCATTTATTCTCGAGAAAGAGTCGTTGAAGGTTTTCCTCCGTGTCTGGCCCAATGAGCCGTGGCTCTGGCCTTTCTATTAATTCCGCTCGCTTTGCCTCTCTACTTAAAGGCTTGGTCAGGGCCTCGACGATTTCAGCCACTACAGGTTTGCCTGTCATCGGGTCGTTACCCTGGATATACTCCCTGCATTTCTGGTTTGAGAGGCGAGACACTGTGTTGGGAATGTAGGCAATCCGGTGGTAAGGCATTCCTACTAAACCTTTGTACATATCGGCAAGACTAGCAAAGACCTCTAGCTCGAGAGGTGCGGTGGGCACCCCCATCTTCTCTATTGTTGTTGAATGCGCGACGACCGCCGGCGCACACGTGCTTCAGTGGCCGATACCGACTATGGCGGCGTCCCCTTTCTCCTTTATCTCAGCCCACAGCTTTGGGTCGTCCTCTCCATAGGAACCTGCCTTCTCTTTGACGACAAACTTCGTTCTGGGATATCTCTCAGAAAAAACACTGCGCACTTCTTCAAGAAACTGGTGGGTGTATGGCCATCGGACATCAACAATATAGATTGTTTTCCCATCCAGGGAATCGAGACGAGGGGCCATAGGTATTTTCTGGATTGCAGGAAGCTGGCCCCGCGGGTTTACCAGCGTAACCTTAGCCTCCTTTCTCCGTGGTGTGTGAACGACTTTTCTTCGCTTTTCCATAATCTTGACTCCTTATCGTTAATAAATGTCTGTTGCCTTAATGATAGAGAAAAGTGCGCCTCACCTATCCGGCCATTGCCGACCTGTTCTCTATCTGCCGGGCCAGGAACGCTCCCGGCCCCGGTCACAATAGCCACTTTTCCTTTCAAACGATCACCCATCTTCAAGAGATTACCACGCACCCCAAAGGTGCTCGCAATGACAATATGGTATTAGGTTCCATCGGATTATCGTTGATTCAAAAAAGGGAGTTTACTTCCATTTATCAACCATTACTGATGAAGGCCGAGAAAATTGCCAGACCTGTGTATAGGGATTCGTTTCTCCCCCTACTACCACAATTTTTACATACCCCTTTGGAAATACTTGCACCTTCTCATCTTGATCCCTTAGGTCTGGAATCCGGGGTGCCATTGGGATTGGAGTTACCTCCCGTTTCAATCCACTCGGGTTCAGCACTGTGAAAGCAATACCATTACTTGAATCTTCCTTTCCCATCTTAACTCCTCTATTTCAAATTCTAATTCTATTTTTCACGAAAGGACATCTACCATACCCATTACCAAATGTCAACAATTCGCAATTCCCGCTTCTCTCTTTCACTCAGCTCTACCTCCCTAAAGCGATGGGGCCATAAAAACTGGGGGAGGGCAAGGCAAGGACCCAGTCAATTGTATAGGGTGTTTTGATCGATTCTATCAAATCCGGGTCGAATAAATGACCTCGTCCCTGGGAATGTTTCCTCGACGGCCTGCCTCAAACGGTCGAGAAAAGAGATAATTTCGAGAACTCTCTCAGCATAGAGATCGTTAGAGTGAAAAATCACTGCCCAAGCGCCGATCGAACGATCAATGGCGATCAGTGCGATCTTGGCTGAACCATCCGAATCGCTTATGAATTCATCGCATCTCTCTTCATCATCCTCCATCTTTCCCCGGATGACTCGCGTCACCTTAGCAGCAATGAAGTATTGGTACCACCGGATCACCTCAAAGGCCTCCTCGATATCCACTCCCTCGTCAGATACGGGGAGAGTTTCTAAAAAGAGTTTTTCTCTCCCCCTAAACCAATCTTCCACCATTCTACTATAGCTCTTAGCGGCGCGGCAAATCACATGGTTTTCCGCAGCCTCGTCATTCGCCCGCATATTTTCTGTTTCACTCCCTGAATCCAAAGTCTCCAGATCTATCCCCCATTTCTTCCCCGTTTCTCTCAGCAGCTCCAGGGTTTCCTCAAAGATCCCCGATAATTTTTCCCAGAATGCCTTATTTCGAATATCATGTGTTTCAGGATCCCCAAATTCCTCCTCCAAAAGCGCGAAGTTTAAACAGTGGAGGGTTTGGGGGCAACGTTCACACCATCGATCACAATAATTATAAATTCCTGCGATGAATTGCTCGTCCGCAGCAAGCTTTTTTAGCCGCTCCCGATTCACAATCTTTCCTCCCCTCAGAGTCCTCCCAGTCGAAATCCGGGCCCCTCACCTTAAAGAATAAAATTAATCCCCGTTGGCCCCAATTGGCTCATACCTGGAATAGCTTTCTTACCATAAGGCAACGACAAAATAATAGATCATCACTCCTGAAACTCCCAATCTCAGGATCGTTGCAAACAGCGTCCCCATCACCACCCCCCAACCTGCTCTGAGAGCCTCCCTCTTCTTCTTCCCGACTAACCACTCGACGACAACCGCTCCAATAAAAGCCCCCACAAGCATGGCGAATGGGGACCAAAATATCCCTATCGCCATTCCTAACACGGAGCCCCAGACTCCCCATTTCGATGCTCCATATCTTTTGGCCCCCAGCAGTGGAATAATATAATCCATGACGACCACAAGGATCGTTACAATGGCCAGGATGATGACTAATGTCGGGGTCAAGGGAGGCGAGAAATGTTTTAATAGAGCCAGCAGAAAGAGGCCGATAAAGCTAAGCGGCAGACCCGGGAGAATTGGAAGAATACTCCCTGCCAATCCGAGGAGCATTAGAATAGAACCAATAACGATCGTAATGCCTTCAAACATTCATCTCTCCCATGATGGTCTTGACTGAAAAATAGAAGCATCTAAAATTGTGCTTCCTGGAAATGATGAGCCTTTTTATAGATGATCCTCTATCACCCTATCCCCCCATCTCCCCATTTTTATTTCAATAAAGATGGCCAACTTTTTTATGGATGACACTACGATTGCAAAGTTCGAGGATAAAGATTTGACCCCCTAACTCGCCTTTAGTATAATGCTAAAATTCGAAATAGTCGATATTGGGGAACTAGATTTTTATCAAAGGTTTGAGCTATATAAAATATCGTGTTAGACTCGCACCGTGTGTTTAGGCTTGTCTTTATTCAGGCAAGCAAGGAGTAGAAACGGAGGGTTCGATGATACCTGAATCGTTTATTCATTGGGCGTACCATGGCCGTGCCGAGTTGATCCGGCGCCAGGCGATGCAAGAAGATATACAGGGTCATGAAATCTTCCTTGGTTTTACACGCCACAACCCAGCAATTGTTTCATACGGCCCAAAGGGGCTCAATGCGTCTATCAAAGGAGTAGGGTATATTCCTAAACCTGAATACTTGCAGGAGACTTTGGACGCTTATATGAAGCACATTCAACAGGGATGGAGGGATGGGTATGTTACGGAGGGGCTGAAGTTGCTGATGCGCCTGATTTACGGGAAGGGTTGTAAAAAGCGTATCGACTTCACACGCTTCGGCTCTCTGGAATTGGCACTCGGGCATACATGGGGAAACTTGCAGGTCAATCCGGCGGTGACGTTGCTGTTCTACCAACCGCCTGAGATCAGCTATGAAATACGGGGCAGAGCGGAGATCCACAAAGAGGGAAGCGTGTATCATCGTCTGATCAACGCCCAGCATGATGTATATCATCGGCCTCATGTTGAGAGTTGGATGAATCGTCCCGCATATATATTTATTATTGATGAGATCTATGACAACTCGGCAACGGAAGAAGGGTTTGGCAATCACATCTATTAACCAGAGGAAGGTAAGTGCTTGCCTAACCACTACAGCCGACCTGAGTGACGTTGACCCTATCCTGGGGCGATGCTATAATCCTTCGCGAGGAGCATAGGCCATGGGCGTGCTAAAAAAGGCGCAGGAAGCGCTGCTCAAAGAAGAGCGGAAAATAATGAACGATTTGCAGATGGCTCTGGTCAAGTTCGGCGGGGAGTTGGAAGACGAGGAGTCCCTCCGACACTCGATCCAACAGCTTGATGAACTCTTTCTCTTGGTGGTTGTAGGAGAATTCAATTCAGGGAAAAGTGCTGTCATTAATGGACTTCTTGGGCAGAGAGTGTTGGAGGAGGGAGTCATCCCCACCACCACCCAGATCCACCAAATTCGCCACGGTCAGGTGTCTGAGAAGACCGTACTCGGTGACGGTCAGACCGTCCTTACGTTTCCCAATGAGTTTCTTTCCGAAATGACTATCGTCGATACACCTGGCACCAATGCCATCATTCGGAAGCATGAAACCATTACCACGCACTTCGTCCCTCGTTCCGACCTTATTCTTTTTGTTACCTCGGCGGATCGTACTTTCACGGAAAGTGAGCGGGTTTTTTTGGAACAGATTCGGGATTGGGGGAAGAAAGTAGTCTTCCTGATCAACAAAATTGACATTCTCGAAAGCGACCAAGAGATAGGGCAAGTGGAAAGTTACGTTCGGGAAAATGCCCACCTCCTCTTGGGAGTGTTCTCAGAGGTCTTTCCCATCAGTGCCCGTGGGGCGCTAAGGGCAAAGCAGGGAGAGAATAGCCTATGGGAAAAAAGCCGCTTTGCACCTTTCGAGAGCTACATTCACAATATCTTGGATGAGAGCAGCCGGGTTCGCCTGAAGTTCCTTAACCCGTTAGGGGTTGGAAGCTATCTTGTGGACAAGTACTTGAAGAAAGCCGACTCCCGAATGACCTTTCTCAAAACAGATTTTGACCTGTTGGATGACGTGGAAACCCAATTGGCCGTATACAGGGAGGATATGCACCATAATTTCAGTTTTCGCATGGGAGATATCGAAAATATCCTCTTAGAAATGGAAAAACGTGGTCAGCTCTTTTTTGATGAAACCTTCCGGATGGGACGAGTCTTCGACCTCTTGAACAAAACACGGGTTCAGCAGGAGTTTGAGCGTCAGGTCGTATCGAATGCACCCCAACGAATTGAAGAAAAGGTAACTGATCTGATCGACTGGATGGTAGAGCTTGATCTCCGCCAGTGGCAGGCTGTCACCGAGCACCTGGCCGAACGACGCCGCGAGCACAGAGACCGGATCATGGGGGATGTGGGTCTGGGTAGCTTTCAATACGACCGGGAGCGACTCATTGATGAGGTTGGACGGGAAGCCAGACGGGTGGTGGAGAGTTACGACAAGAGTCGAGAATCCAAAGCCATTGCGGAACATGCTCAGTTGGCCGTTAAAACATCAGCAGCATTGGGAGCAGGTGCCTTGGGTTTGGGGGCACTTATAACGGTATTAGCCACGACGGCGGTTGCCGATGTGACTGGCGTGGTCATGGCCAGCGTCATCGCCGGCCTTGGACTCTTCATCATTCCTGCCAAGCGTCGCCAGGGCAAGACAAAGTTGATCGAGAGAATCGCTGGGGTGCGTACCCAACTCATCCAGACGTTACGGGGCCAGTTTGAAAAAGAGATCAATCATAGCATTGAGCGTATCCAAGAAGCGATTGCTCCCTACACCCGTTTCGTCCGTGCAGAACGGGAAAAGATGCTGGCGATGGAAGGAAGACTCAAGGAACTAAAACTGGAAATAGACGGATTAAAAGGGAACCTGGAAAAGATTTAATAAATTCTGCTATGCGACTCCCTTAAACAAGTTTATGGATGACCTCCCTTATCCCCTTTGCTCGAAATTACCTGGGCTTAAGCAGGAGATGGGTCCATCGGCCCTCCACATAAGCTACACCATGTCGGGTGAAGCGGCAATCTAGCATATTTTTGCGGTGCCCTGGGCTACTGAGCCAGGTTTCGAAAACCTGTCGGCCGGTTTTCGGACCTGATGCGATATTCTCTGCCGCTGCTGAAAAGACGACTTTCGACTCCTGAAGACGCTCAAACGGGCCTTTCCCATCCGGATTGGTATGCCCAAAGAAATTGCGAGAGACCATGTCTCTGCTGTGTTTCAAAGCAACGAGTGCAAGCTGGCTGTCCCATTTAAGCTCCGGGCACCCGATACTGCGTCGTTTTGCATTGACTAACCGGAGGAACTCCTGAATCGTCTGGTCCGCAGGACCGGGACTGCTCTGATCACCCCTGGGATAGCCCCGCTCAACCATGAGAAAAAAGATTAAGGATAGGATTAAGATGGGTGTGACGAGATTTGCCGACACAACTTTATTACTGAGAATAAGATTCAACCCCCTTCCTCTGGCGTTTTTCCCAACGACTCAATAATCAGTTAAATTCCGTAATCCGCATTTTGAATGGCCAACTTTTTTATGGATGAAACCTGATTCGATTCCAGAATAATTCAACTTAGTCAACATAACGTCCCGCTTCCGCTGCTTCCGTAGACGTCCCAATTTGCTTCCAACTGCGAGCGGCCTCATTCCATATTTAATAACTCCAGGCACGCTCTGTGCGAACACCCCTCTATACACTTATTCCTACGGGGCTTCAACAAGAATGTAGCCCATTTTTCGTGCAGGTTTAAAGTCCCTTTGAACCGATTCAAAGGTCTCAGCCAATTTGTTCCAAGTATGTAGGTCGTATAAAAACGGTACAAAAAGAGAAGGTCCACTACCAGGCCAGGGTGGGTGCCCGGCAGCAGCACATCTTGCGAACCAATCAGGCGTCTCAGTGGGACAGCATTCCACACAACACCTGGGGCAAACCATGCTTTCTCCATCCATACAAAGATAACAATTCTTCTTTGGAGTTCGGTGATTCCAATAGCAATCATCGGTCATGATGTATTCCTCCACACGATACTAACTTTTATATGGATGGTATTAAATTTCTCTATTCTCAGGAAACATATTCCAAAAACTCTTGCGGGGAAACAACCTTGCATGAAATTCCATTGGCTTTCAGTTTGTCCTGCGAAATACTAAGCAAGTCCTTGTCTCCTGTGACCAAGAATCCAGCTCCTATCTCTTTACACAGAGAGAGATAATGATCATCCTTGGGATCCCTTGATAAAACCACATGGGTTGCAAGAGAAATATGCGTTGCCAGAATCAATAATTGCTGAATCTTCTCATGGATGAATGAGATCTGGTTTTCGGAAAGTTTTTTTGAAAGTCCGGATAAGACTCCCAGTAATTCTTGTGCAATGGCTTCCGATAAATAGACTTCATGGTCTTCCAGGGCTCGAACGACTGCTTCCAGAGGCTTTCCCCAAAAAGCAGCCGAAATGATTACGTTGGCGTCAACGACAATCTTAGCCATAGATCTTCTTTCTGGCTTGGTCGAGCGCCTTAAGTGCTTCTTTTTTTGAAACCCCTGCTTCGCTTAACACCCTTCCAATTTCCAAAAGGATGATCTCCGGGCTATTCTTCTCTACAGGGGTAAGACGGGCAATCGGTCTTTTCCGCTTCATCACCACGATCTCACTCCCTTCATTTAAATACTTCACCACACCCTCTTTGAATTCTCTGACACCCACAAATTTCATCTTCGCCACCTCCAAGATAAATGTTACCACAAATGTGGGAATAATACAAAGGGTTTTCGATGGAGGTTTTGAAGTGAAGTCGGTCAGTTCCTAAGGATGCAAACCACTTGACTGAAAAATGGAAGCGCCTCAAAAAAATTGTGTTTCCCGGAGAGGCAAATAACATTTCATATTGTGCGCTTGCCAGCACACTAGCTTTTAATAAGATAAGGTGGAAGGTTTACAGGCAGGCGCCATTGGATGGGCCAACTTTTTTATGGATGAAACCTGATTCCTAATACCTCCAAGCACGGTCTGCACGAACGTCCCCTGATGTTCTCAGGAGGGATGGAGCTACCGTTTGTATCTGTAATGCTATTTAAAAGGTCTGTGTAAAGGCGATCCCATACATCAGATGTCCAGTTATAGATATTGACGTACATAATTTCTGCCGCGGTGAGATGATGATCTCGCCGCTAGGAAAAGTCCTTTTGATACCCCACGTAAATAGCTCTGGTGATATAAATCTTGTAAGTCAGGATCGTCAGGAAGAAATACATAATCGCTGGTTGCGCTGGGATAGCCATTATTACTAATGCTACAAATGGAACAAAAGACAATGCGCCTATTCTTTTTAGCATAAATTTACCCCCTAAAAAATTAATTTAAACTATTAAAAGCAAATCTTGTGCCAAAGCAAAATGTATTCAAGAATTTATGCCTTTTGAATCCATTTTCTTCGTTTTTACATTTATCAATTATTATGAGGGAAATATTTTCTCTTTTTTCCCAAATTACTTTTACTTTTTAAGTGGAAAATGATTACTATTTTCTATCAAGTACGAGGTGAAATATTGTATTTAATGTGAAACGGTTATAGGCACTCTTTCAGGAAGGAGTCCTTATTATTCTCCATCTCAATTCCAATTGATTCCTCGTTCCTGGACCTTTGGTTTTCTTTATGGTAATTTCTCCAAGGGCTTCCCATTCCTGATTTGAATGAAGAAGAGAGTGATCTTCTTTTTGATGTTTTGACTTATTTTTTTTCTTCTACCTTCAACTAAAAAAACATATCCAAGCAGGATTATTGGGTAGGTGGCCCAGACAAGAGAAAAACTTATTGCCATTATCAAAAAGAAGGTGTCCCAGTCGATTGGCCTCCCGATCAAGGCAAGCTGTTTCGCTCCTCTTCCTCAGAGGGTTACATCGCTTCAGCACATCCGGTCACCCAGGTGCACTGGATGCCTCCTACGTGGTCCCCTGGCGGCTACCACGACCGGGCTTACACCGGTTAGCCGACGATGACTTTACAGGGCACACGAATGAATGGTTAGTCAAAATGTTCACTAAAGATGATTTCCTCTTTCTTGGACCGAGGCATCGCTTTTATCTGCGCTTCTCGAATAAGAGCTTCGGAATGCGTCATACCCTCTTGTTGATATAACAGCTTGACGGGCAGGCGAGTTCGGGTGTAGGTTGCCCCCCGACCCTCACTGTGTAGCTTGACCCGAGCCCGCACATCTTTTGCTATCCCCGTGTAGAGCGACCCATCCCCGCAGCGGAGGATATAGACTGTCCAATCCCTTCGTCCCCTTCTCTTCATCCCTTGGATCATTCTTAGGTATTTAGTCTCCACATTCATTCTCTCCAGATAAGAGCTTTATCAAAATGTGCCAGAATACCCCCGCAGCTCTGTTGCGGGGT
>Ga0299915_10001903_pt1 | contig 15268 bp, 14 predicted proteins | sample RVTome_13_FD_200263 | JGI IMG/M metagenome (GOLD analysis project Ga0299915, IMG submission 200263) | Soil microbial communities from uranium-contaminated site in the Upper Colorado River Basin, Wyoming, United States - RVT92D227 (version 2) ... | reverse complement strand
CGAGGTATGGTCACAAATTCTACCTATTTTTCAACCATGGAGAATTTGCAAATGAAGATTGATCAATTCTTAGCAGGTCATAGATTTAATTTCAATATGTCCAATTACTTATGTCGTTGACTAATATGTAGAAAATTATATTAATATGTATGAAGAAATTGTATCAGATGTAAAGCTAATAGAAATAATGTTTTCAGCAGTAAGTTGTGGGATAACAAATCCTGAAATTGAAAAATTAAATGATTTTTTCAAAGTGTAATTCAACAGGAGAAAGCAATATTTTTTACTGGTAAATTCGTGTTCCCTTCCCGACGGGATCACTTATTTGCTACAAAAAGGGCAAATGAGAAAATTCAAGAACTCAATCAGAGAGTTGATAGGCTTTTTTACCGGTAAAATAGGGTTAATATCCCTTCCCCTGCACTAATTTAGAAATAAAAGATAATACCGTAGTGGGAATTTTAGGGATTATTCTTTAGGAACCAAGGACAGCGTTTACAGGTATTCAAAATCTTGCACCTATCTTTCTTTTTAACCACCTGATTCAAAATCCAGCATTCTTCCCCTGTGTCTGATTTGTAAGCAAAACAGTCTTTCCTTATTTCTTGGGGACAGTTCATAAACTCCCAACAATATTCAGAAGTATCATTCTTGGATGGATTCATACGTAATAATCCAAACTATATATATCTATAAAAGTATTACTTGAAAATCATTAAAGAATAATTCAAAAACAGCAATTTGTTAAATCATATCATTTCAAAGTTATCGAAATTAACTACAAAAAAATAAAACAAAAGGTTTTGTTTTTACTATATAAGTTCTAAAATGTAAGTGATTTGAATTTGAAGTCAAAATCAATTCCCATTTACTAAATAATATAAATTTACTGGTAAATTCGTGTTCCATTCTCGAGGGGAGCATAACCCTTTTTTTCCTGTTAAATGTACACAAAAAATTTATAAAAATTAATTTTTGAATACAAAATTAATGTTTAAAAAAGTTTCACAAAAACTCCATAAAGACAAATATAATAAAAACGATATATCATAAATGGTTCCTTTTTTGAACATAAGCATAATCAAAGGAAAACGCTCCAAAATATTAAGAAGTAATTGTATAATTGGGTTGCTGTTGAATAATAATTATTTTTAAATTCAAAAACTATTTAATCATTCCTTTTATCTATTGATAAATATGGACGAAAAAAACTGGAATATGCTTGATCCTGCAACAAAAAATGTATGGCGGGTAAAAGGTATAGTTGTTTTCGGATTAATCTGGTTACTTATTGCTATATCAACTCTTTTAGCTTGGTATTTTACACTTGTCTCAGTTCCGGAGAGGGATGTTTCATTATGGGTCTTAATGATAGCGACAATTATTTTCTTTAGTTTATTTATCATCTACAATATTTGGATTTTACTATACTATCCCAGATACAGATATGTTCTTGGAAAAGAAGGGATACTTATAAATCGAGGTGTATGGTGGAAATATAGAAGAACTATACCCTATGCAAGGATACAACACATAAGTATTGATCAAGGCCCAATAGAGCAGATTTTTGGTCTTTATCGTGTAAATTCTTATACAGCAGGTACAGGTTCTGCAGGGGGAGCAAGTGCTGGAAAAGGTATAACTGGACCAGAAGGTCAAATACTTGGTGTAAGAAATCCAGAGCCTCTTAAAGAGGAAATACTAAAACGGGTGATGCAATCACGTTTGGGAGATGGTGTAAACGACATAGGTAGGATTGGTACATCTAATGAAATCTTAGAGGAATTACGTGCTATAAGAAAGGGGCTAGAAAAAAAATCTAATTTTTAAAAAAATCCTTAACAATTGTTTAATAAATGATAAATAAAAAAAGGACAATTATTTTCAATTTTATAAACTTTTATTTAACTCTCGATCTACATATCTGTTCCATATTTTTCTTGTGTTGTTCATCCAAGTTTATTCTTAATCTTACAAAATTTTCCCAAGAAAGTTCTTTTTTTCTTAATCGCTCTTCTAATCTATCCTTTTCTTTTTTGTAAATTATTAATTCTATATCTTTTTGATGATTATCTTTTTGTTGATTCCGTCCTCTATTTTTTATTGTTACATATATAATAGCAATAGACAAAAATATAAATGCAGCTCCAAACGAATAGATATTATCCATAGTTTATCTTTATAAAAAATAATAATGAATAATTAATAAAATATTTCATGAGTATATTGCTAAAAAACAAAAAATAGTATTATATTTTTAGATTTTAAGCAAAAAATTAAATAGAAAAATGCTTTAAATCAATTTATTATACATGAAATGGTGACCAATTAATTACATATTCTCTATAAACATGAGAAATATCATAATAAACATAATTATCTAAAAATTGCATCTTGAATTTTTCCAAAATGCCTCTGAGCATTTCATCATTTTTAACATATATTTCAATAGATAAATCATATTTCCCTAATAGTTCATATGCAAATATACATGTATTTGTTTTATCAAAAAAATCTATTATACTTGGAATAATAGAAGGATCTTTGAGGGCTATATCTATTTGTATAAATTCACGATTTATTAGTGCAAGGTTCAAAGCAGCAGCATATGTTACAATTACGCCTTCTTTTTCTAATTTTTTTATCCTATATTTTATCAATCTTGAATCAATATGCGTATCGTTAGCAATATCAGTAAGTTTTACTCTTGCATTTGTTGATATTAATTTCATTATTCCCATATCAATTTCATCAAGAGAATAATTTCCAATATCTACTTGATCAAATGTTTTTTTAACTGTTTTTCCTTCGTATAGAAATTTTTGGTTTAGTTTATGTGTCTTTGCCGTTGTATGAATTTCTTTTTCTAAAACATATGTTCCAAAATTATTGAAAAATTGTTGCATGAAAACTTGTAATTCACTAATATTTTTTTGAATTGTTGAAAACACCAGATCATATTTTCCTTCTAATATCCTAAGATTGATACAAGTTGGATTGTTTGTTATATACTTGATAATCTTATTTTCATTCTCAGCTGTGAGTTTATGAAACTTAAGAAATATTTTATAATATGAATACCCAAATTTAGATGCATTAAATATTGTATATAGTCTATCCACCCAATGGTCATTTATTAGTCGTTTTATACGATAGTTTATGGTTTCTTTTGGTACTTTTACATGTCTAGCAATCCGAGACGCGGAAGCTCTGGAGTTGATGTCAATTTCATATAATATTTTTTTATCCAATAAATCTAATTCTTTTTCCATATTATACTTATAATCAAAATATTTATAATAAGTTTTTGTTTTTTTGTAAAAAGATGAGTAGGAAATTTTTTATGTCGCGGGTGATAAATACGTACTTGAGTTCATGGATAAGAAAATAGTTTGGCATTGCTTCGAATGTAAAAAATATTTTCAAAAAGAGCCATATATAAACAGTAAGGGAGTGTTATATTGTCCATTTTGTGAATCAGAAAAGATTGAAAGAATCCGTGATATAGATTAGTGTGTAGAGGTAAATTTTGCCATTAAAATAGTGTAGTAAGAAGGAGTTTGAACACCATATAGAATGTTTTTTATCTAAATAATCTAATTATTTATCCATATTATACTTATAATCAAAATTTTTTTAATAAGTATTTGTTTTTTTGTAAAAAGATATATAGTAAATTTTTTTATTATCTAACCTTTTATAGCTATGCAACAAGAGGAAATTACTGCAATGCCGAGATGTGGGAGGATTAGAACATTTATAAAGGAGTACAACCAATCCCCCAAAGCAAACAAATTATCATTTTTTCTACCATACTTAATACTAGTCCTTGAACTCATAGTTTTAATAGATGCATTAGTTATTTCTAACCTAATTATCGTCTCTATAACAATAATTTTAGTAACAATATCCGTTTTAGAAATAATATTTGTAACAAGAGAAATACATAACAAGATCCAAGAAAGTAATTTTGATAAAATACTTACAATCAAACTAGATGATTTTATAACAAACAAAAGAGAAAAAAACGTGAAAATAATAATTACAGATTTTCTGGAACAATATCCAGAATACGATAAACACAGAAATAAAATATATCAAACAACCTGCCAGATACTTGAAACAAACAAAAAAGAAGTATTAACTAAAGAGATATGTTATTAATGGAGAGGAGAGGTATCTATTGGATTTCAATTTAATATTGATTACAGGTGGAGTTTGTGCTATCGGTTTTTATATGGCGTGGAGTATCGGTGCTAATGATGTTTCAAACGCGATGGCAACCGCAGTTGGTGCACGTGCTATTACAGTTAAACAAGCTGCATTGATTGCCGGTGTCCTAATTTTTCTTGGTGCAGTTTTTGTTGGTCCTCATGTAGCTGAGACGATCAAAGGAAAAATTGTCAATACTACGATCATTAATGATCCATTTATTTTGATGTTAGGTTTTGTTTCATCTTTACTTGCTGCTGCTATTTGGTCAACTTTAGCGACTTGGAAAGAGATGCCGATTTCTACTACGCATTCGATTATTGGTGCATTAATAGGGTTTGGAATTGTCGCAGGAGGTTTTTCTTCTATTAATTGGGGTGTTGTTGGTTCAGTTGCTGCAAGTTGGGTGATTTCTCCAGTTGGTGGCTGTATACTTGCTTATACTGTTTTTCGTATTATTGTAAAATTAATTTTTGCCCAAAAAGATCCTGTACGTGCTACAAAAGTTGTTGGTCCTATAATCATTGGTGTTACTGCATTTGTTATGTCCACTTCTTTGTTGTTTAAAACGCAATTAGGTAATATGCTCGGTATAGCAGAGTTGTACCCTTCGCTTATTGCTTCTGCAGGTATATCAATAGTCATTATTTTTTTATCAATATATCTATTGCGTAATATTCAAGCAAAATCAGTCGATGATTATAATACAGTTGAGGAGGTTTTTCGCAAACTACAAATTATTACATCTTGCTATGTAGCATTTTCTATAGGAGCAAATGACGTTGCTAATGCAATTGGTCCAGTGGCAGCTATTATTCCATTGGCTACCACGGGAACTATGGGTGCAGTTGCACAGATACCTTTGTATTTATTGATTATTGGTGGAGTCGGGATGGCTGTGGGATGTCTAACCTGGGGTTATAAGGTTATGAAAACTATGGGTGATCGTATCACTAAACTAACCAATACTCGTGGTTTTGCGGTAGATTTTGGAGGAGCTACAACTGTGCTTATAGCATCAAAATTTGGTCTTCCGATTTCGACATCACATACTGCAGTAGGAGCTATTATTGGTGTGGGTCTTGCTAGAGGGTTTGAAGCTGTTGATTTAAAGGTTGTAAAAAAGATTGTAGTTTCTTGGTTGTTGACTTTACCAATTGCAGCTTTTACTTCAGCAATAATCTTTTTAGGTTTAAACGCATTAATATAGATATTATAGGAGAAAAAAAGTATGGTTGAAAAAAAAATGCATTTTAGAGTCCCTGTCTCTGAAACATATCGCAGAAAAACCCCGTTTAATCAACTATTAGATCATATGGGAAAAGTAAGGGAATGCATTAATATCCTTGGTGATGGTCTAATACATTATTACAATGGAGACTATAAGGGTTTTTCAGATCTTGCAAAAAAAGTTGCAGAACTTGAACATGAAGCTGATTTAATAAAACATGATATTAGAAATCACCTTCCTACATCTATTCTAATGCCTGTTGATAAAGGTAAATTTTTATGGGCTCTTCGTGAGCAAGATGCAATTCTTGATCATGCTGAAAATCTTGTAGAAATGCTTGATATGCGCCATACAAAAATACCTAAAGAACTTCAACCTCTTTTTATTGAACATTGCAAGCTTGTTGTGAAAACAGTTGAAGCAATGGAATTAGCAGTTGAAAATATAAGAGACCTTGTTGAAACAGGTTTTGTAAAACGTGAGAGGGACCAGACAAAACAATATATTCATAAGGTCCATGATTGGGAAAATATAGCTGATCAAAAAAGATATGAGCTAGCAAAGGGGATATATAGACTTGAAAAGAAACTTGAGCCTATGGATGAGTATCATCTCTTAAAAATTATGGACTGGGTAGATGACATTGCTGATAATGCTGAAAATGTTGCTGATTGGTTGCGTTCAATGATTGCAAAATAATTATATTTTTTTCTAAAACTTCTTATTTAACAGGTGAAATAAAAATGGATCTAATCGGAATACTGCTTGGAGCTATGCAAGATCCAATTACATATTCGATAATATTTTTTATTTATGTTATTCTAACAGTTTTATTTCTTCCTATTCCTGTTGAGATTGGTTTGTTTGATCCTTATATTCACCCTGTGCTACTCATTTTTATCTTGGCTCTTGGGAAGGGAGTAGGTTCTTTAATAGCATTTGAAATTGGGACAAGAGTACGTGGTGCCATCAAGAAAAGATCTATCGGAACGCCATTAACAAAAAAAATTATTGCATGGTGTGAACGATTTGTCAGGAACTATGGTTATTATGGCCTTTTCATCATAATGAGCATACCTTTAATGTTGGATTCTGTTACTGTCTATCTATTTTCTTTGTTGAATCCTAAGGATGATGGTAAAATAGCAATGACTCGAAGGTGGTTTGTGCTGATAAACATAGCAGCAGGTGCTGTGAGAGGTATAATTATTCTTCTGGTAGCCTACCTTTTCAGTTTTAGACTTGTATAGAGCTTTTATCTAAAAATATGAAATAGCCGAAATCCCTTCCCTATGCACCTTTTCTAAAACTTCTTATTAAACAGGTGAAATAACACACCTAATATTGCAAAGTGATAGATTAAACCTATCGTAATAAACAAATAATCATTAGTTCCACTTTCTAATAGATGTTCAAGAGCAATAAATGTCCAAAAGTTTGGAATTGGACTAAATATATATTGCAACCAACCTTCAACAGCAAGTGCAAAAATCGGTAGCATAAATAAACTACCAAGTGTTTTAAATAATGCAAAAGCCTGTATTTTGTTTGTTGCAATAATGTTTACAATCAATCCCAGTACAGGTGTAAAAACAGTAAAAAGAATTGCGATTGGTAGATAATTCCAAAATGATACCTCTATAAGGCCTGTAAGCCAAGGAAAGAGTAATACAAAGATAAAAGAAAGTATACTTAATAGAAACATTCTGTAAAAAAGATAACTTGAGCGTGATATCGGCATTACTCGTAGAACTGTTAAAATGTTTTCATCTCGCTCATCCATTATCAAAAAACCTGCGACAAAACCAAAAACCATTGGAATAAAAATCACAAATAACATAAAAAAAGCAGGATAGAACAACACTAAATTATGGTAATAATTCTCAGTAATCCAAGGAAATACAATTCTACCGATTACTAAAAACATTAAAGGTGCAATAATTGCTGAAAAAATAAGCATCCTATCTCTGAAGATGTTTTTCAAGTCATTTTTCATAAGTGTTGTAAAATACACCATTTCTATTTGCCCCCCATAACAATATATTTATAGTATGCTTTTTTTGATAAATAAAAACACAAACCTATCCAAAATATCAGATACAGTATTGCATACAGGATATCATTAAAGGCTACTTCTCCAAATACTCCTCCAAATAAAATAAAGGATGCTTGTGAGGGCCATAAATAAAATATTGGGTTTTCATAAAAACCAAATAAGTCAAACAACGGTGGAATAAATAATAACATAAACGAAAACATCATCATCAAAAGATACTCATTTATACTGTTACAACGTGATACCATGAGAAAACCCAGTAGTATCAAAAATACTGATGAAAGGATAATCCCTGAAAAAAAATAAAACCAGTTAAAATCAATACCATAAGAAGGTATCACAAAAAGTAATCCTGTGATAATAGAAAGAGTAGTAAGTGAGATTATCTTTGAAAGAAAATAATTATATGTCTGCATAGGTGTAATTGTCAGTGCCTGTAGAGTGTTTTCTGTTTTTTCAAAAAGAACCATTGCACCTACAAACATAATTCCAATTAAGACTGGGTCAAAAAACAAATATAATGTATGAAACTCTGCTACATCTATATCTGGCATTATTTTAAGAGACAAGTAATATATTACAACACTGAGGATCGCTAAATGAATAAGTTTATACCTGTATATTAGTGTAAACTCCCATTTCAGCATCGATTTTAGTGGATTCATCCAAGATGCCTTCCAGTCACCTTTATGAATATATCTTCAAGTGTTGCCTCTGCTGTATGAATTGTCTGAACCTGCCCAGTCTTGAGAAGATTTATAAAAGCAGTATTCAACCAGAGATCAGCAAGATTAAACTCCTGGCTTAAAAGTTCTTTTTCTTTTAGATATTCAACCTTAACAACTTTCCTACCATGACTTATCTTAAGTTCCTTTGGATTGCTAATTAAAACAAGTTTCCCGTCAACGATGAAGCCGACTTTGTCGCATAACTCATCTGCATCATTCATATTATGTGTTGTAAGAAAAATCGTGGGACCCTCTTTTTGTTTTTGTTTAATTATGTTTTTTATAAGGCGTGAACTCACAGGGTCAAGACCGGTTGTTGGTTCATCTAAAAACAACACCTCAGGAATGTTCAACAGCGCCCTTGCAAAGTTTAACTTTGTTTTCATCCCCTTTGAATACGTGCCAACTCTACTATGTGCATCTTTTTCAAGATCTACCATCTTCAAAAGTTCCATAGGTTTTAATGTTCTTCTACTGTAAAATGAACTAAAGAGTTCAAGGTTTTCATATGCTGTAAGTTTTTGGTAATGATTTGGAAGTTCAAAACAGACCCCTATTTTTTCATAAAGATCTTTCTTCCAATTGTGGAGATCTTTTCCAAGTATCTCTACATTTCCAGAATAACCTTTAAGAAGACCTACAATTATTTTTTGAGTTGTACTTTTTCCAGCACCATTAGGACCTAAGAACCCAAATATTTCACCTTTTTTTATTTCAAAATCTACTCCATTAACTGCTTTTTTATCTGATTTAGGATAAGTATACTCAAGTTTTTGAACCTTAATCATATATTTTCACATCCTCATCTCTATATCTTTAGGGTATATTACTTTTTATACCAAATAGTGATCTTGCTAGTACAATTACCGGTATAATTTCAAGACGACCTATCCACATATTAAAAATAAGCATAATCTTTGCAGTAGATGACATACCTATATGAGTAATCCCTGTTGTGAGACCAACGTTTCCTTGTGCTGAACATACCTCAAATATTATATCACTAAGTCTATAATTTGTCTCATTTATATATAATACACCAAGCACAAAGATTCCAACAAATAAAAGAATAACCCAAATAAAAGAAATAATCGCAGCTTCATTGATTAGATCCATAGCCTCATCTTTTGAAAGAAATCTACTACCAAGTTTATGAACAAAAACTCTGTGAGGAGTAGAAATCGCTCTTTTAATTCTCCACCTAACACCGTTATACAATAATGCTGCTCGGAATAATTTAATACCACCAGCTGTAGAACCAGCAGCACCACCGATAATCATTGCAAAAGAAAGTATCAGCTTTGCAATTTCACTCCAACCCTCTGGGCCACCTATAACATTAACAGATGCAAAACCTGTACAAGTAAGAGCAGAAGTAAACTGAAAACCAGATATTTTTAGAGAATACAAAATATTACCATTAACAGAAGACAATTTTAAATTAATATAAGTAAGACCAATAACTCCTAGTATCATCAAAAAAATCATCGCTTTAAACTGAACATCAGATAAAAACTTCTTAATACGACCTTTTAATAAATCATAATGAGCAGCAAAAGCAATCGCACCAAGAATCATAAGAATTACAACGACTATCTGACTAATTACTCCAAAACTAGTGATACTATCATCGGTAACTCCAAAACCACCAGTTGCAAGAGCAGTCATTGCATGATTTAATGATTGCCACGGAGTCATACCATTTGAGGTTACAAAACCAATTATAGTTAAGGCAACCACACCAATTATAGTATATAATAAAAATATCCACCATATTGTGCGAACCGTTGAAACAATAGATGGATGAGTTTTTTGACTGCGAGCTTCACCTTTATAAAGTACGAATGAACCTACACCAGGACGAGCTAGAATGCTAAGAGTCAAAACAATTACTCCAATCCCACCAATCCATTGAATAATAGTACGCCAAAACTGAAGGGTATAAGGTATAAGATTTTCCTTATCAACCATTGTAAGACCAGTGCCAGTCCAACCAGACATAGATTCAAAAAATGCTGAAAGTGGGGACATATAAACAAGTGTTTCTTTGTTATAAGGTATCAAAATTAAAGGTATAATACCAATAGCAGGAACTATAATCCAGGCAAGTGCTGCAGTGATCATAGCACTTTTATAATTTGCATGATCTGCTTTACGAAAAATATAATATATAGGAAAACCAAAAATAAAGAAAACAGCAGAAGTAATCAAAATTGGAGTAATAGTATCATACTTACAATTAGAACCATATTCTCCAAAATATAGAGGTACAACTAAAGTAATAAGGCTGATAAAGCCTACCATTATTGATATTCCACCAAAAGCCCTAAAAACGCTTCTTAGATCACTCATCTATATTTCTCCTCTAAACTATGAATCTGCGTTATATTTTTCTGGTGTCGTTCTTCCAAGTTTTTTCTTAATCTTTCATATTTATCTTTAGAAATTTCTTTTCTTCTTAATTGCTTTTCTAATTCATCCATTTCTATTTTATATGTTACAAATTCTATATGTCTTTCCAGATTCTCTCTTTCTTGATCCTCTCTTTCTTTATTCCAACCTCTATTTTTTATTATTACATATATGACAGCAGCTGACAAAAATAAAAGAGCAACTCCAAACGATAAGATATTATCCATAGTTTATCTCCAACGCTATTTGACTAATTCATTGTTTTTTTTATGTAATAGATTTATATCTAATTCTGCCTGAAAATTTTTCAAGATAGAAAGGAGATTGAAATTAATATAATTCCAAAGATCATAATTATTATAGAAATAATAAGAAAAATTAGTTGTTTTTTTTCATATAATTTATTTTTTAAATAATACATTTTTTTATAAAAAATACTAATTGATTAATAAAATATTCCTTGGTCATATTACTAAAAAACAAAAAATATTTTTATATTTTTGGATTTTAAGCAAAAAATTAATATAAAAAAATCTAAAATAGGCATTAGTTGTAAAGATAGAAATATAAATTATAACTTGTATTATATATTAAATAATTTAAACAATTAATTATTAATGAAATAAAAAATTAGAAAGGTAGTATATAAAAATGATGAAACAATTGGGGCATTTTGTTGAAAAAAAACCATGGCTAGTCGTCATTCTTGTTTTATTAATAACCATTGGTTTTTCTACCTTAATACCTTCAATAAAAATGGAAACAACAACAAAAGAATTCATGCCAGACGATGAAATAGTTAGCGCAAGTACAAGAGTTAGCGAATATTTCGGACAAACTGGCGATGTGCTATTGATATTTGTTGAAAAACAAAACGAACAAAATGTCATCACACCAAACTCATTAAAAGAAGAATATACCGTTTTAAAAAACTTAAAAGATAATTTTGATGAAATTGAAAATTACATAAGCGTAGCAAGTTTTGTTGATATCATGTGCCAAATTGAATTTGGCAATACACTTCTTAATTGTACAGATCAACAGATAATAACTGCCTATAACGATATAATGGAAAACCCACAAAACACTGAATTAAAAATGCTACAAAAAGATGATAAAAATGAAGAAACTGATTTTAACCCTTACCCAAAACTATCAAAAGGAAAAAATATTGATAGCCTTGATAAAAAAAATTATTATATTGATGCAAATAATGAAACATTAAAATTTAGCATAGAAGTATATGATCTTTCTAACTTCAAAGATAAAATCTCATCGCCTAACAGAAAGATTAACACCTGGGAATGGTACATTGATTTTAAAAATTTGATTACCCCCGTTGAAGAACTTGATATTAACTATCAAATTGCAGCACATATTGAACCCTCTCAACCAGTATGGATAGTAGGAGACGGTATAATAAATAACATCAGAGCATTAATCGATAATATCAGAAATAACCAATTAGTAAAATCTTACACATCTGAAGTATATCTCTGGATTAAGATACCAGGTCAAGACATTTCTTTTCCAATTGTTCTTAATACAGGTAACGTAACATTTAATACTCTTGAAAACAAAATTGAAATAGAAGTTGAAAAAACAGAACTTGGAAACTTTGGTATTGCACCAAAATATGGAAGTTATCAGTTACCTGCTAAAATTGGAAATACAAAAGCAGGTGTTAGAATATATCAAACACCTATTCTAAATCAGCCATGGTCTCGGATAATATTCAACACCAGTTATATACAAAAAACAATAGAAAACATTCAGACTAGACCACTAATAAACAAGGTTTCTACAAGAATAATACAAAGATTTGGTAACTTTTCCTGGGAAGATTTTGATGAAATATTTGAAATGTTAAACAGTGAAGAGTTTAGAAAGGACAACATATCTCTAAAAGATATAGAAGATAGATGGATAGTTTTAGATCAAGCACCAGACAAAGACTATTCTGAACAAAGTTTTTTTATAAAACCATTTTTTATTGAAAGTTTAAAGGCATCTTCAATTATATTTTTGTCTCCTGATTTTGATATAAGTTCTGGCCCAAGCACAACTCTTATGATAGCTCAGCTAAATGCCACTTTAAACTATAATGATTTAGGTGAAATAAGCGCAAAAATCCAATCAAATTTAATAGATCTTGATAACAAACAGAATCATGTATCAATGAAGGTAACTGGCACAGGGCTTATTTCAAATGATATAAACAAATTAACAATGGATGCAAATATTATAATTATGCCGACTATCTTTGTTATAATATGCCTGATTTTACTTGTTATGTTTAGACAATTTTCGTATGTTATTTTACCATTAGCAGGTATTGGAATTTCAATTGTTTGGCTATTTGGAAGCATGGTTCTTCTTGGAATGACATTTAATATGATAATGGTGGCAATTGTACCTCTACTTGTAGGACTTGGGGTAGATTACCCGGTTCATCTATTCCATGAATATAGATCAGAACTGAAAAAAGGTAAAAAATCAGGACCTGCAATTGTCGCATCAATCACAGATATTGGTATAGCAATGTTTCTTAGTATTATAACCACGGTTATCGCATTTTTATCTTTTTTAACAACTTCCATTGTACCTCTTCGTAACTTTGGACTTCTTTGCGGTCTTGGGCTTATTTATATTTTTATCAATACTATTACTTTTCAAGCAGCAGTTAGACATTTACTTGACAGAAAAAAAACAGATAGGCTTGTTCCAAAAAATAACCACAAAATATCACTTGATAGCTATATGGAAAAATTCGCAGATTTTATATTAAAACAGCATAAAAAAATAATTGTTATTTCAGTTATTATCACAATAATTATGGTGATTGGTGCTACTCAAGTTGAAACAACTTTTGATATGAATGATTTCTTACCCAAAGGTAATGAATCAATAGAGTTGATAATGCATATAGGAGAATATTTCCCATCATCAAGTGAAACTCAAGAATATATACTAATAGAAGGAAACGTTGCAACTGTTGCGACTCTAAAAGGAATATCAGAAACATATGAAAATATTAAGGATGATAAATACATAACAAAGACACCATCTGGAAAACCAAAGGAAAAATCAATCCTTTCGATTATCAAAAATGCTATAAAAGACAATTCATCAATAATATTGAAGTTTAACATTGATACTAAAGGGATACCTAAAACCAATGACGATGTTGTTGAACTGTATGATTATCTGTATAATCATCCTGATTATATTATGGATGTACGTAGTGTCCTTCATTATGATGGTAAAAAATATGATGCTACAGTTATAAGAGTATATACAAGAATTGGTTATTCAGATAAAGACAATTTAGATACAACCCAACAATCAGGTATTTTATATGATGATCTAAATGAAGATATGACTAGTTATGGTGACGCAAAAGCTATAGTTACCGGATCTTCATCAACAATTTATACAATTATTAGTTCAATGACTCGTAGTCAAATTATATCGACCGTTATCTCGATTATACTCGCAGCTCTTGTTATAGTTATTGCATTTAAAAACCCTATACTTGGTATAATTACAGTCATCCCAATTGGACTATGTACTATCTGGATTATAGGAACGATTTATTTCATAGGTTATTCATTTAACATTATGACTATTTTGATCACAAGTCTTACAATTGGTACAGGTATTGACTATGCTATTCATGCAACTCAAAGATTCAGAGTTACAGCAGACAGAACAGGTGATATTGAAAAAGCAGTTTCAAAAACAGTTGGACACACAGGTGGTGCATTATTTATCGCAGCAATTACAACAGTTGCAGGATTTGCAATGCTTATTCTTGCCCCAATGCCACCAGAGCAACAATTTGGAATTATTACCTCAATGACCATTATTTACGCGTATATAAGTTCAATTATTGTATTACCACCGATTTTAATGAGATGGGCTAAATGGAGAAAAAAGAAGAAAGGATATATAATATCACAAAAAGCAGCAGAAGAAGATTTATCTAAAGGGCAATGACGGTGTTAAAACCAGTCGTAGAACTAGTATATAAACAACAATTTGTTAAATCATATCTTATTTAAAAGGAAAAAAAAGAGATTTGAACTTGAAGTCAAAATCACTCCCCCTCCGCTAATAATCATTGTTACAGAAGAAATCTCAATTTTTTACTAGTAAACTGGTGTTCAGATCCCTTCCCCTGCGTAATTTTTTAAAATAAAAAAAGAGGGATAGGGGACAGATAGGAAAATGCAAACAAACCTATTTTTCCTCCCTCAGATGATAATTAAAAACAAATATGAAGTATATAAAATATTGTATAAAATCCAAAAAAATATTGTATTTTTTACACAAAGTATTGTATTATGTACACAAAATCCAATAGAAGGAAAATGATGGGTCTAGTATTTGAGAGGTAAGGTAAAGAATGAATAAGAATTGGAATTCTTAAAAATCATTTACTTACGATACTAGACCCAATATTATAATTATATCTGTTATTGTTTAAATATCTTTTCCTCAATTAGTCAACGACATAAGTAATTGGACATATTGAAATTAAATCTATGACCTGCTAAGAATTGATCAATCTTCATTTGCAAATTCTCCATGGTTGAAAAATAGGTAGAATTTGTGACCATACCTCGT
>Ga0299915_10001902_pt1 | contig 15273 bp, 15 predicted proteins | sample RVTome_13_FD_200263 | JGI IMG/M metagenome (GOLD analysis project Ga0299915, IMG submission 200263) | Soil microbial communities from uranium-contaminated site in the Upper Colorado River Basin, Wyoming, United States - RVT92D227 (version 2) ... | reverse complement strand
TGAAACTTCCTCTCCCGCTTCCTTTCTGTCTTGATAACGTTTCTGAGTAATTAAGGCCCAGCGTCAACGTTCGATGGGGGATGATATTCATGCCGAGGTTTATGATAAAATCCCTCGATTTCTTGCCTTTTTCTTGTTTGGAAAAATTCATTCCTCCATTTAGATTAAGGTCTATCCCTTGATAGAGTTGGGCAGTATTATATAAAAATACGGAATAGGCATCGCTCGGTTTTCCCCCGACCTCCTCATCCCGGCCACTGAAGACAAGACTGTTTCGGAGTGTCATAAGAGGTTCTGCAACGATCGACGCATTATAGACATTAGTATACCGTTTCTCATCTTCTTCTTTGCCAATTTCCCTTGCTACCCTTGCAGTGGCTGAAAAGACTCTGCTGAAACGGTGACTCACTGAAAATCCATTGGAGAGGCTGTATCTCTGATCAGATGAGGGCTCAATTCTGTTAAAGAAATAGTAAAAATCATAGAACAGGGTCGGACTGTTCAGTATCCTTGCTTTCGCATCTAAATTGTAGGTATGGGAAGCTCTCCTCGTCTTTCGTGCAACATCTGAAGCAGGTGTCTGCTGAAATGCCTGAAGTTCCGTGACAAATATATTTGGTGGTGCAAGTGGGCTTCTTGAAAGAGGAGTGGTCACTACCTTGATGAATTTCTTGGGTGGGATGACATTTGGGAAACTTATTTCAAAGCGGTTCTCAAACGCCCCGAAGGATCCGGTGATGGGTCCTGCCCAATGCGTCCAGGTCAAATTATCTTCGCTGATAAAGATGTCCCAGGAAAAGGAACCGGCGATCGCGGAGGTGAGTTCTCTGTCAACCCAGATGAGAAGTTGATTCACCTCTGTTGGATTAAGAAAATCAAGACCCAGCTGCCTTTTGACCAAAGGAGGGTCTGCTACAAGATCGATTCCTACGCCTGCTGTTGTATTGCCATCAACCAAAGACGGGTTGGAGTCAAGCGTTATGAGGTCCATAGTATTGTCAATTTTCGAGAGACCTGCAAAAGAGAAGAGCGGGGAAGTTACAAACCCCAAACCCTCCGAAACTGTTTTTAACTGCTGATGGAAAACATCATAGGTGGTACTTACCGAGATTCGGTTATTTAAAAAGCGGCCTCCATAGGCAACCCTTCCGCTGTGAGTATATTGTGTGACATCGAGGTTATGTAAATCGTCCTGCGTATGAATGTAGGTACCATAGTAATTGACATAAAGGCCTCCATAAGTATATTTCGATATCAGATTTACGTAGTCCTCTTTGATATCCCGGAGAACCTTGTCATCGTCAAAGGTATGTGTTTTCCTGAGACGAACATCGGTATGGGGCAATCCTTCTGGTCTCCATCCTAAAATGGCATTGTATTCTTCATTAACAAGGGTGATAGAAGGTGAATGTGAGGTGCTCGTCTTCTCTTCCCTCCTGATATAGCCGAGGCCAGCCGTATAAAGGGGGGTTTCGAGCGTAAGGTCAATGTAAGGCCTGACCTTCGTTATGGTCGTTTTTGCATCTTCCCCGCCGGTATTAAATTTAGTTTTGTTTAATTCAGCTATACCCCCTGCGTGCAATCTTAAATTGGGGAAGATCTTTGTGTTTATATTGAGGGTGAAGCGGGGGCGATAACTGCTTGTTTCTGTTTTGGTGGTAATTCCTGTTGTATCTTTAGCCCTAGTGGTAAAAAAACTGTAATCGAATTCCAGTAGACCACTGATCCCCTGGAAAATGCCTTGCGCACTTGCTATCCGTGGTAATAACACTATCAGAAACAGTAGAATATAAAATGTCACACGAAAGGGTTCGAAGGTCCGGGGATTCATAGATTCAGCGTTCTCCTATGATCGCAACCCAATATGGACCTTCACCCACATCGATTTCATAAACCATTCTTTTACTGATGAGGTTGTTCACCATCACGCTCTTTGTATCTTCGTTTGCCATATAGAGGTTATTCTCTTCACCATCAATAGTCATATAAGCAATGGTCCCCCCTGTCTTAACAGTATTAACAGAAACAAATGAAGATGGGTCATAAACTTCTACAAATATATCATTTTTTCTTCCCAGATAGACAAGGTCTGTTCTGGTATCAACCTTTATTGAATTCATCCCAATTCTAACCTGGAATCTCCTTGTGACCGAAAGGGAGGAGGAATCGATCACAGTAAGGTAAGAGGATAGCTCATGAATGACATAGAGCCTGTCTCCCCTCCTGTTAAACTGCCCTCTTAGAGGGCCAGGGTCCGCAGAGAGATTGGTTACAATCCCCCTGTTTGGAATATCCAAAACGGAGATTGTAGCAGAGAGAGAATTAAAAACATAAGCCCTCCTCCCTGTAGTGGGTTCTATCAAAATGGAATGGGGACCATTCCCTACATTGACTCTGCCTAACTCGAAAAGGGAACTGGGATCAATGAAACTGACTGTATTTGAGCCAGCATTTACTGACAGCAAAATTTTGCTATCAGGAGTTAGGGCCAGTTCCTGGGGGCGGTCACCCTGATTTAGCCTAACTCTGTTTATGATTTCCCCTCCAGTTACATCAATCACTTCAATGGCATCTTCTCTGGAAAGGGCAACATATACTCTTCTCAACCTCTGATCAAACGCCATCCCTGTCGGTCCTCTACCAGTAGCAATGATTCCCACAACCTGCCCCATTTTCTTATCGAATACAGTGATGTTATGAGAGGCGGTATTGGTTACATATCCAGTTAAGCTGATGATGGGCTTAGCCGGGATAGATATTGAAAATACCGGGCTAAAACTGAAACCGGTGGGAATGGAATCACGATGTAAAAATGTCAGTGTTATAACATATGATCTTTTCCTACTTACGTTAAAATGAAATTCCTGCTTGACCGGCATCTCTGGCACAAGGAGGTCAGCCTCCCCGTCTTCAACCTTTAAAATAGCTTTTTTAACCTTAAACGACAACCCGATATAAGGACCTGGAGGAAGATCACCCGTAGCAAGAAGTCGCTGCCTCCTCGTTTCTGTAGGATGTAATTCCTTTAATTTAACAGAGAGGGGGATTTCCTTTCCGTCACCGCTTACAGCAAAGATCTCTTCGATAGTAAATTTGAGCCTTTCGGCCTCCTGTGGAAAGGGTTGAAGATAAAGATAGACTTCCCCTTCTTCTTCAAGAGGAGGCCTCACTCTGGAAAGGGATGCCTGGCAAGCCAACATTCCAAGAACCAGCATAGCGCATAGAGCATAGCGCATAGCAAAACCAAAAAGACGCAGAAGGCAGGGTAACCAATAATTATGCATAGAGTATAGGATATGAGGCATAGTGGATCTCCCTTTAAACCTCAAATGAAGACCTCTCAATAATCCCCCTCACCCCTCTTTAGAAAAGGGGGGATGATATCGGCGGCCTCCTCTTCATAGGGAGAAAGGGTGAAGATGAGGGAAATAAAATAAGAATATTACAGGCCCCTTTCAATTTCAACTGCAAAAAAGGGGGGCCGGTAGTTTCCGGTCCCCCTTTTTTCCTTCGCCCCTTCCCTCCCCTACTATGGGAGAGGGAGAAAGTTTTGTTTAGTCTTTTGCGTGGCACTTGTTGCAGAGCACACGTTGGTAGGTTGCGAAAACTGTTGCTGGACGACCGTAGTTGGCTGCCGTTACATCAGCAATCGTCCGACCGCGAGCTTGCAATGCAGCCCGGGATCCCCATGTACCATAATCGGGGTGATCGGTTGCCACATACTGACCATTCTTTGTTATGAACTCGTATCCCTGGTCGAAGCGAAGTGCGTGCATGTTACCAGAAGCATGCGCCCTGTGGCAGGACAGACAAGATACCCCGTCATTGGTCGCTGGACCGGTAAGGACCGAGTCATTGTTCACTGCGTGAGAGGCAAGTGTTGAATAGTCTCCGGTGTTCTCGACGAAAGGAACTAAAGAGAGGAACCCGTTAATACCATCTCCAGACATATCGCCTGATTTCTTGTAATACTTGTAATTATTTGCAATTTCTGAACCAAGAGTCTCATCTACCGGGTGGACATAGTTCCCGCTTGAGTGCATGTCCGTATGGCAGGTAGCGCACCAGGTGCCCCATGCAACATGACCACCAGTGGTGGCATTGCCATAAGCTACGCGGGTCTGGGTTACTGCTTCGGTTCTGTTGTAGGTTGAGGGAGCTTTGGCAGCAGGTACTCCAGCAAACGCACCGCCCCTTGTGTATCCCTGGCCACCGAGAAGCCTGTAAACACCGTAGGCAGTTCCTACCGCAGGAACTTCGGGTAAAGGAATAGCCGGAGCAGTAGCGGTAAATGGGTAGGATCCGGAAGCAATGATGGGTGCAGTGGCAACACCCGTGGTACCACCTTTCACAATAGTGCCATCAGTCATCCTTCTATACTGGCCATGAGGATCATGGCAGCTTACACAAGAGAGCGAAGAAGCCGGAAATGATCCACCTGGAGCTTGTGTATTGGCAGTATCAGCACTATACCCGAAATCGGCTGCAACAATATTGTGACCAAGGGTTTGTCCTTCTTCAGTATAGTTGGTAACAACGCCGGTAGAGGAGGTAGTGGAATAAGTGTAGGTCTTTCTTAGCCAACCGAAATCCCCACCTGGAGATCGTTGTAATGGTATTTGTGCAGCGCCTCCAGCACCAGGGGCAGTGCTAACATGGTAGCTGGATGGGCCTGTATCGGTTGCGCCTTGGTGGCAGGTCAAACAGGTTGAGCTCTGGTCGATACCGACCATCAAGAACGATCCGCCTGCTTTCGGGCTGTGCATACTATGGCAGCCCTCACACTCAGCAACACCGCCTGAATGAAAGGCATAAGCCATTCCACCAATACCCAGTGTTAAAATCGCTGTTACAAAAATAATTAAACTCAATTTCAGTCCTTTCATTTTCTCCTCCTAATTTGTTTGTTATTGGAAATCTTGCTTCTTAGCCTTTACCTAAACCTTAACCTGACTCTTAGCACTTCATCCTTAACTTGCCCTCAACCACCCCCTTTGCATCTTAAAGTAATGTGACTGCTTTCGTACCATGTGTCCGCCAAAGGCTCTTTTGGATTCAATTGTAGGTCAGCTTGAAAACGCTGACTCCTCTTTTTGCGGCCTGGGTAACGTAAATTCTGTCACCATTGTCAATGGCAATATCATCAGGAGCTATAAGATTTCCGGGCTTATTACCCCGGTAACCAAATTGGGTTATAAATCTAAATTCTTTGTCGAAGACCATCACCGCACACTTTAATTTGTCAATCACCAGATAATTACCCTTACTATCTCTTGCAATTCCTGCAACGATATTAAACCTGCCTGAAGTGCTGCCTGGACGGCCAAACCAAGTAAAATTCCCATCAGCAAAAAGAACACAGGCTTTAAATAGAACGGGAACGGTAAATAATATATTCCCCTCTCTGTCTACGTTAAAACCGACCATCTCGACGTTTCCTCTGTCTTTTTCCTCAAGCTCAAGGAGGGGGAAAAAATCGTAACCTTTTTTAAACTTACCCTGATAGTCAGCGATCACGGCTTTCATTTCATTTAAGGATGCGAGATACAGGTTTCCGTTCCGATAAATCATGCGGTTCGGTGAAAACTTGGAAAAATCATCGGGGACGTCCTTTAAATTAATTTTTAATTTCGGTTCCCCTCTGAAATTGCAGTGGATAATTTCACCTTTTGAGTCTTTATAAGCCAGAAGAAAGATGTCCCCTTTCTCATCCACCGAAATATCAACGATGTGGCCAAAGTCAAGATCATCGCCAAATCGGTAAATCTCCATCCCTGATTCATTAAAGATTCTTAAAGTGTTTTGATAGAGCACATAGATCTCATTCCTCTCTTTATCCGCAATAACCCTTGACCAGTTATAAGGAATAGTACCTGTGAAGTTTGAGAGGGTATATAAAAAAGATCCTTTCACCACTTGGGATTTGGCTGGAGTAGAAAAAAGCACCAATGAGATAAGTGTTGCAAAGATTAAAAGCTGTTTTATTTGATATTTGGCCTTCATTATTTTCACATCATTTCTAAGAGCAAGTTCCATTCCAAAAATTAACCAAAATTGCCGAAAAAAGTGGACAAATATTTTTACGTGAATTCAATATGTTATGAATTATTTTTTTGAATATATTCACGTTCATATTTTTGGGCATGTGAAAATAGATATTTATTGGCGGGATATCCCCCACCGCTGGGGAATCTTCCTCACCCCTTCGGGGGCATGATAAGGAGATGGGGGGATAAGGTGGTGAGGAGAAATCAGATTTTCACTTACACTGACACTGAACCGTGGGGAGATAGGGAGAAATCAGAATATCAGGGTATCAGAAGATCAGGGAAAAACTGGACACGGAGACGCGGTGACACGGAGTTGAGAATAGAAAACATGGATGGGGGGATAGGGTGATGAGGAGAAAAAAAATATTTAAAAATAGATAGTTACAAAGACATGGATTATTTGACAAAAAAGAATTGCGATATTGTACATTGACAATACTTATGCTTAAATGTATATTTAAGATAGGAGGTTGTTTATGGACACAATTTCGACTGTGAAAGCAAGGGAGAGTTTTTCTGATCTGGTAAATCGCTCAGCATACGGTAAGGAGCGTATAGTCCTTACTCGCAGGGGAAAAGGGATCGCTGCGGTCATTCCCATTGAAGACCTTAAACTCCTTGAGGAAATCGAGGACCGTCTGGATGTTGAAGATGCCCGGGAAGCTCTTAGAGAGCCGGGCTCTATCCCTTGGAAAAAAGTAAAGACAGACCTTGGGCTATAGATGGGTTACGCGATTGAATTAAAGCCTGCCGCTGTCAGGGCTTTGGCGAAGTTACCCAAAGATGCTCAAAAGGCAATCCGTTTCCGCATTGATGCTCTTTCGGATAATCCGTTACCTCCAAAAGTGAAGAAGCTAGAAGGAGAAGAGAACCTTTACCGTATCCGGGTCGGAGATTACCAGATTGTTTATCAGCTTCAAAAAGAAATTCCTCTAATTCTTGTGGTTAAGATTGGACACCGCAAGGAAGTTTACAGACGGATGCAGAATTGACTCCATTTTTTTGTGAAGGATGTATTTGTAGGAAGACGGAGTTGAGTTGACAATGTAGTTAAAGGGAGCTCTGTGTTAGACCTGTGATCGTTGAGATCTTGCCTTAATTCACTTATTTCTTCTTTTATCTCTTTAGCGACCCGATCCACCTTTTCGCTCAGGAAATTGTAACCTCCAATTATAGTATCAAACTTTTCTTTTACTTCTTCTAAGACGATTCTCAATTCGTCGGATGCCATTTGGATGTCTCCTCCATCTGTTTTTGAGTAGATATCAAAATATCTGATAAAATTCAATTATATTGAAAATTGATTTGGAATTTTGGGATGTTATGCGCAGGCTTATTACGATTCGAGGATTCCGAACTTCTGCATTCGGTATCGGAGGGCATCACGGCTTATATCCAGGAGTTTTGCTGCCTTTGTCTGGTTTCCATTGGCCATTTTGAGGGCCTGCCTCACAAGCCCTTCTTCTACTTTTTCTAATGAAATCCCTTCCTGGGGAATACTAATCCCCTCGATCGTTTTTCCCCGACGGGAAACTTGACCAAGAATCTCGATTGGGAGATGCTCCATTAGAAGAGTATCACCCTCTCCAAGGATCATTGCCCTTTCAATAACATTTTTCAGCTCACGCACATTTCCGGGCCATTTATAGTTCACAAAAAATTCTTCGACTGCATTGTCTATTTTAATGATATTCCTATGAAATTCTTTGTTATACTTTTCAACATAGAATTTTGTTAGGGGAAGGATGTCATCAGACCTCTCACGAAGGGGAGGTAATCTCAAGGAAGCGACATTGATCCTGTAAAAAAGGTCCTCCCTGAATTTGCCCTCCTCTTTCAGCTTCAATAAATCTTTATTGGTGGCCGTGACGATTCTCACGTCCACCTGAATATCCTTTACTCCGCCCATCCTTCGAAAAGTCTTCTGTTCCACGAGTCTCAAGAGCTTTGATTGCAAACTCAAATCCATGTCTCCGATTTCGTCAAGGAATAATGTTCCACCCTCTGCCAATTCAAGAAGTCCCTTTTTCACCTCCTTGGCATCGGTAAACGCCCCTTTCTGGTGGCCACAGAGTTCATTTTCGAGGAGATATTCCGGGAACCCGGCACAATTGACCGTGATGAATGGCATCTTCTCCCTTTTGCTCCGTTGATGGATGGCATGGGCAATCAGTTCCTTCCCCGTCCCACTATCTCCCTGAATCAATACAGTCGAGGTCTCACTCCGGGAAATCTTATTAACCATTTCGAAAACCCTTGCCATTTCCTTGCTCACAGCAACAATATCCTGGAATCCTATATCAATCCTCTTATCCGCCCTTAGGCGCTCAACCTCCCTTCTCAGTTTCGAAGTTTCCAGGGACTTCTGAACGGATATTAAGATCTTATCGAAATCGAAGGGTTTGATGATATAGTCGAAGGCACCTAACCTCATGGCCCTCACCACTCCCCCAATATCCTCATAGGCAGTAATCATGATCACGACGAGCCCCGGATCTATTTTAACGGCTTCTTCAAGGACTTCGTACCCATCCATTCCTGGCATTTTTATATCCAGAAGGACAATATCCGGAGCTTCTTCCTTAATTTTTTGGATGCCCTCTTCACCGGTCTCAGCGACAAAAACTTCATAACCTGCCTTCTCCATTTTCTGCTGAAGGGTCCACCGGATTAAATATTCATCGTCTACAACCAGAACTCGTGCTTCAGCCATTATTCACCAACTATTAGGGTCCGAGGATTCAAGGATTCCTTCCTGCCTGCCGGCAGGCAGGGGTTAAAGGTGTTTCCTGTAAAGACCAAATAAGCGCTTTCAATTTTCTCTATTTATCTTCTGTCGATAAGTTATCTGTTACTCTTACAACTTTTTATAATTTTCGAACGATTTTCTTGACCCCCCGAACCCTTGTCCCCTGGAACCTTTCTCTTATGATTTCATGGCTGGCAGAGTGATAATAAATTTCGTGCCTACGCTAACCTGGCTCTCCACTTCAATTCTTCCCTGATACTGCTCAATAATGTTTTTCGTTATCGACAATCCTAACCCAGTTCCATCTGAGCGGGTTGAGAAAAACGGGTCGAAAATCTTCTGAAGATTCTCTTTTCGAATGCCAATCCCCGTATCTTCGAAAATAATCTGTACTTCACCTTGTCCTCCATCCTGTGAATTGAGAAAGTGGGTAGACACCGTCAAGGTTCCTCCTCGTGGCATGGCTTTCTGGGCATTGAGGATGATATTCAGAAAGGCCTGCTCTATTGAATTGGAATCGAGCAAGACCTTCGGTATGGGGGAAAAAAAACTCTTTACAATCCTGAAATCATCTGACTTTCCGCGCTGGGCAAGAAAAAAGGAGAGGACTTTTTCGGCCAGCTCATTAATATCTGCGGGCAAATAACTTGCTGGGACGGGTTTGGCATAGTTGAGCAGGTCCTTTACGAGCCGTTCCAATCTGTGGATCTGTTTTTGGACCTCATCCGTTATCTGTCTTCGGCCATCTTCTTGCGGAAGGCCTTCCGCAATGATTTGAATTGCCCCATGAATGCCGGCCAGTGGATTCCTGATCTCATGGGCAATTCCGGAAGCCAGTTCACCAATGGTGGCCATCCGGTCGGCTCTCTGAACTAGTTCCTGATGATAAGTCTCAGCCTCTTCTTTGACCAGCTTAAGTCTCTCGATCATGGCATTGAGGCTTCTCCCCAGTTTCCCCATCTCATCTCTGCTTTTTAGATCGACTCTTGAATCGAAGATTCCTTTCTCAACCTCCCCCATTACATCGGTCATTTTTTTAATGGGATATTCAACAAATTTCATAAACAAAAAAATCAGAATGAAGGCGAGAAATCCAATGGTAAAAATGGCCAGGAGGATCGAATGAAGTTTTACCTTCGCAACCATTTCATCTTTCTCTTTCAAAGAATTGGCCACTGTCAGAACTCCCAGTATTTCCTTTTTGTTGTCATGACACTGGAAACATTCTGGATGATTCTTAATGGGGTTGTTGAAATAATAGATTCTCTCCTTCTCTGCCCCTTTCTTGTCATGATGGAACGTTTCCTCACGAATAAAAAACTTATTCCCCAGGTAGAAGTCCACATCCCCCACATTTGTGTTCAAATCATTTCCATCCGTTGAAGCCCTGATGATTCCATCAGGGGTAAAAAGACTAATCTTCTTAATACCCCGATAGACGGCAAAATTTTGCAGGATCCGGGGGATATCAAAATGTCTTCCTTTCTCCATCGCCCGGATGACATTCTTCTCAATAAATTCTGAAACAATCCTCGTTTTGTCCTCAGTCATTGTTTCGATACTGGCTTCGAAAAGACTTATATCCCACCAGAGATGAAAGGAAATGGCCAAAATCAGGACCAAGCTGGTGACAACGATAACCTTGAAGAACAAAGAGGTAGGCCGAATTAAAAAACCCATTTAAACACCCAATTTCAAAACTCTATAACTGGTTTCCCCTTGAAAATCAATCATCCGGGAAGGTGGAATATCAGACTACAACCGGGGGGCTACAGGACAGAAAATCAAACCCTGTTCCTAGCCTTATCTTTGATTATACCCATCTTTTTTATTAACTAATACAAAGGCACTTAATATTTTAACATTCCCATCGTCATTGCGAGCCCGAAGGGGCGGCAATCTCGTATTTGATGGAATTGCGGAGCCTGTTCCGAACGAAGTGAGGAATCTCCGGGTTTGCTTCGGCTTTGCCTCGCAACCGCTGTGCTCCTCGCAATGACAAATCATTTATTACGTTTGCATCAATTAGGGATAACTTCTTTTATCTTCTTCGATGATTGCGGTGACTTCACGGATAGTTTCGTATTTCCCCCGGAAACCCTCTCCTGTTCGGCTTCTCACGAGATAGGGCCGTTGAATTTTAATCCAGTGATTCGAAGTCATGATATCGCCCGCATTGTCCAGGACAAAATAGGCTTCCTTGAGCTCCTGCCCGGAAGAGAGTTTTGTGGGTTTTCCACCACCAGGAACCCTGTATTCTTTTGCATTCCCTCGATAAAAAGCTACGACATTCTCAAAGAAATCATTGGTTGTAAAAATGATGACTTTGGGACTCTTTGACATTTTGCCACCCAACTCTGATTGCTTTCCCTCAAAAACATCTTCCAGCTTGGCTCCCGGGTAAACCACAAATGACCCGGCAAAGGCTATCGCTGGCAGAAGAAAAAACATTAAAAAGACGAAAACAAGGGCTCTTCCCTTCTTCTCCTTTACTCTGTGGGCTTCCAGGTAACTCCTGATATATAAAACATCGTTCAGCATCTGTTTCGTTTCCCCTATAACATAAAGATATCCCTCCACATAGGATTCGTCAAGACTGCACTCTCGGAGCAAAAAAAATATCAAGGTGGGAAAAGACGTGAGCAAAGCAAGTTTTGAAAATGTCGAAAATATCGATTAAGAATTTTTAATCCATTGCTTAAAAAAATCCCTTTGGAAACAATGAAGCATCAAAAAAAGAAAATTCTTTATGGGAACAAGGACTCTCCTAACATCCCATAAAGTTTGTATACCTTGCAATGTCTGCATTCTTTTTTAATGCTTATCAAAAGCTCACACTGCGTGTAAGGAATTTCCCAACAGGGCCTCTCCTGGAAATGAAAGGCCGGACATTTCCTAACAACATGCCCTGAACAACCCATCAGGATCCAACAAGGCTCTTTCCCGTCCCAAAAACTTTTCATGGTTCCCCCCCGAACCTTTGAAAATTACATGCATTCTAAACCAATTTTTTAAAAAAGCAATAAAAAAATAGAAGAATTGAGTAAAAATCCTCACCCCTCTGGGGAAAATTACTTAATTTCATAAGATAGGCTTTCTCTATCAGTCTTTTTTCGAAAAGAAAAAAATAAATACTGCTTAAATATTAAATGTTTAGATTTCCTTATACATTTTTAATAAGTGGCTTATCTTTTAAGGTATATATTTTGCTTGTAAAAAAAGTTGTTAAATCGGACCTAAATCCTAAAAAGATAGAGTAATTTTTGATTACATGGCTATCAGAAAAAATTGGGGTGTGAAGGGCATGATGACTCTTTCTTTATTGATCGGCCTTTCTAGCCAGGTCTCACCTGCTAACCTACCGTTGATGAGAGGGGGTTCACCTCCTTGGATCAACCTTCCAGTGCCTATCAATCAAAATGAAAAAAATTACCTGGGCATTTCAGGTAAGGGTTATTTCAGGATTTCTCAGATCAAGGGAAAGGCATTGATCATCAAGATTTTCAATATCTATTGCCCATCTTGCCAGAGCACGACATTAGCGATGACCGAGGTCTATCATAAAATTCAAAATGATGCAGAATTTAGAGACCAGATAAAAATGATCGGTATCTGCGTAGGAAATTCCTCTAATGAAGTGGACTTTTTTAAAGAATCCTATCGTATCCCTTTCCCTATTTTCCCGGACGAGGATTTTAAAATCCATAAGGCCTGGGGGAAGGTTCGAATACCTTATTTCATCGGAACGCTAAAGGATGGTTTGGGTAATTGTCAGATCGTTCACACACGATCACAAGGCGTTACGAAAGCTGAAGCAGAAGACTTTCTCGCATCGATGCTCGAATCCTTTGGATTGAATGGGAAAGATTCATCCTGGACAAAAAATAATCTTGATGCCTCAGCAGGGCATGAGATGGCAACTAATTAGAGTCTGTTTATAAATGCCCCTTTCCCGTCATGCCGGACCTGATCCGGCATCCAGACGTCGTCCCGACGAAAGTCGGGAACCAACTCAAAGACTGGATTCCGGCTTTCGCCGGAATGACAACTTTCTTAGAAACCATTAATTTATAAACAGACATTGGTTAAATCATAGATACCGGGTTTGGAGGTGTTCCTGATCCAGTCACAAAAAATTCTTATTGCGGACGATGAATTTTTAATCCGGTGGTCTCTGACTCAGGCCCTCACTCAGGAGGGTTATGATGTTGTTGCTGTGGAGGACGGCCAGAAGGCCATCGAAGCATTCAAATCCCAGTCTTTTGACTTCATCATCACGGATCTGGTGATGCCGGAACTGGATGGCTGGGAAGTATTAAAAAAGGCCTGTCAAACTCTTCCTTGCCCTCGAGTGATCGTCATGACTGCCCATGGAACAGAAGATACGGGGAGGATGGCTAAAGAGAAGGGAGCCTGGGCTTATGTGGAAAAACCTTATATCATTGACCACATCAAGAACATATTGCAAAGTTTCTTAAAAGGAACCCCCGATTACAATATAAATTAAAAAGGAGGATTTAAAAGAAGATGAAGAGAAGATCGATTGCCGTTGGAACACTGTTAGGTTTTTTCCTTTCAACCCTGGTCGCCGCTGGTGTTTTTGCTGCTAAGGATGAAGTCGTCTTTAGCCCCCCGAATGGGAAAGTCACCTTTACCCATAAGAGGCACACTGAAACACTCAAGATTGACTGCCTGAAATGTCATCACACCTGGAAAAAGGAAGAAACCACTGGAAAAGTATGCAAGGAATGCCATAAGGCACAGAAAGAAGGAAATGCCCCTTCTGCTAAAGACGCCTTTCATAAAGACTGCAAGGGATGCCATGATGACGCCAAAAAAGCAAATAAACCTGCAGGCCCATCAGGGTGCACCCAGTGTCATGTCAAGGCGAAATAGGAGTTTATCAACCGGTTCTTGAGTGGAGAGAAGTCATCAGTTTCTGGTAATCCCCCTTGATGAGTTCATACATCCTTGCATTTTCGATGGCAAGGCCGCTCTGAAGGGCAATAGCGGAAAGAAAATCAATGTCATCTTCCGTGAACCGGCACGGAACAGAGGTGTAGAGGCGGAGGATCCCGATGACCTTTTCTCTTAGGAGGATGGGGAAAGAAGCGATGGAGGCAATTCCCTCCTCCTTCGCCTCTTGGGGATATTGAATCTTTGGATCTGAGGTAGCGTCTTCAATGACGACCGGTTTTCCATTGAGCGCCTCTGAAATGGATCTGTCTGCAGCGAGAGGGCCCTTCTGGATATAGGAGTCACTCAAACCACAGGATGACTTTATTTCCAGGCGCCCTCCTCTTTCATTCAGAAGCAACACGGCACATCCCTTTGACCCTGTGGTCTCACAGGTACTTTTCACAATCAGATGGAGTACCTCTTCCATATTCAAAGAGGAACTGATGGCCTGGGTGATGCGGATGAAAGCTGAAAGATAAGGATACTCTTTCTTTTCCATTAACTTCATCTCCTTCTCTGATGCCCGGAAAATCAGACGCCGCTCAATCCGGTCATTCCAGATTTCTACTCATCCCTTTTCGAATCAAATCTTTAAACATTATCCGGGGAAGAGGTTCTTCTGAAGGGGTGACGAAAAGCGATAAGAGAACCAGCACGGCCAGCGGAATGGTCCAGATGGCTGCGCCGAAGAAAATGGTCATGGCGATCGCCAGGAATCCCTGCCAGAGGATCCCGTACTTAAAGATGACGTACCAGGTTCCAGCGAAACAGGTGAGGGTCCAAATGAGTATGGAATAGAGGATAATAGGGGAAAGCCGGCTTTTATCAAAAACTTTTGTCTCCATGTCGCCCTCCTTATTGCTTGCGAAAAGGTGATGGGTTGAATGAGAAATGCCTTATTCCAACTATTTCGAAAGAGCCCTCTCAAGGGAAAGAAACTTTTCTTCTGCCTTGGACATCAATCGCTGGGCATAGGTGAAATTGTGGACGCCTTTGCTTTCATCTTCCTCGACTGCTTTCATCAGTGTTTCAACCTCTCTGGTGAGGGCTTCGACCTTATTCTTTTCCGGATTGGGAATTAGCTTTTTCTTCGATTTCAATGGTTCAATGGAAAGCTTCAACCTCTTCATCCGGTCGGATATCTCTTTTTGCCATTTCTGGGTCATATCATCATACCCCTGCCCATGGCACGCTACACAGGTCTTCTTCACCTTCTCCAGAGAATGGCCCTGAAAAAGCGCGGTGTGACATTCCATACATTTAACTCCGGCAGCCATTACATCGGGTTGAGGGTCCTTTTCCCCAAGCGCTTCTCCCTGAATGAATTTCATCTGGGGTTCGTGGCAATCAGTGCATTTTGACTTGGGCTGGTGATGGCAGCTCAGGCACTCCATTTTCGACTTGTGGATCTTTCCATGTTCCACTCCGGTCGCATGGCAGACAGTACAATCTAAAATCCTTGCAATATGTTTCCGGTGAGGAAAGGGGTGGCCATATATTTTGATCTTCGCATCT
>Ga0299915_10001901_pt1 | contig 15275 bp, 18 predicted proteins | sample RVTome_13_FD_200263 | JGI IMG/M metagenome (GOLD analysis project Ga0299915, IMG submission 200263) | Soil microbial communities from uranium-contaminated site in the Upper Colorado River Basin, Wyoming, United States - RVT92D227 (version 2) ... | reverse complement strand
TCCAGCAGAAACTGGAAATGCCAAACCAACGAGATCTGGTTAAAAACCATCGGACACAACATCAGGCAGTTAATTCATAGAACAGTACGACTTGCAATCGCAAGAGGTGAATTATGAACCAAAGCTTGTTTATGAAAATCCTTTAAATAGTTATTACCTCATTTAAGTTGTCTTATATAAGGTGTGACTTAAATTGATCAATGAAAATGTTTTAAAAAAAGTTTCAAATTATCTCATTGATAAAAAATTAACAATTGCAACTGCTGAATCCTGTACAGGAGGATTAATCGCTCATACACTTACTAATATTTCTGGTAGCTCAGTATATTTCGAGCGAGGTATTGTTTCATATAGTAATAAATCTAAAATAGAGTTATTGGAAGTTCCTAAGAATTTAATTAAAGAATATGGTGCCGTATGTGAACAAGTTGCTAAAGCAATGGCTACAGGAATTAGAAAGAATTCAAATGTTGATATCGGATTAGCAACAACAGGTATAGCTGGTCCAACTGGTGGAACAAAAGAAAAACCAGTTGGACTAGTATATATTAGTCTTTCAAATAAGAAGGATACAATTGTTAAAAAATTTATGTTTAAGGAGGATAGAATTGGAAATAAAACAGCTACTTGTAACGCTGCATTAAAATTGTTATATGATTGCTTAGAAACAATGTAAAATTTTTATGGTGAAAAAAATTTGCTTGAAATAAATGGTGCATATGGCGAAGGTGGTGGACAAATACTGCGAAACGCAGTAGCTTTTTCTGTTCTTACAAATAAACCTATTAAAGTTACAAATATACGTGAGAACAGACCAAACCCTGGTATAAAAGCTCAGCATTATATAGCGATAAAAAGTATTAGTGATATATTTAATGCAGATGTTCAAGGTTTTGAAATTGGTTCATCTGAACTTGTTTTTAAACCAGGTAAAATAAAACCAGGAGTCTACAAGTTTGATGTTGGAACCGCAGGTAGCATCTCACTTGTTTTTCAGGCAATTATTCTTGCTTGTATGGAAGCAAAAGAGCAAGTAACAATTAGTCTTTGTGGTGGAACCGATGTTAAATCTAGTCCTTCTTGGGATTATTTTGAAAATATTTATATTCCTTTAATTAAAAAAATGGGTGTAACTGTTTTTCCACAGCTTTTAACTCGTGGGTATTATCCTCGAGGTGGGGGTGAAGCAACTATAACAGTTTATCCATTTGAAAAACTCAAACCTTTAAAACTTTCTAGTGAAGAAGAATTTACTCAGATAGAAGGAAATATAAATATCTCAAATCTAGCTGATAATATTGTAACTAAGATTAATCATACGATAATTAAAAATCTTTTAAAAAATAATTTTAAGGCATCAATTTCAATTGATAAAAAAAGTAGTCTTTCACCAGGTGTTGGAGCAACTCTTTGGGCTAGATCAAAAAAAACAATTCTTGGTTCATCAGTTATTGGTGAAAAAAGTATGTCTTCAGAAGAACTAGGTCAAAGTGTCACAATGAATCTATTAAAAGAAATACAATCAGATGCAACACTTGATGTTCATGCTTTTGATCAAATCTTGCCTTTTATGGTTCTTGCAAAGAAAAACGGTAAATCAATATGTAGAATAAGCAAATTTAGTAATCATGCAAGTACAAGTATGTGGCTTGTAAAAAAGTTTTTTGATGTAGATTTTAAAATTACTCAATCTGAGGATAACATATCTGTAGAAGTTTTTTAAAATAGCAAATGGCTAAAGTATAAAATGTAATTCTTTTTGTAATAATCTAATTAGAAATAGATAATATACTAATTAAAAAAAAAGTGTGTATATTTCGCAATACTTATTTATAATAAATATATGTCATGAGTGGAGGTATCTATTGGATTTTACATTACCTGTAATTTTGATTGGTGGTAGTACTCTTGCTATCGCTTTTTATGTTGCTTGGAGTATCGGTGCTAACGATTTAGCAAATTCAATGGGAACATCTGTAGGTAGCAAAGCTCTTACATTTAGACAAGCGATTATCATAGCTGGTATCTTTGAATTTTTAGGAGCAGCTCTTGTAGGTGTTCATGTGACTAAGACTCTTAGATATGGTATTGTTGATCCAAAAGCAACTGTATTTATAGCAGATCCAATTCTATATGTATATGGTATGCTTGCTGCATTACTTGCAGCTGCTATTTGGATTACAATCTCAACATACTTTTCTCTACCGATATCCTCCACTCACTCAATAGTTGGAGCTCTTATTGGTTTTGGTGTAGCTGCTGCTGGTGTTTCGGCAGTAAGTTGGGGTAGAATGATTGAGATCGCTGAAAGTTGGATTCTTTCCCCTGTGATAGGTGCATTAATTGCATTTTTTGTTTTTTATATTATAAAAAAGACTATTTTTGATGCAGATAAACCTTTATTATCCACAAGAAAAGTAGTGCCATTTTTCGTATTTGCTATTATCTCGGTTATTCTTTTTTCCATTTTTAAAGGAATTGAAGAAACAAATATTCCACAAATTCCATTAATTTATGCACTTGTAATTACGTTTTCTGTTGGTATAATTGCAGCTTTCATAAGTTATGTACTGATACATAGAAAAAAACTAATAAAAATGGAAACAGAGCACGAAGAATATAAATCGATTGAACATACTTTCATTTATCTTCAGTTGATTACAGCATGTTATGTTGCATTTGCTCATGGTGCAAATGACGTCGCAAATGCGATAGGCCCTTTAGCTGCTGTCGTTGGTTATCTCCAATTTGGGGTCATTGGCTCAGGTTCGGGTGTAGCTATTTGGTTAATCATTCTTGGTGCTGTTGGAATTGTTGTGGGTCTTTCTACGTGGGGTTATAAAGTAATTGTTACAATTGGGCAAAAAATCACAGAGATTACCCCTACGAGAGGTTTTTCTGCAGAATTTAGCACTGCACTTGTCGTGCTTGCATGTTCTAGACTGGGTTTACCAGTTTCAACATCTCAAGTTATTGTCGGTGCAGTTATTGGTGTTGGTTTTGCAAAAGGAATTGTTGCGGTTGACTTGAAAGTTATAAAATCAATTCTTGCGTCATGGTTATTAACAGTACCTATTTCTGCACTTACTGCAGCAGGAATTTTTATATGTTTACGAGTTATTATAGGAAGTTGAAAAAAAATGGAAAAAATTGCGAAAGAAATGGAACATTTTAGAGCACCTGTCTCTAATACTCTACGTAGAAGATCCCCTTTTGATCAATTATTAGACCATATGGGAAAAGTTAGGGAATGCATTAACATCCTTGGTGATGGTCTAATACATTATTATAATGGGGACTATGAAGGCTTTTCAGAGCTGGCAAAAAAAGTTTCAGAATTTGAACATGATGCTGATATAATAAAAGGTAATATTAGAAATCATCTTCCATCATCAATTTTAATGCCTGTTGATAAAGGTAGGTTTTTATGGGCTCTTCGTGAGCAAGATTCCATCCTAGATCATGCTGAAAATCTTGTAGAAATGCTTGATATGCGTCATACAAAAATACCAAAAGAACTTCAACCTATTTTTATTGAACATTGTAAACTTGTTATGGAAACAGTTGAAGCAATGGAGTTAGCAGTTGAAAGTATTAGAGATCTTGTTGAAACTGGCTTTGTGAAGCGTGAGAGAGAACATACAAAACAATATATTCATAAGGTCCATGATTGGGAATATATAGCTGATCAAAAAAGATATGAAATGACAAGAGCTGTTTATAAACTTGAGAAAAAACTTGAACCTATGGATGTGTACCATCTCTTAAAAATTATAGACTGGGTAGATGACATTGCTGATCATGCTGAAAATGTTGCTGATTGGTTACGTTCAATGATTGCAAAATAAAATCTTGTATTCTACAAATTTTTTCACAATATATCAAAAAACCTAAAAATTTATTATCATAAAACTATTCCTTCATCTAAGATGCAGGGGTAGCCAAGCCTGGTCTACGGCGATAGACTCAAGATCTATTCCTGAAGAGGTCCGCGGGTTCAAATCCCTCCCCCTGCACTATTTTTTATATAATTAATATTGTTTCCTTAAAAATATTAAAACTGCATTATATTTCGAAATTAAAAAATACCTTAAGTTTTATAACCAACTATTGCATTATAAATATACGTAAAAAGAGGTGAGATGCATACCTAAAACTCAACTTATAGAGGATAAATTATGTGAAACTGGTATAGAAAAATTGGATGAAATGTTATGTGGAGGAATACCTACAGGTAGTACTGTTCTTGTTGTAGGAAGTAGTGGTACTGGTAAAACTACTCTTTGTATGCAATATTTGATAAACGGTGCAAAAAAAGGAGAACGTGGTGTTTTTTTCACAATAACAGAACCTTTGTTTAAACTTACTAAAAACCTAGAAAGCTTCTCATTTTATGATAAAAAACTTGTAGAGTCAGGTTTGGTAAACCTAATAGATCTTAGGATTATTAGTGAAAGACTTGGTCTAGACACTGAAAAATATACGGTTGAAGATGCAAGTGCGCTTCTGGATATACTAAGAGATATAGCAAATGAACTTAATGTTAAACGTTTGGTAATTGATTCAATAACTGCACTTTGTTATAGGCTTCAAACACCTGAAATGATACGCGACTTCATTTTTAAATTAGGTTCCTCTCTTGCTGCTATGAATTGTACGACACTTCTTACATCAGAAATACCACCTTTTAAATTCCAGTATTCTCCATATGGTATTGAGGAGTTTATTAGCGATGGAATTCTATTTTTAGGAGATGTTGAGCGAAAAGGAGATTTAATTCGAACATTCCAGATAGTTAAAATGAGAGGAACCGCACACGATAGAACAAAAACTGCAATGTTAATATCTACTAAAAATGGAGTAGAGCTGGAAACTTTACTTCGTGCTAGAGAGTGAAAAATAAATGACTAGTGTTTTAGTTGATGGACTAATGGAAAGAATATCAAGTGCGATAGATTTAAATCAATCTATAGGAATATTATTACCTGGGCCAAATTATCAAGATTTAATACAAGCTTTATTTAAAAGAATAAAAAGTAACAAAGATGAAGTATGGGTTTATGTAACTGTTACAAAACCTTTCCAGAATATTTCAAATCAATTACCTTTTATTACTGAAATAAAAAATCTATGTTTTATAGATTGCATTTCAAAAGCTGCAGGTCTTTCAAAGGTCGCAAAAAACGTTATTTTTGTTGAGAGTCCAACTATGCTTGAAAAAATTGGTTTAGAAATAATGAATATCTTTAAAGAAGTTGATTCAAAAACAAAAAAATATCTTGTTATTGATTCTTTAACAAACCTAATAATATATAATGACCCAGAAATAGTAACCGAATTTTTTTATCATATAATTAACAGAACTAGAGCAAATAACATAAATGTAATTTCGCTTGCAATAGAAGAAGAGGGTATGGAATGTTATCTTAATCGTTTAGTATATCTAAATGATAAAATACTAAAGATTAGAGACTCGTTTATTTAAAAAGGGTAATGATGAATACTAATGCTAAAAGAAGAATTAATCAGCACCGGTATTGAAAAGCTTGACAAGTTATTAGAAGGTGGAACACCTGAAGGATATACTGTATTGATTATTGGGACACCTAGTAGTGGTATTGAAATTTTAAGTAAACAATTAGCCACAAATGGTAAAACATTATATTTTACTACAGATGAAACCGAAGAAGAAATAAAAGATACAATGCAAAGATTTGGATGGGTTAAAAATAATGTTGAAGTAATAGATTTTGCTTCTAAATATTCTGAATCATTATTAAGTAAGGAGCAAAGACGAGTTACTCTCCATGAACAAAGATCTAATGTTAAACTTAAGGAATTAATTAAGATTAGCTCATCAGGTACGCCACCAATTGCTAAAAGCAGTGAAGATTTCTTAGCGATACTATCAAATAAAATAAAAACTGCTGGAAAACAAAAAATAATCATTAATTCTTTAGATTTCTTTTTAAACCAGTCTACCGAGGATGAAGTAATAAGAACTATTCATGCAGCAAAAATATTTAATATACAAAATAAAGGCGTTTTATACATTATTATGACTCGTGACATTCATGGAGATATATTTGAACGTAGAATAGAAGCACTAGCTGATTGTATTTTAGAATTAGAAGTAATACAGAAAGGAACTACATTTGAACGTTTCCTTGCTGTTAAAAAAATGAAAAATTATGCTAAAAAAATTGGTATAGCCCGTTATGCAATAGATACAGATGGGTTTGTATTAGAAATGATCGAAAGAATAATGTAAAAATTTTTATATTTTATATATTTTTATAAATTTGGTTAATTACACAAATATTTTCACTTTAAAATACTATGTCATTTGTTGTTATATTGTAACCTGTTAATTGCTTGTGTAAATAGAAGTTTATATATTAGGATATAAAACAAATAATCTACCGATAACAACTTGTTTTTGCATTCCAAAGCTAAAAAATAATTTTTAATGCAGTAGTATACTTTAGCGAATATGTAGGTAATTATCCATGTAATAAAAAGTATATTAAATATACAAAAGATTTGTTACTTGGATGTGGATGGGATGAACGACTGTGAAAATTCTTTATCTAATGAAATTAAGCGACCTTATATAATTAGATCTCTAAGAAGAAGCAATATCCGAAAAAAAATCGCAGAATACTTATTTGAAATAAGTCCAAGTTGCAGTTACACATCAGAAATAGCATATAATGTTAAAACCACTCCAACAAATGTGATAGGTGCAATAAGAGGGATGGGAACTAGATACAAAACCGATGAATCATTAATAGATTTAGGAATTGTTGAAGAAAAAGTGGGTGGCAAAAATATTAAACTATATGGTTTAACTTCTTTTGGAAAGGAAGTAATAGCTTTAGAACATAATAAATAAATATTTTTTATTTAAAAATTTTTAATATATTCACCATAGTACTTAATAATAAGTTATGTATATCGTTTTTGACCTATTACAACAATAAAAGGGGATTTAATAAACATGGTAGATTTAAACATGTTAAAATTTGGGACAGAAAAACTAAAAAAAGGTTTTGCCAAAATGCAAAAAGGCGGAGTTATAATGGATGTTACAAATGCTGAACAAGCATTAATTGCTGAAGAAAGCGGAGCAGTAGCCGTTATGGCTCTTGAGCGAGTTCCTGCTGATATACGAGCACAAGGTGGAGTAGCAAGAATGGCAGATCCAGCAAAAATAACTGAGATAATTAATACGGTAAGTATACCTGTAATGGCAAAAGCAAGGATAGGCCATTTTGTTGAAGCACAGGCACTTGAAACATTAGGTGTTGATATGATAGATGAATCAGAGGTACTAACACCTGCAGATCCTTTTTATCATATTAATAAACACAAATTTACAATACCATTTGTTTGTGGATGCCGTAATCTTGGTGAGGCAGTGAGACGGATATGGGAAGGTGCTGCAATGATTCGTACAAAAGGAGAAGCAGGTACTGGAAACATAATCGAAGCTGTAAGACACCAGAGAATGGTTATAAGTATGATTAAAACACTTAATAATATGGATGAAAATAAATTACAAAAGCTTGCATATGAATATTCACAAAGTTATGTTGAAGCAACAAAAACACTAACATCTGTTGAAAAAATAGATAATAAAACATATGTTTTTGAAGAATATACTTACGAAACTGTTGTAAAAGGATTGCTAGATGTTTTAAAAGAAGTTAAAAAACTTCAAAGACTACCTGTTGTAAACTTCGCGGCAGGAGGAGTTGCAACACCTTCAGATGCTGCACTTATGATGCAACTAGGAAGTGATGGTGTATTTGTAGGATCAGGTATTTTTAAATCTAAAAACCCTGAAAAACGTGCAAAAGCAATAGTTGAAGCTGTAGCTAATTTTAACAAACCAGAAATAATAGCTAAAGTAAGTAAGGATCTTGGTGATGCAATGACAGGTATTCAAATCGAGTCACTACCAAAAGAACACATGCTCCAGGAGAGAGGATGGTAAAAAGAGTAAACATAGGAATCATAGGAGTCCAAGGCGCTGTATTAGAACATGTAAATATAATGAAAAAATTGTTTTCAGAGATGAATAAACCTGGTGAAATTTTTATAATTCGTGATAAAAATCAATTTGAAAAAGTTGATGGTTTAATTATTCCTGGTGGTGAAACTACAACTATTTCAAGGATACTTGTAAAAACAGGTTTATATGATAAAATATTGGATCGGATAAAACAAAAAAATATTGCAATTATGGGGACATGTGCTGGTTGTGTTCTTCTAAGTGAAAAAATTATTAATAACGATAAAGAAATACAATGTTTGAATGCAATGAAAATGCATGTTAAAAGAAACGCTTTTGGACGACAAAAAGAATCTTTTGAACAAGAAATAAAAATTAAAGGTTTTTTAAAACCGTATAATGCTGTTTTTATACGTGCACCTATAATTGAAAAAACTTATGATAATTGTGAAATTCTAGCTAAAATAAAAGATAAAATAATAATGGCTAGGCAAGATAAATTCCTAGCTCTCTCTTTTCATCCTGAACTTACAGATGACTTGCGAATTCATAAATATTTTTTAGATATAATTTAAGCTTTTATTAATGTAATAAACTATTAGTTTGCCTATAATTATTTATTCTTGATTTTGTAATGATATTTTAGAGGTTTCTAAGAACCTAGTCATATCTGTTATTACGGTGATATAATTATTTAGAATAGAACTAACTGTTTGTTTATTACTCTAATTTTGTTACAATTTTCATTTTGACATTTTAACAGGTTAATTTTTTATATATTTAATGTCAAAACTAGCATGATGAATGATATTAAGTGTAAAAACTGTAAGAAATATTTACCCAGAAATAAAACAATATCAAATTGTTCCAACGACAGATATTGCTTAGACTGTTATATAGATCAATTCCCATCTATTCCAATGTATCCAACACCTATAATCATCAAATCTTTTTCTAGCTGAGATAGATTTAACAATTAGCTGTTTTTGTATTATCTTTTTTCTTTTTTTTTAAACAATTGTTAATGGGAGGTTTATAAACGATTAATTGTTTTGAAATAATGCTTTTGAGGGAGAAAAAATATGTCTGAACAAAACCCTGATTTTAAACAACCACCCTGGATTTATGGTCCAAAGGAAACTATGGACTGGATAGAAGCGACGCATCCAAGCGAAAAAAGGGATAAAAAATCCCGGAAGAAGAGCAGTGATAACATATTAGTAAACCCGTACATTCATTTGGATCTTGATGTAGAACAAACAAAAATAAATTCACCAAATGTTTTTTCAAGGTTGTTATCAAAAATTGCAGAAAATACACTTGTAGAGGAACATCTTGATCTGCTTTCAACTACTGAAATCATTTTGAGAGCACTTGCCAAAGCCAAATTCCATCATACCGTCAAAATACTTATTGACAAAAAAATAAAGCATGATCTCCCAGAGATTGTCTCTGATCTAAAGAAATCTATTGATAGTTTCAAAGGAATTTCCATTGATACCAACAAATGTAAGATCCTCGAAATTACTGCTGTTTTGGATGATATACATAGATGCGTTGTTGAAATAAAAATCAAAAAAGTTCATAGGATAAAGGAGCATACAATCGATATTTTTATGAAAGGAATAATAAAAGAAGGATCATATCATACATTTCTTAATTATCTAAATGAGAAATTAAAAGTTAAAAAACTATCTTAAAATAAAATTCGTCGATAGACGTAATTAAAATACACAATTATTAAAAAATAAACGCTTAGCCAACGGCGCAAGATTCAGAGTCTTGTCCTTAGTGGTCCAAGGGTTCAAATCCCTACCCCCTGCATAATTTTTTACACTTTTCAAAATTTATAGCGAAACAATTTATACTTATTAGGATGTATTTTTTTGTTTTTTAGAAAGTATTAATTAGATACTATAATATTTTACATCTGTGGTGATTTATGGATAAAGATGAGGAATTAATAAAAAAAGCAACAAAACGTGCTAAGGGTAAAACTTGGTTTTATATCCATTTTGCTTGTTATCTAGTGGTGAATATTGGTATGATTGCATATTGGTGGACAAGAACTGATTTATCTGGATTAATTGCTATAATGTCTGGAACTTTATTTGGGTGGGGTGTAGGTATTGTAGCGCATTTCATAGGTGTATTTTTTAGTTCAAGTGATAAATAAATTTAAAAAGAAATTGTATAGATTGAATAAGCATGATATATAAAAGGAAATCTTGGAAAGAAAAATTAGAAGATAACAAAAAATTTCCAAAGATATTGAAATTCGACCCGAAATTCCCCTGCGGAAAATCATTAGAAAAAATGGGTGCACGCAAAGGAGATAGTGTGGTGTTAGTTCAACCAAGGGAAGTGGTTGAAATCATGAACCTTGTTCCAAATGGAAAACTCATCACTCTTAAAGAAATATGTCAAAAACTTGCACTGAACCATCATACCAAGTATTGTTGCACGCTTACCACTGGTATTTTTATTACGACTGCTGCTCATGCTGCTGAAGAAGATAAGATGGAAGGAAAGAAAGAAATCACACCTTATTGGCGAACATTAAAAATCGGTGGTTATCTAAACGACAAATATCCTGGAGGGTCAGAAACACAGAAAAAGTTACTGGAAAATGAGGGATTTAGGATTTCAACAAAAGGAAAAAATATGCTGTAGATAATTATGAGAATTATTTAGTAAGTTAGTAGACATTTGTAATGTCTACAAGTGAAAATCTATTATTTTTTATGACTAAACTCGTGTCCAAATCCCTTCCCATGCATTAAATTATATTTACTTTATTTTTCTCCTGTTGTTTAAGATACTATACTGGTTTAGAACCATGTTTTATACACAATACCCGAGAGTATTAGGAGTAAAATACCCTTTCTAAGCATCTTTTTATAGGAGAAAGTGCTATTTCTTCATAAACATTAGTTGATGGAGGTAAAAATATATGTTTGATGATCCACCAAGACCAGATATACCATTTCCATTTCCTTTAGACCCTGATGATCCAGATAATGACGAATAAAAAACCATTACTGTTTCCGAAACAAAAAAAGTATATAAATAATGATTTAGAGGTTCTATCTAAAGCTAATCAAAATTAGGTTAAATAAAGAAAATTTTTAGGATAGTAATGAAATACTATGCCTTCATTATTGCAATTAGGAATATTCCAAGAGCAATTGCTGCTCCAACGATAGCCCCTATAATAGCAATAACACCTTGCAATATAGTATTTTTAAAATATAAGATTCCTTCTTGGGGCATACCTATTATTCCTTCAAGCCATCCAGCGCCCCACATGAATATGATGAATACCAAGATACCTAGTATAATCAATATTCCACCAACAATTCGACTTCTACCGGAGCCAAAATATGCAGTAAAAATACCTGCTATTATACTTGCTATTCCGAATACTAGCACCATCATACTCAAAAACTGAGCCAACAAATTTACTTCCATTATTCTTTTTCCTCCTTAAAATTTTGTACCTGTTAATGTTTTAGTATCAATTACACCTTCAATTGATCTAATTTTATCAACAACTATCTTCCCAAGTTTTTCAAAATCATCAGCTTTTATTTTTGCAATTAAATCATATTCCCCAAATAATGGATGCAACTCAACTATTTCGGGTACTTTTGAAAGTTTATTATATACATCATGTTCGTGTGCAGGAGCTGCACTTATCAACACAAAACCAATAGCCATATGGTTCCTCCTAACATCTATCCATTATCCTAAACTATAATATAAAGTTTATTAAAAATAAATTTAGATAATGGCTGATATAATGCTAAGAATCATCAGAACAGCTGTTGCACTGGCGATTGAATATTTTTCAATCGGTTTTAACGTAAAATCTGTTTGAAGGATTTTGTGTTCTTTTAGGTAAACTAATGGAACTGCGATAATAATTATTGCTATAACCCCAGATAGAATATGCCATATCATTACCGGCATTCCCCAAGTGTATGCTTCAATAAGTCCCTCAAAAGTTGGCGAAAGATAATCTGGATATAATCTTGAAAAGCTAAGCCAGAAACCGAAATTGGTCCAAAGATCGTATATTATAATACCAACTATTCCTGCTCCTAGAATCTTTGGGATAAATGTTATATTAAGTTTTGATTTTTTCTTAGTATAAAATCCTATCAGCGATATGAATATATAACCTGTTGTTGTGAATAGAAACAAGTAAGTTGTATATATTAGAACGTTAACCGGATTAACAAAGGCATAAAAAACATCAGATATTACAATAACAATTATAGGTATAATTAATGCATAATATTTACCGAGTAAAATCCCACTAAAAATTGAAACAGCTGCAATAACAAAGAATACGTCTAAAACTGATAAACCAGATTGATCCCACGGATTTGCAATGCCATAGAAAAAATCGTGCAATATTATTCTACCTAAAACTCCTATTGCTACTAGTAATCCTGCCAATAATATTTTTTGATTATCAATTTCTATTTTATCATTAATTTTCATAATTTAGCCTCCTTTAAGAAGTTAGGAATATATTTCGTTTATATAAAATTTCATATTTTCTGTGAACTATTTGATAGTACAAAACCTTTAAACAATGTTACAAATTTCCATTCTGCATGAAATACCCCTTATATATAGCTAAAAGAAGTGTAGAATCAACAATAAATAATGCTCTATTAAAGTTGAAATATAACTGTGAAATAAAAATTGAGATACCACCAAATGAGCTAGGTGATTTTGCATTTCCTTGTTTCACTCTTTCATCAATTTTAAAAAAATCACCAAATAATATCGCATTAGAAATAACCAAACAGATTCAAAAAGATAAATGGATAAAAAAAATCGAAGTCAAAGGTGGATATGTCAATTTTTATTTGGATTTTGAACTTCTAAAAAAATCCACTTTTGAAGTTCTTTTTGATAATAAAATAGAATATGGTACACTTGAAAAAAAGAACAAAAAGGTAATTGTTGAACACACGTCAGCAAATCCAAACGGTCCTCTGCATGTAGGACGAGCAAGAAATCCAATTATAGGAGATACTATCACAAGAATTTTCAAAGCAGCAGGATACAATGTCGAATCACAATTCTATTTAGATGATATGGGTAAACAAGTAGCAATACTTGCATGGGGTGTTAATAACCTAAAAGAAAAAGATATACCAAAATCTGATTATGAAAAACCAGATCATAAAACAGTAGGTTACTATCAGACTGCTAGCGTCCTTATGAAAGAAAAATCTGAGGTCTCAGAAGAAATATCCAAGATAGTAAGATTAAGTGAAGAGGGAGATAAAAAAACACTTGATATGGTTCATGAAGCATATACACCAGTTCTTGAAGGCATAAAAGAAAGTATGAAAAGAATTAATATTGAAATAGACAAGTACATACCTGAATCCAATTTTGTTAAAAACAAAAGTGTTGTTGAAGTAATTGAAAAACTTAAGAAATCAGAGCATTGTAAAGATGAAAACGGTGCGTTATATATTGATTTAGAACCATTTGGGATAAAAGGTAGAAACACCAAGTTTTTCTTTCTAAGAAGCGACGGTACAACATTGTATGCAACTCGTGATATAGCATATCATATTTGGAAAGCAAATCAAGCAGATATTCTAATAAATGTTCTTGGGGAAGATCATAAACTTGAATCAAAACAAGTTGAAATTGCTTTAAATCTATTAAAGGAAAAGAAAACGCCAAAGGTTATTTTTTATTCATTTGTATCGCTTCCAGGTGGAAAAATGAGTACACGCCAAGGAAGAGTAGTTTATCTAGATGATTTAATACAAGAATGCATATCACAAGCATATGATGAAGTAAAAAAAAGAAGAAAAGATGAGCTTTCAGAAAAAGAAATGAAAAAGATTGCAGAGATTGTTGGAATCGCAGCTCTTCGTTTTAATATTATAAAGGTTCAACCCGAAAAAGATATTGTTTTCAAATGGGAGGAAGCCCTTAACTTTGAAGGACTTTCTGCACCATTTATTCAGTACGCTCATGCTCGTACATGTGGTATTCTTTCAAAAACTAAATTTGATAACAAAACATTTGATTCATCATATTTAACACATGATTCTGAGGTTAAACTTATCAAAACTATTGCAAAATTCCCATTGATAATTGATGAAGCATGTGAAGGTTTTAAACCACATATTATTACATCTTATTTGTTTGAATTAGCTTCGTTTTTCAATCAATTTTATCGAGATTGTCCAGTAATACCTGAAGAAAACAAAGATATTAGAAATGCGAGAATAGGCTTAGTTGAGGCTACAAGAACTGTTCTTTGTGATGGTTTAAATCTTTTGGGTATTACGGCACCCAAGGAAATGTAAAAACATGCTGTTAAAAGAATTAAAAGTTGATTCTGTTATCAAAAAAATCACTCGAAAAGATAATCTTTTTAAAGGCGACTACACAGTAGATTTGTATCAAAATTGTGATTTTGGTTGTATTTATTGCGATTCATCTTATGATAATAATGTTTATGTTAAAACAAATGCTGTTGAAATACTTGAAAAAGAACTCGAAAACTTACCAAAAGGAAGAATAATTGTCGGATCTGTTCATGATCCTTATCAGAGTTGTGAAAAAATATATAAGATTACAAGAAAAGTTTTAGAAGTAATTCAAAAACATGATTTCACTTGTCATGTTTTAACTAAATCAGACCTTATTTTAAGAGATGTTGACCTTTTAAGAAAAATTAATAATTGTATTGTTACAGTAAGTATAATAAGTCTAAATAATGAAAATTCAAATTTTTTTGAAAAAAATGTTCCAACTACTCAAAGAAGATTTGAAGTTGTTGAAATATTAAATAAAAATGGTATATATTCAGGTATTGCATTAATACCTTTTTTACCTTTTATTGCTGAATATGAAATTAAATCTATATTTAAGGAAGTAAAAAAATATGATTTAAAGTATATTTTGTATAAAAATCTTGAGTTGAAAGGTGATCAGAAGCAAATATTTTTTAATCACATTAAAAAATTTGATAAAGATATTTTAGAAAAATATGAAAAACTCTACAATGATTGTTATCATCCAAATAAAGATTATATAAAAAAAATTAATATTTTAATGAATAAAACTTCAAAAAAGTATAATGTTAAATACACCTTCTAACTAATAATAGTATATTAAATTTGACACTACATTCTATTATTAATCTAATTAACTCACATCATATAAATATATAAATTACGATACATTTATGTAGTGCCTAAATTATATG
>Ga0299915_10001899_pt1 | contig 15295 bp, 11 predicted proteins | sample RVTome_13_FD_200263 | JGI IMG/M metagenome (GOLD analysis project Ga0299915, IMG submission 200263) | Soil microbial communities from uranium-contaminated site in the Upper Colorado River Basin, Wyoming, United States - RVT92D227 (version 2) ... | reverse complement strand
TGGTCCAGAACTTTCATACGTCGGGCGGTTTCACGTACCGGGTGCCCGGCACCGCGCCCGACACGGCCCTTTCGGCCAAGGACGTGGCCGTCTATGACCTCGTCCTGGGGAAGAAGTATCTCGAAATCATCGGCGAAAAAGTCCCCGACGCCTGGCTGAAGCCCGAGCGGATGGCCGAGTTCAGGGCAAAACTCAGGGAGACATCGCGCAACAAGTACGCCATGGAGCGCGGCTATGAAATGCCCCGCGGCTGGATCATGGGCTACAACGAAGAGCGCGACCAGCGCTACGGCTTCGGCATGGTCATCGATTGGTGGTTCCAGCAGTTCGGCGCCTACGCGGTTACAACCGAGCTCTGGAATCCGGAGAACGACATTCAAGGTTTCCCCAAGCTCGACCCGCAGGATCCGGACGCTAGGAACGCGCGCGAGCGCGCCCAGCTCAAATGGCAGGACGAGAAATACGGGGGGAAGCTCTTCGTCAACTGGAAACCACTCAAGCATCCGGAACTGGGCGAAGGCGAGATCGGCGGATGGATCACGAAATACCGAAGCAACGCCTGGCCGGGTGAGCCATTGACCGGTGTCTGCGAAAAACACTGGCAGTTCGAACTCTTCCGGGCCGGCCTGCTTCCGGAGGTGGTCATCAGCAACGCCCAGGCCAAGGTCCTCTATGAAACCAATAGCGCCCGAGAGGCGAAGGCCATCGTTCAGGGCGACGAAGTCACGATCAAGAAAGGCGCGTCTAAAGGGAAATATAAAATTGTCGAAGTCACCGCCCTGATCGAAAACAAGGGAAAGCTGGCCACTCACGTCGCCCGCGGAGCGCAGCTCATCGAAAACCGCGAGGACGTCGTCTGGCTGGTCGGCGATCGCGAGAAACTCACGTTCCTCCAGGGCGAGCCGTGCCAAAGGCTCGGCGTCCTGGAAGGGACACTCGCGATCCCGGGCGTGGGAAGCGGGGCGGCTTCCACGGCCGGCCAACGGAGGGGAACCGGGGGCGGTCCTCCCCAATTATCGCCCCAGATGCCGGCTGGAATGCCTGGAATGCCGGCGGGTCAGCGCGGCCAAATCGGAGGACGCGCCGCCCAGGTTCAGCCAACCGGACCGCGCCGTGAGGTGAAATGGCTGGTTGCCGTTGAAGGCGACACTCCGCTCAAGGTCGTCGTCTCATCGCAAAAAGGCGGAACGGCGGTCAAAGATCTTGCCCTGAAATGAGTGAGGAGGATGCCATGACAAACAAGAAAATCATGATCATAGCCGGCGCGATCACCCTTTTGGCCCTCTTTCCGCTCGGGTCCGGTCATTTGCCCTCTCTCTCCGCCCAGGCCCAGCTCCAGACCTCTCCCGGCGGCTATCACGGAGAACTCGAATTTCCGATTTCATGGAAACGCTATTACACCTACGACGAAAAGAATAAGATTTTGCATGACCTCCAGGCGAAATACGCGAGCCTCGCCGACATGCAGAGCATCGGCAAAAGCCGTCAGGGCCGCGATCAATTTCTCTTGACCCTTACGGCCAAATCAACCGGGGCGCCGCTCTCGAAACCGGCGATGTGGGTCGACGGGGCTATCCACGGCAACGAAATCAACGGCGTCACCTGCTCGCTCTATCTCGCCTGGTATTTGCTGACTCGCTACGAATACGATCCCTACGTCCACGGCCTTCTCGACCGCCTCACCTTCTATATCCTACCCGGCCTGAACGTGGATGCCAACGATTCCTATGCCCGCTTTCCCAACACGGCGAACAATCCCCGCGAGCCTTTCCGTCCCACGGACGACGACGGGGACGGCCTTCTTGATGAAGACCAGACCGAGGACGTGGATGGCGACGGCGAGCTATCGGTGATGTACATCGAAGATCCCGACGGCGGTTTCAAGCTTTCCACGGATAAGCGTTTATTCGTCCAGGTCGCCGACCCGAGGGAGGAAGGACGACGCTTCCGGCGCGTCGGGACGGAAGGATTCGATAACGACGGGGACGGCCGGATCAACGAAGACGACCTGGGCGGTCCGGACCCGAACCGCAATTTTCCCTTCGACTGGTCCCTCCAGAACGGCCACCCCTATCCTCTGAGTGAGTCCGAGACGCGGAATGTTTTTGAATTCTGGCTTGCCCATCCGAACATCTTCGCCTCGTTCCATTTCCATAACACCGGAAAATTGATCATGTTCGCGGCCCCGCCGGCGCAGCGAGGGCTTGTTCTGACCCCCGACCAGCAACGCCAGATGCAGGAGCAGAACGCTCGCCGCCTCGAAGAGATGCGCAAGACGAACGCCTACGCCCAACTTTTCGACCGGATCGTCGACCGGAATTACCAACAGGACATGGATGTCCAGACCGAGATCGTGACGATGGGCGCGCGGATCTTGAAGGATTACCGGCCGACCATGAGCGGACTCGTCGGGCAAGCCCAGGCCGCGTCGTATAATATGCTCGGCGCGTATTCTTATTTGATCGAACTGTGGGGGCTGCCGACGTCCGACGCCGACGTAAACAGGGACGGCCGGGTCAGCGACGAAGAGATGCTGAAATGGATCGATATCGAGCTCGGCGGCGAAGGTTGGATCGCCCCCCATTCCTACAAACATCCGGACCTGGGCGAGGTCTGGATCGGGGGAACGGCCAAAAAACATATTACCCGGACTCCGCCGGCGCGCTACATGGAAGAAGAGGCGCTGCGGAACACGCAGTTCGTTCTTTTTTGCGCGAGCCAGTTCCCGAAAATCGAGGTCGAACGGGTCGAGGTCAAGCCGGCGACCGAGTCCCTCCTCTGGATCGAAGCGACCATTAAGAATAAGGGAATCTATCCGACGAGCTCGGACCGCTCCGTTCAGTTGAAGCGCGACGTCAAAGACACGCTCACGATCGCCACCTCGAATTCGGTCAAGATCGTCGAAGTTCCGGAATCTCAGACCGTCCTCGACCCCACCGCGCCGAACGATCTCATCCAGGCGGTGAAGGGAAAACCCGTCGAATTCCGGTTGCTCAGCAAGCAGTCTCAAAAATTCGGCTGCCTGGTGAAGCTTGACGGCGGGGATGGTTGGATTGAGTTCAGCGTGAACTCGAAGTTCGGAGGAACCTCGAAAAAACGGATAACGCTTAAACAGGGCGGCTGACGGCCCGTGTCTCGGACTTCGCCCGAAAACCATCTCCTATGAACCTCGCCGTCGTCGATTGGGGCATCGTCGTCGTCGTCTTCGGCGTCATCATCGCCATGGTCGCGGGCTCTAAAACGCTCATGCGTTCGGTCTCGGATTTCCTGGCCGCCGGCCGGACCGGAGGCCGGTATCTGGTCAGCATGTCCCAGGGAACGGCCGCTCTCGGCGCCATCACCATCGTCGGGATGCTCGAGATGAACTTCATCGCCGGGTTCAATTTGCGCTGGTGGGAGATGATCAATGCCATCGTCCTTGTTGGCATCAGCGTCTCGGGCTGGGTCCTCTACCGCTTCCGTCAAACCCGGGCCTTGACGATGGCCCAGTTCTTCGAAGTCCGCTACAGCCGCAACTTCCGCATCTTCGCCGGGCTCCTCGCCTTTCTCAGCGGGCTCATCAACTTCGGCATTTTTCCCGCGGTCAGCGCCCGGTTTTTCATCTATTTCTGCGGGCTGCCGCAGGCCTTCAGCGTCTTCGGCGTTTCCGTCTCCACTTTCTCCCTGGTCATGATCGTCGTCCTGGCGATCCCCCTCTATTTCGTTTTCTCCGGCGGCCAGGTCTCGGTCATGATCACCGAGTTTTTGCAGGGCATCTTCGTCAACGCCGTGTTCATCCTGATCATCATCGTCCTGATGTTCAAAGTGAACTGGTCTCAGATCTTCGCCGCGGTTTCGCAGGCGCCGGCCAACGCCTCGTTCATCAATCCTTTTAAAACGGGCCAGACTAAGGATTACAATTTCTGGTATTTCTTGATCGGCATGGTCGGCATCATTTATGGGAAGCTGTCGTGGCAGGGCACCCAGGCTTACAATGCCTCGGCTAAAAGCGCCCACGAGGCGAAAATGGGCGATGTCCTGACCAATTGGCGCAATATCCCTCAATGGGGATTGTTTCTCGTCTTTGTCCCCGTCGTTGCCTACACTGTCCTTCACCATCCCGATTTCGCCGCGGCGGCCGCCCCCATTAAGCCGGTGCTCAACGGCCTGGCCTCCGAGGCGATCCGGAGCCAGCTGACCGTGCCCCTGGTGTTGACCAGGCTCCTTCCGGTCGGCTTGATGGGCGCCCTCGCCGCGGTGATGCTCGCCGCCGCGGTCGCCTGCCACAGCACGTATCTTCATTCCTGGGGCAGCATCCTCATCCAGGACGTGGTCATGCCCATCCGCCGGAAACCTTTCCCTCCCGACAAACATATCCGCTATCTCAAATGGTCGATTTTCGGCGTCGCGGTCTTCATCTTCTTTTTCAGTCTCCTCTTCCGGCAAAGCGAATACGTTTTTCTCTTCTTCGCCATAACCGGAGCGATCTTCGCCGGCGGCAGCGGAGCGGTCATCATCGGGGGGTTGTACTGGAAGCGCGGAACCGCGGCCGCGGCCTGGGCGGCGATGATCACGGGATCCGTCATCGCTGTCGGCGGGATCGTCATCCATCAAATCAAAGCGGATTTCGCCATCAACGGCCAGATGTTCTGGGGATTGGCCATGGCCTCCTCGAGCGTCGTCTATATCCTGGTCTCCCTTTTCGGCCGCGGGACGAAACGGATGTTCGATATGGACAAAATGCTCCATCGCGGCCGCTATCTCATCAAGGACGAATATCGGGTCATGGACGAACAGCCGGTCAAGGGTTGGAAGGTCCTGGGGATGGGCAAGGAATTCACGAGAACGGATAAGGTTATCTACCTCGCCACGTACGCCTGGACCTTGATCTGGACGATCGTCTTTGTCGCCGGAACGATCTATAACCTGACGCATAACGTCGGCAATGGGCCCTGGTTGTCGTTCTGGAGAGTGTATGTCTGGGTGTATCTTGGCGCTTCTATCTTCGTTCTCATCTGGTTTTCCGTGGGCGGATTTAAAAACCTGAGGGATATGATCCGGACTCTCCGGACCATGAAACGGGACCACCGCGATTCGGGATTTGTCCAGAGCGAGGAGTGAGGACATGCGCCGCCATCCCAAAAATCCGATTCTGACCAGACGGGATATTCCCGTCGTCCCTCCCCTGATCGACGACGTCACCTCGGTCTTCAATCCCGGGGCGGTTAAATTCGGCAAAAAATATATCCTGATGCTTAGAGTTCAGGCGCGATCGCGCGAAAGCTCGATGATGGTCGCGGAAAGCGCGAATGGAGTCGATTTTAAGATCAGGCCGGAAGTGGTGGAGTGGAAAGGGATCAAAAAAGTTAAAGAAAAAATTTACCACATTTATGATGCCCGCATCACCTTTCTTGAAAATGCGTACGCGATCATGTTCGCCATGGATATGGACCGCGGCTGCCGGCTCGGACTCGCTCGGACGCGAGATTTTCGCGACTTCCAGTTTCTCGGAATCACCTCCGGAGAAGACACCCGAAACGGCGTGTTGTTTCCGGAAAAGATCGGAGGCCGCTATCTCCGGATGGATCGGCCGAACACAGCCCGCCTCGAAGGAGGGCCGGCGACAGGCAATACGATCTGGCTGTCCGAATCCCAAGATCTGCTCGAATGGAAGCCGGTGGCTCCCCTCATCAGCGGCCGTTTTCATTACTGGGACGAATGGATCGGTTCAGGCCCCCCGCCGGTGAAAACGCGGGAGGGCTGGCTTCACGTCTACCATGGCGTCGCCACCCACTTCGGGAGCGCCAATATTTACCAGGCCGGCGTCTTGCTTCTCGACCTCAATGATCCGTCCAAAGTGATAGGCCGCTGCCGGCACAACATCCTCGAGCCCCGCGAAATCTATGAGTTGACCGGCCAGGTACCCAACGTCGTCTTCCCGAGCGGGATGATCATCGAAACAATCGATGAAGAACGCTTCGCCGGGCCTGACAGCCGGGTGAAAATCTATTATGGAGCCGCCGACACGGTGATCGGGTTGGCGACGACGACGGTCGGCAAGCTCCTCGCCGCCGCCCATGAAGACCCGATCCCATGATTTGAAATGATGACCAGCCGGGAAAGAGTTCAGCGGGCGATCCACTTCCGGAATCCCGACCGCGTCCCTGTTTCTCATGCCGTGCTGCCCGCGGCCCGGCTTAAGTATGGTCAAGCCCTCGACGACATTTTGTCCGAGTTCCACGAGGATTTCGGCTGGGATTATGCAGATGATCTCCCCCTGGATTCCTATCCCGCGCAATATAAGCCCGGCCGTAACCGAGACGATTTCGGAACGGTCTGGCAGGTGGAATGGGCCGGGATCTGCGGAATCCCGGTCGAATGGCCGATTCCCGACCTCGACCGCTACGATCAATTCCGCTGGCCGGAAGTATTCACGGCCGGCCCCCCCGCGGGACGTCTTTACAGCGGGCACATATCCGGCTCTGACGACCGCTGGTATGCCCGCGGGGCGTGGATAACGTATTTCGAGCAGCTGCAACAGCTCCGGGGCATGGAGAACCTGCTCCTGGACATCGCTTCCGAATCGAAAAGGGCTGTTCGTCTCATGGATGACCTTCTTGCTTTCAACCTGCGTTGGCTCGAGAAATGGACGAAGCTTGACTACGACGGCCTCCATTTCGGCGACGATTGGGGCGGCCAGCGCAGCCTGATCATCCGGCCCGAAACCTGGAGGCGGCTGTTCAAACCGCGCTACGCCGAAATGTTCCGGCTGGCGAAGGACGCGGGCAAGGATGTCTGGTTTCACAGCGACGGCCATATTAACGACATTCTCATCGATTTGATCGAAATCGGCGTCGACGTCATCAATTTTCAGGTCGCGGTCGTCGGCCACGATTGGACGACCCGCCACCTTCGCGGCCGCGTCGCGGTCCGGACGGATATCGACCGCCAACATTATCTTCCCTTCGGCTCTCCAACCCAGGTCCGGGACGAGGTCCGGCGCACCTTTGACGCCTGCGGCACACCGGAGGGCGGCCTGATCGCCTGCGGCGAAATCGGCCCCGACGTTCCCCTGGCCAACATCCACGCCATGTACGCCGCTTTCCGTGAGTTGGGTGCATATAAACGGCGGTGATCATCAGCGATATAGAACGGCTGGTTCTTTGACAGCGACAGCCTGGTTTGAATATAATCTCAAAGGCATTTGTAAGGATTGCCGTCCCGGAAATAATAAAAATCTCAAATATGTCAGGAGGAACCATCATGTCTAACACCATCCAAAGGCTGCAGGCCTACAAGTGCGGCGTCTGCGGCAACATCGTCGAAATTCTTAACGTCGGAGGCGGCGAGCTCGTCTGCCACGGCCAGCCGATGACCCTTCTCGTCGAAAACACGGTCGACGCCTCGAAGGAAAAACACGTCCCCGTCATCGAGAAGACCGCGGATGGGATTAAAGTGAAAGTCGGCGCTATTCCCCATCCTATGGAGGACAAGCATTACATCCAGTGGATTGAAGCGATCGACGGCGAAATCATTTACCGCCGATTCTTGAAGCCCGGATACGCGCCCGAGGCCGGTTTTTGCCTCAAGACCTCTAAGCCGGTCACGGCCAGAGAATATTGCAACCTCCACGGCTTGTGGAAAGCGTGAAGGACGGCCGCTCAGCCTCCCAGCCAAGGGGCTCATTCCCAAAACGAAAGGACGCATCATGACCAAATCGATCAAAGGGACAAAAACCGAGAAAAGCCTTATGGCCGCATTCGCCGGCGAATCCCAAGCCCGCAATCGCTACACCTACTTCGCCGGCGTCGCCCGCAAAGCGGGATACGAACAGATCGCGGACATCTTTCTCGAGACGGCCGAAAATGAAAAAGAACACGCTAAGAGGTTTTTCAAACTCCTCGAAGGCGGCGATGTCGAGATCACGGCCGCATTTCCGGCAGGCGTGATCGGAGAAACGGCGGCCAACCTCGAAGCGGCCGCGGCCGGTGAACATCTGGAATGGACCAAGCTCTATAAAGACGCGGCCGATATCGCCGCCGGGGAAGGATTTCCGGTCGTCGCCACCCAGTTCCGCGAGATCGCCGAAATCGAAACCTATCATGAGAAGCGCTACCGGAAGCTCCTGGCCAACGTCCGGGAAGGGAAGGTCTTCAAGAAAGACGCCGTCGTCACCTGGAAGTGCCGGAATTGCGGATACCACCATACGGGCAAAGAAGCTCCGGCCAAATGCCCGGCCTGCGACCACCCGCGCGACTTCTATGAAGTCCTGGCCGAGAACTACTGAGCCGAGTCTCTCTGGATTCTGAAACTGTCGGAAATCCCGATCCTTCACGGATCGGGATTTTTCGATTCAGACGATAATCGGCTTGACGACGACGGCGCCAAGATCCGCGAGCTCTTTTTCCAGCCGCTCATACACCGATGCGCTGCGATGCATGCCGATGATCGACCCGCCCGACCCGGCGAAATTGGAAGACGCCCCGCAGCGCCTCGCCGCTGCGATCATGTCCAGGTTGGCCGGGGTGATAGTCATAATCTTACGTCTCAGGTCGAAATTCTCGTTCATCAAACCGAAGAGCGCCTCCTTATCTCCACGAAGAAGCGCCCGCTTTCCTTCTTCGGCTAAGGCGGCGATTTCCGCCAGCGTCTGAATCGTAAGGGGATCCCCTTGGTCATAGTTCGCCCGGATCTCGTTCAGGACCCGTCCCGACACTTTTCCCAGAGACGGCTTGTAGGCCAGATAGAGATCGGGAAGCAGCTCCGGGTCGAGCCGTTCGTAAACCCCGTGCCCCTCTTCTTCGAGAATACGCCGGTCGAGGTCCATGTAGACGCAGCCCCCATAGACTTGAGTGACGCGGTCCATGAATCCGGCGTTGATGTCCAGCTCTTCCCGCTCCGCGCTCAGAATGAGCGCGGGTTGGATTTCCAACGGAATATCGATCCCGGTGAACGCCATGAAAGCGCGGAAGGCGGCGGTGATGATGGCGCTCGAGCCGCCCAATCCGATCTGGCGGGGAATCGAGGACTCGTACCGGATCGAAAAATTCTTGGGCGGAATGGCGATCCGGGACGTCCGGCAATACTCTGTGAATTTTTTTAGCGCGGCTTTGACCAGCCGCGCTCCGCCGTAATAGCCATATAAATCCACGTGCTCGAGAAACGCGGAAGGGGACGCGTAACTTTCTTCGTCCTCGGCCGCTCCGAGGATCCGGATCTCCGCGCTCGGCTCCAAAATCACCCGGGCCGCGAAATTTTTAACGGAAATGGCGACGACCTTGCCGAAATAGCCATCCGACGGATTACCGAGAAGCCCGGCCCGGGCATAGGCGATTCCGACCGTCATAGTGCTGCCAGGAAGCCCCTCACATACCCGAGCGACTCGGCCGCGCCCGGGAGGGGATCTTTTTCGTCTTTTTCGTACTCCAGGCTCGCTGTTCCTCGATATCCGGTCCGGACGAGCGTCCGCAAAAATTTGGGGATGTCGATCACCCCGCGCCCAATCTCTACGGTCTCCCCTTTCTCGGTCGCCTCGTTGACGTCTTTGATGTGAATGTCGAGAAGCCGCTCTTTGTATTTTTCAGCCGGAACGGAGGGGTCGATTCCGCAGCGCTGCGTATGGCCGATGTCAAGACAGAGTCCGAGGCGAAGATCGAGGCTTTGGACCTTTTCGTAGACGCTTTCCGGCGTGGGATAGATCTTGTCCGTGGGGCCATGGTTGTGGATCGCGAGCATGATCCCGTAATCCCGAACGCACGCATTGGCCAGCGGCAGAAGCTCATGATTCGGAACGCCGATGATCATTCTCATCCCCGCCTTTATGGCATAGGCAAAAGCGTGGCGGACCTCGGCCTCCGTCCTCATGTAAATGACTCCGCCTCCGTAGAGATCCAAGCCGGCCTCTCTCACTTTGGCCGCCGCGGCCTGGATTTGGGCGGACGAATCTTCGAGCGGGAGGTGCATGCTTTTTAATGAAATCCGCTTCAACCCCAGCCTTTTGGTCATGGCGATTGTCTCGTCCAACCCGAAAGCCCGGAACGTATAAGAAGCCATTCCCAACCCGAACGGCAGCCTGTCCATCCGAAGAATTTCTCTTTGGCCCGGAAAAGCCCGGGTCGAAAGTGCCGCCGCGCCGATCCCGGCCGCTTTGATAAAATCGCGACGCGATGTTCTGCCCATCGGTATAGCCTCAATATCTGGGGAATAACGACATCGGATTCACGAACGCGCCTTCCTGACTTTTTATTTCGGCAACACCCAGGGACTCCGGTAATTCCGGCCGAGCAACGCCTGGGCCTCGCTGTCGTCCGCGATACGCTCGGTCTTCGGATCCCAGCGGACATGCCGGCGGAGGCGGACAGCGATATTCCCCAAATGACTGGCAATCACCGATTTATGCCCGATTTCAACATCGGCCGTGGGAATCTGCCTCGACCTGACGCACTCGACGAAATTCTTGACATGCTCGAAATGAAAATCTCCCGACCCGGGTTGCCTGGGAGTCGGCATCATCCGGAAAACACGTTCCGGCTGTTTGAACCTGTCCGTCTCGCTTGTGACCTCCCAGCCTCCGCGGTCGACCACGAGGATGCCGTTTTCGCCATGAAATTCGCAGCCGTGTTCCCGCTGCCACGGCCCGCTGCCGCATCCGATCATGTGCTCCCAGAGGAGTGAATAATCCGGAAATTCGATGATCGACTCCTGGGTGTCCGGCGTCTCCCGGATATCATCGGGAAAGCCGTATTTACCGCCGATGGCCATGGCCCCGATGGGCTCGCCTTCCATGGCCCACATCACCACGTCGATCATGTGCGCGCCCCAGTCCGTAGCCAGGCCGCCCGAATAATCCCAGAACCAACGGAAGTTGTGGTGAAATCGCATCGGATTGAAGGGACGTTCCGGGGCGGGGCCAAGCCACATGTCGTAATCAACGCCTTCGGGGACAGGCCCATCGGGAGGAAAACCGATATTCCCCTTCCAGTCGAGAAAAGCCCAGGCCCGCGTCGCCCGGATTTTACCGAGCTTTCCCGATTTGACGAAGGCTACCGCGTCTTTAAAGTGTTGCGCGCTCCGCTGCTGGGTCCCGACCTGGACGACGCGATTATACTTACGGGCCGCGGTGACCATCGCCCGGCCTTCCTCGATCGTCGTCGCCAGGGGTTTTTCGACGTAGACGTCCTTTCCCGCCTGGCAGGCCAGGATAGTCATCAGCGCGTGCCAATGGTCGGGCGTCGCGACAATAACCGCGTCAATATCCTTGCGGTCGAGGATTTTACGGAAATCTTTATATCCCTCTGCGTCCTTGCCGCGCGCGTCGGCGACCATCTTCTGACCCTCGGCCGTGCGCTTATCATCCACGTCGCAGACCGCCGGGCAATCGATATCGGGGATCTTCAGAAACGCTCCCAGGTCGGCTTTCCCTTGTCCTCCCACGCCGAGAAGAGCGACCCGGACTTTGCTCCGGGAAAGTGGCGTCTTTTGGCTTCCCGCGAAGGCCGTCGCGGCAGGGGCCAGGCCGGCCGCCAGGGCGCTCGCCGTAAGCGAAGTCTTTGCCGTATTCTCGATGAATTGCCTGCGGGTGAATTTCTCCATTCTCTCTCCTTTGTCAATATTTATACACTGTTTAATCCGGATTTGCTATACTTCGTTTCGGCGCGCCGACGGGTCAAAATTCAAGCGCATAGAACCGGCCTGAACGCGGCCTTAATCCAACCGCGGTTGGAGGGAAAAATATGGTTCAAAGACGACAACTTCTCATTCTGGGCCTATTGGGCGTTGCCTGGTCCGTCGTTCTCCTTATATCCCAGGATAAAACCGGGCCGGAGGCGAACACATTAAGTCCCCAGGAAAAAGCCGAGGGTTGGATATTACTCTTCGACGGCAAAGCTTTCGAAGGCTGGCGCGGCCTGGGTCGAGACCGGGTTCCCGAGGGACAATGGCTCATCGAAGACGGGGCCATTAAAAAAGTCCCGAATAAAGACGTCCCTCTCCAGAAAGACGGGCAGCCCCTCGCCGGCGGCGACCTCATGACCATCGAAGCCTTCGATGATTTTGAACTGTCGTTCGAATGGAAAATCAGCCCGGCCGGCAACTCCGGGGTGAAATACAACGTGTCCGAAGAGATGTCGGTCGCCAATCCGCCGAAGACCGCAGCCCTTGGGTTTGAATACCAGATTTTGGACGACGACAGGCATCCGGACGCAAAAAACGGCCCGAATCGAACCGCGGCCGCGCTCTATGACCTCCTCGCGCCCGCGAATAAAATCCTCAAACCGGTCGGAGAGTTCAATACGGCCAAGATCGTTTTTATCGGAAAACACGGCGAACACTGGCTCAATGGGAGCAGGATTCTGGCCTATGACTTAGGGACGCCCGCGATGGACGCGGTTCTGGCCAAAAGCAAGTACAAGGACATTCCCCATTTCGGCGACAAAAGGAAAGGACATATCGTCCTTCAAGATCACACGGACGCGGCTTGGTTCAGGAGCATCAAGATCAAGAGGATAAGATAAGACCGGTTTTTTACGCCCAGAGCTTCCGCGGATACAAGCCGGCCCCCACGAGCTTATCGATTTCGGCAACGACCCGCGGCTTGTCTTCGAGATATGTCACCCCGAACCATTTTTCACCGCCCTCCAGGACGCGGACTTCGGCTTCTCCGCTTCTGACGAGGACGTTGATGACCGAAGGAATATAGAGCTCGGATTTGGGATTCCGGATATTTTCCCCGAGAAAAAGCTCGAATTCCCGCCTCGCGAAGGGGAAAAAAGCGGGCGTGAACCCCCAAAAATTCATCGAGACCGTCTCGTCCTCGCTGAAAAGGATAGCCCGCCCCCCGGCATCTTTGACCGAGATCCCCTCGTCCGTTTTTTCGATATTCGTCCGCTCGACGATGGCCTTCAGCCGGCCCCGGTCGTCAACGTCGCAGACGCCGCGGGCCACGGAGCCATGCTCGGAAAGGGTGCTCCCCAACCGGTATCCGACCAGAGAGAAAACGGCATCATCCGCTTTCACGCTCATCAGAAAATGAGCCATAGCCCTGAAGGCCTGCCGGCCATAGAAATCATCGGCGTTGATCACGGCAAAGGGCTCCCGGACGTTTCGTTCCGTGACGAGCACGGCGTGCGAGGTTCCCCAGGGCTTGACCCGCTCGGAAGGAACGGTGTAACCGCGCGGAATATCCTCCAATTCCTGGAAGACGTATTCAACCTCGAACCGGCCCCGCAACTTATGCCAGATAGCCTCCTTGAATTCGGCTTCAATGGCCCTGCGGATGATAAAGACAACCTTTCCGAATCCGGCTCCGGCCGCATCATAGATCGAGTAATCCATGATGGATTCGCCCGAAGGCCCGATAGCGTCCACTTGCTTCAAGCCGCCGTAGCGGTTGCCGATCCCGGCGGCCAGAATGACGAGCGTCGGTTTCATGTTTTTCCGTTTCGTGTTTTCATTATCACATTTTGAGCCCGATTTCCAGCACCCCTTGAGGCGATGAGCGCATGCCTCGAGATGTATTGACAACTTTTTCTCGTCCAGGGTAGTCTATACAGAGAGGCTTTAAGGTAAAAAGCGTGATCCCATGAAATGCCCCTCGTGCCAGGCGGAGAACCTTCCGGACAGCCGGTTCTGCCACCAATGCGCCACGCCTTTCCCTGAACAGCCGCTCTCGGCGACCAAGACCATCGTCACGCCTTTCGAGGAGCTCGGCCGCGGCTCGCTCTTCGCCGGCCGCTATGAAGTGATCGAAGAGCTCGGACGGGGCGGGATGGGCAAGGTCTACAAGGTCTTCGACAAGAAGATCAACGAGGTCCTGGCCCTTAAACTCATCAAACCTGAGATCAGCTTTAACCAAAAAGCCATCGAGCGGTTCAAGAACGAGCTGAAATACGCCCGCAAGATCTCCCACCGCCATGTCTGCCGGCTTTATGACCTCGGCGAATCCGACCTGACGTTTTACATCACGATGGAGTATGTCGAAGGCGAAGACCTGAAACATTTCATCCGCCGCGCCGGACACATCAACACGGCCAAGGCCCTCAGCATTGCCAAACAGGTCGGCGAAGGTCTCGCCGAAGCCCATCGCCTCGGCATTGTCCATCGAGACATGAAGCCGCAAAACATCATGATTGACCGCGAAGGCAACGCCCGGATCATGGATTTCGGCCTGGCCCGCTTTGTCGAATCGGAGGGGGTCACGGGCTCGGGCATCATGCTCGGCACGCCGGAGTACATGTCGCCCGAACAGGTCGAACTCAAGGAGGTTGACGCCCGCTCGGATATTTATTCCCTGGGCGTCATCCTGTACGAGATGGTGACCGGCAGCGTGCCGTTTTCCGGAGAAACGCCGCTCAGCGTCGCGATCAAGCATAAAACCGAAAAACCGCCGGATTCCCGGGAATTGAATCCGCTTGTCCCCGAGACCGTGTCCCTGATGATTTCAAAATGCCTCGAAAAGGATCGCCTCCGGCGCTATCAGACAGCTGGCGAATTACTTTCCGAGTTGACGGGTCTCGATCGGAGTTTGCCCACGACCGTCCGGGATGTGACCAAGACCAGCCAGCTGAAACCGATAACGGCCGAAAAGGCGGTCCGGTCTCCCCTCAGAAAAATGATCCGGATGGGCAGCGCCGTGATCGGATTGCTGGTCCTGACCCTGATCGCGATCCAGCTGGTGAAGGTTATCAGTCGGGAAATTCAAAAGGAGCTTGCTCCGACCGTGAAATCGGCCGCGGATTCAAAACGGCTCAGCATTTCCCCGATGGAAAATAAGCCGGGGCCGGCACCCTCCCTGACCGACGAGGTCGGACTCGCGGGCGCGGAGCTCTTGAAATATATAAGCTCTAAGGACCATCGGAACCCTCAAAACCTTCAAAGGATCGTCGACGGTTTCAAGCGCTACGTCCCGGAAACAGGGCCCTACCGTGAGGCCTATGACCGGACTCTCGATCGTATCAAGCAGAAAGAAGGACAAGCCAAACAACCCGAAGAAAAAATCGCGTCCGCGCCGGCGACTCCGGTCGTCCAGGACGACATGCAGAAGCTCCTCGCCCTCGTCGCCGAACGCCAGGCGACACAAAAAGCGAAGGAGGCGATGGTCGCCGCCAAAAATCAAGTCCTATCCAAAGGGAACCTGGAAAAAAATCTTATTTTCCGGCTCTCGAGATACGAAGAAACGAACGCTGAGGACGCTTTCCAGAAAAACGACTATTCCGGTTCGAAGGTCCTTTCCCGGGTTCTGGAAAAGATCTACCCTCTCTGTTCGCCGGGTTCGAGCGACCGAGCCTGCGTCGAAACGCTGCGGCAGTTCGCCGCCGGA
>Ga0299915_10001898_pt1 | contig 15295 bp, 16 predicted proteins | sample RVTome_13_FD_200263 | JGI IMG/M metagenome (GOLD analysis project Ga0299915, IMG submission 200263) | Soil microbial communities from uranium-contaminated site in the Upper Colorado River Basin, Wyoming, United States - RVT92D227 (version 2) ... | reverse complement strand
GGAGGAACTGCGGGGGAGTACCAGAATGTTTTTTATTACGAAGCTTCAAGAATTATGACGCTGAAGTACCCGGGAGATGTATTGCACATTCACGTAAGTTATGTGCCTACCCCCAGCCATTTGGGAGAACCAAAGACGAAACCTACACAATTATCCGTAAGGACTCTTAACTCAATGGGAATTCAGCCTGATTTTATCATTGCAAGAAGTGAAAAATATCTGGATCAAAGGAGAAGAGACAGATTCGCGCTTTTTTGCAATATGCGCCCTGAGGATATTATTTCTAATCCGGATTTAACATCTGCGTATGAAATACCTATCATGCTCCATGAACAAGAACTGGAAAAAAAGATATTGCAAAAATTACATTTACAGGTAAGAAGTCCAAAACTTGAACAATGGAAGAAATTCTTAAGTAAAATCAATGCAAAAAATGCAAAACAAATTGAAGTTGCTATTGTCGGAAAATATTTCGGAACAGGAGACTATCAGCTCAGAGACTCTTACGCTGCGCTTTTTGATGCAATCGGACACGCGGCATGCGCTTTGGGAATTAACGCAAAAACCAGATGGGTAAATGCGGAAAAAGTCGAATTGGCCATTGCTAAAGCAGAAAAAGAAAAAAAAGATAAAATTAAAGCCGTTAAAGAAATTATCGGTACCCCGCACGGAATTATGGTTCCAATCGGCTGGGGTAAAAGAGGATCGGAAGGAATGATAGAGGCCGCAAGTTATGCGAGAATCAATAAAATTCCATATCTTGGACTTTGTTATGGAATGCAATTGGCAGCAATTGCCTATGCGCGGGATGTATTGAAATTTAAAGATGCGAATACAACGGAAAATAATGCAAAAGCCAATCATCCCGTCGTTCATATAATCCCGAGTCAAAAAGAGCTAATGAAAAGGCGAGCTTACGGAGGAACAATGAGGCTGGGAGCATGGCAGGCGAAAGTAGAAAAAGGAACAAGAGCGTATGAGCTCTATAGCAAATATAATGATTTTATTGACAAGAAAAAAGGATTAACTTCGGAAAGACACAGGCACAGATACGAATTTAATGACAAATATGCAAAGGACTTTGAGAATGCTGGACTTGTTATATCTGCAAGATCAGTTGTAGAAAATTTAGCTGAAATAATTGAACTTCCAAAAAACGTGCATCCTTTTTATTTAGGAACTCAAGGCCACCCTGAATATAAAAGCCGTCCGTTAAATCCTCATCCGATCTTTTTAGGCTTCATAGAAGCTTGTAAAAAGCAAAACTGATCTGATATAATACTTAACTATGATAAAGCAAATTGACTTTGTTCCAGGAGATATAGTCCGGGTTCACGAAAGAATTAAGGAGGGAAATAAATCCAGAATTCAGATTTTTGAAGGAACGGTGCTTGCGCTTAAGGGCAGAGGGGAAAATAAAAGTTTTACCGTTATGAAGGTTGTATCAGGCGTGAGTGTGGAGAAAATATTTTCCATAATGTCTCCTAATGTTGAGAAAGTTGATCTAAAAGAACATTCCAAAAAAAAGATAAGGCGCGCAAAACTTTACTACATGAGATTGCCGAAGTCTTCATAAGGTGAGAATTGTAAATCCGACTGCAAAATTAGGCGAAGATAAAGCCTGTGAATACCTCAGGAAATTAGGTTTCAAAATTTTAGAACGAAATTACAGAAAGACGTACGGAGAAATCGATATTATCGCATTGGAGAAAAACGTGTTGGTATTTATTGAAGTTAAGACGCGCACGTCCGACCAATTCGGCACACCTTTGGATTCGATTAATTATTTTAAATTAAGGTCTCTAATCAAAACGGCTCAATATTATAAAATGTCCCATTCGGATCTTCCTGAAGCGCTTAGGATCGATGCGGTTTCTGTAATTTTAAATGGCGACAAAGTTGATAAAATCGACCTTACCCGCAACATCAGTGGATTTTAGCTTGAAATCATCGTTCTGCTTGTATTAAGAGTCCGATTGTGATAGAAATAGAAATACAAATATGCCGAGTCCGGAACAAATAAAAGCTAAAATTTCAGAGTTGAATATTCTCGGTGAATACGAAAAGCCTGGTCGCCGTGAAAATACAGTATGGGCAGCTAATGAGTATGGCGGACATTTCCGTCTTTATAAGCAAGTAGCAGTTGGGGGAATATTAAGCGGATATCGTAAAACATTACAGACTGTACTATCTGTTTCAGGTGAAGAAGTTAGTAGGGATAATATTGTAAAGAATTTCACGGAAGCAATTGGTGAAGCAAGTTGGATTCTTGAAAAAACAAAAATCAAAGCTGACGGAATAAAATTTAAAGGCACTAAACGCTATGTTACTTGGCAAGGCCCAATTAAGACTAGTGTTTAAGTAATTTTATCTGATCTCTGATCATGGCGGCACGTTCGAAATTGAGAGTTTGAGCTGCGATCTTCATCTCTTTTCTTAATTTCTTAATTAAATCTTCTTTTTCATCAGGCAGTAGAACTTCTTTTTTAGCAAGATCAAGATAAAAATTTAAACTTCCTTTATATTTTTTATCCTCTGTAATTTCTTCATCTATTAATTTACTTCTGATTCCTTTTTGAATTCCAACAGGTGTGAGTTTGTGTTTTTTATTATATCTAAGCTGAACATTCCTTCTCCTCCCAACTTCTTTAATTGCCTCTCTCATCGACTTTGTGACGCTGTCTGCATACATAATTACCTGAGCATCGATGTGTCTGGCAGCTCTTCCCATAGTTTGAATTAGTGAAGTTTTTGAACGTAGAAATCCTTCTTTATCTGCGTCCAAGATTGCAATCAGGGAAACCTCCGGCAGATCCAGTCCTTCTCTAAGTAGATTAATTCCTATTAGCACATCATATTCGCCTTTGCGCAATTTATCTAAAATATCTTGTCTTTCTAAGGTTTGAATATCTGAGTGCAAATAAGCAACCTTTACATTCTGTTCTTCAAGATATGAGGAAAGTTCTTCTGCCATTCTTTTGGTGAGAGTGGTAACCAATACTCTTTGACTTTTTTTCGCTCTTTTTTCTATTTCTTTAATTAGATCTATAATTTGACCTTTTGTCGGCTTGATTATCATTTTCGGGTCGACTAGATTGGTCGGGCGGATAAGCTGCTCTACAATCGCTCCGTCAGCTGACGGACTTTCTTTTGCCAGAGACAATTCGTATCCATCAGGAGTTGCACTTACGTATAAAACTTGGTCCACTCTTTGCATAAGTTCGGTAAATTTTAGAGGACGATTATCCAAGGCTGAAGGAAGACGAAAGCCATAATCTATAAGAGTTTCTTTCCTTGACTGATCTCCATTATACATGCCTCTTAACTGCGGTAGCGTAATGTGTGATTCGTCTATGATAGTAAGGAAATCTTTTGAAGCATGACGAAAATAGTCAAGTAGCGTATAAGGAGGTTGCCCGGGTATTCTTCCATCAAAGTATCTTGAATAGTTCTCAATTCCATTAACGTAGCCTACTTCCCTGATCATTTCTAAGTCAAAGTTGGTGCGCTGCTCGAGCCTGTGAGCTTCCAAGTGCCTTCCTGCATTCTTCAAAACGTCAACTTGTTTTTTGAGATCCTGACGAATAATTGGAAAAACTTTGTCGTAGGTTTGCGGATCGGTCATGTAGTGTTTGGCCGGATAAATAACAGTTGCTTTAAGAACGGAAGTCGTATCTCCTGTTAATGGGTTAAATTCTGTAAGCGAAATCAGTTTATTGTTCTTAATTTCAATTCTTATACCGATATCTTTATAAGCAGGAAATAAGTCTACGGCTTCGCCCCTGACCCTAAAACTACCTCTTTCAAAAGCATATTCATTCCTTTCGTACTGCAAGTCGGTAAGCCTTAAGATGACGGATTTGAGGTCAAGTTTCATGCCTGAAGCCAGCTCAAAAACAAACTTGCCGTATTCAACCGGAGAGCCCAAATTGTAAATGCAGGATACCGACGCTACCACGATTACATCTTTCCGGGTCAAAAGATTTGTCGTTGAGGACAGTCTCAACTTGTCAATGTCTTCGTTAATTTGAGCCTCCTTTTCAATGTAGGTATCACTTTGCGGAATGTATGCTTCCGGTTGATAGTAGTCGTAATAAGAAACAAAGTATGACACGGCATTTTCGGGAAAAAAATCCCTAAATTCCTGATAAAGTTGGGCTGCTAAAGTTTTATTGTGAGAAATGATTAAAGTTGGCCGCTGAACCTTTTGAATTACATTGGCCATTGTAAAAGTTTTTCCGCTGCCAGTTACCCCCAAAAGCACCTGATTTTTGACGTTTTTATTTAAGTTTTTAACCAGTTTCTCAATTGCATGAGGCTGATCTCCGGTCGGCTTAAAATCAGATCTTAATTTAAATTCCATAGTGATATATTTTATCATACGTTTGTCCGCCTTTGTCATATTGACAAAATACTAGAATATTTCGTATAAAATATTATAACAGTAAAATTTTATGGCCGGAGTAATTTACAAACGAGAAAGGGAAGTGTTGGAATATCTAGCTCAGTTTCAGAGGCAATTCGGCTATTCCCCGACACTTAAGGAAATTGCCCAAGCAACGGGTCACAAGAGCAATTCTACTATCCATTCGCTAATTAAAGCCCTAGTGGATAAGGGGTACATCCAAAAAGTAGAAGGAAACAACAGGGTGCTTAAGATTATTGATCAAAAAGTTACATTTTCCTTGACAGGAAGTAGGCCTGCGATAGAACTTCCGCTAATGGGTTATATAGCGGCCGGTAAGCCTTTGGAGCCACATACGGATCCCAATGCGACTTTTCACGTTTCTGCATCAATGATCTCAGGTAAAAAAACTGCTTATGTTTTGCAGGTGAAAGGAAATTCCATGATTGAAGATGGAATTTTAGACGGTGACTTTGTAGTTATAGAAAAAGCAGAAACAGCAATAAACGGCGACATTGTAGTTGCTTTGATTGACAACAATATGGCAACCTTAAAAAGGTATTATAATGAAAACGGAAAAGTGGTTTTGAAGCCAGCGAATGCGGAAATGACACCCATTTATCCCAATTCGTTGATTATTCAGGGCAAGGCCGTTGGGATTGTCCGCAAATTCTCTTAACTCTTTTTGCTTCTTAATTTTACGATTTTAAGCTTATGGTTTATATAGAATAAGACGGAAAATACGAGCACAACCGCAATTAATAAATCAAATTTATGGAAGTATCCGCCAAGAATACTCCACTTGTTTCCCAGATAGAAACCAACGTAGGTTAGCATGATAGACCAAATAATCGATCCGAGCAGAGTGTAAATTGAAAATTTCCAAAAATTCATTTGCGAAAGCCCACCAGGTAAAGAGATAAACGTTCTTACGGCAGGAAGTAAACGACTAAAAAATATAATTGCGTCTCCAAATTTATTAAACCATTTTAAAGAATGCGTATACTCGCTAACAGAAACCAGTATAAACTTACCGTATTTCTTAACTAAAGTAATGATAATTGCTTCTTCTAAAAAATATCCAAGCGCATAGCCTATCCATGATCCGACTAAATTTCCTAAGGCCCCGGCCAAAACCACAAATGCAAAGGAGAGCTCGCCCTGACTCACTAAAAATCCCGCAAAAGGCATGGTAACTTCTGAAGGAAAAGGAATTAAAGCACACTCCAGGGTCATCAGGATGAATATGCCAAAATAGCCTGTAGATCTAATAACATGTATAATAAAACCTGAAAGTAATTCAATCATGGGAATACTGTATATTGTAGCAACACCGATAGGCAATTTACAAGACATTACTCTTAGGGCAATAAAAATCTTACGGAATGTGGACGCGATTATCTGCGAAGATACTAGAAAAACGGGTTTCTTGCTAAAAAATTTAACATCTTTAAATGCTAGTGGTGGTGAAAATGTTGCGGAGATAAAAAAACCTCATTTAATTTCATATTATGAGCAAAATGAATTACAAAGGATTCCAGAGATCATTAACGCATTAAAGAATGGACTAAATGTGGCTTTAGTCTCCGATGCGGGTACTCCTGCGATTTCTGATCCGGGATTTAAGCTTATCCGCGAGTGCATAAAAGAGGGGATTAAAGTCGAATCAATTCCCGGTCCTTCTTCGGTAATTTCCTCTTTGGTTTCATCAGGTTTACCAACTGACAAGTTTTTATTTCTTGGATATCCTCCGAGAAAACCTGGCCACAGAAAGAAGTTTTTTGAAAAAGTTTTACACGTTTTAGAGACACTAAAAACAACAGTAATCTTATTTGAGGCTCCGCATAAATTGCTCAAGACATTAAGAGAAATTAAGGAGATTTTCGGAGATATTGATCTTGTCATTGCTAGGGAATTAACTAAAGTCCATGAAGAGGTGAGAAGGGAAACTATTTTACAAGCGCTTGAGCATTTTGAGAAAAATCCTCCAAAAGGAGAATTTATAATCCTTTTTCAGTTCTAATTAATAAACTTGACTTAGACAGTATTCGGATGGTGATTGCGAATCTCCTTATGAATAATTTTACCCTGTTCGTTTAATTTGTAAACATATACCTCGCCTGGTGCAATTTCAAGTTTTGCAATGTCTTCATCTGAAATATTTTCCAGATATTTAGCAAGCGATCGCAAAGTGTTATTTGACGAAGAGATGATCACATTTTTGCCGGAGAGAAGTTTGGGAAAAATTTCCTTTTGGAAATAGCCGACTACGCGCTCATGGGTTTGTTTTAGCGACTCGCCTTTAGGGATAGGATAGTCCCAGCTGCGGCGAATTTTTAAAAACATTTCGTCGCCAATTTTCTTTTTTATTTCCCATTTATTCTGAGCGGTGTAAATCCCGTAATCTCTCTCATCTAATGCCTTTGTTTGAATAATCGGTAAGCCATCTCTTTTCAAATAATGCTTGATAAGATTTAGAGTATCTACGTGTCGTTTCTGAACAGAAGTAAATCCGATATCAACTGCAGTGTTTTTTAATGTCTCCGCTGCTATTTTCGCGTCAGCAATTCCCTGCTTGGTAAGTGGGGGATTATCGCGTCCTGCCCAAAGTCCTTTTTTATTATACTCTGACTCCCCATGTCTAACTAAGATTAGATTTGCCATATTATCATTAAGCCTAAAGTATTTTTAAATGATTATCTATTTGTAAAAATCTGTTGTATTTTACAATATTTCCCTTCTTTAAAAAACTGCCAAGCTTAACATAGTCTGCCGAAACTGCAGTTGAAAGATCAGCAATGGAGTCGTCGTCTGTTTTGTCTGCCTTATCACTGATAATAATTTTTAGATTTGCCTTTCTTGCTATCCGAGCGAAGACAAGTAGGTCGGTAACTGTTCCTATTTTTTCCGGATTAATTGCGACTGCGTTTATAACTTTTTTATCAATTGCCATCTTTAGCCTCTCCAATCTATTTGAAACGAGGTCTCCACCCACAATTAGAGTAGTGTCGCAAAATTTTTCAAAGCATGCTCTCCATTCGCCCCAATCATCATTTTCCAAAGCGTCTTCCAGGTATAGCATGCGAACATCTTTATTTAAATCTTTATAGTACTCGACAAGTTGCTTTGCGGAAAGTGGATTAGGCAGATCTTTAATACTGTACTTTTTGTCTATAAAAAAATTTGAAGCTTTACTATCTAAGCCAAGAAAAACATCAAAGCCAAGTTTGATTGAAGAAATGTTTAATATGGCCTGCTGTATTAGCGAAAAAGCATCCTTATTGGTCGGTAGATCTGGTAAATACCCGTCATTATAATCATCTAATTTGAGATATTTAAGCTCAATTAACTTTTGCAAAGATTTAAAAACCAATTCTCCTATTTGTAGTGATTCTAAGTAGCGTTTTGACGAAGCGGGTACTACCAGGAATTCCGAGAAATCCAGCGACCGAACATCATCGTTGCCCCCACTAATAAAATTAAAAATCGGAACAGGAATTTTAAGCATCTGCTCGTCTTCCGATTCTTCCAAGTGCATAAGATAAAGATAAAGAGGCAAAAGTGAATTTTTTGCTCCAGCCTTGGCTGCGGCCATAGAGACAGCATGAATTGCTTTTGCTGTAAAAACAGATTTGCTTTGTGTGTTATAAATCTCAAGTATTACATTGTCAATTTTTGGTAGATTTTCTATGTCCATTCCGATAAGTTTTAACGCAACCATGTCATTGATATTGTCAATTGTCTTCTTTAAATCCTGTTCGTCTTGTTGAGGATTATTGTTTGCATCCAAAGAAAAACAAGCTTTGCTCTCTCTATAATTATCAAGCATGACGGCAACTTTTATTTCTCGTACATCATCCCTGCTAAGAGTGTCCTCTGCATGAATTGATTTTATTTTTGTCATATCACAAAAATCCCCCTAAATATGCTTTTCCTGTAGTTCCGTCTACCGTAACAACGGTGCCGTTTCTAAAAATCCTAGTGGCATTTCCTGCTCCTTCGATTGTTGCAATGTGAAAATTATCTTTGTAAATAGCTTTATCTTTAGAGCTTGACAACGATGAATCAACTATAACAGCTTTAGCATTTTTAATATTTTTATAAAAAATACTGCTTAACTCGGGAATTATAAGTATTTCCCCTTTTTTTATTTGCATGTTGGCTTCCGATTTGTGCAGTATTCTGGCGATACCCGTAACAACTCCCGGATTGAGTGGCTCACCGGAAACAACAATTTTTGAATGATTGATATTCTTGTTTATATTTCCAGTATACGGATTTATCATGGTAATATAAATTTTGTCATCCTTAATTCCGAATTCAATCTCTTTTGGTATGCGAAAATGCTTTTCGATAGCATCACAGTATTGGGATAATCTTAAGTGCTGTTCTTTATGCAATCGCTTATCGAAGACCTTGTCGTTGGTGAATATTTTTCCACTTAAATCAAAGTTTGTATTTTTTACGATAGCTATTGCAGTGAATGAATCTAAATTTGCAGCCCAAATGTGCTTTATCTTCAGCACTGTATTGGCATCTCCTGATACTTTTGGGTAGAGATCGGATTCCTCCGCTTTTTTTGAAGAAAATATATCTACTGGACTTTCAAATAATTCCCCTGCCAACTTTGCATAAAATTTATGCAGAATTGATAGTAGGTCCCTAGGAATGGGTGTTCGGACAATTTTCTCCCTAATTAAGCGTTGAATACTGTCTGTAGAGACATCTGTTTGAAAAAAATGCATGCTTCTTGCTCTTTCGATATCTTCATAAATTCCGGTTGATAATAAAAAATCTCTAAAAAAGGGAACTTTTATTACAAATCCCTCTCTGGTCGGAATGCGTAAGCAATGTAGTTCTGCAAGTTCGAAAACTTTTCTTCCTACATCTTTGATATCGGGATACTTTAATTTGGATATGTCTTCTATAACATGAGGATGCACCATATCTTTAATTATTGTGCAATTTCAAATAATTTTCAAGCGGACTCATCAATCCTCGTGTTATTTAAGATTCTAAGTACTTTTTCGTGCAAAATTCCGTTGGTAATTACTGCGCCTCTTCCTTCTAAAGTCCATTTACCTCCGTTAAATCTTGTTATTTTTCCTCCTGCCTCTTCGATTAGCAATTTAAACGGCGCAATATCCCAAGCTCTTCCGTATTCATCAACACTAATGTCCATTTTGCCTTCGGCAACCAAGCAGCTGCTATAAGTTACTTCCCAGCTACGGGCACTGCCGACTGCGCTAGTTATGTTTATAAGCCGTCTTTTGTTGATAAAATGCTTTATGCTACCATACCCCAAATAGGCCCTGCTAATATCCGCAACTTCCGAAACGCGTATCAATTTTCCGTTTACATATGCGCCTTCACCCTTTTCTGCATAATAGACATTTTTTGTAAAAGGGTAGTATATGGCACATTGAGTTATTTCTTTTTTTCGGGAAAGAGAAACAATTACGCACCACGCCGGAACACCTCTTATAAAACTTCTCGTCCCATCAATAGGGTCGATTATCCACAAGTCATCATTTGTTATTGAACCTCCGCTTTCCTCACATAAAAATTTTGCTTTTGGAAAGCGTGATTTTATGTAATTAACCATTGCTTCTTCTGTACTTTTATCTGCAATCGTTACTGGGGTTTGATCCTTTTTGTATTTGACCTTAAGGTTTTTATTGAAATACGTGAGTGCCCTTGCTGCTCCTGTCTTGGCAGCGCTTATTGCGGTTTCGAGCTCTTTTGACATCTTAGCCATTTGCTGCATGTTTAATAAAGACAAGTAATTCATCGCGATATTTTTCCATAATTTCCTTATCGTACGCTTCCACATTTAATCTGAGAAGGGGCTCAGTATTGGATGATCTTAGGGAAAATCTCCAGCTAGGGTAGTTGATTGCAATCCCGTCCATGGTATCCGTCTGGCCATCAGAATATTTTTGCTTTAAGCTCTCTATAATTTCTTTAGCGTTATTAACTTCAAAATTAAATTCTCCTGATTCATAGCTTCTTCTATAATTCTTAACAAGCTCAGAAAAAGGAATGTTTCTCTCTGTCAAGGCCTTGAGAATGATCAGGATAATAGTTATTGGCGATTCAGCGTTTCCTGTATCTCTAAAAAAATAGTGCGCTGAAGATTCTCCGGCAAAAATTCCACCGGTTGTGTTCATTGCCTCTGTAATATAAGCGTGTCCAACCTTGGTAACCCTCATTATTCCTCCGTTTTCTTCAACTATTTTCTTAGGTGTTAGAAGATAGCGAATATCGACTAATATTTGCTCACCTGGGTATTTTTTCAACAACTCTTCTGTTACTATCGAAGTAATTATTGTCGGTGGAACGGTTTGACCCTTTTCGTCTATGAAAAATAACCTGTCGCCGTCCCCATCAGGAGCAAGTCCAAAATCCGCTTTTTCTTTGATTACGCGTTCCTGCAAATCGGTTAAATTTTCCTGCTTTAATGGATCAGGCTGATGGGCTGGAAATGTTCCGTCCAACTCGAAATTCATTTTAATTAAGTCCATAGGAATTTTCTTAAATAAAGCGGAAATATACTGTGCTCCCATTGCGTTGGCAGTATCCGCAACTATCTTAAATCTTTTTATTTTGGGATTTCCCGCAATTTTTAATGAATTTTCTATTTCATCATCCAGAATGTTTGTTTTTGTCTGAATATGTCCCTGTCCTGCAGAATTGGCAAATTTTCCTTTAAGCGCGCCTTCTTTAATTTCATCCATTCCTGTTGATTTGCCGATTTTAATTAAGCCTTTTTGTCCTTTTTTAACCATTTTAATTCCGTTCCATTCTTTCGGATTATGAGATGCTGTTATCTGAATTCCCGCAGGATATCCGTAATGAGAAACCGCGAAATAAAATGTCGGAGTTGAAACAATGCCTATGTCAATTATATTTGTGCCTAAATCAAGAAGTGTTTTTGTGGCAATTTTGGTCAGTGAGGGCGAAGATACTCTCATGTCCGAACCTACAACCAAAGTAAGCGGGGTATTTTCTTTGTGGTTTTTAATAAAAAAGCTATGGATAGACTTGACAATAGGAACTACATTGTCCTCGTTTATTTCTGTCGGATAGATCGCTCGAATATCATAACTCTTGAATATCCCGGGGTTAATATTCATTTTCTAATGTTACATTTCCAAAAGTAGAAAGTCAATAGATTGGGAAAGAGATAAGGGTAAAGTGCCTGTTTTTTGTCCCAATTCGATTTTGTAAATTTTTTGATAAATCTTTTTAAGAGTATCGAGTTTAAATAGTTTTGCCTGATTTATCAATCTCACACTTTGCCATGACGCAAGCTTTGTCACTTCTTCGGAATTGGCAGTCTCGGACGGATCACAAAAACTCAGAAGTAGGCGAAAGCGCTTTTGCAGCATAAAAAGAATTAGCTCCTCCGAAACATTTTCATTCAACATTTTATGAAAAAGATTCAAGAGTTGTCTTGTGTTATTCGGTCTTAAATTGTCCAGAAATATAAATATGTTTTTTGGCAGCTTGAATGTCTTAATAGTGGCGTTTTTAAAAATAAAAAGATCCCTCTTGGAAATTTCTTTTTCCTCCCAAAGCATAAAATCAGATTCATCGGAATTTTTAATTATGAAATCTAAAATTCTTTTTACTGTCGCGTCTTTTCTTTTGGTCTTGCTTAAAAAACCTTCTATAAATATCTTTTTCGCGCTGTTAAAAAGATCTGATCCTTCAACATTCTGTATGAGATCTGTAATTGTAATTTTGTTTGCGTCATAAGAAATTACGTTTTTTTGCCCATCTTTTGATGGATGCTTTAGCTTAAGAAAGTAATTTCTCGACTGAGCAACGTCATCGCCGTGAACAATTGTAATCATGCTTTATCTTTGTACTCCTTAAAAAGACGGTTAACTTGTGATTGTAGATGTCTGTGTCTGGTTCTGTGGGGTACAAGTGCGCCCGAAAAATTTTGAGGAATATGCAGGAGTTCATGAATCAAAACTTTTTTCTTGGAGTTCTCATCCAACTTGTCGTAATATTTTGAGAGAACTTCTATAACGTAAGCAGGTTTTATCTTCAAAGCTCTTTGAAATATTTTGGGCATTGCCCAGATTCTTGCGTACGCCCTTGATTTTGATCCGGACGTTCTGAAGCAAAATATTCTGGAAAAATCAATATGTGACATCTTTAGGATTTTTAAAATTTCCTCAATGTCTTTTTTAACCTCATGAGCATCATTCCAGTCTAATTTTGATGCTTGTTCCGCATTGCGGGATCTATTTTTTGATTTTTTCATCATGCATGCTTGTCTGCAATATAAGAAGCGCCGTAAGCATGAGGTTTCGTTTTTACGACGAAACCGTTGCCTGTAGCCATGCCGACAACCTCTTTAATCATATCTCTTGTGTCGCCGCGCTCTCCTACATCAATATGAATTTCCAGATTGTATTTGGGGGAATCTCCATTTAAGGTTTCTCTTAAGAGAGGAACGAAAAATAAGGCAAAATTCAAAGAATCCAACGTTTCGGCATAAATTTTCTCTCGGAGAGAGCGTACGTTTTTTATATTTCTTTTTTTCCAGAAATATTTCCCGCCGAATCCCTTCCTGTGAACTACAACGGCTGTCACCAAATTAATTATTTTTCCATCGTCTGCAGTCTCTCTTTCATGTGAGTCCGTACCGATTACAAGACTGTATTCGTTGTTCGGTTTCTCCTCCAGGAAATCTTTAATTAATTCAATCGTTTTTGCAATTGATACTTCTCCATGAGTTATGCTGTTTAGGAATTCATATTGCACGTCTTCCGAAGCGGACATTATCCTTTTCATAATGCCTTATTATACCATTTTACTGCAAAAATTTAGATGTACAATTTCAGTAGCCAGCGGAAAAAGTCAAATATGGCATCTGCCTTGTTCATAGACAAAGCCTCATATTGGTTTCTTTGGGGAAATGTTTTCAATGGCAGCTTTTCAGATTTAATGTACAAAGAAAGGTCGTAATGTTTGTTGACGGATGGATTTCCTTTTGTCTTTGGTATTTCTGCAATCGAGTCGTATATTTTGCTACAATTTCCGTTTTCATCTATAAGCGAAAATTTTGCAAAAGGTCCAATTCCCGCCTGAAGCAGGAATGGCGTTACTGCAACAATATCTTTATCTGACCAAACATATTTATAGGCGTATTGAAAATATTGTCCTATCTGGTTTTCCGAAACTTCGTCTTTTGACCAGCCCGTTTCAGTAATAAAAACCGGTAAAGACTTGTTTCCCAATTTGTCAGCCAAGCTTTTTTCGTAGCCGAAACTAGATATATTTTTACTTGTAGAAATATACGGTAACTGTTTAAATCCCGGATTGGGATACGAATGACTTCCAAGTCCGTCAATCAGACTAAATACTCCAGGGACTGCCTCATTCATCGCCCTCATATAATCGTATTCATTCATATAGTCTGAACCGTTTGGCGCGGCGTTATCCAATCCGCTTGAAATAATGAAAAAGTTCTGATTTAAAGATTTAAACGCTGAAACAGAATATCTTAAAAGATCAGCGTAGTCTGAAGGGCTCAATTCCCCTTCCCATTCATCATCCCTATTGACCTCATTAAAAATTACTACGTAGCGGTTTTCAACCGGCCACTCCAATGAATTTAAAAAGTTGGCAAAATCCAACACGTCTTCTTTTGTTGGTTTTCTCCAAACTATAGTATTGAAATAATCACCTTCCGTTGCTAGTCTTAAAATCGGAATTACATGAAGTTCCCCACACTCGTCCATAAATTTCTGCCATTTTGCAAGATTTTTATCTCCTGCTTGAATGGGAATAGTAACATATCCCCAGTCTCCGCCACTACTGTTAATCAGGTCTTCAGCCTTATTAATTTCCTGAGGGAAAAGTATGTGCACCCCCACCTTATTATTGGGCATTGATAAAGGGTTTTCTATTGCCAGCGCCCTATTTACGCTTAAAAACAGTATGCAGATCACTACGAGGAGCGTTTTACGAATTGCTTGCTTCATGGCATTATATTATACACCAGCCCTTGACATTACGGATTAAATTCTGCATAGTAATAACATGGCAAGGAAAAAGGCAGCAAAAAAGAAGATGACAAGAAGAAAAAAAGAACATTGGATTTTTGAAAAAAATCCTGACTTAAGATGGCTAATTCTTGCGTTCTGTCTGGTAGGTTTCTTAATATTGGGATTCGTGCGATAATCCAACATAAAATCCTCAAAAACCTATATTTAGTCTTATTTGTCAGTTTCAGCGATTATCAGAAGTCGTTTTAAAGTTGTTCCTGGAGGCCAGCACGTCATAAGGGTTAGCTGATGTCTGTTGCTAACAGGGGATATATAAAAAGCTTGGTCTGGGTTTACGAGAAGCTTGTCGGTGACCTTATAGTCGATTTTAATTTTTTTGTAAAAGATGTAGATATCATCGTCTTTTTCAAGCTTATTTAGTAAGTAAAATACAGAGTTATACCGAAGAGCCTCATAAAAATTAGCAGATGAATGAGCGAAAAGAAATACATTCCCGATTTGATCGGGATAGGCACTTCCTTTTGCATGCGCTATGCCTTTTGTAAGTGCGATTTGATAGGCCAAGGAATTGAATGGATCTACATCCGGAATAACCTTTGCGTTCGCGTTGATTTTTGGAATTACTATTCCAAAATCCTCATCTTCTGACACTATAACTGATTTGCCCTTAGGAGCCTTATCCTCTTTTGATATTACTGCGGTGTTTTTTCCATGAGATGAAAACGTGTAAACGAGTTCATTGAATAAAACCTGATGGTAAATAAACAACAGTAAGATTAATCCAATTGCTGTTGCAACAAGCCCTATGCGAATTAACGTCGAAGATATTTGCTTTAATGGCTTTTTCTCTTGGTACATTGTT
>Ga0299915_10001895_pt1 | contig 15303 bp, 12 predicted proteins | sample RVTome_13_FD_200263 | JGI IMG/M metagenome (GOLD analysis project Ga0299915, IMG submission 200263) | Soil microbial communities from uranium-contaminated site in the Upper Colorado River Basin, Wyoming, United States - RVT92D227 (version 2) ... | reverse complement strand
CGGCGCACTCGACCGCCGGACTGAATGACACTACGCCGAACACCCGCCTCAGTATCGACCGCCCCGCCTCAACGTCGTCGGTCTCAAGATACACCCGCCCTCTGTCCGAGGTCGTGAGACACTCCACCCCCCTCGCGGCGAAATGATCCTGGACGTTCGCGACAAGCTTGTCCTGGAACTGCTTGCGCACGTACCTGCTCTTGAGGTGAATCTCGCCGAAGCGGACGAGGAAAAGCACGGGGAGCTGATGACCGTCAAGTTACTAAAAGCCTAGCGCTCCTGTCTCGATGCCCTCCTGCAGCGTTCGAACGGCCCGCGAACCCGTACCTTCAGCAACGCGTAAGCCGTCTGAAGCGCCTATCGCCCTCAAGGAAGGGGGACAGAGAGCCAGACCCGCCACACTGCTCCTGCCGGAGCCATCTCCATGAGGAAGATAGTAGCGATCGGAATCGTCATCGTCATGCTGTTGGTGGTCTTCGCTGCAATCACCTCTACGACCCCGACGCCGAAGACGATTCTGGACGACACAGTGTCTCTCGGAACCAGCTCTAGTCTGAATGTGAAGAGATGGAGTCTGGATTTGACGGCCGGACAGACGGTCGCTGTCAGCGTCACCGTTGATTCAGGCGATGGTCCGGTTGCGGTTTCATTGTGGCATGAGCTTGCAAACGGAACGGTTACGAAGGCGTACTTGTCCCAGGTGAACGTGGTCGCCTCGGAATCCTGGGAGTTCAAGATAGAGACTTCCGGGCCGCATCCCCTCGAAGTTGTCAATGGAGGGGCGCTGACGGCGCAGGTGCACGTGACCGTCGCGGCGAAGCAGTGACTGGAAGAATCCTCCTCGACATCTTTATCTCGCTGACTTCCTACCGCCACCTCGTGGACCCGCCGACGTTCGCCCTCATGGCATTCCTGATCTTCGGCGTGTCGTTCATCTACAGCAACCTCGGGCTCGGTGGCGGGCTGCTCTACGTTCCAATCCTGCTCTTTCTGGCGACGACTGACAAGCTCATCGCCGTGCCGATCTCCTTGACCTTCACCGCCGCCACGGGTCTCGCCTCCTTCATCAATCATCGTCGGAAGCGCCTCGTGGACATCAAGCTCGGTTCCATCCTCCTGACAGGCGCCCTGGCGGGGACCGTCTTTGGCGTCCTGTTCAACATCGAGTCGACGAAGGAGCAGTTCATCGTGTTTTTTGTGTTGATACTCTGCATCTTCGGAGGGCAGATGCTCTACGACCTTTACCGCCGCCCCGCCTCTGCCGACAGAGACAATGACGTCAAGATGACCAAGGGGAGGCTCGGCACCGCCACGACGGGCGAGGTTGGAGCGGGCTTCCTGTCGGGTGCACTGGGGATCGGTGGCGGGCTGGTCAACGTGCCGATAATAGTGAGCATTCTCGGGCGGGCGACGAGGAAGGCTATTGGGACATCCGCGATGATGATAATCCCCACATCCCTGCTCAGTTTTTCCATCTATCTTGTCCTGAAACCTGCGGACTACTCGGGCCTCTTGTGGCTAGTACCCGTTCTCGTGCCTCTCGTGTTCATCGGGGCCTTCGTCGGTTCGCGATGGGGCCTCGCGAAACTCAGGACGAGGACGGTCTCAGTGATCTTCGTACTCATGCTGTTCGTGGCGGCAGCGAAACTGATCTGGGACATTGTCTAGTCCCGCCAGAGCCCACGTTCACTCTTTCTCGAGGGTCAGGCGTTGAGCTCTTTCACTATCACCTGCGCTTCATCAACACAGAGGTCTGCGCGGTCCATCGTCTTGTTGATCGCCTTCATCTAGCTCATCCGCGCCGCTCGAAATCCGACATGGGCATCCTAGCTTTCCAAGTATCGACATCTACGACATGCCGCGCATAGGCAAAGAGATAAGAGTGCCGCGGGAGTTGCCCAACTCCCGAAAGAAGGGATGGGTTGGCAGACAAGGCTCAGAGCGACCGCTGGTACTACTCCTTCCTGCCCAATGGCATCGCCGGCGGCGCCACGTCGACCCTGATTCCCCTCTTCGCCCTGATGCTCGGGGCCAGCGCAGTGGAAGTCGGGATTATCGCCGCTTCATCGAGCATCGCGTCCGTCCCCGCCTTCATGCTCTGGGGGCGCGCATCTGACCGCCGGGGCAAGAGAAGGGCTTTCGTCGTCCTCGGGTTCCTCGGCATGGCGATATCACTCGGCCTCATGGCGGTGAGCCAGGGCATACCGGAGCTGTATCTCGCCAACCTCCTCCTCGGCGCGCTCACCTCGGCCAGTGTTGTCGGAACAGTGCTGATCATGGAGACATCCGACAGGAACGAATGGCCCAATAGGCTGGCCTTTTTCAGTCAAATTGGCAGCGTCGGTTTCATCGTCGGTCTCGCGATCGGCGCTTTCTGGCTGGCGGGATTCTCAGTCGCGTGGGGCTCCGCCGGTTCGATGAGGGCGCTGTTCCTGGCGGGCTCCTTCCTCGCCCTCCTTTCGGCGCTGATGGCGTGGCGGTGGATCAGCGACCCGGAAACCGGAATCCAAAGGTCGACAGTCAACCTGTCCGAGCACATGTTCGTGGCGGTTGAGAGAGTGAAGTACCTGCCGCTGAAACTCATTCACTATATCGACTTCTCGAATCACAAAGCGAAGGGGCACGCTGCCTCGAGAACGCTCAGGTCCTACTACGTCTGTGTCATCCTCCTCTTCTCCGGATTCACCGCCTTCTACGCGATGTTCCCGATATTCCTGGCCGGCCCTTTCGGCCTGGACGGCTCACAAGTCTTCGCCGTGTTCATCGCGAGCAACGTCGTGTCAGCTGCGATCTATTCGAAGGTCGGGCGGTGGATTTCCAGACTCGGAGCGAGAAAAGCGCAGATAGCGGGAGCTACCGCCAGGATTGTCCTGTTTCCCACATTCCTGTCCCTCATATGGCTGCCAATCGGTCTCCCCGCGGCGTTCGTGGCGGCACTTGCGGTCCACGGCTTGATAGGTGCCTCGTGGGCGGTGATCAACGTCTCCGGCTCGACAATAGTCTCGAGACTCGCGCCCAAGGAAGGGCGGGCGCAGACATTCGGCCTCTACAATGCCGTCCAGGGGGTCGGCTCTATTGCCGGCCCTCTCCTCGGCGGCTTCGTGACTGAACTGTTCGGCTACGAGGGCGGGTTCGCGACATCGTCCGTCCTGATCCTCTCAGGCGTGCTGCTCCTGGCGACGCTGAAGATAGAAGAGAAGTGAGGAATGCTGGCCTTGCCTCCATGCAGAAGATAATCCAAAAGAGTTAAATGGAATCCTAAGGGATGGAGGAGACCGTACTCCGATGCCGAAGAAGCATGTCGTAAGGTTCCTGCCAGATGGAAAGGAGGTCTCTGTCGACGAGGAGACGTCGATATTTGACGCGGCGCGCGCCGCAGGCGTCTACGTCGAGTCGGTTTGTGGCGGCATTGGCGACTGCGGCAAGTGCAAGGTCGCCGTGAAGAAGGGGGAGGCGTACGGCGGCTCCAGCGCTTTGCTCTCCGAGAATGATGTGAAGAACGGATTCATTCTCGCCTGCCTCGCGACTGTTGGCAGCGACCTGGAGGTGGTGGTGCCAGAGGAGAGCCGACTCGGCATGCACCAGATACTCACGAAGACGGAGCCGGTCCATCTCACCGTCATCGACTCACCGGTGAAGAAGTGCCACATGGTCCTCAAGAAGCCTGACCTCTATGACAACGTGAGCGACATCACCCGCCTCGGGCGGTACATGAAGGAGCACGGGTGCGAGGATGCGAGGATCAGCCTGTCCCTCCTGAAATCTCTCGGGTTCAAGCTGCGTGAGAACAACTGGGACGTCACAGTCACCGTCGCGGAATCCGACAACGGGAAGGAGATCATAGCGATCGATGGCGGTGACGCATCGAGCAAGTGCTACGGCGTGGCGGTCGACATCGGCACCACAACGATCGTCGCGGAACTGATCGACCTCGTTGGCGGGAAAATCATCGACACCGAGGCGGCGCCGAACAAGCAGGTGACCCGCGGCGAGGATGTCCTCTCAAGGATGCTCTATGCCGAGGAAGGCGGCCTGGAGGATCTGCGCAAGCTCGTCGTCGAGACCATCAACGACTGCACCGGCTTGCTCGCCGCCAGGAACAAGCTGCGCATGGAAGACCTAGCTGGAATGGCGGTGGCGGGGAACACCGTGATGACTCACTTCTTCTACGGCCTCGACCCGCGCAGCATCCGCTCGTCACCGTACATTCCCTGGGTCAACTACGTTCCCCAGTATCGCGCGAGAGACCTCGAGGTCAACGTCAACCCAGATGCGGTCGTGTACGCCTCTCCTTGCAGGAGCAGCTACGTTGGCGGGGACATAACCGCCGACATACTCGCATCCTCTCTGCACAAGTCGAAGAGGCTGTCGATGCTCATCGACGTGGGCACTAACGGCGAGGTCGTACTGGGGAACAGGGAGTGGATGGTCGCAGCATCATGCTCAGCGGGTCCCGCCTTCGAGGGCGGTGAAGTCGCATGCGGCATGAGAGCCATGGTTGGAGCGATAGAGAGGATATCGATGGACGACCGCCTCGACGTCTCCTATTCGACAATAGGCGACGCGAAGCCGAGGGGAGTCTGTGGCTCGGGGTTGATAGACGTACTCGCTGAACTGTACTCGCACAAGGTGATCGACAAGTCGGGCAAGTTCCAGATGGACGGCTCACCGAGGATCAGGGATGGCCGCGATGGCAAGGAGTTCGTGATCGCATGGGCGAAGGAGTCCTCGACGGGCAGCGACATCGTGATCGGACAGGTTGACATAAACAACATAATCAGGACCAAGGCCGCCGCCTTTGCATCCGGCAAGCTGTTGCTGAACAAGACAGGCCACACCTTCGGAGACGTCGAGCAGCTGTTCATCTGTGGCGGGTTCGGCAACTACGTCGACACGAAGAAGGCGATTCTGATCGGTCTTCTGCCGGACATCGGCATGGGCAAGTTCAAGTTCCTGGGCAACGGGTCAGTGACGGGAGCGAGGCTGCTTCTCTTGTCGAAGGAAAAATGGAAAGAGGCGGACGATATCGTCAAGAGACTGACGTACATCGAACTAAGTGCTGACTCGAGCTTCTACAACGAGTTCACATCTGCGATGTTCCTCCCGCACACGGACATCGGCCTGTTCCCGAGCGTGCGGAATTCGGTGATATCCTGAGCTTCGAAGCGAATCTCCTCCCTACCGCCATAGGAAGCCTCCCGTTCTCGGATGCACGGGAAGCGGTCGATGCGATTCTTACCGCCATACCGGAGATCCCCGTCTGGCCGCAGCTCCCCGCCCTCGGCTTCAGCCACAACATGTATGTGCAGTACGCTCATGATTTTCCGGGAGCCGTGCTCGAAGAGGACGCAAAACGATTCTACATCGACATCACCAAGGTTCCCGCCAAGACCATGGAGGCCTACTACCACAAGGTGCTGAGCGAGGATGCGAGCAAGTTCACCGCAGACGAGAAGCATTTCCCCGGTCTGTACGCGTTGACGAGAGAGCGAGACGCACTGCGAAAGGCTCGGGCGGTCAAGGGCCAAGTGACCGGTCCGGTGAGCCTTGGAGTCCAAATCGTGAACAAGGAGAGAATGCCGATCCTCTATCAGGACACGGAACGGGAACTCCTTCTCAAGACGCTGAAGCTGAAGGCGAAATGGCAGGAGGACTTCTTGAGGCGGTTCAACCCGAATCCCATGGTCTTCCTCGACGAGCCGAGCATGTCCCTGATCGGTACCGTCTGCGTGGCGGTCGAGAGGAACGTCGCGGTCTCCTACATTGAAGAAGTGCTCGGCGGCCTTGGCGGCATGAAAGGGATTCACTGCTGTGGAAACACGGACTGGTCCGCCCTCCTGGAAACCAGCGCAAACATCCTGTCATTCGACGCATACGACTGGTCGCACACGCTCGCCCTCTATTCCTCGAAGGTCGAGAGCTTCCTTTCTCGTGGCGGGAAGCTGGCCTGGGGCATCGTCCCGACGCTTAACGAATTGATAGAGAAGGAGACAGTCGGGTCGTTAATGGCGAGGCTTGAAAAAGGATTGAGTCAATTTACTGACAAGGGTATCGACCTGGACGAGATACTGCACTCATCTCTGATTACTCCAGCCTGCGGGCTCGGTCCCGCAACTCCCGCCAACGCGGTCAAGGCACTGAGAATGACGAGAGAGCTTTCCACGCTCCTCAGGAAGAAGCACGGCCTGGAGGGCTAACTGAATGGGCAGGACGTACGCGGTCTCTGGAAAGGGCGGGGTCGGGAAGACCACGATAGCCGCCATGATGGTGGCTCACCTCGGGAAAAACGGACCGGTCCTGGCCATCGATGCGGATCCAAACGCGAACCTCAACGAGGCGCTGGGGATCCCTCTTGGCCAAACGCTCGGCGGGCTTCGCGAGAACATGCGGGAGGACTCAGACAGCATACCCGGCGGCATGTCGAAGGCCGAGTACGTGAAGTACCAGCTTCAGTTGGCCCTGGTCGAGGGGGACAAGTTCGACTTCCTGGCGATGGGGAGGCAGGAAGGCCCAGGCTGCTACTGCTACGTGAACAACCTCCTCAGGACTTTCATGGATGGACTCGCGGACAAATACGGCTATGTCATCATGGACAACGAGGCGGGCATGGAACACCTGAGCAGGAGGACAACAAGAGATGTCGACTGCCTCTTTGTCGTTTCAGACGCCACCAAGATTGGCATCTCGACTGCGGCTCGCATTCGGAAACTAGCGGAGGACATGGACCTGAACATCAAGTCGTTCGCTCTCGTGGTGAACAGGGTCGGCGACTCCTTCAACGCGGCTGACCTTGGCCAGCACTCATTCGAGAACGTCGGTACGATTCCATTTGATTCCGCGGTCGAAAGACTTGCTCTGCTAGGCACCCCCATCACCAAAATTCCGGGGGACAGCACGGCCTTCAGGGCCGTTGGCGAGCTTCTCATCAACGCAAGAAAATGGCAGCAATTCACCTGAGGGGAGAAAGGTGACCAAGTGAGCGATGAAAGGAGGACCCTCCATCACAACCTGACAGAGGCGGTGCAGGGCGAGAGGATAGTCAAGTCCCTTGAAATCGCCGCGAAGAGACTGAAGGACGTGCGTCTACACACCGTCCCAGTCATCACACACCGCGCCTCCAGCCAGGGCTCGGAACTCAAGGTCTACCGCGAGCCGACTCTGACATGGCGAGGGATGAGCGTCAAGGTCACGACATCAGAGCAACGGGACATCGCGGCGATAGCGCCTTTCGATCGGGTAATGTTCGATTTTGGGCGGGAACTGACCCCGGAGGAAGTCAACGCGTTCGGTGAAGTGCTCAACCAGCTCGACATCGCGCTCAAGGAGAGCCCTGAAACGAAAGGCGTGGCCGTGAGGGCGGGGACTCCTTCTGGATCTCAATCTCAGGCATCGGTCAAAACCGAAACCGAGGTCGTTGAGTTCTCTGAGGAAAGGAAGTACTGCGTCCTCGCTTTGGTCCAGGGTGAGTTCGGGAAGAGAAAGGTGAAGAACATCAAGGAGAGGGGCCCGCCTTACTGGGTCGTGGAGGCGATTGAATTGCCTGTCGACCTGCCAACGGTGATCGACGACCCCGCGGAGTTCCTAGAGAAGGAAGTCCCCAAGGCCGACCTTCTCCTTGCGCTACAGGAAAACGCGAACGCGGCACAGCTCATCGTCGACTACGTGAAGCTCTCTGGAGCGAAGGCACTCCTTGCGCCTGTGGACACCACCGAGTGGCTTCCCGAGGGCCAGAGGAACCAGATACACAGGCAACTCAGGGCCTTGGGCGTCGAGTGCGCGTTCCCCCGCCCGTTCTGCGTCTTCGAAGAGTGCGGGAACCTTTACCTGGACGAGTTCGCCAAGTACTTCGGAAAGCCAGTCTTCAAGATTCAATGGGAGCGGGACAATGTGACCGATGTCCAGATAGTCCGCGGCGCTCCCTGCGGCTGCAGTGTCTTCGTCGCGGACAAGTTGAAGGGAGTCAGAGTTGACGAGTCCCCGGAAATCGCTGGCCTGGCGCATCATCACTATCCTTGTCTCGCGTCCATGACTCGCGAACCCGACCTAGATGACACGCTGATGCACAAATCCGGCTTCAAGACGAAGGAGGCCGTGGACAAGGAGATAGAGCCTTACAAGAGGAAGCGCGCCAGCTACCTTGACCCGTCCGGGCTCAAGTAATCATTGACAGGCGTTCATAGATTGCAAGAGTGTCGCCTGCCCCTGTCCCCAGGGAAAACCTGGCGAGAACCTCTTTCCTTGCCGCCCCACCCATGATGGCGCCTTTCGGCCCCAATGCAGCAATGATCCCTTCGGTTAAGGCGGAGGGGTCTCTCTCGGGAACAAGAATCCCGGTGACTCCATCTCTAATCAAGTCCTTCAGCCCTCCGATGTTTGACGCAACGACCGGCAGGCCCGATGCCATGGCTTCGAGCGCCGAGAATGAAGTAGCTTCGACCTCATCCCCTATCGTCACCGAAGGCACGACAGCCGCATCGCATGCGTGAAGAAGATCGGTCATCCCCTTTCGCGGAACGTCGCCGAGGACTCGCACGATTTCGCTGATATTCAAATCGGACACCTGAGACTTCAACTTCTCTTCAAGGGGGCCACTCCCAGCTATCAACAGCAGGGCATCGACCCCGCGATCTCGCAGTGACTTCATTGCTTGGATTGCGAATGTGACTCCGCATTTCTCTACAAAACGTCTGGCGCAGCAAATGGCCTTCACGTCGGGACGTAGTCCCATGCGCTGCCGCACCGCTGCCCTCATGTCCTTGTCGGCCGGCTGGAACGTGTTGCAGTCGACCGAGTTGGCGCGCACAATGACCTTCTCCCCTGCGATTCCCATGCGGAGGACGTAATCGCGCAGCCTCGTATCAACCGCCACTATCTTGGAGGCCTTGGCACAAGCCCGCCTTTCCAGGCGCACCAACCGCCTGCTCCAGAAAGAACCGGCAGGTATTGAGCCCAAGTTGGATTCGAAGTGATAGTAGCCGTGAAGTGTGAGGACCAAGGGGATTCCTCGCTTTCTCGCCCCCCTGGAAAGCGCCATGACAGACGGGGGATCTTGGGCATCAATCACGTCGATGCGGTTCCAGAGCCTTCTCGTGATCATGTGCAATCTCAGGAACATCGCCATGAGGCGCAGTCGGACAAAGAACCAGAGCCATGATCTGGCGACCACACGAACCACAGCCGAGAACCTGTCTGCAAGCGTCATCCAGGATTCGGGCAGTTGGCTCGGGGAGACCACGTCGACCTCGTGCCCCATGCCCCTCAGTTCGTGAGAAATCTGGACGAGGAAAGTAGTCTGTCCTCCGGTTCGCGGGAAGGGCGTCAGGGAAGCGAACAAGATGCGCACGCTTCACCCTCCCATCGACGCGCACCGCCGTCCAGTTGCAGGACTCGCGCTCACTCGCCAACGGAACATGTCTTCCTCCGGGATTACTGTCGAGGATGAATCCAAGACGCTGCCCTCCTGAGTGGTTGGAAAAGGACTTCCTTTTCGCGTGCGTTCATAGTCTGCAAGCCTGCGTACGCCACCGCCGCGACCAGGAGGGCCGCCAAGGCAACTCGCCCCCATCCGCTGAACATGGAGACAAGCATGGCGGCAGGAACGGAGATGAAAGCGATCAGCAGAATTGGGGATAGCTGCGCCAGATCAACCTTCCACGATCTCATCGCGAAGATCATGGCCGCCACGAAGAGCACCGCGTAGGCACAGAGAACCGCCACCGCCAATCCGACCTCCCCGGATTGCGGCACCAACACCAAAGATAGGCCGACGAAGGTAACGGCCCATGACACGTTGAGCATCAGGCCACCGCGCATCTGACCAGTGCCCGCTATGATGTACCCGACGAGCGCCCCTATGCTCGCCAGAAACATCGCCGGCGCGGCGAAGCGCACTACCGGCGCCGCCGCGACATACGGTGCATCGTATAGGATCCTGAGGAAGGGTTCCGGCAGCGCTGCGAGAATCAGCGTCGGAATCAGCGTCAATAGGCTTCCGACGCGAATGGTGCTGGCCACGAACTGAGGCATCCCGGCTGGACTTTCTTTGTGGAGCCTGGAAACAATGGGGACGAGCGGCACGCCGATTGACACCGAAATGAAAAGAAGGTATGCCGCCAAACCGTAGCCAGCGGAATATCTGCCGAGTTCCACGAAAGACTTGGATGTGACCAGTAGGGAATTGCAAAACCACAATGTGACAGACACGACGATTGCAGACAGAACGGCCAAGTACGAGTAGTTCAGCAACTTGCCGCACGCCGAACGATCAAGAATGAATCTCAATCGGAGGTGATGGGACACCCAGATTCTCCTGAGCAGGGCGACATTGACTGCAATGGAGATGCAGCTGTTGACCGCCAGAGCAATGACCGCGCCGAGAAGGCCGAACAGCACCACAAGGACGACCGTACTCGGAATGGAGAGGATCGCGCTGACCGCGGTCCTGACCCCAAGCTCCCTTATGTGTTCGAAGCCCTGGAAGGTCGCAAACAACGGCGCGGAGATTGAAGAAAGAAGCAGACTCAGCGACGCAACCAGAAGAAGAAGCTGAAGGCGCGAATCTCCATACACGGAGAACGCCAAAATCGGAGCCAGGATGATGATTACCAGCATCGCGAGGGCTGTCGCGATTGAGGCCAGCAATAGCCCAGAACTGATCAGGCGGCTTGCCTCATCCTGCCTGTCCTGTGGCATGTCAGATAGATACTTCACCAATGCCGCAGGGATCTGGAAGGTCGCAACGAGCAACATGACTGACATCGTCAAGGTCACGATGGATAGGACACCGTAGTCGTTCGGACCGAGGACTCGGATGATGACTATCGCGTTGACGACACTGGCTGCCCTGGTGGCAACTATGGAGGCGAGAGAGAACATCGAGCCTGAGGCGAGTCTCGCTCCTCGGGGGCGGGGTGCCACATCCTCTGCCATTTTCGCGTCCACTGACAATCACACCAAGAGATTCCTGTCGAGCGGGTGCCGGGCAGGGGAGTCCGGCGCTGGCCTGTACGGATTCGTCGACACAGGATTCGCCGGGTAGCACTATCGTCTGTTTAAATAACGCTTTGCTCGGGGAGCCTGCTGACTATGGCGTGTGATAGTCCTTCAGCAGTTCGGAAATCTCCTCTCTAAGCTCAGGCTTTGACATTGCAATCTCTATGTTCGCCCTCAGCCATGAGGCCCTGCTCCCGACGTCGTACCTCTTCCCGCCAAATCTGAGCGCGTAGACTTCTTCGTCCTTGAGCAGTCCCCTGATAGCGTCGGTGAGTTGTATCTCGCCACCTACTCCTGGCTTCACCGACTTTAGTTGCTCGAAAATGCCTGGCGAGAAGACATATCGACCAATGGAGACGAGATTGGACTTGACCGTATCAGGCGACGGCTTCTCCACGATATCCTCAACTCTGTAGAGCCCCTCCCCCAGCGGTTTGCCTGTGACAACTCCATATGCGCTGACCTTGCTTAACGGCATTTCCTGCACCGCCAAGACCGGTGCCTTCTTCCTGTCGAACACATCGACTAGTCTCTTTGTGCAGGGAACCTCGTCGACCAGTATGTCGTCGCCGAGGAGAACCGCGAAAGGTTCGTTGCCGACGTACCTCTCTACCGACAGGACTGCGTGCCCGAGACCTAGAGGCTCCTTCTGGCGGACGTACATGATGGTGGCCATTCCGCCAATCTCGCGCACCTGAGTCAGCGCTTTTGTCTTGGAGGTCTTTGACAGGTAATCCTCCAGCTCGAGGTTCCTGTCGAAATGATCCTCTATAGCTCTCTTGCCGCGTCCCGTCACCATGAGGATGTCTTTCAGCCCGGATGCCACCGCCTCTTCCACGACGTACTGGATCGCCGGCTTGTCCACGACGGGCAGCATCTCCTTGGGCTGGGTCTTGGTGTACGGCAAGAACCTGGTCCCAAGCCCGGCCGCCGGTATTACCGCCTTCAAGCAACCGTGGAATAAGGCTCATATGCTAAAACCTTGCTGCGTGTCTACCAAGAAGACGCGTAACCGCAAAAAGCCGTAATGTATGTGGTGCACTCCGAGACGGTCCCCATGATGAAGACAATCGTCGTGAGCTTCGATGTCGAGACGGACTACCCGCCATTCCTCGTCGATAGCCACATGGGGGTCGACGATGGGCTCCCCCGCCTCCTCGACTTGTTCAAGGCGGAGAAGATCCCCGCCAACGTGTTTTTCTTGGCCGAGCTGTGCAACGTCTACGAGTCGTTGCCGAGAGAGATCGTCAAACAGGGCTTCCATCTGGGAAACCATTCCATGAACCACAATCTCCTTTGCATCGAGGACTTCGAACGACAGATGCAGCTGTTGACGGAGTCTACGCGGTTGATAGAGGAAGCATCAGGCGCGAAGATGACTACTTTCAGAGCGCCGAACTTCAGTTTCAACGAGGACACCCTGCGATGCCTCGAAAAAGCGGGTTACCTCATAGATTCGTCTGTGCTCCCTGAAAGACGAGAGCGCAAAGGCATACACGGCTATGCCTACGATTTCAGAGGAGCCACCCGCGTCCCTTACCACCCATCCAATGATGACGTCAGGAAGCCGGGTGCATCCCCTGTCCTCGAGATACCATCCACCGAGAACCCGTTGGTTCGCGAGATCCCCATCGGTGGTGGTTTCCTGAACACGTACGGCGCCGCAAGAGGCCTCGAAGCCGTAAGCAAGGCTCAGGGGGAGGTCGTCGTCATGGTTTTTCACCCCTGGGAGTTCGTTGACCTCTACGACCGCTACCCGACACTGCCGAAGTGGATCAAAGCTGGTTGCCGCAGGAACCTCTCAACGCTCTCTGAATTCCTCGGGACTGCTAGGGACCAAGGCTGGACGTTTACAACCCTGGAAGACGTCGCCGAGTCATATCGAACAGCACATCCCGAAATTCCTGTCGGCGAGGCCGCGTCTCGAGAAATGCAAGCCCACATCCCTCAACCTCGGATGGAAATACACGGTCGCCGAGAGAGAGAGGGAGGCGCCGTGGCGGGTCCGCTCCCGGGCGGCAGACCTAAGATCATGCTCATGTGGCCCTACTTCTACCCGGAGGTCAACGCGGCTGCCACCAGGGCGGCAGCTTTCGCCAAGTACTTCAGGGAAGCCGGAGCCGATGTCGAGATCCTCGCACCATTGAGACCGAACCTCCCGGAAGAATCCTGGGTAGACGGCATGAGAGTCAGGCGTTTGGCCACGTATGAGACAACTCGCCTGGACCACGGGACCGTCTATTCCGCCATCTACATGCCACGCTCCGTGTCCCGAATCCGCGAGATAATCGAGCGGAGCCAGCCCTCCCTGCTCATGACCAGCAGCCCATCACCTTTCTTCGCGTACGAGACTCTCAAGGCGAACAAGAAGTCTGCACTGCCTCTTGTTTTCGATATCAGGGATCTCTGGCCGTACGATGTCCTCGCCGGTGGCGGGCGACTGAGAAATAGGATGAAGAAGCGCGTGGAGCGAAAGTGCGCACGGGGAGCCGACAAGGTGTTCATCGTCACTGAATCAATGAAGAAACTGCTGATCGAGGATCACGCAATCCGGCTTGAGAACATCGCTATTGTCCCCAACGGCGCCGACCTCGACCTTTTCAAATCCTTGTCCTCCGAGAAGTCGTGGGACATAATGGTTCTCGGTTCCGCCTCCAGGTACAGGAATCTCGAACAGGTCTTTGAGATGTTCTCTCACATCCTCAAGAAGAGACCTGAAACCAGGATACTCTACCTTGGCTGGCGGAAAGACAGATACACGATGAGTCTCGAGAAGCTGGCTGAAGACCTTGGGCTCCTTCCCGCCATGCAGCTGAAGCCTCCTGTGCCGCTCGACCAGGTACCCGCCATCCTGTCTTCCGGTCGCATAGGGCTGGTCTCGCAAACATGGGATGCTCCGATCAGGGCGGCGATCGCTGTCAAGGCATACGAGTACATGGCCGCCGGATTGCCCATTGCATGTCTCGGACCGCCCGAGGATTGCGAACTCAAGAGACTGGTGATGAAGACTGGCGCTGGCCTATACGAATCGTCTCCCGTCAGTCTCGGCGATGGGATTTACGAACTCCTTTCCGACAATGCGAAGTTAGTCGCGTTCGCCACCGCAGCGAGGCAGGCGGCGGTGCGATTCGACCGTGGGACAATAGTTCGGCAGGCCTACACCGAGTACCTTCTGCCGCTGTTGGAGGGTCGCCGTGGCGGGTAGAGAGCGTGTCCTGTTCGTTCACATAAATCCGGAGGGAGTGAGTTTCGTTCAGAAAGACCTGGCCCTACTGTCCAAGCATTTCGATGTTCGTGAGATCGTCTACCGCTCCAGGCGCGACGTCCTGAGAGTTGCTGGCGGGACAATCTGGGCGGATGCAACCTTCAGCTGGTTCGCCTGGGATCAAGCAGCATGGGCAACGCGCTTCTCCAGGTTGTTCAGAAGGAAATCGATCGTGCTAGTTGGCGGATTTGATGTCGTGAGCATGCCGGAAATCTCATATGGGAACCTCCTGCACTCGCGTCCTGCCGCGAGGACGAAGTACGCGATACTCAAGGCCCACAAGGTCCTGGCAGTCTCTAACTCTCTGAAGTCCGACGCGGAGCGTTTCACCGGGCGGCGGGACATACAGGTGGTCTACCACGGCTTCAACGCAGAGGAATTCAAGCCTTCCGGTTCGAAGGAACCGATCGCCCTGAGCGTGGGCGGCGTGAACAAGACGACAATGAAACGAAAGGGAATCGAGACCTTCATGAAGTCCGCCTTTCACGCCCCAGAGGTGTCATTCCGACTCGTTGGCGGCATCGAGCCAGCCCTTCTCAGCGAGATCAAGCAATCCGCCCCGCCAAATCTCGAGCTGGTCGGGAGGGTTGACCAGAACACGCTTATCAGAGAAATGCAGAGAGCGGCAGTTTATGTGCAGGTGTCCGCCCACGAAGGGTTCGGCTGCTCCTTGGCGGAGGCGATGCTGTGCGGCGCCATGCCTGTGGTCACGAGGGCGGGAGCGATTCCGGAAGTCGTGGGCGAGACGGGCATCTACGTTCCCTTTCAAGATCCAAGAGCCACCGCCGATGGAGTCCGCAGAGCTCTCAAGTCGCCAAATGGCGGGGCTGCACGCAAACGCATAGCTGAGTTGTTCCCAATTGAGAAGAGGGAGAGGGAACTCGTCGCTGCAGTCCGTGAAGTCCTCGGGGAGAGTGGCGGGAATTGAAGGTCGTTCACTGGAACATGCGCTATTACCCACTCCTTGGCGGCATCGAGACTCACGTGGACACGCTGATCCACCACATGCCCGACGTACAATTCGAAATCGTCACAGATGCTCTCCC
>Ga0299915_10001894_pt1 | contig 15305 bp, 18 predicted proteins | sample RVTome_13_FD_200263 | JGI IMG/M metagenome (GOLD analysis project Ga0299915, IMG submission 200263) | Soil microbial communities from uranium-contaminated site in the Upper Colorado River Basin, Wyoming, United States - RVT92D227 (version 2) ... | reverse complement strand
TTTCGTTCTCGGCCTTCACCACCTTATTCATCGTCTCCTGAACATCGGGAGGAGGATCTATTTCTTTTAATTCGGTACGGACAATGTCAATGCCCCAGCTCTTAGTCTCTTCAAGAAGGGTATTATGCAATTCGGTATTTATTTTTCCTCGCTCGCTATTCGCCGATTTTAACGTGAGCGTGCCGATGATATTCCGCAAGGTTGTCCGGGCGAGGTTGACGATCTGCCACTGGTAATTATTGACATTGTATTGCGAATTCTTAACGTTCTCTTCATCGGACTTGACCTTAAAATAGACCTGCGCATCAACCTTGGCATTTAAGTTATCATTGGTGATAATCTCCTGGGGTTCCGCATCGACCATCGTTTCAGTGATGTTGACCCTATACATCTTCTCGATGATGGGGACGATCCAGTGAAAACCGGGATTCGCAAAACGGACATATTTGCCCAAACGCTCCACCAAGCCGCGGTGTGTCGGCCTCACGATCCTGATCCCAAGAAAAAATAGGACAAGAGCGATAATTATAAAGAAATAATAATTACCCATTTGACACCCCCTTTAACTATTATAGTATCCCTTACACCTAACGTTGGCATTGAATGCTATCATGGACCGTCAGTAGTGTCAATTCGTTCCTTATGCCTAAGGTGCCGCCAGCAGCTTGCAATGAAAAAGCGCGCCCGGAACTTGAATTTTCAAGTTCTCTAAGCCCGCTTGATTAACAGGTCCGCTTACGGCGGTTAATCCCCTAATTGTCAACGCGCTTGGTTAGCGCGGCACTTCTTTTAAATCTTCCCTGAACTCTGCAAGGTATTCTTTCGCCAACTTCATGAATTCGACACGCTCATTTTTCTGCAAACTGTTTATCCCAAATAGGGTTTTGCGGAAATCCTGCTCCACAGATTCCCAGCTCGTCATTTCACCTTGCTGATACGTTTGCAAACCTTTGGTCTTCAACCAATTCACGCGAACACCCAAGGCTATTTCAATGCGTCTTCGGGTGTCGTCCCGGGCTGTGCTCTTACCGTTCTCCAAAGTGGAGATAGTAACATCCGTCACGCCGGCCTTTTTGGCTAATTCGACCTGCGTCAAACCCGCCTCTAATCTTGCTTCCCTTAAATCCATCATCCTGTAACCTCTCTATTTAAAGTCATTATATAAAAAACTTTAAGATAAGTAAAGTCCCAAAATTAGTACTTATTATAGCTTTTTTTGTGATTTATTCTATAATTTTCTTAGAATTTCAATGTAAAATGCCCCTCTGACCCGGAGGCGGGAGGGCAGGAACCTTTCGCCCGCAACTATTAGGCCCCGCTCAGAGTAGCTGTCAGGTGTCAGGTCTACACTCTTCACGCATAATTCCTTTCGGCATAACAATTCCCCAAATACCTTTATATTGGATCTTGTCGAGAATGTAGACCTGACACCTGCTTTTCCTCAGAAGTGTCAACTCGTCCCCTTATGCCTATGGTGCCGCCAGCAGCTTGATGTTTCGCGGTAAGCCGGTGTTTGCATCCCAGTCTATGATCACGGAAAGACCGTTAACCAGTGCTTCGGTTAATAATGATATCTGCATGTTCTGGATCGTCCGTTTGTACGTCGGCGGTTTAGGGTCCGATCCGAGGTACGCCCAGATGATGCATGTTTCTTCATCGCCTGTACCATCCTCTAGGATTTTTACAACTCCTATATCGTCTCCAACCTTGATATAGAGAACTTTCCCCTGTAATTCAGGCATTGTGCTATCCTCCTTTCAGCAAATATCTGTCTTGCCTTCGGATGATGCAAGCTGTTTGAGCAGGCGCTTGCCGAGCTTTTCGTCCCCCCTGATTCTCATCTTGCCGCGGGCAAAGGCAATGAGCGGTGAGAGTTTCCCGCCGGCCATCTGCAGCCACGTCTCCACCTTGGTAATGATCTCCAGGTCCGGCTTATTGAGCCTCTCGACGTGGACGGAACAGCCTTGCGCATCCAGCCGCAGATTCCAGTACCGATGCTGATCCTTGTCCACAATGCGAAACTGGATGCTGCCATTATCCGCACTTTTTTTCAGCATCTCTGCCATGCGCTCGAAGGTTTCGCCGACGTCACCCTTTTTGCGACCAAGCAATGAACGGACTGTTACATATTTTGCATACTTTGAATGCTTTGCCTTTGCCATCGCATACCTCCTTAGTCAAATAATGAAGGGGTGGATCAAATTATGATATTTCAAGACCCAACCCCTCGTTTTTCTTCCGCCCCCAGATAACCCATCTTTGCTTGTCAAGTCACTTCAGAAACCACGTCCCATCTTCCTTTATACATATCTTTCATCTCCCTTCGTTACTGTAATTATACCTCTTATATTTCAAAAATAGTAAACAAAATCCTCTGCAAGTATTTTACTCACAGAGGGCTGAATTTTATCCTTTCAAACTCATACTGAACGAAGCTTGAAATGGTAACTGTAAGCGGGAATGACAAAGGACGGCATTCTGACTGACAAAGAAAGGCAGTCGAAGGCATTTCAATACCTGAATAGCGTTAATATATTGGGAAAACCACTAAGGACGCCACCTCTCAGAAATATATGTAAATAGTTCCTGGCACGTTGCTTGCATTTCTCTTAAGTGGAGAAAATAAAATGGGTATGAGCGAGGAGACCAAGAAGAGGGTCAAGAAGACGTTGGGGTTGTGTGATGAATACTTTGAGGCCATAAAGTACGCACTCAATGATGATGGTAATTTCTTATCGGATAAAGACCATAGTTATGACGACATCGTGAAAAACAATAAAGAAGCTCTGACAGCTGCATCTATATCGCAAAGGCGCAAATTCTGAAAACAGTTGCTTATATCCGAATGGGGATACTAAAGGGGCCGTTGTTTCTAAATGAACTTACAGATACTCGCCTGGACCACACGAACCATGGCTGAAATTACACTCCCAGAACCTCTGCCCATTCTACCCCTGTGGATAACCAATCTTTCTTGCCAAGTCAATTTATAGACCAATATCCCAGCTGAAGGTCGTCATTTCCCTTCTTAAGCTCCTCATCAAAGCTCTATAATTTTTCTCTTATTTGGAAGATCACCTTCGGTGTAACCGAATGCCGTCAGCATTCGGCGCGTTGCCTCCATGTTTGGCTCCCAGCCCATCTTTTTACCACGAAATTTTGTCGCCACCTGGTAGTCTACAATCGGAGACAGCACACCCATAGCAAGATAGTTGGGCTGATGGCTGGGATAACCTTCGGGCCCCTCTTCGCTGGCCCAGAGCGCGTCGATGAGACAGAGCTGCTGGCGGGGATAGAGGACCTTTCCCGTCTCCTTATCCATGGGACCGAGGATCTCACTTGACTGATTGATGGCCAGGAGGTAATCCAGAGCTCTGTCTTCTAATTCCGCATGTACAGGCTCGGGGGAGAAGGTCCCGAAATGGTTTTTCATGGTCATGGTGAATCCTCCGAATACTACCGAATGTCCCTTACACATGGCGATATTTATGAGGATGTCCACCGATCCATTGACCAGGTGTTCGAGGCACAGAGCACTGATTTTATTGGTTTTACTCTTCCACAGCGCCTGCACTTCCGTGCGCGCAGTGCTGCCCCCCCACCTGTCGTCAATGCGGCATCCTGCGACAAGACCGCTAAAGGGAGTGTCCTTACCCATCTGATATCCATGGCAGGCATCGTAGATATGGATGTTGGACGGCCGCACACCGAGGGTACTGGTGAGGGTATGGACGATCTTAGCCATGACGGCGCTGCGGGTATGCTGCTGAGCGATATTGTTGGTCTTGATGGCCACCACCGTCTCTGACCATGACTTGCGCGGAGGTTTGATGAAGATCGTTCGCCACGCCTCGGTGGAATTGCGGGACTGGACAAGGGCACACGCGAGCCTGTCGATGTTCGCCCACACTGCCTCCGTAACGACGAGCTTATCTTGGCCAGCCCAGCCTAAGGGAATCGTTTCTGTTGTCTTAGTCATAGCGGGATCCGCAATGCCGACGACCCGGAGATTGTCTACCTCGGGATGAACAATCGTCTTTCTTGCCCACGCCGCCGGGGCCTTTCGGACAAAGACGGTGGGAAATGCTGTTATTGCAGCCCCCGTAACTATCGCATTTTTTATAAACTGTCTTCTTGATAGTGTGCTCATAGCAACCTCCTACCTTTGCCAAGTACCTTCTGCACCGACGACCCCTAGTTTTGCGCTGGGGACGAGGGGAAGTTGTTTCCGAATGAACTTACAGATACTCCGCCTGGGCCGCACGAACCATGGCTGAAGTTGCCACGCCCATAACCCCCTCTCATTCTGCCCCCTGAATAACTGATCTTTCTTGCCAAAGCAATTTAGAAACAACGTCCTATATTCTCCTTACAATTTCAGTATCTCCTTGAACAATTCGCGATACAGCTTATGAGAAATTATTTTAGATTTTGATCTACGCTCCTTGATTCTCATGATATCTTCTTTTTTGATCTTGAGATTACGACTTATCATATCATCATCCCAAGATCTTTCTTTTTTAACATGATTAAATAAACGTAATATAAACTCGGAGTCTGGATTGTCTACTTGATAACCAAATTCATCAATCCCATCAGGAAAAATTTTTTCTAATTCATCAATTTCACTTTTCGACAGTAAGTTTTCTTCTTTACACTGTCTGTACAACGTAGTCGCATATTTTGTATTCCCTGACCTTATATTTTCAACTATGACTTCAAAGTAGCTCATGACAATTATGCCCCCCTGGATAACCCATCTTTCTTGCCAAGTCAATTCAGATATCCCCTGTTCCTCCTTCCAATGCCTGCCCCCTATCCTTGCGACCCCATCTCTTTTGTGCAATAAATAAAACTAAATTTCTACACTTTCTCGTATACGCTTTCTCCTTTCCTCTTCCTCGATCTGCTTTTCTAGCCTACGTCTCTCTTCAGTTTCTCGCTGGCGCTGGAGTTGTAACATCTTCTTTTCATAATCTTTATTTGCTTTTATAAGATATTCCTTAAAATATATTACTATTTGCTTAACATGTCGTTCCTCAGCAGGAATAACTGCCTTATTTTCTACGAATCTATACCTAAAAGGTTCTTTTCCTAGGATAAACGTATAATCCCCAATTGATTTAAATGCAGAAACCCAATGTGGGTATTTACTTATATCATGATTTAATTCTAATATCAGCTCTGTGCCCCTATAATCAACTCCTATTAAGTTTACTGGGTCAATAACCAGAGGATCATCCAGCTCAGATTCAGGAACAACTTGCTTCTTTAATTCACTGAGCTTTTGTCTAGTTATAAATTCATTTTTCCGTGCGATCAGTTGCTGCTTTATTTTATCAATAGAATTTATCCTGTCACTAGGTGATTGTCTAACCATTAATTCAACCAGATCATCTAAATACTCATAACTAGCATTTATACTTGCAATTCTTTTATAGCCAGTCCCTAAGAGCAGTTCTCCTGTAAACATTTCATTTAAAATCATACCCAGTGCGTAGACATCCGCCTTATGATCGATACTGCCACGTCTAATGCGCTGTTCAGGTGCCGCATATTGAAAATTAGCAAATCTTTCGTGAGGTCTTGTCTCGACCAATGTTTGAAGAATGTCTTCTGCAAAATGTGCAATACCCCAGTCTGCGACTACTAAAGCACCAAAAGATTCGTCACAGAGAATATTTTCCGGTTTTAAATCTCTATGCCAGGTACTTACTAAGTGAGCCGCCTCTACGCCGTCTAAAATCTGCGAGAAATAAGGCAAAACCTTATCATGGGTGATGCCTTTATCCATTAATTTTCTAAGTGTTAAAGGGTAGTAAGGCATTACATAGAATGGGCATTTAGTATTATTTTCGACGTTATATCCCCAGTCTAATATCTTGACGATATTTGGGTGTTCTTTTTTTAGACAGAAGTAAAGCTCGTTCTTGAATCTTTTGAGCTTGTCGGTTGTTATTTTTTCAGGGTGCAAATACTTCAACGCATATACATGATCACCCTCGTCCTGTACCTTGAACACTCTCCCAGAACCACCCTCACCCACTAGATCAACTATTGAATATGAGCCGGAAGCTGTATCGAATTTTAATTTATTTTTCATTTTTATAACCTGATGAGTATAATCAAGCGCTGTTTTACTATTCCTAATCCACTTTACCCGCCGTGGATTTAAGACCCCATACGGTCTCTTTCATGCCCCCATTTTCCTCTTTTATCTCCCCATGTCAACCCCTCTGGGGGTAGACTTTTACAAAAAGTTATTGTATGTTTACGCAGTCGGGATGTGGCTCAGCCTGGGTAGAGCACCGCGTTCGGGACGCGGGGGTCGCTGGTTCAAATCCAGTCATCCCGACCATTTTTTTTAAATTAAAGGATTACCCCTCCCCTCTATCCCCTCCCACAAGGGGAGGGGAATTCTTAATCTGGTAAAACATGTTCACCCAAAAAGGCAGCTGAGGATAAGAGGTGACACGGTGATAGTAAACGTTCTTCTCGTTATCTTCGCCTATCTCTTAGGCTCCATACCCACAGGTCTCGTCCTCTCCAAGGCCCTGGCCGGCATCGATCCCAGGCAAGGGGGAAGTCGCAACATCGGCGCCACCAATGTCATGCGCACGGCCGGCAAGGCGCTCGGCGCCGTCACTCTGATCGGCGACGTGCTCAAGGGCGTAATCCCGGTCTGCATGGCGCTCTTTCTGGAGCTGGGACAATGGTGGGTTGCCGGCGTAGGCCTGGCTGCCTTTCTCGGCCACTGCTTCCCGATCTATATAGGGTTCAAAGGCGGCAAGGGTGTAGCCACGGCCCTGGGAGTTTATCTTCCTTTGACGCCGCTTGCCGTGCTGGTGAATGTCTTTGTCTTTGCCAGTGCACTTGGCGTGAGCCGGATGGTCTCCGTGGGCTCCATCTCCGCTGCCATAGCCATGCCCCTCTTGATCGGGCTGGGGAGATATCCCCTTGCCTACCTGATCCTGAGCATCTGCGTGGATGCGATCATCATCTTTCGCCACAAGGAAAATATCAAACGGCTTATGGCGGGAAAAGAAAACAAGCTCTGGGGAGAATCATAGCTTTGCCAAGACTGCTTGCCTGCGCCTTTCCTGCTTGGACAGTCGCCTGGCAGGCCCCTTCTTTCTGGCCTCGATAAACTCATCTTCTTCCCATTCCTCTTCGTCCATTGACATCTCCTTCATATCGCCGGTAAGGGCAGCCTCCATCCTGCGCTCGAATAGGCGGGAGGGAATCGTCGCAATGCCCAGGCGCTCGGCATAGCGCCCTATATCCCGGTCGGAGGTCACCACAGCGCCGTACTGCATCTTCTCCAGCCGACGCTTGATCCAATCATCGGCTGTCTCCCCTTTACCGGTGTAGATCACCACTATCCCCTGCTGCCTCTGTATGGTGCTTTCCACATTAAAGCCTCCCCACCCGTCGAAGACCACGGTTATGGGGTGATTGCGGACCTTTTGATACGCAGCCAGGCGCGCGAGCAAAGCATCCCTGCCCTGCTCCAGCTTCCGGGCATCCAAGCGCCTGAAGGTATCGGACTGCCTGATTAAGTTGTAGCCGTCGATGATGAGTTCAAGAGGCATGGGTCCCCCCTCCAATGTCTCCACCCCGGGAGACTGCGTAGTAGTTCTAATATTTTCCCTCGCCCCACTTCAGTCCCCCTCCGCATTGACGAAAAATATGGAGGTGGGGATGCCACACAGTGGCAGGGGAGAGGGTATGGGTGAGGGGCACAACTAAAAAGTATTTAAAATAATTTTTTGTAACCCCTCATCCTGCACCTTCTCCCCTTACTAAAAAGGGGAGAAGGGATATTAGGTGCAAAAATGTAACTGCGTCGCAGCCTTCGAGAAGCAGGAATATAAAAAAGCCCCTTCAAAAAGAAGAGGCTTTAGAATTCACTAATTTGAGCGACGACCCCACTAGCCCCCCTCAAAAAAACAGTGAAATTTAGAGGTATGAGATCCAGTCCTGATACTGCTTCAACTCGCCGTGCACGGCCTGGAAAAAAGTGCTCTGGATCTCCTTGGTGATGGGTCCGGGCTTGCCCGAGCCGATCTTGCGATCATCAATCTCCCGCACCGGCGTGATCTCAGCTGCCGTGCCGGTAAAGAAGACCTCGTGGGCCGTATAGAGCTCATCCCGGGTAAAGCGATGCTCCGCTATCTCCATCCCCTTGTCTTTAAGAATGGTAAAGACAGAGGCTCGGGTGATGCCCGCCAGGATCGAGGTCAAGGGCGGGGTCTTGATCAGCCCGTTCTTCACCATGAAGACGTTCTCCCCGCTCGCCTCGGAGACATAGCCGTCGGTATCGAGCATCAGGGCCTCGTCGTAGCCCCCCCGCACCGCCTCGCGCTTGGCAAAGACAGAGTTGACGTAGTTGCCGCAGATCTTGGCCTTGGTCATCATCACGTTGACGTGGTGGCGACTATAGGAAGAGGTCTTGACCCTGGTCCCGTGCTGGATCGCCTCGTCGCCGAGATAGGCCCCCCACTTCCAGGCGATGATCGCCACCCTGATGGGGTTGTCCTGGGGATGCACCCCCATGGCCCCATCCCCGATAAAAACGAGAGGCCGGATATACCCCTCCTTCAGGCCGTTGGCGCGCATGGTCTCCTTGCACGCCTCCCTCAGCTCCTCCGGCGAAAAGGGGATCTCGATCTCGGCGATGTGGGCCGAGTCAAAGAGCCGATCGATGTGCTCCGCCAGGCGGAAGATGCCGGAGCGTTTGTCGCGGCACAGGTAGCAGCGAATCCCCTCGAAGACACCCATGCCGTAGTGCAGCGTATGGGTAAGGATATGCACCTTCGCCTCATCCCAGCGGATGAGCTCGCCATCCATCCAGATTTTTTCCGTCTTCTCTACCATGCAATATCTTCCTCTCCCTGTGAAATCAAATCCTTCCTTCGACCTTGCCGATCTTGTCCAGGATGCCGTTGATAAAGGCGCCCGATTCCGCCGCACCGAACTTCTTGCCGAGGTCCACGGCCTCGTTCATGGCCACCTTCACCGGGATGTCGTCGCAAAACATGATCTCAAAGACCCCCATGCGCAGGATACTCTTATCCACGCGGTCCATGCGATCCAGGCGCCAGTGCTCGGAGTGCTTTGCGAGCAGCTTGTCGATCTCCTCCTGCCGCACGTGCACCCCCTCGACAATCCTGTTGACGAACTCCTTTACCGGCTGCGAAGCGGAAAGGCCCTTCCAGAAGAGCTCGAGGGCTGCCTCAAGCTCACCGGGATTGACCTCCATCTGATAGAGCATCTGCAATGCTATTTCTCTGGCCTTGCGTCTCGCACCCAATGGAAGCCCCTCTCAAGCCGGCTGGCATCATCCCTTTTTACCGCCCAGCTCACGGTAGAGGTTCGCCATCTCGATGGCAGACAGGGCCGCATCCCATCCCTTGTTGCCGGCCTTGGTGCCTGCTCTTTCAATAGCCTGCTCGATGGTATCGGCCGTAATTATCCCATAGGCGATGGGGATAGCGCTCTCCAGCGCCAGCTGGGCAATCCCCTTGGTCACCTCGGCGCTGATATAGGTGAAGTGGGGGGTGGCCCCCCTGATCACCGCACCGAGGCAGATGATGGCATCGTATGAGTTCCGCTCCGCCAATCTCTTGACCACCGCCGGGATCTCAAATGAGCCGGGGGTCCGGTATATCTCGATCGCCTCCTCTTTTGCGCCGTTTCTGCGCAGGGCATCCAGTGTCCCCTCGAGGAGCCGCTCGGTGATAAAGCTGTTGAAGCGGCTCACCACGATCCCGAAGCGCAGGCCCTCTGCCCTGATCTTCCCCTCGACAATCTTCGCCATAGTCACGCTCCTTCTATCTTCAAGACATGCCCTAATTTTTTCTTCTTGGTCTTCAAATAGCTGATATTCTCCTCGTGAGGCTCGACCTCGATCGGCACCCGCTCCACCACCTGAATGCCGTACCCCTCCAGTCCGATGATCTTCTTGGGGTTGTTGGTCATGAGCCGAATCCTGTGCAGCCCGAGATCGGCCAGGATCTGGGCCCCGATGCCGTAGTCCCGCAGATCAGGCGCGAAACCCAGCTCCTCGTTGGCCTCCACGGTGTCCTTGCCGTGCTCCTGCAGGCAGTAGGCCTTGAGCTTGTTGGCCAGCCCGATCCCCCTGCCCTCCTGGCGCATATAGAGCAGGACCCCCTTCTCCTCCTTATCGATCATTCGCATGGCAGCGTGCAGCTGCTCCCCGCAGTCGCAGCGCAGCGAGCCGAAGACATCGCCGGTCAGACATTCGGAGTGGACCCGCACCAGGACCACGTCGGCGGGCGTGATTTCACCCTTGACCAGTGCGAGGTGTTGATAGGGATCCACATCGTTCTCGTAGAGGATGCCCGTGAAGTCCCCGCCGTACTCGGTGGGCAGCTGCACCGTAGCGACCCGCCTGACGAGGGATTCCTTCTGCAGCCGGTACTTGATGAGATCGGCGATAGTCACGATCGCCAGCCCGTGCTCCCGGGAAAAGACTTCCAGATCGGGCATCCGGGCCATGGTGCCGTCTTCGTTCATGATCTCGCAGATCACCCCTGCAGGCTTTAACCCTGCCAGGCGGGCCAGATCAACCGATCCCTCGGTCTGACCTGTCCGCACCAGCACGCCGCCCTTCCTCGCCCTGAGGGGAAAGATATGCCCGGGACGGACCAGATCGTCTGGCTTGGCGTTACCGGCGATGGCCGCGAGGATGGTCTGAGCACGATCGGCAGCGGAGATACCCGTGGTCACGCCGTGGCGGGCATCGACAGAGACGGTAAAGGCCGTGCCGAAGGTCGCAGTGTTCTCGTGGACCATCATGGGGAGCTTGAGTTGCTCCACTTGATCTTCCATCAGAGAAAGGCAGATGAGCCCTCTGCCGTACTTGGCCATGAAGTTGATGGCCTCGGAGGTAACCATCTCGGCAGCCATGGTGAGGTCGCCCTCATTCTCCCTATTCTCGTCGTCCACAAGGATGACCATGCGGCCTACCTTGATATCATCTATGGCCTTGTCAATGGTGCCGACCATTACTCTTAACTCTCTCCTCTATCGACGCGTCTGTTACTATTCCAATAAGCCGACGGATATATAAGGGTCCGAGGATTCGAGGGGTCGAGGGTTCTAGCGAAAAAAGAATCAATGCTTTTACTTGAACCCTTGAATCTGTCGCTATGCGACATCCCGCCATTCAGATTTTGCCGCCTTGCGGCATGATGTCCTTAAAAGATTAAAAGGAGCATCATTATACAAAGGAGGGCGGGACTTGACCCCACGAACCCTTTTTCTACAACGTTCCCTCAAGGCACTAGTTTCTCCATGTCTTCTCGAAGCCAACATACTCATTCCCGATCGAAGCCGTGCTCAGCTAGAAAGCCCTTATTGATTCCCGTTCCTCCCTGCTGCATAAACCGCTTTATATACTTCCCGATGAGGTCGACCTCGATATTCGCGCGATCGCCGGCCCGCTTTCGCCCCAGGGTGGTGTTCTGGGCGGTATGGGGGATGACAACGACCTGAAACTCGTCACCGGCGATACGACTGGTGGTCAGGCTCACCCCATCCACTGCTACCGAGCCCTTCTCCACGATGTAGGAGGCAAGCTCATGGGGGACGCGAATGGTCAGGGTCAGGGACCCGGCGCCCCTGGTGACCTCGCCGACATACCCTGTTCCATCCACGTGCCCTGTCACCAGGTGCCCGCCGAGCCGGTCGCTCATCTTTAATGCCCGCTCCAGATTGATTTCGTCATGAGGCTTGAGCGACCCCAGGGTTGTCCGTTCTTGGGTCTCAGATGAGCAATCGGCCTGAAAGCCGCCAGGGCTTAGCGCCGTCACCGTCAGGCAGGCCCCGTTAACACAAATACTATCACCCACCACTATCTCTGTCAACGCGGCCTCGGGGGCAATGGTCAGAGAGAGCAGATCTCCCCGGCGCTGCACCGCCGTCACTCTCCCGATCGCCTCAATGATCCCCGTGAACATCCTTGCGCCCCCGGCGTTGGAGAAGCCCCTTGAGCTCGCTCATAAATTGATTGATGTCCTTGAACTGGCGATAGACCGAGGCGAATCTCACATACGCAACCTCATCGAGCTCGTGCAGTTCCTCCATGACCCGCTCTCCGATATCCTTTGCCGGGATCTCCTTTCCCCCCCGCTCCTGGGCCCAGCTCTCGATCCGCTCCACCACCCGCTCAAGGCTATCCATGCTCACCGGCCTCTTCTCGCACGCCTTGCGGAGACCGTTCATGATCTTTTCACGGTCAAAGGGCTCCCGGCGGCCGTCCTGCTTTACCACCACCGGCAGGGCCTCGGCCACACGCTCATAGGTGGTGAACCTGCGATGGCAATCATCACAAACACGCCGCCGGCGTATCTCATTCCCCTCCTTGCTCAGGCGGCTATCGATCACCCGGTTGCTCAGACTGGCGCACTGCGGGCACCGCATTTAGTTACCTTTCTTGGATTTTTTCGGCTGAAACTGTTCTACAATCACCTGGGATCCCTCCCACATCTGAGAGGCCAAGGGATCGGCGTACCCCTGCTCATAGACGACGCGCTCGATTCCGGCGTTGATAAGCATCTTGGTGCAGATGATGCACGGGAGGTTGGTACAGTAGAGGGTGGCGCCATTGATGGAGACCCCGTGATAGGCAGCTTGAATGATGGCGTTCTGCTCGGCGTGCAACCCCCGGCAGAGTTCATGGCGCTCGCCCGATGGTATCCCCATCTCTTCCCGCAGGCAACCTACCTCCAAGCAGTGGGGCAGGCCTGAAGGAGCGCCGTTGTACCCCGTGGCCAGAATCTTCTTGTCCTTGACGACGACTGCCCCCACCTGTCGTCTGAGGCAGGTGGACCTGCTGACCACCAGCCGGGTGATCTCCATAAAATACTCATCCCAGCTTGGGCGCGCCATCTAAGCCTTGGAGATCCTATCCTGAAAAAAGGGGAACCGCTGACAGAGCTCCTTTGCCTGCTGGGCCACGCGGGTCTGCACCTCAGGGTCTGCATGGTTGTTGAGGATCTCGGCGATAAAGGAGGCGATTTGGACCATCTCCTTGTCCCGCATCCCTCGGGTGGTCACGATAGGGGTGCCGATCCTGATGCCGCTCGTAACCGTGGGGGTACGCTGGTCAAAGGGGATCATATTCTTATTGACGGTGATCCCCGCCGGCCCCAGGGCCTCCTCCGCCTCTTTGCCGGTCAACCCCTTGTTGATCAGGTCGATGAGGACCAGATGGTTGTCGGTGCCGCCGGAGACGATCTTGAACCCATGTTTTTGCAACTCTTTAGCCAGGACCTTGACGTTGCGCACTACCTGCCGTTGGTAGGTCTTGAACTCCTTGGTCATCGCCTCCTTGAAACAGACCCCCTTGGCAGCGATCACGTGCATCAGGGGTCCCCCCTGGATGCCGGGGAAGACGCTCTCATCAATGCGGTCCTTAAACTCCTCCTTGCACAGGATAAAGCCGCCGCGCGGGCCACGCAGGGTCTTATGCGTCGTGGAGGTTACAAAGTGGGCGTGGGGCACCGGCGAGGGGTGGATGCCGGCGGCGATGAGGCCGGCGATGTGGGCCATGTCCGCCATCAGGTATGCCCCGACTTCATCGGCGATCTCCCGAAAGCGCTTAAAGTCGATGACCCGCGGGTAGGAGCTCGCCCCGGCGATGATCATCTGGGGCTCTACCTTTTTTGCCAGGGAGAGGACCTCGTCGTAGTCGAGGCACTCGGTCTCCCTGGAGACACCGTAAAAGGCCGTCTTATAAAACTTGCCCGAAAAGCTGGCAGGGGAGCCGTGGCTCAGGTGACCGCCATGGGAGAGATCCATCCCGAGGATGGTTTCCCCGGGGCGCAGGGCGGCAAAACAGACCGCCATATTGGCCGCCGTGCCTGAGAGGGGCTGGACATTGGCGTGCTCGGCGCCGAAGAGCTCCTTGGAGCGCTCGATGGCGAGCCTCTCCGCCACGTCCACATACTCGCAACCGCCGTAGTATCTCTTGCCCGGATATCCCTCGGCATACTTATTGGTAAGAATCCCCCCCTGGGCCTCCAGAACCGCATTACTGGTGTAGTTCTCCGAGGCGATCAATTCGATCTTGTTCTCCTGACGAAGGGTCTCCTCCTCGATGGCCTCCGCCATCTCCGGGTCAACCTCTCGGAGCTTCGACTTCAGTTTGTTCACCCGCGGAAATTCCTCTTCTCTAGGGCCTCGATCTTGTCGAGTCTCTTGAGGTGTCTTCCCCCTTGAAACTCGGCCTCCAACCACACCTTGACCATCTCGCGAGCCAGGCCCGGTCCTACGATCATCCCCCCCAGGACCAGGATATTCGCGTTGTTGTGCTCCTTTGCCAGACGGGCGGTATAGACGTCATTGACCAGGGCCGCCCTGACCGCGGGGAATTTATTGGCGACGATGCTCATCCCAATGCCGCTGCCACAGATCAGTATACCCCTTTCCGCCTCTCCTCGCGAGACCTTTTGGGCTACTGCCTCCCCCAGATCGGGATAGTCCGCCGCTGCTTCGTCGAAGCAGCCGAGATCCTCAACCTCGTGCCCCAATTCCCGCAGGTAGGCCGCCAGTTCCACCTTCAGGCGGAACCCGCGGTGATCGCTCGCCATGGCTGTCAGCATCTCAGCCCTCGAATCTTTTGAAGATTAAAGCTGCGTTGGTACCACCGAAGCCGAAGGCATTGGAGAGGACGACCCGCACCTCTGCCTCCCGTGCCACGTTGGGTACGTAGTCCAGATCACAGCGGGGATCGGGGTTTTCGTAGTTCATGGTGGGGGGAATGATCTTATCCCTGATGGCAAGGACGGAAAAGACGGCCTCGGTACTCCCGGCCGCCCCCAAGAGGTGGCCAGTCACCGACTTGGTAGAGCTGACAGCCACTTTATGGGCATAATCGCCGAAGACCCGCTTGATGGCCACCGTCTCGGTGATATCGTTGAGCTCTGTGGAGGTCCCATGGGCATTGATGTAGTCGACATCTTGCGGGGAGAGCCGGGCATCCCGCAGGGCCATCTGCATGCAGCGGGCCGCCCCATCCCCGTCGGGGTCAGGGGCTGCCAGGTGATAGGCATCGCCGGTATAGCCGTAGCCCACAAGCTCCGCGTAGATCTTAGCCCTCCGTTTCCGGGCATGCTCCAGCTCCTCCAGGATCACGATGGCGCCACCCTCCCCCATCACGAAGCCGTCCCGGTCCCGGTCAAAGGGGCGGCTGGCCCGCTCAGGCTCCGCGTTCCTGGTGGAAATGGCCTTCATGGCGTTGAAACCCGCCACGGCCAGGGGGGTGATGGTGGCCTCCA
>Ga0299915_10001893_pt1 | contig 15307 bp, 13 predicted proteins | sample RVTome_13_FD_200263 | JGI IMG/M metagenome (GOLD analysis project Ga0299915, IMG submission 200263) | Soil microbial communities from uranium-contaminated site in the Upper Colorado River Basin, Wyoming, United States - RVT92D227 (version 2) ... | reverse complement strand
GGTGAGAATCAATAGCGCCACGAATAGAAAAAAGGCCGAAATCGGCTGGGTAATAAAAATTGTGGGGTCTCCAGCCCGCAACAAAAGCGCTTGGCGCATCGACGTCTCCAACTGAGGTCCCAACACCATGGCGAGAACAAATGGGGCCAAATCGTATTCGAATTTCCGGAGAAGGTAGCCTATCCACCTATTTTCCTCCAAGACCCATTCCATGAAAGGCTGGCCATGGCAGAATCCCCGCCCACCACGGAGCGCCGATAATTCGGATCTCGTCCTCGGGGAAAATCTACCTCGGAATTTTTGCATTGATTGGGAGTGCAAGCAGGGGCCGCAGCTCCCGAACAGACCCCATCTTTTCCAGCCCCCAGATCATCCGAAGGAGCACATCGGACCGATCCTTCCCAAGAATATCCTGGATTAGGTCCAGTGTTTTGACCGCGACTTCCTCCCGGTTCATGGGGTTCTCAGCCTTGCCCTTGAAAACCGGGACATATTTCTCCAAGGTCCGGCCGTCCGCCAGATGGATCCGAACTAGGCCGGGCTGCTTCTTTTCCTCCGCGGTAAAACGCAGATCCTCAATAAGGTTCACCCGGCGCTGCACCTCGAGAACCTTGGGGTCTGCCATGCGCTCATATGCGTGGGCCGCCTCGAAGTCCAACTTTCCATCCAGCAACATCACGGCCATGATGTACTGACAATTAACGTCCGGCATGGTGCGGTTGTTCACCAACTGGGCAGCCTGCGGCGGAAGGTGAACGTCAACTTTCTTGACTTGCTCAGCCGTCAGCTTGTGCTCCTGGATCAGCGAGGTCATCGCGTCAGCAGGAGCCTGGAGTGGAAAGCCGACGCAGAAGCTCTTGATATTCGTTTCGATAATCTCGTAGTGACTCCCCAGGTTGTCGATCCATTCGGGTAAAGCCCCTATGCCTTGGCAGAAGGATTCGAGGAAATTCCCGGCTCCAGAGAAGACATCTTCCTCGCCCGAAAATCCCTGCTGAACGAACAGGGCCCCCATGACGCCGTTTCGTGCTCCCATCCCACCGAAAACGAATGCCTTTTCCACATGCTCTGCGTCCTGCACCCAGGTGGTAATGCCCGATGCCTGCTGCCCTGCGTAGGCCAAGGCATAACGTACCTGGCGCGGGTTTAGTTTCATCAGGCTGGCCGCTGCCACGGTGGCTCCGAAGGTTCCGCCAACGGAATGGGTCGCGTGACCTCGCGGGCGGTTATCGCCAGTAACCATAAAGCGGGCAAGGCGGCAGCAGACATCGTATCCAACGACGACCGCCCGCAGGAAGGCCTCCCCGGAGCTATTTTCCCGTTCGGCCACTGCCAGAGCCGCAGGAACGATGGCGGCTCCCGGATGGGTAAACGAAGGCCCATGTTGATCGTCCGTCTCATCTGCGTGGGCCATGAACCCATTGGCCGTCGCGGCATTAATGGCCGTTGTCAGGAAGTCGGCTCCGATGACCTGGGCCTCCGCGATACCTCCCTGTGTGCGAATGAATTTGATGGCCATTTCTCCTGGCTTCAGCCGTGCCCCCGAGACCATCGCGGCAATTGTATCCAATATGTGGTGTTTGGCTTTCTCCACAACTGCTTCTGGAAGGGATCTGGCACCAGCATCGGCAATATATTGACTGAGACGACTCATCATTCCTTGCTTTTCCATTTATCCTCCCCTTATTCTTACCCATTTTCACGTAAGGATCTCCACAGGCGGATCGAAAGCTGGAATGCCGTGGACCGTCATTCCCCCCGCAACGGGAAGGGCGTGGTATACGGTCACCCCGTACCCCTTCAGGACCGGGTCACGTACAGCGTGCAAACCCGCCGGCCCGAGACAAAGACCCCGATCCTTTCCCGATAAACCCGCATGGCCCTCTCGGGGGCTTTGCCTCCGATCCGCTCGGAATCTGCAGCGAATCTTTTCGATGCCCGGATCTTGAAGTGCTCATCCGCCTTGCCTCGATTGCATGCGGCCTCGCAAGGGTGATGACAAAACCGTCCGTAAACGGCGGGGAGGAGGCATTCTCCCGAATGATGCGGAACGCCCGTGGTGGTCCGCCTTCTTTGAGCGCGCCGATAAATGCCTGGAGATCGATCCCCAGGAAGCAAGCCGCTTGGCAGGGGGCCAGGTTGAATCCCCAAAAGACACCTTGATTTAATGAGTCAACCCGCCTCCTCCTTCGGTATTTTTTGAAACTTTTTCTTGAGTTTTGGAATGAAGGGCATGACGAGAATCAATAGCGCCACGGCTAAGAAAAAGGCTGAAATCGGCTGGGTAATAAAAATTGTGGGGTCTCCAGCCCGCAATAAAAGCGCCTGGCGCATCGACGTCTCCAACTGAGGTCCCAACACCATGGCGAGAACAAATGGGGCCAAATCGTATTCGAATTTCCGGAGAATATAGCCAATCCATCCGCACATGATCATAATGAAGACCTCGGTTAGACTGTAATTCAGACTATATGAACCAACCAGGCAAAAGACAATAATGAGGGGGAATAGAATCGGGTAAGGAACTCGAAGGATCCGAACCCATAGGCCGATGAGCGGGAGATTCAGAGCCAACAGCATCATGTTTCCAAGGTACATGCTTGCGATCAGCCCCCAGAACATATCCGGATGTTCCTTGATGAAGAGGGGACCCGGTTGCATCCCATTCATCATCAGCGCCCCGAAAAGGATCGCCATCGTCGATGTGGAAGGAATGCCGAGGGTCAGCATAGGAATGAAGGCTCCGGTGCAAGCTGAATTGTTGGCCGATTCAGGGCCGGCGACGCCCGCAATCATCCCGGTACCGAAGAGTTCAGGATTTTTTGAAATTTTTTTCTCGGCAGCATAGGAAACGAAAGAAGCAAGGATCGGACTTCCCCCTGGAATAACCCCCAAGAAGAACCCCACCAAAGTTCCTCGGAGAATCGCATAAGTAGAATGAGCCCAATCGTTCAAGGTTGGCAATAGATTTTGGATTTTCGTTTCGAAAATGGAGCGCCCCATGGGTTTTTCGATATTCAATAGGACTTCGGAGAGACCGAAGAACCCCATTACAACAGGAACCAGCCCAATGCCATCGATTAATTCGGGGATTCCCAAGGTAAAGCGAGTCGCGCCCATCATGGAATCCGTGCCGATGGATCCCAGGATAAGACCGAACGTAGCCATGAGCAGGGCTTTCCACATTTTTCCCCTGGCCAAGAACGTCACAAGCGTTAGTCCAGCGACGATCAAGGAAAAATATTCCGGCGGCCCAAATTTAAGGGCCATCTCGGCCAAAGGGGGAGCCACAACCATTAAACCGACGACTGCGCCGGTGCCTGCAATGAATGACCCAAAAGCAGATATCCCGAGAGCCGGGCCGGCTCTTCCTTTGCGAGCCATTTGATATCCATCAATGCAAGTGACCACGCTGGCGGCTTCACCCGGGATATTAAGCAGAATCGAAGTAGTTGATCCTCCGTACATGGCCCCGTAATATATTCCTGCCAACATAATGATTCCGCTGACAGGAGGGATCGATGTGGTCGTAAATAAAAGCAAAGACAACGCAGCCGCTGGGCCCAGGCCCGGCAGAACGCCAACCAGCGTCCCGATGAGCGTACCCAGGAAGCAGAAAAAGAGATTGCTGGGATGGAATACCAGAGCAAAGCCATTGAATAGACTATAGACGGTATCCATTTTCTCTCCTCAAAAGAAAAGAATTCCCGGGGGAAGCTGGGTTTGCAGCCAGACTTGGAAAATTAGATATATAAAGAAAGAGGTGAAAATGGCCCCGAAAAGGATGACTCTCCACTTTTGGGGTTGGATCGTCTTCAATAAAAATCCCACAAGAAGGGCCGTCGCGAGGAGGAAACCAAGAGGTTTAAGAACCCAGACGTAGACAAAAAGGGAACTCAAAGTGACCAATGGCTTTTCCCATTTGACGCCCTCGGTTAATCTTTTCCAGCCGATGCCTTTCCTCTTCTCCATGGTTCCGTCGATTATTCCCACGATGGCCAAACTACACATGGATAGACCAATTAGGAAAGGCATAAAGCCCGTATGAGGAGCACGAGCGCTGCCCAAACCGTACGACAACGATACAAAAATAATAAACAGCCCGATGAAAAACCAGACCGCCGAACTAACTTGATCGTTGTTGAACATCCGTACCCCCTACCCCGGACGAATAATGATGTTGGAAAATCGAACTCCGATTGCAATATTCCTTGGGGCGGATTACTGCGGGGTTCGTTCAAACTTTTTATGGAAGAAGGTGATTTTCTTCCCGCCAGGACTGCCCACAGGGAAGAGGGGATTCTTTGCTGCATGAAGGTTCATTGCCGGCAGGCCTGCTCACTTGCGACCGAGAAAGAGAATCAATCCGTCCCTGGTTTTTCCAAAAAATAGAGTCATCCCCTCCCCAGGAAGAAAAAAAATATCCTCCCAATTAAAGCAATGTAATGAAAAGTTACTTTTGGGCTTTCTTTAAATCCTGAAGAATGTCTTTTATATCTTCTTGGAATTCCAAGATGGACTTGATGGTCTCTTGGGGGCTTTTGTAGGTAACCGTATCCTCCGTCATGGCGGCTGCCTTTGCGAATTCGGGCGAGTCCATGGCTTTCTTGTAAGCCTGGTGTAAAGTCTCCAGTATTTCGGACGAAAGTCCTTTTGGGGCAAAAAGGATCTTGGAGTTTGGGACCACGATCCGATGCCCCGATTCCGAAGCCGTTGGGACATCGGGGAACGTCGGGAGGCGCTTCTCCCCAAAGACGGTCAGGAGACGGAGCTTACCAGCGACGATATGAGGCCGACAGAGCATCGTACTGGCATACGCATCTACATGGCCCCCCAATATGGCAGCCGTAGCCTTAGGAGCGCCTGTGAAGGGAACATGGGTCCAACTGATTTGGAATTTTTTGGCCATCAACTCCATACCAATACTTGCCGGATGTCCCGGACCCGATGAGCTGTAACGAATTTTTCCCGGATTGGCTTTGGCATCATCAAGGAATTCCTTCAGCGTCTTCCATGGAGAATCCACCCTGACAACCAGCCCATTTGGAGCTTCACTGTATTGCATAATGGTTGTAAAATCATCCGGAATTTTGCAAGGAAAATTCACTAAATTCTGGGCGATGAAAGAAGCTGTGGCGGTCATCCCAATGGTGTATCCATCGGGCTTTCGATTCTTCAACATGCCCATCCCGATCGCTCCTGACCCGCCCGGATGATATTCCATTACAATCTGTTGACCAAGAATTTTGCCGGCGGCAACGTTCAGGGGACGCAACGGAACGTCGTTCCCCCCTCCGGGGGGCCAGGGAAGGATGAAAGCGATGCTTTTCTCGGGATATTTCGCCCAAGCGGCTTGATATCCAATAGATGATAAACCAATTAAAAAAAGAATCATGCAGAATATTTCCAGCCATCTTCGTCTTGCCATAAGATGTCTACCCGAAAGCCTTTTCCGCGCTGACATTTTTCACCTCCAAATAATTTTTTGCCCCGATTTGGGGGTGGCCTTACCAGGATACTGTGTTGGGACCGGTCAATGCTTCCTCCAGAGCATCGACCAGATCATTCTTCCGCTCGATATGCTCTTCCAAGGTGGCGATATCTTCGGGGGTTACGTTTTCAAATCGCCGCTGCAAATTTAGCAAGTCGGTCACCGGCAACCGCTCCTCGGGTTGAATGCGCACCGTACGCCTAAAGACCCCCTCTTTGTACGACCATAAGGGAACCATCCCGGTCTGAACCAATCGCCTTGATATCTGCACTCCTTGGTCCGGAGTATACATCCAGCTCACCTGGCAGGGAACCACAATATGCAAATAGGAGGGTTGTACTTTCAACGCCTCCTGCACCTTCACCACCAGATCCCGAACATAAGCGCTCACCGCTGTTGCTACATACCGCGCCTTCCCGAAGATCATCATCATCGGCATGTTTCGCTCCGCCGTATGTTTCCCCCCCTTCGTCCGGGAAAAAATCCGCGTGGAGGCCTTCAACGGGGTGGTCGGCGTGCTTGCACTCCCGCTGCTCGCATAGGCCTGATTATCCAGGATAATAAACGTCACTTTTTGCTCCCGATCGAAGGCGGCAATAAAATCGCCCCCCCCCATTTCCAGCGTGCGGCCTTCCCCGCTCAATACTACCAAGGTTCGGTCCTCAAGCTGGCCCAAGTCCTCCAGCGCCGCCTGAATCCCCATCATTCCGCTTCCGTCGCAACCAATGCGCCCCCCCGTTTGTAACTCCGATCGGCCTCCTCCGCAGGAGCGACCAAAGACCATGGCGTTGGGGGTCGTTTCATAAATGGTCCGCAGAACCAATTTCGCCGCCAACAGGGAACCGCAACCCCGGCACTGCTCCCCCCCGGTCATATAATAATCATGGGTTCCCAACCAAAAAGTTTTTGTCCCCGCTTCTCCCAATAGAGCCATGAACGATTCCTCCTCAAAGGATTCCCCGGCCTCTCCGCCCGGTGGATCAAGACGGCGGCCTTTTATTCGGCCAGCACATCCCGCGTGGGGTCAAATGGAATTCCTTTAATCTTGTACCATTCCAAACCTTTTTCTACCCGGCCCTGTTCCAGGACCCGCAGCCCCTCTTCGACAATATCACTGAAATATTCGGGAGGAACGGCAGCCCCTCCGATTCCGACCACTTTGCCCATCACCATCGGCGTTGCCGGAACGGCCCCGTTCGATTCGGTTGGATAGAAGCCATCGCGCAACTCGTGATAGAGGGCCGCCAGGGTGTTGCGATCAATGGCGATAACGAGTTTGGCATTTTTCACCGCCTCCCTCAGGGCATGGGTTGGAAAGGGGCGAAATACACGCAATTTGATCGAGCCGACTTTCACCCCCTGCTCGCGGAGTGCATCCACCACAAACCGGACGGAGGGGTAGAGGTTGCCCATGGTAATCAGGATGATCTCGGCATCCTGGCAGGCATGGCTTTCCAACGGGCCTACGTGGGTGCTTCCGAAGGTTTGCGTGAATTCCCGACCCACCTTTTCAATCACTTGGATGGCTTCCTCTTCAGCTTTTTTCTGGAGATATTTCACTTCCATGAAATCTCTCCCGCTCACTCCTTTTTGCCGCCGCCGTTGCCGAAATCTCTCCTTCCAATTCACCTGCAAATAATCCTTTTCCGGTTTTATGAACCGCGGGGAAGGCAAAAATCGATCGATGACTTCCTGGTCCGGAAGGTTCACCAACGTGGAGGCATGGGATGTCTCCCAGCCATCGTAGCCCACGATCGCCGGCAGCATGACGCTTTCGTCCTCGATAATTTTATAGGCTTGGAGGATGGTATCGAAAATATCCTGGGCATCTTCACAATAGAACATCAGCCAGCCCATATCCCGCTGAGAGATAAAGTCGTCATGATCGCAATAGATTGTGGTGGGAGGCTCCAGGGCCCGACTCGGACAAACCAAAAGGAGAGGAAAACGCGATCCGGAAGCATAGTGAATTTCAGCCGTGGCCCAAAGCAGCCCCTCGGAATTGATACAGAGCATGGACCGAAGACCAAATCTCGTCAAACCGATCTGCATGCTGGCTGAGGCTTTTTCGTTATCCCCGTAAATAATCCGAAGATCCTGAACTTCCCCTCGGTCAATGAAACCTTGAAGGGTTTCAGTCACTTCGGCATTGGGGCCCATGGGGAAAGAAAAGGCCGCCCGGGCGCGGGCCGCGCGTACGGCCCATGCCGCCGCCTCATTTCCCGTAAGAGTCTTTTTCATCATTCTTCGATCCCCCTATCTCCTCGATGGTTTCGCTTTTTTCAGATTCTCAAGGACCGTCTCGGCCTTCTCCATGGCAATCGCCTTCTCGGGGCATTCCACGGCGCAGGTACCACAGCCTTTGCAAAAATTATAATCCACCTGATAGGATTCATCCTTCCAGCTGATCACTCCTTCAGGGCAGAAATAGGCCGCCAGGCATTCGATGCAGACACATTTCTTCACATCGCAGACGGGCAGATGGTCTCTCCATAAGGTTCCTATGCTTTTTTCTTCCGGAGTGATCATTTCGCTGGAAGGCCGCCGTTGCGCCATTCCTTCGTATTCTTCAATGGAGACCTTTCCTCTCAGCTTCAGGTTCTGGACCACGCGGGTCATTTCAAAGGCTTTCTCAATGCATTCCACATTGAGCTGGCGGACCCTTTTCTTGAGCCGTTCATGTTCCAGCGTCGCTTGCTTGATCGATTCCAGCTTTACCAAATCCCCCGTGGCCGCCACAAAGAGCCCCAGCGAGGTAATACCAAAAGGGGCCGGTTGAATGGGTATCTTCTCGAGGAAAATAGCTTCCGCATCCACGGTTGCCACGGTGCCTTCAAAATCGATGGGGTATTCGACTTCTTCCGGTTTCTTGGAGGTACAAACCATCAGAATTCCCGACCGGAATTTCTTCACATACTCGGCCCGCCGAATCTGACTGTAATCGAGGGACCCGTAATCCGGCCACAGGAGCGCTTCGTGCATGAAAAGCATTCCGTTCGCCCGCATGACGGAAATCCCGGAAGGAATATGTCGGGTTTCGGAAAATCGGACCACCATGTTGTTGGTCGCCATGGAGCGTCTTCCAAGGTTTTGCCCGAGGTAAACATGTTTCCCCTCCCGATTCAGGGCCCGGGCCAAAATTTCTACCGCAGTCCTGCCGCCCTGCCGTCCGATACAGAAAAAAGGGAATTCATAGATTCCCTTGCGTTCATATTGGTCTCTCAAGGCCTCTTTCAAGTTGGACCTTTGCATCACCCTACCTCCTCAAGTCTTTCAATCCAGTGAATCAGAAAAACGGACTGATCTCCCCGCCCGCCTTTCGCAAGGAGAAAGTGAATTCATCCTGATCGATCGAAGAGGGAGAATTTTTCTTCAAATCTCCCATGGTGGATCCTTCCTTTATTTATTCTGCTCATAGAGCTTCACGATCATTTTCGTCTTGTGAGTGGTCCGTTCCAGCGTATTGGGGGCCACGAATTCGATTGCCGGGTTGACTCGCAACAGATTACGCATTTTTTCCCGAATCTCTTTTTCCAGCCCGGGAAGATCTTCTTTTGGAATCCCTTCGCCATACTCCAGCTGGACTCTCAAGGATTTAATCGCCGGCCCCGGCTCATCGAGGAGAATTCTCAACTCGCCCGTCAGCTTTGGGACAAAACCGGATACCAGGCTTTTCACGGCCGCGGGATACACATTGATCCCCTTGACAATAAGCATGTCATCGGCCCTTCCAATAATCTTGAAACGAAGGCGGGTATCCCCGCAGACACACGGGCTTAGATGCACCTGGAGGATGTCTCCCAACCGATAGCGCAGCAACGGGGTTCCTTCCCAATCAATATAGGTGTATACCATTTCACCGGTGACCCCGTCTTTGAGCTCCAGGGGCTTTTTGGTCTCAGGATCTAATACTTCCAGGATGCAGTACTCTTCCGATACAAGGTGCATCCCCTTGTAATCCGGGGAATCTGCCGTCTCCATGCAGGAATAACCCTGGAAATTATGTGATCCGCCGATATTATCAAACAAATATTTAATGTTAAACCCTTCCTTGATTCTCTTGCGAACCTCCGGAATTCCTCCGCCGGGCTCCCCGCTGACAAGGATTCCCTTCAGGCCCAATTCCCTGGCCGGAATTCCAAGAATTTCCGGACACTTTTGGAGGACATATTCGGCCGTACTGGGGGTAAATCGCCCATAATCCGGCTTACATAATTTCAAAAACTGAAGCACTCTTGTGATACCGCTTTCCGCCCCCACAGGAATGACGCAGGCTCCGAATTCCTGCAACGAATCGCAAACCGGAACTCCACCGGTAAACATGCTGAGAGCCATCGCATGGAGGACCCGGTCCCCGGGCCGCAGCCCCATGCGCCAAAATTTGCGGGCAGATAATTCTCGAACGACGGAGACGTCATGTTTGGTCAATGTATAAAAGGTGGGCATTCCCGTCGTCCCGGATGTCGCACTGATTCGAACAACCCTATCCAGAGGCGCGCAAACGAGCATGCCAAAAGGGTGGCCAAACCTTTCTATGGATTCTTCCTGGCAACGGCGTTGGTCATCTTTGGTCATCATAGGAACAAGTTCAAAATCCTCCCATGTCTGGACATCTTCTGGCTTCATGCCGGCGTTATCAAATTGCTTTTTAAAAAAAATCGAATTTTCGTATTCATATCTAAGTTGGTTTTTTAATTTAGCGAATTGTATTTTTCTAAGCTCTTCTCTGGAAATCAGTTCTTTTTCTCGATTCCAGAATTTTCGATTTGAATCAAGGCTCATCTACTTACTCCTTCAATGCAGGATCCAAAAAATTATTGTTTTTTGCACAAAGTTTATTGTATATTGTATTTAACAAATGAAATTACCAATGTCAATAAAAATATAAAAGAAGCAAAAATTAATTTTAGAGGTATGCAAATGTTTAATATTTCAATAAAAATTAATGAACCAAAGAGGTTAATCGATCAGATTGCTTCCGGTCTCCGCGATTCCATCACGTCGGGAAGATTGAAGCCTGGGGAACAACTGAAAGAAATGGAAATCGCCGATTTGCTCAGAGTGAGTCGATCCCCTGTCCGTGAAGCGATAAGAATTTTGAACCTTGAGGGACTCGTGGACCTATTCCCCCGAAGAGGAGCCCGAGTTCATCTAATAACTCTTGAAGATGTAAAAGATATTTACCAAATTCGGGAGATGATTGAGGGATTCGTTTGCAGCTTATCAGCGGAAAATATGCAAGAGGAAGACATTGCCGAATTGGAGAAACATTGGGGATTGATGGAGGTGCATTCTAAGAATGGAAACCTTGATAACTATCTTGAGGCCAGCACCAATTTTCACAACAAACTGATCGCTTCTTGCCACAACAAAAAGCTGGAAACCATCTACCAAGGGCTCTTAAACTGGTTCAAGCTTTTCCGATCTTTTATTCACACTGCTGACAGCCGAAAACCTAGGGCGAGCTCTTCCCTCCTTGAGCATCGCGCGATTATTGATGCCTTAAAGGACCGGAATAAAGACCTAGCTGAAAAACTAAGTCGAGAACACGTCCAAAAGGGCCGGGACAATCTTTTCCAAGTCTTGAAACTCGCCAATTAAACCTCTCCAGGTTTTTTTCCAACTCGTAACGGGTTTCAAACCCACCCTAGGTTTATTTTTTTCGGTAATCATCAACCCATGGGGGTTAAGAGAATGTTTTCATACGGACAGGCTCTGGCGCATCGGCCGCAGCCCGCGCAGATCTTTCCCTTAACAGTCGGAGATTGTCTCCCGTCGTGATCGTCGGCAAAAAAGGCGACGCAAACCGTCTCGGCGATGCAGCGATTGCAGGTTTTACATCGCAAACATCTCCCGGCCTCTTCCATGGCCTGTTCCTTGGAAAAACCGAGCTCGACTTCCTTGAAACTGCCGATGCTCTCTGCGATGGGCAGGGTGGACATATCCTGCCGTTTGGTTGGAAGCACATTCACCGGCAATATATCCTTGCCCGTGAAGACCTGGGTGGGGATTGAGAGTTCTTGGGGCGGCTCTTTTTTTTGCAAATATAAATCAATGGCCGCTGCTGCTCTACGGCCGGCAGCCATGGATTCGACCACGGTGCTGGGCATGGCGACAATATCCCCGGCCGCAAAGACTCCCGGGAGGTTCGTGGCCAGGCTCCCTTCCTTCACCGACAGCGTTCCCCTTTTTTCCCGCGACAGTTTTTCAAAATCTCCTCGGGGATAGAAATCCACTTTTTGCCCGATAGCGACGATGACGAAATCCACGTCCAGAGAAACTTCTGCGTCGGGACCCTCAGCCAGCGTCCAAGTGACTCCCCCTTCGGCGGTTCGTTCGCTGTGGGCGACTTTTTTCAGTTCAATTTGCGATACCGTCTTTCCATCTCGACTTTTAATAGCCTGGGGAGCCAGGGCAGGATGAATTCGAACCCCTTCCTTTTCCGCGAAACTGACCATCCATGTAAAGGCCGGCATATTCTCTCGCGATTCAATGCAGGCCAGGTGGACTTCCGCGGCCCCCAAGCGAAGGGCTGTTCGGGCCGCATCCACCGCCACGTTCCCTCCGCCGATGACCAGGCCTTTCCCCCGGAGAGAAGGGGCCTGCCCCATTTTGGCCTCTTTCAAAAAGGGCAAAGCATACATCACACCTTCCAAGTCATTTCCGGGTATAGGGAGAGGGGCGCTTCCCAGAGCCCCCGCCGCGATCAGGATCGCCTGGTATCCCATGCGGGATAATTCGGCTATCGGGAGGCTCTCGCCGATCGGGGTATGGGTTTGGATCTCAACGCCCAGCGCTTTTATTCCTTCAATCTCGGCCTGAACGGCCTCCTGCGGCAAATCAAATTCGGGAATCCCAAAGGCAAGCAGACCCCCCGGGATGGGCAGGGCTTCGAATATCGTAACGCCATATCCGAGATGAATCAGGTCATAAGCGGCCGTCAGTCCAGCCGGGCCGGATCCGATTACGGCGATTTTTTCTCCCTTTGTCCTTGCCACGGGATCAGACTGTGGGGGGGGAGCGGACTTCCAATCCGTCACAAAGCGTTTCAGTGCTCGGATGGCAATGGGAGCATCCACCGGACCTTTTTTACACTCCCTTTCGCAGGGATGGTGGCAAACCCGACCGCAGACGGATGGGAGGGGGCACTTTTCTTTTATAATTTGCAGGGCGCGCGCAAATTGGCCTTCCGCGATGGCGGTTACATACCCCTCGACATCGATGCCCAAAGGACAAGCCGCCTGGCAGGGAGCTGCTTCCACTCTCCAGGAGAGACATCGTTCCTTATCAATATACGGTAAATAGAAGTCTACCATGCGACTCCATTGAGGCGTTCCTTGAGATTTTTACCAGGAAACCGTTTCCTGACTGGTTAAGACTTCTTCCATAGCGTCCACGAGGGCGTTTTTTCTCCCAATATGATTTTCCAGGTCCGCGAGGTCTTCAGGGGATAAATTTTCATATCTGCGCTGCAAAGTCAGGAGTTCATTCACCGGTAACCTTTCCTCCGGCTGAATGCGAACCGTCCGTTTGAATACCCCCTCTTTGAAAGACCAGAGAGGAACCATCCCCGTTTGCACGAGCCGCCTGGAGATTTGCACGCCATGATCCGGGCTGTAGCCCCAGCTGACCTGGCAGGGAACGACGACATGGAGGTAGGAGGGTTGAAATTTCACAGCCTCCTGCACTTTGACCACCAAGTCCCGCACATAAGCGGAGACGGCGGTCGCGACATATCGCGCCTTCCCGAATATCATCATCATGGGCATATTCCGTTCGGCGGTGTCCTTGCCTCCGGTCGCGCGTGAAAAGATCCTCGTCGAAGCGAGGAGCGGCGTCGTCGGCGTGCTGGCACTACCACTGCTGGCGTATGCCTGATTGTCCAGAATAATAAAGGTGACTTTCTGCTCTCGGTCAAAGGCCGCGATGAAGTCTCCGGCGCCCATCTCCAGCGTTCGGCCTTCTCCGCTCATGACCACGAGGGTCCGTTTTCCGGATAACCCTCTGGCCTTCATGGCCGCCTGAATTCCCATCAGGCCGCTTCCATCGCAGCCGATTCTGCCCCCCGTCTGCAATTCCGATCTTCCCCCGCCACATGATCGGCCAAACACCAAGGCGTTCGGGGTCGTCTCATAGATGGTTCTCAGGATCAATTTGGCGGCCAGCAAAGACCCGCAACCGCGGCATTGCTCTCCGCCCGTCAGGAAAAAGTCGTTGGCTCCCAGCCAAAAGGTCTTGGTTCCAGCGCCTCCTAAGATAGACATGGATTCAGCCTCCTTGTTATTCCGCAATCGTGTCGCGAGTGGGATCGTAATCGATCGGCTTGAGCGGATACCAATCCAAAACCTTCTCGATTCGTTCGTTCTGCAAGGCCTGCAGTCCTTCGGCGGCGATGTGGCCGATATGTTCCAAGGGAATGGGTCGCCCTCCGATTCCGACGACCCGTCCCATGACCGCGGGAGAGGGGCCCTTGGACCCACTTCCCAGGAAGGAATAGAGGGCTGCTTTCAATTCGGTGAACAGGGCCGCAAGAGAGTTTCTTTCGAGGGTGATCACGACTTTGGCGTTTTGGATCGCCTCGCAGAGGGCTTGTCCGGGGAAGGGTCGGAAGGTGCGCAGCTTTATGCCTCCGATCTTGATCCCTTTCTGGCGCAGCGCATTGGCCACAAACTTCACCGAGGGATACACAATGCCCATGGTAATCAAGATGATATCCGCATCTTCGCACCTGTAAGTCTCCAAGACTCCGGCATGATGACTGCCGAACCTATCTTGATATTCTTTTCCCACGGCGATGATTTTTTGAATGGAGTCCTCTTCGGCTTTCTTCTGCAGATAGCGCAGTTCCATGAAGGAGGCGCTGCCGAAGCCGTGCTGCCGACGGCGATGACTGCTTTTCTCCTTCCAATCGACGCTCATATAGTCTTTTTCCGGCCGAATGAATTTCGGGGGAGGAAGAAATCGATCGACCTCTTCTTGAGGGGGCACTTGGACCTTCACGGAGGCATGGGAGGTTTCCCAGCCGTCGTAGCCGATGATGGCCGGCAGCATCACGGAAGGATCTTCGATGATCTTATACAACTGCAGGATCGTATCCAGGACATCCTGGGAATCTTCGCAATAAAACATCAACCACCCCATATCCCGCTGGGACATGAAGTCATCGTGGTCGCAATACACCGTCGTCGGCGGCTCCAGCGCACGACTCGGGCAGACCAATAGGAGGGGTAACCGGGAGCTGGCGGCGTAATGAATCTCCGCGGTGGCCCACAACAAACCCTCCGAATTGATACAAAGCATGGACCGGACCCCCAACCTGGCGGTGCCGATTTGCATACTTGTTGTCGCTTTTTCGTTGTCGCCGTAAAGGATTTGCAGTTCTTCCACTTCTTTCCGATCGATGAATCCTTGCAGGGTTTCGGTCACCTCGGCATTGGGACCCATGGGGAAAGAATAGGCGACGCGAGCCCGGGCCAGACGGACGGCCCAAGCGGCGGCTTCATTTCCCGTTAAACTCATGATGGTTTTTTCCATTCGATCCCCCTATCTCCTTTTTTTCCTTTTTTGGGCTTCGGCCATTTTGGCCATGACTTTTTCCGCATCCTCCATGGCAATGGCCTTTTCCGGGCATTCCAGGGCACAAGTGCCGCAGCCCTTGCAAAAGTCGTAATCGACGTGGTACGCTTCATCCTTCCAGCTGATCACGCCTTCCGGGCAGTAATAGTCCGCCAGGCATTCGATACAGACGCATTTTTTCACATCACAAAGGGGCAGGGATTCCCGCCAAAGAGTGCTGACGCTTTTTTCTTCGGGCGT
>Ga0299915_10001892_pt1 | contig 15310 bp, 9 predicted proteins | sample RVTome_13_FD_200263 | JGI IMG/M metagenome (GOLD analysis project Ga0299915, IMG submission 200263) | Soil microbial communities from uranium-contaminated site in the Upper Colorado River Basin, Wyoming, United States - RVT92D227 (version 2) ... | reverse complement strand
CTTAATCATTTGTAAACAGAATCTAAAATAATGCATTTCATGGGCCCGCGCAAGAATTAGTCTTTTTCTTCGACCAGCAGAATGAGGACCGAACGGTCCCCGGCCGGGACGTTGAAGGCCACGGACTTCCCCGTGAAGATCTTGACCTCGCGGTTGTCGATGAGGAGCTGGTATTTGCCCTTTTTCAGGAACCAGATCTTGACCTCGCGGTCGTTCAGGGATTTGATCTCGAACGAAACCTCGCTCTCGTTGTAGAGGAAATGGCGGAAGACGGCGCCCCCGTCGGCCCGGACGAGGTCCTTCCCTTCCTCCAGGAGCGCGGTCCTCTTCCGGGATACCTCCACCTCGTAATGGCGGCCCTGGATGGCCACCCGCGACAGGGTCCCGCTGTCCTCGGGAGCGATCATGCCGAACCGGAAGCCCTCCCAGGGCGTGAAGTCCAAGTACTCCTCCAGGGCGACCAGGGCGAACAGGGGTCCCCAGCTCTGGTACCGCTGGCCGCCGGCCTCGCCGGTCCGGGAGTCGAAGTTCTCCGGGCAGAGCTGGAAGTTCTTCCAGCTGCGGAGGAAGAGCTCCGAGCTCTTTTTCGCGAAGTCCGCGGCCACGGTGTCGAGGCCGTAGGCTTTCAGCCCCTGGTAGACGAGGTAATTCGTCGGCGGCCAGATCGTGCCGCGCCAGTATTGCTGATCCTTGTACGCGGGGTCATCCCGGGAGATCGACGGGATGACGAACTCGCCCCAGAATTTCTTGGGATCGAGGAGGTGTTTGAGGACGCGCAGGGCCCGCTTCTCGTCCGGGACGCGGGCGATGAGCGGAAAGAAATTGGACGCAGCTTTCCTCGTCGAGAACCGTCCGTCCCAGTGGCGGTCGAAATAGAAACCCTCACGCTCGTTCCAGAGCTTGGCGTTGATCAGGGATTTCATCCTCTCGTATTCCTCGAGGTACCGCCGCCCGTCCTCATCCTGCCCCAGCATGTCCGCGATCTGCGACAGACACCAGGCATCGAGGGCGTAGAGGCAGTTGAGGTCCAGACAGTTCATCGTCATCGTTCCCGTTTCTTCGCTGTAAGCGGCATCCTCCCAGTTGGGCAGGTCGTCCTGGCCGGATTCCCACATGGCCCTCTGTTTGGGCGGTGCTTTCTCCTCCCAGGGCGGGACGTTCTTCGCCAGGAGATCGACGTCCGATCCCCATTCCAGGAGGCCGTCGCCGTTCCCGTCGCGGCGGGCCTGGCCGTTGGATTTCTTCGCGGTCCAGAAGGAATGCCACTTCTCGAGATAGGGATAGGCATGCTTCAAGAGGTCCATATCGCCGACGTGCTGGAAGAGCTTGAGGACGACATAGGCGCCGACGGGGGGCTGGGAACGGTCCGGCGTCCCTCCGAACCGGCTCCGCCAGTTGGGGATGTTCCCGTTCGGATATTGGGTTTCGAGAACGGCCTTGACAGCGTCGACGGCATGCTTTGAGCTTTCGACGGCCAGCTCGAGGGCGTTGAAGAACGAATCCCATTCGAAGATCGTCCAGTGATCGGGAGTACCGTCCGGCCGGGGGAAGATCCAGCGCCGCCCGGCGGGGGTGTAGAGCCGATGCGGACCGGGTTGATAAAGAACCGTCCAAAACAGGTTGTTGGTGATCGCTTCCGGGACGCCGGCGTAGAGCCCGTCGACGGCTACCCGTTTTTTCCTGTAGCCGGCCGCCTCTTCCTCGAGGATGGAATCGATGGTCTTCGAGTTCTTGTAGCGGTAGATGTGGTTCTTCGTCAGTCGCGCGTCCTCGCCGACCCCGGCCACGAAATAGAGGTCGCGTTCGTCATCGGTGGAAAACCTGAGTTCGAGCGTGCGGGCCGCTGCGGGCGCCGCCTCGGACGGCCTGTCCGTCCACAGGAGGAAATTCTGCTTTCGGCTCTCTCCGCTCTGGCCCTGGACGTGACCGTCGGCTTGAAGGTGGTAGCTCGCTGGAACGTCCCAGGGCGAGCTAAAAACGAGGAAGACCTTGATGCCTTTGGGGCATCGGACCCGGCCGACGATGGTCTTTTCGTCCTGGCGGGACCATTCCAAGGTCAAGGTGTTCGCTCCCGAAGAGGGTTTGATCCGGATGGGCGTGTCCTTTCCCTGGTTGAAAGGCAGGCCTAAGTCGAACTTCATCCGGGCATATTGGCCGTCGGGCGAGTTCGGCCCGACCTCGGAAACGAGGTAGAAGAAATCGCCGGGTTCCGCCACCTTGCCGTCCTTCTCGACCTTGAGGGCGAAACCGAAGGCGCTCTCCCGGTTCGGAGCGATGACGATCCCCGGCCAAGCCGCCCCTTCCAGGGCCCCAATGTAGATGTCTTTCCAGGGATAGAAGACCTCGGCCGGGGCGAAAGAAAAAAAGAGAAGCAGGACAAGCGCGGCTGCCGCCATCAAGAAAACGCATCGTTTGAGAATCTCCATCCTGCCGACACTCATTCCTCTATTAATGTATGGGAAATCGGAGGGGAAATCAACCGACTCGCGCAGGGTCGTGTATTTCTTTTCGTGTGATTAGGACTATAATATCCAACCCGTGAGATCGCGCGTTTCCGTCGTCAGGTGCCCCGGTTATGAAAGCCGGGGGCTTTCTTCGTCGATTGAAACGGCGCTGGACCTCATCGGCGGGATCGAAAGCGTCCTGAAGCCGGGGAGCAAGGTCTTCATCAAGATCAATCACCTCTCCCCAGGCTCGGCGCCGGAGCGGGCCATCGTCACCCATCCTATTTTCACTCGGGAGGTCCTCCGCCTCCTCAAGGACCTGAACATGAACATCACCGTGGGCGACGATATCCAGTTCGAAGGCGAGGACGGCTACCTCGTCTCGGGCTATCGAGAGATGTGCCGGGAGATGGGCATCCGGCTCATCAACCTCAAGTCCGAAGGTTTCCGGGAGGTGCCTTGCCCGGGGGGGCAAGCGGTCCTGAGCGTCCATATATCGGCCGCGGCCCTGGACGCCGACGCGGTCATCGATCTGGCAAAACTGAAAACGCACGCCTTCACCGCCTTCACCGGGGCCGTGAAGAACATGTTCGGCGTCATCCCCTACGGCCTCCGTTTAAAATTTCACAGCCGGTTTCCCCGGAACGAAGTCTTCAGCCGGATGCTCGTGGACGTTTTTTCCTGTCTTCCCCCCGCGCTGACCCTCATGGACGCGGTCACGGCCATGGAAGGCCTCGGTCCATCCGGGGGCCCGCCCCGGTCCGTCGGCCTTGTCCTCGCCGGCAGGGACGCCGTCGCCGTGGACGCCGTCGCCCAGGCGATCATCGGATTCGGCCCCGACGATATTCTGACGACGCGGTATGCCGCCGAAAGGGACCTGGGGACGGCCCGCCTGGATTCCATCGACGTCGCCGGCGAAAGGCTCGGAGATGTCCGGGTGGACGGCTTCAAGAAAGCCGCGTTTCCGGTCGGCTTGCTGGAAAGGAAGCTGCCGTCCTCCGTTTACGCCTTCATCTCCGGCCGGCTCATCCTGATTCCCGAGGTCGCTGCGGACAGGTGCAACGGCTGTCAGGAGTGTTTCAAGGTCTGCCCCGTCGACGCTGTCCGCATGGAGGGCGGAAAGGCGCGGATCCTGAAAATGCCGTGCATCCACTGCCTGTGCTGCAACGAAGTCTGCCGTTCGAACGCCATTAAGCTCCGCCAGCGCTTATTGGGCCGTTTAGTCCGCTTCGTGAGCTCCGTCTTCAAGATCGCGTGAGATTGGCGTGAGACGCGGCCGATTTCGCCGCCGGATTTCAACTCGGCGATTCCTAGTGATAAAACAAGATGAATAAACCGGGGACTTGTGGTAACTTGACTATACAGTCGCGAAGACGGAGGCAGGCATGGATTTCAACCGCTATTTCAAATCGCGGCAGGGCGAGATGATCAACCTGCTCAAGAAGGTCGTGGCCATGGAGTCCCCAACATCCGACAAGCCGGCCGTGGACGCCTGTTCGGCCTTCGTCGTCAACGAGTTCAAGAGGACAGGGGCCAAGCTCACCCGGTTCCCCCAGAAGGACATCGGGGACCTGCATTTGATCGAATATGCCCCGCGCGGGTTGAAGAAGGAGCCCGAACAAATCCTCGTCCTCACCCATTTGGACACGGTCTGGCCGGTAGGCAAGATCGACAAGATGCCTTTCTATATCTCCGGTGACAAGGTCTTCGGCCCAGGGGCCCTGGACATGAAGGCCGGGGTCGTCATGACCGTTTTCGCTCTGTCGACCCTTCACCATCTGAATTTCACGCCGCAAAAAAAGATCGCGATCTTCATCAATTCGGCCGAAGAGACCGGCCACGACGCCGCCCACGCCCTCATCAAGGACCTGGCCAGGAAGTCTACGCTCGTTCTCTGCATGGAGCCGGCGCTCCCGGGCGGGGCGTTGAAGCTGGAGAGGAAAGGCCGTCTTGTCGTGAGGCTCGAGGCACGGGGCAAGGCCGCCCACGCCGGAACACCGGAAAAGGGCATCAACGCCGTCGAGGAGATGGTGACCCAGATCATCCGCCTCAAGAAGCTCAGGACCGGGGAAACCACGGTCAACGTCGGCCGGATCGCGGGGGGCGAAAAGGCCAACGTCGTTCCCGAAGAAGCCTGGGCCGTCCTCGACATCCGGTTCTGGAAGACCGCCGACAAGGAAAGGATGCGCGCCTACTTCAAGGCCATGAAGCCCGCACTGCGCGGGGCAAGGGTCAAGGCCGTTTTCGAGAGCTTGACTCCCCCCATGGAAAAGACGAAGGCCTCCTCGGAGCTTTTCGCCCGGGCCGGCGAGATCGCCTCAAGCCTGGGTCTCCAGCTTAAGGGCGGAAAAACCGGGGGCGGTTCCGACGCTTCCATCGCTTCCAGCCTGGGCCTTCCCACTCTCGACGGGCTCGGGCCGGACGGAGAAGGGCTCCACGCCGAACATGAGCACCTCCTCCTTCCCTCCTTCGTCGAGCGGACGGCCCTATTGACCGAGCTCCTGGCCCGTCTGTGATTGACTCACGAAAATATGATTGTTAATGTGATTTTTATCTAAAGGAGGAATCATATGATAAAAAAGTATTATCTACTTTCCCCTGGTCCGACTCCCATCCCCGACAAGGTGCTCTCGGTCGCGGCCGAGCCCATCATTCACCACCGGACCCCGGAATTTTCCAATATCTTCATGGAGGTGACGGAGGGGATCAAAACCGTCTTTGAGACCAAGGAGGACGTCTTCATCCTGACCTCCTCGGGCACGGGTGCGATGGAAACCGCGGTCGTCAACACGCTCTCGCCCGGCGACAAGGTCATCATCATCAACGGCGGCAAGTTCGGCGAACGTTGGGGCAATATCTGCAAGGCCTACGGCGTCGTCTACAAGGACATCATCCTGGAGTGGGGCGCCGACTTCACCAAGGGGCAGCTGGCCGATGAGCTCAAGGCGAATCCTGACGTCAAGGCCGTGTTCGCAACCCTGTCCGAGACGTCCAGCGGCGCCATCTATGACATCAAGGGCTTTGGCGAGGTCGTGTCCGGAACGGACGCGATCCTGGTCGTGGACGGAATTTCGGGGGTGGGCGCGGCGCCCTGCCCCATGGACGAGTGGAAGGTCGACGTCATGGTGACCGGCTCGCAGAAATCCTTCATGATCCCGCCCGGCCTGGCTTACATCGCCTTCAGCCAAAAAGCTTGGAAGATGGTCGAAACGTCCAAGCTCCCGAAATTCTACTTCGACGCCAAGAAGGCCAAAAAGAACCTCGAGAAAAAGACGACACCCTGGACGCCCGCGATCTCCCTCATCATTCAGCAGAAGAAAGCTCTGGAGATCATTAAAGGCATGGGCCTCCCCAAGCTCTTCGAACACCATCGCATCCTGGGGGAGGCTACCCGGGCCGGCGTCAAAGCCGCCCGCCTCGAGCTCCTGGCCGTGAACCCCGGCAACATCCTGACGGCCGTCAAGGTTCCGGCCGGCGTCGACGGCGTCAAGCTTGTCAAGACGATGCAGAGCAAATACATGGCTTACATCGCCGGGGCCCAGGACCCGAACAAGGGCAAGTTCTTCCGCATCGCCCACCTCGGCTATATGGGAGGGTTCGACGTCATCACGGCGCTTTCCGCCCTGGAGATGACCCTCCTCGATCTCGGATACGCGTTCGAGCCGGGCGCCGCCGTGAAGGCCGCCCAGACCGTTCTGAAGGAGAATTGGCAATGACCAAGGTCCTCATCGCGGATTCTTTGGATAAGGAGGCCCTGGAACAGCTGAAGGCCGTTCCCGGCTTCGAAGTGACCGTGAAGACAGGCCTTGACGAGGCCGCCCTCGTCGGGACCATCCCCGGTTTCAACGCCGTCGTCGTCCGGGGCGCCACCAAGATCACCCGCCCCGTCATCGAGGCCGGGACCGACCTCAGAATCATCGTCCGGGCCGGGATCGGGCTCGATAACGTCGATGCGGCGGCGGCCAAAGAGAAAAAGATCGCCGTGGCCAACACGCCCGCGGCGACGTCCATCAGTGTTGCCGAGCACACATTCGGCCTGATGCTGGGGGCCGTCCGGAACCACGGCAGGGCGGTCGTCTCCATGAAACAGCACAAGTGGGAGAAGAAGGCCCTGGAAGGCACCGAGCTCTACGGAAAAATCCTGGGGATTATCGGATGCGGGCGCATCGGCATCGAGGTAGCCCGGCGCGCCGTCGCCTTCGGTATGAAGGTCCTCGCCTACGACGTCATCCCGATCAAGACGGAGCTTGCGGTGACCCAAGTCCCCATGGACGAACTCCTGGCCAAGTCAGACCTCATCACCCTCCACATTCCCAAACAACCCCAGCCGGTCGTCGGCGCCGCGGAGATCCTTAAGATGAAGGACGGCGTCATCATCGTCAACGTGGCCAGGGGCGGGGTCGTCGACGAAAAGGCCCTTCTCGACGGCCTCAATTCGGGCAAGGTTCGGGCCGCGGCCCTGGACGTCTTCGCGAAAGAGCCTCCGGACGACTTCGCGCTCATCGATCATCCGAATGTGACGCCCGTCCCGCACCTCGGCGCGGCCGCCAAGGAGGGCCAGCAGAGGGCCGGCCTCGAGGTCGTCAAGATCCTCAAGGAGAGGCTCGCTTAAGTCCGCGAAGGGATCGCCCTTTTTCTGCCAATTAAGAAATCGGGCTCTCTTCCACCTGATCGCCTAGAGGGGTTCTTGACATCCCCGCGCTGTATATAATCTTCCCATCCAAAATTGTCATTAACACTTCTGTGCTGAGTATCTTCTCCTCATCTATTTTCATAATATCCTGATCGAGCACGACGATATCAGCCAGCTTGCCGACTTTTATGCTGCCTTTAGCGTCTTCCTCAAAAGCAGCATAAGCTGCGTCAAGTGTAAGCATTCGCAAAGCTTCTTCCCTGGTGATTTTCTCCAGCCCATACCATTCTTGAGGCACGCCATAAGGACTTTTCCTCGTTACTGCGGCATAAAAATTGAAAAGGGGGTTGCCGGTATCAGAAGCCGGGGAATCTGTTCCTCCGGCGACGACCACCCCCGTATCTAGGAGCTGTCTGAAAATAAGAACATCCTTGATCCTCTGGGGCCCCAATCGATCCTCGGCCCAACGCCCATATTCTCCTATGAAAATCGGCTGCATTGAAGCTATCACATTCATCTCTTTGAATCTGGGCAAATCCTGCTTCTGGATTACAGACGCGTGTTCAATCCTGAATCGGTGATTCTCAACAGGATTTTCTTCCAGTGCTCTTTGATAGAGGTCCAACATGATATGAAGAGCCTTGTCTCCGATGGCATGCGTACAGACCTGAAATCCTCTTTTCAGAGAGTTCTTGATTATGGAATAAGCCTCTTCTTCCTTCATCATCTGCAGGCCCGAGGTATCGGGCGAATCCGAATAGGGTTCAAAGAGCAAGGCGCCTCGAGAACCCAATGCCCCATCGATGAGCAATTTAACGCTTCTCGCTGTAAGAAAATTATCAACCCGCGGTCCTTGAGCGAGAGCTTCGGGAAAAGCATCACTGTCCGCACTGATCATGGCATAGACTCTAACCGTGAGCTCGCCTTTTTGCCCGAGCTTTTCATAGACCTGCAAAGATTCCTTGTCCGCGCCGGCATCGTGGATCCCGGTGATCCCCCACTTTCTGAACTGCTCCAGAGCCAGCTTGAGATAAGCTTCTTTGCGCTCCAGCCCTTCGCCGGACCTCTCTCCTTCAATAAAAGCCATGGCTTCATCAATGAGTATACCGGTAGGCTCTCCCCGGGCATCCCGCAGTATTCGTCCGCCTTCCGGATCCTTGGTCTTCTTATCGATATTGGATAATCGTAAAGCCAGGCTATTGTACCAGCCTGAATGACCATCTATTCGAGATAGAGCTGCCGGATTATCCGGAGCTGCCGCATCTAATTCATATCTCGTAGGGAATTCCTTTTCCTTCCAGAAGCCCTGGTCCCATCCCTCCGCCTCAATCCAGTCTCCTGTCTTTGCTTCTTTAGCTTTGCGGGCTACCTTTTCCAGGATCTGCTCTTTGCTAAGCCCTTTCAAATCAAGAACGGTCAAAGCCCGGCCGGCGCCAAACGGATGAACGTGCGCGTCGATCAGACCGGGGATAACGGACTTCTGCTCCAGGTCAATAATCCTTGTCTTTTCTCCGATAAGAGGCTTAACGTCTTTGTTGTTGCCCACCCTGATAATATGGTTTCCCAATATGGCTACGGCTTGGGCACGAGGGAGATGAGTGTCCATAGTGACGATGTTTCCATTCCATAAAACAATGTCAGCTTTTATTTCGGGGGCTTTCTGACGGCAACTAACGATGATCGAAAGAAACGCTAAGGTAACGACGTAAGGGATGGACTTAACTCTTGTAGACATATGACCTCCTCGTATCGCTAGGGCGTGTCCCTTGTGAATGCTAATTCGTTAGAGTCTTCTATGAGCTCGGCAATCTTGTTTTCTTCTTTCAGCTTGAGGACGCTCGATAATATATCGCCGGCCGGGCGGCGATGTCAATCGCCGGAATAGGCCGCAAAATTGTCGATAGAACGTGTGTCGGAATTTCGGGATATGAACCAATTCTCTCGAATTTATACGGACGCAATAAAAAAAGTACCAATGTATGAACGGCACTGAATGCCGTCCTCAGGCCCCCGTAGCGGAGGGGGGACCCGAGCCCTATGAAGGCTATATCGGCCACACGCCCAAGACTCTGTCCATATTTCTTGCCACCCCCTACCCCCTCCGATAATCGGAGGGGGGCTCTGAAATCGTCCGCGTCGCCGACAGAGGTGCGACGGGGGGAACCGACGGGACTGGTTCCCCGGGGTCCGGGGGAGTGAGGGCGGCTTCAGGCCGCTTAAAGTCAGATGTCAAATTCATTCATGCGTTTGTATCAGGATCGTGTCCCTGGAATTCCGACACACATCCTACCAGCAATTTTGGGATAGTCATTTGAATTGACTATCCGCCGCATTCCTGCTAATCTCAAGGCCAGCAAAAGAACAAGCAAGGGCGGTAAGGCCTGTGAATTGCTCCCGGTGCGGCTTTGAGAATCCCTCCGGCACGCGCTTCTGCGGCCGGTGCGGAGCTCCTTTCCGCTCAGAAGGCGGCCCGCCGGCCTCGACCGAAACCCTGCTCACGCCCATCCGTGAGCTTGCGACAGGGACGACCTTCGCCCGCCGCTACCAGGTCATCGAGGAGTTGGGCAAGGGCGGCATGGGGCGCGTCTACAAGGTTTTCGACACGGAAGTCCGGGAGAAGCTCGCCCTCAAGCTCCTCAATCCCGACATCGCTTCGGACGAGCAGACTATCGAGCGCTTCAGGAGCGAGCTGAGGCTGGCCCGGGCCGTCTCCCACCGCCACATCTGCCGGATGCACGACCTCGGTCGCGAAGAAGAGACCGGAACCTATTTCATCACGATGGAATACGTCCCGGGCGAGGACCTCAAGAGCCTCATCCACAGCATCGGAGCCCTGCCCGTCGGCAAGGCCGTCGCCATCGCCCGGCAGGCCGCCGAAGGGCTGGCCGAAGCCCACCGCCTGAGCGTCGTCCACCGCGACCTCAAGCCCCAGAACATCATGATCGACCGCGAGGGCGGCGCCCGGCTCATGGATTTCGGGATCGCCCGCTCGGTCAAAACCAAGGGCATAACGGGAGCCGGCGTGATGATCGGGACCCCCGAGTACATGTCGCCCGAGCAGGTGGACGGGAAGGAGGCCGACGCACGTTCGGACATCTACTCGCTGGGTGTGGTCCTCTTCGAGATGCTGACGGGACGCCTCCCGTTCGAAGGCGACACCCCGCTCAGCATTGCCGTCAAGCAGAAAAGCGAGCCGCCGCCGGACCCGCGGACGCTCAACGCCCAGATTCCGGAAGACCTCCGGCAGCTCGTCCTGAAATGCCTGGAGAAGACGAAGGACAGGAGGTACCAGAGCGCGGACGCCCTCCGGACAGAGCTTGCCCGGATCGAAAAAACTCTGCCGGCGACGACCTATACGCTTCCGCTCCGCAAGCCCCAGACCTCGAAGGAAATCACAGTCAGGCTGCCGTCGAAGAAGATCTGGGTCCCGGCGGCCGCCCTGCTCCTTGCGCTAGCCGCTCTCCTTGTCTGGCAGTTCATTCCGGCGAGTGAGGGTTCGAAGCGCACTGTCGCCGTCATCGGTTTCAGGAACCAGACCGGCGACGCGAGCCTCGATTACCTTCGAGAGACCATCCCCAACCTCCTCATCACCAGCCTCGAACAGTCGAAACACATACGGGTCGCCTCCTGGCAGAGACTGAAGGACCTTTTCCGTCAAGCCGGCAAGGACGAATCCGCCCTTTACGACGAGGAGGCCGCCTTCGAGGTCTGCCGCAGGGAAAAGATCGAGGCGGTCGTCGTCGGATTTTATAGTAAAGCGGGCGAGACGTTCGTCTCGGACGTCAAGGTACTGGACGCAGAGAGCAGAGAGCTCCTGAAAAGCGCCTCCGCCAGGGGCGAAGGAATCAACAGCATCCTCAGGTCTCAGATCGACGAAATCAGCCGCGCCGTGGGCCGCGGCATCGGCAAGCCCCTTCTAAAGCTCGAAGTTCCGGCGCGGCCGGTCATGGAGCTGACGACGAGCTCCATGGAGGCCTATAACTATTTCCTCCGCGGCCGGGACGACGCCGAGAATCTTTATGCTTCAGACGCAAAGAAATTCCTGGAAAAAGCCATTGCCCTGGACCCGACATTCGCCGTGGCCTATCTCTACATGGCCAGCGCCGAGAACGAACTTCGGGACTTGAGCGCCCGGGAAGCGGCCTTGAAGAAGGCCAAGGAATTTTCCAGGAGGGCCACGGAAAAAGAGCGGCTCTTCATCGATGCGGAGTACGCCGACACGATCGAAAATGATTCGGAGAAGAAACGCAGGCTCCTTTTAGAGCTTACGGAGAAATATCCCCAGGAAAAACACGCTTATTACGAGCTGGGGCAATACTATCGTCTAAATGAAAGGAATGCCGAGGCCGTTCAGGAGTTGGAGACGGCCATCGACCTCGATCCAAACTTCGGCCCCGCCTTCAATGAGTTGGGATACGCCCATGCGGGAACCGGCGATTATGAAAAAGCCGAGGCCGCCTTCAAGCGCTACATTGCAGCGAATCCCGGCGACGCCAACCCCGTCGACTCCCTGGCGGAGCTTTATTTACTCATGGGACATCTGGATCAGGCCGAGTCGAAATACAGGGAAGCCCTGGACCTCAAAGCGGATTTTACTGGGTCCTGCAGAGGATTGGCCTACATTTATGCGCTGAGGGAGAATTACCAAGAATCCTCCCGCTGGCTGGGCGAGTTCCTGGCAAAAGCGGCACCCACGGAGAAAATGGAAGCCCTATGGCTCGTCAATTTCTACGATTATTTCCTGGGCCGGTTGGAAAAATCCATAGACGGGTTTCTCGCACTACGAAAAATCGCCGAGTCGTATCGCTCAGCCTATTTCGTGGGCACCGTGGATTGGATATCGGGCTTCATCTACTGTGACCTGGGGAGGTTCGACGACGCCAGGAAAGCGTTCCAATCCTGGAACGAGTATCTAAAGAAGGGGGACCCCGTCCGTCAGGATTTTTATGCCGCCTGGCTTTCCTTCGAGTTCGGCTGGACGGCCCTCAAGCAAGGACGCCCGGACGACGCTCGCACCCGGCTTGGGGAAATCAAGTCCCTCCTGCCGAGAATAGCTCCAGAAGACCTGGAATCGACGGATTTTTGGTATCAGCTTCTGGACGCCGAGGTCGCCCTGGGATATGAATCTCTCGAGATGGGTATCGTTGCCGCTAAACGATTGCAGTTCCTGAATTTCTCCGGCGTGAATACTCCTTTAATCGTTCCTTATAACACTCCCTTTTTCAGGGACGTCCTGGCGCGGGCCTACTGGAAGAAGGGCGAGCTGGACAATGCCGTGGCCGAATACAGGCGGCTCATGACTGTCGACCCGGCGAACAGAATCCGCTATCTCATCCATCCCCTTTATCATTACCGGCTCGGACGTATTCTCGAAGAAAAGGGGGACAAACCCGGCGCAGCGAGCGAGTACCGGAAATTTCTCGAATACTGGAAGGACGCCGACAAGACCCATCCGGAGTTGGCCGACGCGCGAAAGCGTTTGACCGCTCTCGATTCGAATTCAAGTTAGACGCGGTGGCTGGCGCCGGCGTCACTTCTCCGGCAGCCGGCTCTTTGCCGCTTCCTCAGCTTTCAGAGCCTGAATCCGAAGATCAGCCCCGAGGACGAACGTGGCTGTCCGGTTGAGGAACAGGGTTACATTTTATGGTTCTCTTCCGTTTCGTGTGGGCTGTGTCAATAGCTTGGACGGGACGGTCCTCGATGGCCGCGATGTTAAGAGGAGGGCATGGAGAAGGGCTTTGCTCCCGGCTCCGATAAAGAATCGCCTGAGACTCGCATCCTTCTCAGCTCCTCAGGCCCAAGACTTCAGGCTAATCTAATAAGCTGAAGGAAACCCATCCTCGAAGCCTTGGGCCCTCGGAGGCCTTCGGCTGCCATCGTCGGACGCTCATCTCAGGCTAATCTCCGCATGGTCGCTGCAGCCCTTCTCCATGCCCTCCCATCACGACCATCGGAAAACGCTCCAGGAAGACTAACAGTCCAAGCCCTCCCAACCCACACTAAATGTAAGAGAACCCATTTTATATGTTTCAATGCGCTTAACGGAATGGACCAAGAGGAGTATAATAAAAAAAAGCGATTCGACCGAGAAACGAAAGAACTGGTGAATATCGATGGTTTACCTGGACAATAACGCGACGACCCCGTTGGACCCGCGGGTGGCGGAAAAGATGGCTGCGTTCCTCAAGGAGAACTTCGGGAATCCCTCGTCCCTCTACCCTATCGGCCGTAAGGCCAAGGAGATCGTGACCGAAAGCCGGGAGGCCATAGCCGGATTCCTCGGAGCGCACAGGTCCGAGATCACGTTCACGGGGTCGGGCACAGAGGCCGATAATTTCGCCCTGAGCGGCGTTCTGGACGCGAACCCGGATAAAAACGAGATCATTACGTCGGTCATCGAACATCCGGCTGTTCTGGAAACGGCAAGATACCTCGAAAAAAAAGGCGTCAAGGTCAGCTATGTCCCGGTGGACGGGACCGGTATCATCGACCTGGATTTCCTCAGGGACGCGGTCACTCCCCGGACGGCCCTCGTTTCCATCATGCACGCCAACAACGAGATCGGGACCATTCAGCCCATCGCAGACGTCGTCCGGATCGCCCACGACAAAGGCGCCCTTGTCCACACGGATGCGGTCCAGGCGTTCGGCAAGATCGAGGTCAACGCGGACAAGCTCGGCGTCGACCTGCTGACGGTCTCGGCCCACAAGGTCTACGGTCCCAAGGGGATCGGGGCCCTGTACATCCGGAGGGGCACGGATATCCGGCCGTTCCTCCACGGGGGACATCAGGAGCGGGGCCTGAGGGCCGGGACCGAGAACACCTCCGGCATCGTCGGATTCGGCGAGGCCGTGCGCGTCCTTGCCGAAAGGTGGAAGAAGGACAAGGACCGTATCGAAAAGCTTGCCGGCAGGCTCAAGACCGGCATTGAAGAAAAAATTCCCAAGGTCAGGTTCAACGGGCACCCCGAAAAACGGGTCAAGAGCACGCTGAACGTCGCCTTCCCCGGCCTCGAAGCCGAGGCGATCCTCCTGGCTTTGGCCACCAAGGAGATCTACGTGTCCACCGGTTCGGCCTGCAGCGAGGATTCCGATGAGGCGTCTTATGTGCTCCTGGCCATCGGGCTCAGGCCTGAGATCGCGAGGTCCTGCATCCGCATGTCCCTGGGCAGGTTCAGCAGGGACGAGGACGTGGATGCCGTGCTCCATGAACTTCCGGGTATCGTTGAAAAACTGAGGAAGATCTCCGCCTTCGATCCACTGCCATGAAGGGCGGTTCGGAGCCGAATTGATTTCGCCGTCCGAAAGCTCTATAATTCTCACATTATGAAGTGGATTTACATCGAGGACATCGCCGGCCATAAGGACCAGGATATCGAGGTCCGCGGCTGGGTTTACAACAAGCGCTCGAGCGGCAAGGTCCGGTTCCTCCTCGTCCGTGACGGAACGGGGATCATCCAGGCGACGATCTTCTCGGCAGAAAAGGAGCATCCCCTGTTCCGGATATTCGATTCCCTGACCCAGGAGTCCTCGGTCATCGTCCGAGGCCACGTCCGGGAGGACAAGCGGGCGCCGGGAGGCCACGAGCTCACCATCCTTGAGATCGAGGTCCTTCAGGTGGCCCAGGATTATCCGATCACGCTTAAGGAGCACAGCACACCGTTCCTGATGGAGCACAGACACCTGTGGCTGCGATCGCAGAAACAGCATGCCGTCCTTCGGGTCCGGGCGGAGGTCATCAAGGCCATCCGGGATTTCTTCGACGGCCGCGGGTTCCGCCTGATGGATACGCCCATCTTAACGCCGAGCGCCTGTGAAGGGACGACGACGCTTTTCGAAACGCAATATTTCGATCAGAAGGCCTATCTCAGTCAGAGCGGACAGCTCTACAACGAGGCCACGGCCGCGGCCTTCGGCAAGGTCTACTGTTTCGGTCCGACCTTCAGGGCCGAAAAATCCAAGACCCGCCGCCATCTCATCGAATTCTGGATGGTGGAGCCCGAGGTCGCCTTCGCGACGCTCGAGGACATCACGGAACTCGGCGAGGATCTCATCGTCTTCATCATCGAACGTGTCCTGGAAAAACGGAAGGACGACCTGGATGTCATCGAACGGGACATCAAGCGTCTCGCGGTCATCCGAAAGCCCTTTCCGCGGCTGACCTATGATGAGGCCGTTCCCAAGCTCAAGGAGAAAGGCTCCGCCATCGAATGGGGCGATGACTTCGGGGCCCC
>Ga0299915_10001891_pt1 | contig 15311 bp, 13 predicted proteins | sample RVTome_13_FD_200263 | JGI IMG/M metagenome (GOLD analysis project Ga0299915, IMG submission 200263) | Soil microbial communities from uranium-contaminated site in the Upper Colorado River Basin, Wyoming, United States - RVT92D227 (version 2) ... | reverse complement strand
AAGTGGAATGTTAATGAAGGAAAATATCCCTCTCTTGCCCTAATAATACGCATTGAGGGAAAAAGGTTCATTGATTTAAGTCAAGATAGTATAAAAAAGGTAGGAAAGGAAAAAGTTGGTTATTTGTCCTGCTTTCGATAATCATAAACTCCCTGACCGCTCTTCCGGCCAAGGCGTCCTTCATTGACCAGTTTAATGAGAAGGGACGCAGGCCGATACTTCTCGCCCAATTCCCGATGGAAGGTATTCATGCAGTTGAGAAGAATATCAAGTCCAAAAGCGTCTGCCGCGGCCAAAGGACCCAAAGGAAAATTGAGACCTTTCACACAGGCTTGGTCAATTTCTTCCGCGCTCGCAAGCTCACTTTCCAGGGCAATAAATGCTTCGTTTACCATCGGGAGGTAGAGCCTGTTAATGACGAAACCCGGGGAGTCAGCTACAGTCACAGTCTCCTTGCCACATCTCTCAAGGAATTCCTTCACGATCCGGTGAGTATCGTCGGACGTCTTCGAAGCGCGGGCGATTTCAACCAGAGGGGTGAGGGCCGCAGGAATCAGGAAATGTGTTCCAATACATTTTTCTGGCCGGGAGGTTTCAGCCGCCATTACAGTAATGCTCTGGGTTGAGGTGTTGCTTGCAAGAATGGTTCTTTCAGGACAGAGCCCATCCATTCTTTTAAATAATTCTTTTTTGATCTCAACATCTTCAAAAACTGCCTCAATGACCAGGTCTGTGTTTGAAAGTGCATCTGCCAAATCGGTAGTGGTGCTGATCATTGAAACAATTTGGCTCATTGCCTCACTGCTTATTTTCCCCTTTTTGGCCTGACTACTTAGAAAAGCCTTGATCTGGTTGAATCCATTCTCTGTTTGTTCTTGGGAAACATCCACCATGACCGTTTGAAAACCACCCCGGGCACAGACGATCCCGATCTGGCTCCCCATCGTTCCCATTCCGATGATAGCCACTGTTTTTATCTTCATCTGGAAGCCTCCTTCTTTATCATGCCTATAGGGGAACATAGCAGGCTCATTTCATGAGGTCAATAAGATTATATGAATGATGGTTTGGTGTTCATTCCAAATTCAATCTCACCTTTTCTTTTATCAACGGATAAGTTAATAGTGGTGATCTCTTAAAAGGTCAGTATATGCATTTTCCCGTCATTCCGGCGAAAGCCGGAATCCAGTTTTTTCAAAACCTTATAAATTCTCTGGACACCGGTTTTCACCGGTGAGACGACTTTTTACGAGATTATCAATAATGAATTTTAAATAAAATATTTTGATAAGAAAGGAAAATCTATGGATTTCTTTTTTGAACCCAAGGGAATTGCAGTGGTTGGCGCCACTCCTGAACCATACAGCGGAGGAAGAAATTTGCTCGTCAACCTCACCCTTGGCTATAAAGGCCCCATCTATCCTGTCAACCCCAAATATGACGAGATTCTCGGATTAAAATGTTACCCCCGGATATCGGAGATCAACGGTCCTCTTGATCTTTCGATCATCTTTGTCCCGGCCAGGGCAGTTCCTCAGGTTCTGGAAGACTGTGCGATAAAAAAGGTCCGAGGGGTCATGATCGAATCGGGTGGTTTTGCCGAAGTGGGTCCAAAGGGAAAAGCGCTCCAGGATAAATGCCTGGCTATTGCGAGAACGGGAGGGATCCGGATATGGGGACCCAACTGTATGGGCCTGATTGACACGGCAAAACCCTACATCTTCTCTTTCGTCCTTTCGAAAGATATGCAGGAGGCAATCCGTCCAGGCCATATCTCGCTCATGGTTCAAAGCGGGCTTTTATCCGGAGGATTCATCATCACCCTCATGGGAAACAAGACTCTCGGCCTGGCAAAGGTCTGTTCCATTGGCAACAAATGCGATGTGAGTGAGAATGAACTCCTGGAGTATCTCCTGAAGGATCCCGCTACCAAAGTCGTCTGCCTCTATCTCGAATCCTTTATTAATGGGCGTCGCTTCTTCGAACTTGCGGCTTCATCAGATAAACCCATCGTGGTGCTCAAGGGCGGAAAGACCCCCTCGGGAGCAAAGGCCTCGTTCAGCCACACAGCCTCCCTGGCCGGCAACTACGATTTGATCAGGGGGATTCTCAGGCAGGCTCGTGTTATTGAGGCTGAAGATTTTTTTGAGATGATGGACATAGCGAGAACTCTTGAAAAGGATTTCCATATCCAGCGATCCCCTGCGGGAAAGCCGAGGATCGCCATACTGACTTATAGCGGCGCCTCAGGAATTGTGACCGCAGACCATATGGAAAAATATGGCTTGACCCTGGCACATTTATCCCCTCAAACCCAGAAGCGATTGGAAGGACTCTCTCCTGAATGGATGCCTGTTAAAAATCCGGTCGACTACTGGCCTGCAATAGAAAAGAATGGCCCCGCCCTTGCTTACAAACACGGCCTTTCAGCCCTCCATGATGATCCTGAAGTCGATGGAATCATTGTTCACATCTATGCCGGACACGGGATTTGGCTTCTCGACGCAAAGGAGATTCTGTCAGGCGTGAAAGGGCTGAGGAAACCTATCCTCTTCTGGTTAATCGGACCGGAAAAAATCCGGGAGGCCACACGACTGCCTCTTGAAGAAACAGGATGGCCAACTTTCTATGAGATCCACCGCACCGTCCGTGTCATGGCAAGCCTCTTTGAGCATCTTCGTTAAGGATCATCACGGTTTAATTATATCTTCAACCCTGCGGCGAGTTCTTCCAGGAGTTCTCGGTTGAGGATGAGAACCTTATTTTTCTTCACATCAATGATTCTTTTCGCCTTCATCTTTGCCAGGGTCCTTGAAAGGGTTTCACCGACCGTTCCCAGCTTTGAAGCCAGCTGGGTCTTACTCAGGTCGAGCTCCACTTCCTTTGGATTCTTCCCCTCTTTGGACGATCTCAATGATAGGTCGATCAGATATTTTGCAATCCTCGAGGAAACCTCCTTCAGCGAAAGCTCTTCGATCAGAGAGGCAAACCGTCTCAGATAGTGAGAGAGGGAAACGATCATATTGATGCTGAGCCTGGGATTCTTCTCAATCAACTGAATAAAATCCCTTTTGGGAATGAAAAGAATCCGGCTGTCAGTCAATGCTTCTGCAAAGGCAGGGTAACTTCCTTCGACAAAGAGGGCAGCTTCGGCAAAGGCGTCTGGTTCGGAGACGACATGAAGGATCTGTTCTTTGCCCTCCGATGAAATCTTGTAGAGTTTCACCTTTCCTGAGAGGATGACATAAAACCCCTTTGCCTCTTCACCATCGGAGAAGAGGACCTCCTTCTTTACGATCTGTCTAAGGGACGAAATGCCCCTCACCTTTTTTAGGTCATCCTCGCCTAATCCAGCGAAAAGTGGGCATTTTTTCAAAAGATTCGTTTCCATAATCCCCCCTCAATTCAAAAATTAATCCCTTGGAATTTTATAGCTATAACCTATAGCTTTTTCACCCTCTTTTCAAGAGAAAAAAGGACGCCTGCCCAAAATTTGTATGTTAATTTAATGATTTCAATAAGATAGATAGCTTCTGGTCCTGTGACTTCCAGGGTAGAATCTCCTGATAATCCCTAATTCATCTCTATGCGGCCAGGTATATTCTATTGAACTAATAGAGGAACTATGTTAATCTGAATCGAAATTTAATATTGGAGGAATCATTTGAATTCCCTTTACAAAAACCTTATTTTCTGGTTGATCATCATCACCGTAATGATCCTTCTTTTCAATCTCTTTAATAAACCGCGACAGACGGTTTCAGACAAAAACTATTCCGATTTCATAAATGCGGTGGAAAACAATCAAGTCCCTGAAGTGGAGGCTAGGGGAAGAAGTATCATCTGGAAGGATAAGGAGGGAAAACAATATAAAACCTATGCGCCTGAAGACCCCGAGATGATAAGAATGCTCAGGGATAAAAAAGTGATCATCAATGCAAAGAAGGAGGATGAATCTCCTCTCTGGCAGAATATCCTCATCTCCTGGTTCCCGATGATTCTTTTAATCGGTGTCTGGATCTTTTTCATGAGACAGGTTCAGATTGGCGGTGGAAAAGCCCTCTCCTTTGGGAAGAGCAAGGCTAAAATCCTGACGAAAGAACATCACCAGGTAACCTTCGCAAATGTGGCTGGAATTGAGGAAGCGAAAAATGAACTTGAGGAAATCATTGACTTCCTCAAGGATCCTAAAAGGTTCACCAAATTAGGGGGAAGGATTCCCAAAGGGGTTTTGCTTATCGGTGCGCCAGGGACGGGCAAGACCCTTCTTGCGCGAGCCATTGCCGGTGAAGCGGATGTCCCATTCTTCAGTATCAGCGGTTCCGATTTTGTTGAGATGTTTGTCGGCGTGGGTGCCTCCCGGGTGCGCGACCTCTTTCTCCAGGGAAAACGCAATGCCCCCTGCATCATCTTTATCGATGAGATTGATGCCGTTGGAAGGCACCGGGGAGCAGGCCTCGGCGGAGGTCATGATGAACGGGAACAGACTCTCAACCAATTATTGGTTGAAATGGATGGTTTTGAATCGAATGAAGGCGTCATATTAATTGCAGCCACAAACCGGCCCGATGTTTTAGATCCTGCCCTTTTGAGGCCTGGTCGATTTGACCGCCAGGTGATCGTCCCTGTCCCTGATGTGAAGGGAAGGGAGGAAATCCTGAAAGTCCACAGCAAACGATCTCCCACAGCCGAGGATGTCGATCTTCTCGTCCTTGCCAGAGGAACTCCTGGTTTTACAGGCGCTGACCTGGAGAATATGGTCAATGAAGCAGCTCTTCTTGCAGCACGACTGGGAAAAGACCGCGTGGGAATGTCCGACTTCGAACAGGCCAAAGATAAAGTCCTGATGGGGGTGGAGCGTAAATCGATGATCATTCCCCTGGAGGAACGGAGGATCACCGCTTATCATGAGGCAGGGCATACCCTGGTAGCCAGAATGATTCCCGGGACAGATCCGATTCACAAAGTGACCATCATACCCAGAGGCCGTGCCCTGGGCATAACCCAGCAACTTCCCATTGATGAAAAACATACCTATCCAAAAGATTACCTCCTCAATAATATCGCTGTGATGATGGGAGGTAGGGTTGCAGAAGAATTGGTGTTGAACAGTCAAACCACCGGCGCGGGGAATGACATCGAGCGTTCCACAGAAATTGCCAGGAAAATGGTTTGTGAATGGGGAATGAGCGATCATCTTGGTCCCCTGGCCTACGGTAAAAAAGAAGAACAGATCTTCTTGGGAAGGGAGTTTACTAAGCACAGGGATTATAGTGAAGACACGGCTCGGTTGATCGATAATGAAATCAGGGACATTGTGACGCAGGGTCATGAAAGAGCCAGAGAGATTATCCAGACGAATCTGACCACCCTCCATAAATTGGCAAATAACCTCCTTGAAAAAGAAGTTCTCGACGGGAATCAAATCGAAGCCATTATAAAGGGTGAGATGACTTAATCGAGATGACTTTAATTCGATGCCTCCACATCACCGATCGGAGAGAAGCCATCCATCAGATGGGAAGAGTTGGTGTTGATGGAACCGGCATGAAATTGATGAAGGGGAAAACCCTTCTTTTCAATCTCAAAGTCGAAGGGATCGATCCACGAACCGCAAACATACTGAAGCAGGAGATGCTCTCCCTGGGAGGAGATGCTGCTCTTGACCGAGGAGGACTCGATTGCAGTATTGATAAGACGGATACTCTTCTCATGGGCACTCAAAAACAGTTCGAAAAACTATCATCTAAGTTCGATGCTTACCCGAACCTTCAATCTCTCGGTCAATCATTAAAAGAAACCCTCAAGAATATCTTTAAAACTCAATTTTCCCTTCGCCTTCGGAAAAAGACCTTCATGCTGGGAAAAAGGACGTTATTGATGGGAGTCTTGAATATCACACCTGACTCCTTTTCAGACGGAGGCCTCTATTTCAATAAAGAAAAAGCGATTGCCCATGGAGTCAAAATGACCGAAGAAGGAGCGGATATCATTGATGTCGGAGGAGAATCGACCCGGCCGGGCTCAAAACCCCTTGAAACTGAAGAAGAACTTCGCCGGGTCATTCCGGTGATTGAATCCCTCGCGAAAAAGATCGATCTTCCCATATCAATCGACACCTATAAATCGGCCGTTGCTCAGAAAGCCATCGATGCAGGTGCTGAAATTATTAATGATATCAGTGGGTTAAACTTTGATAAAAACCTTGCCCTCATTTCTGCCAGGGAAAGCATCCCCATTATATTGATGCATATGAGGGGAACCCCTGAAACCATGCAGAAGGATGTCCATTATGAATCTCTCTTTTCAGAAATAATTCAATATCTTAAAAAATCGATTCAACGGGCGGAATCAATCGGTGTAAATCCTAAACACATCATCGTAGACCCCGGAATCGGCTTTGGCAAAACCCTTCAGGACAATCTCCTGATTATAAAAAATCTTTCAGAATTTCGAGTACTTGGAAAACCTATTCTTCTCGGAACGTCTCGGAAAACCTTTATCGGAAAGATTCTCAATGCCGATCCGGGTCAGAGGCTTGAGGGAACGCTATCGAGTATTGCCATTGCTGTCCTCAATGGCGCCCATATCATTCGATGCCATGATGTTCTTCAGGCAAAAAGAGCAATCGCAGTTGCAGATGCCATTCGCCTATCAGGAGTGGCGTAGGAGTGAAGAGTAGTGGAATCATTGAATGGGTGCGAAAAGATGATGTCAGCAATAAATGCCAACGCTACTTGATTTTTTTAACGCAGTTATGGTAACGATGGTTAACACTTTACTAAGATGACTCGTAAATTATTCGGCACAGATGGAATCAGAGGGGTTGCCAATATTGACCCGATGACCGGTGAAATGGCCATGCAGCTCGGAAGGGCCATTGCTCACCTTTTTAAGGAGGCGAAAGGAAAACACCGGATCGTCATTGGAAAGGATACCCGTCTCTCCGGATATATGCTTGAGACCGCCCTCGCTTCCGGAATCTGCTCCATGGGTGCGGATGTCTGGCTGGTCGGTCCCCTTCCCACACCGGGGATTGCCTTTATCACCACAAGCATGAGAGCAAACGCTGGAGTGGTCATCTCTGCTTCCCACAACCCATACTACGACAACGGGATTAAAATCTTTTCACAACATGGGCTCAAGCTTCCCGACGAAATGGAACAGAGAATCGAAGAGTTGATTCTGTCCAATCATCTCGACTCTCTTCGACCGACGGCCAGCTCTGTTGGAAAAGCCCATCGCATCGATGATGCCGTCGGAAGATATGTCGTCTTTCTCAAAAATACTTTCCCAAATGATCTGACTCTCGATGGGCTTCGAATTGCTCTCGATTGTGCTAATGGCGCTGCCTACCGTGTCGCTCCCACTGTCTTTGAAGAGCTGGGCGCAGAGGTGATCCCTGTTGGCATAGAGCCCAACGGAGAGAATATCAATGCCAAGTGCGGCTCGCTTCACCCCGAGTTGGTGTCTCAACTCGTTCTCGAAAAGGGAGCAGACATTGGATTAGCCCTCGATGGTGATGCAGACCGAATTATCTTTGTCGATCGATCCGGAAAACAGGTGGATGGAGACCATATCCTGGCCATCTGTGGGCTCCAGATGCTTTCAGAAAACCGATTAAAAAAAGGGACATTGGTCACCACGGTGATGAGCAATATGGGGCTTGACCGGTCCATCCGAAATGCAGGTGGAAAGGTTGTCAGAACCCAGGTGGGAGATCGTTATGTCGTCGAAGAAATGGTTCGGGGAGACTACAATCTCGGAGGGGAACAATCAGGTCATACCATCTTTTTAGACCACAATACAACCGGCGACGGCATCCTGACAGCCCTCCAACTCCTCTCTATTATGAAGAGAAAGGAAAAACCATTGGATGAACTGACTGGAGTCATGGAACTCTTTCCTCAACTTCTCTTCAATGTACAAGTGAGGGAGAAGAAGGATCTATCGGAGATTCCTGAGATTGAGAGTAGAATCAAAGAGATCGAAAGGTCTCTTGGAAATTCGGGAAGAATTTTAATTCGCTACTCTGGGACTGAACCTCTCCTTCGAATCATGCTCGAAGGTGAGGATGAAACGAAGCTCCGCAAGGTTGGTCAAGACCTTGTGGGGCTGGTAAAGAAACACCTTGGAAAATCAGAGAGTGGGAGAGAGGGAGATGGGGAGACGCGGAGATAGATAGCGAGACGGGGAGACACGGGGAGAAGAGAGTCATCGTATCACCGCGTCCCCCTTTCATCGCGTCACCGTATCATTTTTAAACGGGGGTGGAGCGCATGCCGAGGCTGGGTGTCAATATTGATCACGTGGCTACTGTGAGACAGGCCCGGGGAGTAGCCTACCCGGATCCTTTGATGGCCGCGGGAATGGTCGAACTGGCTGGAGCGGATGGTATCGTTTGCCATCTGAGAGAGGACCGGCGTCATATCCAGGATCGGGATCTCCGCCTCCTCAGGGAGGTCATTCAGACCCGTCTCAACCTGGAAATGGCAGCCACAGAGGAGATGGTCCGTATCGCTCTTGCCACAAAACCTGACATCGTCACACTCGTTCCTGAAAAGAGGGAGGAATTGACTACAGAGGGAGGACTCGATGTCCTCAAGCAATTCCGCTCTCTGAAAAAGGCGATTCAACGTCTCCAGAAAGGTGGAATTCCGGTCAGCCTCTTTGTCGATCCTGCTAAACATCAGATCAAGGCTGCAGAAGAGGTGGGAGCGAATGCCATTGAGATCCACACCGGTCACTATTGTGACGCAAGGACCCTGGCTCATGCCGATCAAGAATTGAAAAAGATCCTCGATGCGATCGGAGAGGCTTCGCACCGAAACCTTCAGATTGCAGGGGGCCACGGACTCAACTATGTCAATGTGAAGCGAATCGCAGAGATCAGGGAGATTGAAGAACTCAATATCGGTCACAGCATCATCGCAAGGGCCGTCCTGGTGGGTCTGGACCGGGCAGTCAGGGAAATGATTGCTCTCATTCGATGAATAGAAGTTCGTAGCTCGGAGTTGGGAGTTCGGAGTCAAAAATCAATTTTCCAAGACTTCGATTCCAAGTCTCCGAACTCCGAACTAAATTACTCCGAACTTATGATCTTTGGCACTGGCATCGACATCGTCAATATTGAACGGATTGAAAGACTGATGACACGTTGGGGAGAAACCTTTCTTAATCGGGTTTATACGGAAAGAGAGATTTCCTGGTGTCACCGAAAGTCCCATCCTTCAGAATGTTTTGCCATCCGATTTGCAGCGAAGGAGGCTTTTCTGAAGGCCATCGGTTCAGGGCTTCGAAACGGGATTCAATGGACAGATATCGAAGTGGAGAACGATCTCATGGGAAAACCCCTTCTTTCCATTCATCGAAAGGCTAAGGAGGTTCTTCAAACCCATGGGATCGAAAGGATGCTTCTCACCCTTTCCCACGATCGACCTTACGCCGTGGCTTACGTCCTATTAGAGGGAAGAGACCATGAAAGTAGTAACCGCTGATCAGATGCAGGAACTGGACCGCAAGGCTATTGAAACCTATCGCATTCCTGGGATCGTCCTCATGGAAAATGCAGGAAAGGGAGCCACGGAGGTCATCCTCAACTCTTTTCCCGATATCCAGGGGAAAAATGTGGCCATCATAGCCGGAAAAGGAAACAATGGAGGAGATGGTTTTGTTATTGCCAGACACCTGATGAACCGAGGGATCGCAGTCAAGGTCTTTCTTCTCACAGACTCAAAATCCCTCAGGGGAGATGCGGAGACCAATTTCTTTATCTTCCATCGAATGAAAGGAGAAATCATCTCCATCCCTTCCATAAAAGATTACCAGAAAGTGAAGAGAGATCTGGAGAAGGCGGACATTTTGATCGACGCCATCTTTGGGACAGGCCTCGATGCCGAAGTGAGAGGTTATTACCGAGAGGTGATCGATCATCTGAATACCCTTCATAGACCCATGGTCGCCATCGATGTCCCCTCCGGTCTGGATGCCGATACAGGCAAACCACTGGGCGCGGCAATCAAAGCGACTCTCACGGTAACGTTCGGCCTGCCCAAAGTGGGACTGCTCATCTCTCCCGGGATTGAATTTGTGGGAAAATTGGAGATCGTTGATATCGGCATCCCCAAAAATCTGGTTGAAGAGGAAAAGATTCAGACTCATTTTCTCGAAGAGGGAGAAATCCGGCGACTCCTGTCTATCCCCAGGCGTCCGGACACCCATAAGGGAGATTATGGCCATCTGCTAGTCATTGCCGGATCGGTGGGAAAAACCGGAGCAGCTGCAATGGTCTGTGAGTCTGCCCTAAGGATGGGAGCAGGTCTTGTCACCCTGGCGATTCCGAAAAGCTTAAATGCCATCATGGAAATGAAATTAACCGAGGTGATGACCGAACCCCTTCCCGAAACCCCGAAACAGACCCTCAGTCAACGGGCCTTTAATGCTATTCTCCGCCTTTGCGAGAATAAGAGGGCTGTCGTGATCGGACCAGGAGTTGGAACGTTCAAAGAAACCCAGGCCCTCATTCTCAAATTAATCAAAACGATTGACCTTCCCATCATCCTCGATGCCGATGGACTGACTGCTCTGGCCACCCAGCCCAAACTCCTTCCCATTGCCAACCGCTCCCTCATCCTAACACCCCATCCTGGAGAGATGGCCCGATTAATACAATCTGCGGCCAAAGAAGTTCAAGGAGATCGTATTGGAATCAGTCGTAACTTCTCCCAATCCAATCATGTCCATCTCGTTCTCAAAGGGTACCGCACCCTGATCGTGACTCCCAAGGGAGACATCTATATCAATCCAACCGGTAATTCAGGATTGGCTACCGGAGGAACAGGGGATGTGCTCAGCGGGATGATTGGTGGTCTGGTCTGTCAGGGATATGACATCCTCCCATCCCTTCAGGCCGCTGTCTTTCTACACGGATTGGCAGGAGATGAAGTCGTCCGGGAACTGGGTGAAAAATCCCTGATGGCAACAGACCTCATCCCCAAAATCCCCGCCCTTCTCCAGAGGAGGATTTGATTTTCGCCTCATCATCAATTAAGATTAACTGGGTTTCCAAACCCATATGCGAACGGTCACCCCCTCAATCCCTTTAACCTCCTACGGACCGTATAGAAAGAGATGATCCCATGGATATGAGGAGTGAAATCAGAAAATTGGCCCGTATTGAGGAAGGCCCCTATCCTTTTATCTCTCTCTATCTCAATACCAGATGGGACGATGAACAACAGCGGGAACGAATCCGCTTGTTTACAAAGAATCAGATGAAAAATGGATATGAACAACTTAAAGGGAAAGAAGAATGGCAAAATATTTATCTTGAAGATCAAGGATGGATTGAACGGTTTGTAGAAGGGCTGATTCGCCGCTCCTACGATGAAGGGGTCAATGGGGTGGCAATCTTCTCCTGCAGCAGCACAAACACTTTTTTTACCTATCCTTCCATGATCTCTTTTGAAAACGAATTCTTTCTTTCTGACCTTCCCACGCTCCGTCCACTCGTCAAGCTCTCCTCCCAGTATCAGAGCACCCTCGCCGTGATGGTGGAGACCGATTCGGCCAGGTTACTTGAAATTTCCCTCGAGGGTTTGATCGCCGAATCCTCTATTGAAAGCTATGTCCCGGGCCGCCATGATCAGGGGGGTTGGGCACAGATGAGATATCAACGCCATATCAAAGATCATATGGACAAACATCAGAAAGAGGTGGCGGCCCAACTGACCGAACTGTTTGACACAGGGAAGTGGAAACGGATTGTCCTCATCGGCCAGGATCGAACCATTGCCAGTTTCAAGACCTTCCTCCCTGAGAGGGTTAAACATCAGATTACAGATGCTTTCTCCATGGATTTCTCTGAGGAACGATCCAGGGTGTTGAAACGAATATTCGAACGTCTTTTTCAGAAAGAAAAAGAAGAGGTCTCTCATCAAATTCAAGAGTTGAAAGAGAGAAATTCCCGGGGAGGACTGGCGACCTTCGGCTTAGAAGGAACACTGGAGACCTTAAATCAGGGACAGATTCAGACCCTCTATCTCCTGACCTCCCTGTCCCAACCAGGAGGGAGATGCGTTCAATGCGGCTATCTCATCCCTATCCATCCAACGGATTTCCCATCCTTTCCTTGTCCCCTGTGCAAGGGGGACATGAGAAAGATCGATCTGGGGGAGGAGATGATAAGATCGGTTATGCGTCAGGATGGGGAGGTCAAATGGGTCGAAGAAAATACAACTCTGGAAGAGAATGATGGGGTAGGAGCCTCCCTGAGGTTCCGTTCATCACGTTAGTTTTCGATCAAAGGAGGAGAGGATGCTGGTTGAAATGAAAGTGAAGTTTTTGACATTCGATTCCACATCGAATGGATTCGTCGTTCTTCTGATGGATCTATCGAACAAAACCGGGCTCCCCATCTGGATCGGACCCTTTGAGGCAAACGCTATCGCCATGAAATTGAAGAAAATAGGCTCCCTGCGTCCCATGACCCATGATCTCATCCATAATGTTCTGAACACTCTTGAGTCCAGGGTGATGAAGATTGTTGTCAATGACCTGAAAGAAAATACATACTATGCCCTGGTTCATCTCAATCGAAGGGGAGAAGAGATCATTATCGATTCTCGCCCCAGTGATGCCATTGCTATTGCGCTTGCTGTGGATGCCCCCATCTATGTCTCCGAAGAGGTGATCGAAAAAGCACGGACGATCGATTTCGAGAAAGAGGGAGATCCGTTCAGGGAATGGCTGGAAAATCTCAACCCGGATGATTTTAAGTATAAAGCCTAAAAGATTGCAAATTTCAAATCGAAAATTTCTTCAATCTGAAATCTAAAATTTGAAATTGAACAGATGGTCCTTCAGACCAAAAGTCCATCAGAGACCATACGAATCGGAAAAAGGATCGGGGGCCTTCTTCGAACTGGAGATGTTGTCGCCCTGATCGGTGAACTGGGGGCAGGGAAAACCCTGTTGGTCAAAGGGTTGGCCGAAGGGGTTGGGGCTGATAAAGAGACTTATATTTCAAGCCCTTCTTTTACTCTGATCAACGAATATAAAGGGAGAATTCCCTTTTATCATATCGACCTTTATCGCTTGAGTGAGGAGAAAGAAGCCTGTGAATTGGGCCTGGAAGAGTATTTCCATGGCGAGGGGATTGCGGCGATCGAGTGGGCGGACAGAATATCTTCTTTGCTCCCTGACGAATTTCTCCAGATCCATATTCATTACACCGGCACACAGACCCGATCCCTGGAAATCGTGCCCAAGGGGAAAAGATTCGAAGAACTTTTGAAAGAATTCGGAATGCGGAATTCGGAATGCGGAATTTTCTAATTATATTTCCTATTCCGCAATCCGCAATCCCCACTCCGCATTCGGTAGGGGAGGTTAATGATGGCATTGGTGGTCCAAAAATATGGCGGAACCTCTGTCGGAGATATTGAACGGATTAAAAATGTGGCCAAAAGGGTTATCCAGGCCAGAGATCAAGGCCATCGGGTGGTCGTCGTCGTTTCGGCCATGTCCGGAGAGACGGACAAACTCATCCGTCTCGCACAGCAGGTCACTCTGGACCCCGATGAAAGAGAGATGGATGTTCTCATCTCTACCGGAGAACAGGTCTCCATTGCCTTACTGGCCATGACGCTTAAATCAATGGGCTGCGATGCAAAATCCTACCTGGGATTTCAAATCAAAATCGCCACGGACAGTGCTTATGGCAAAGCCCGGATCACAGGGATCGAGTCGGAAAGGATGGCTGAAGACCTGATGACCGGAAAAGTGGTGGTCGTGGCCGGCTTTCAGGGCGTGGATGAGTCAGACAATATCACCACACTTGGCCGGGGAGGGTCCGACACAACCGCGGTTGCTGTTGCGGCTGCCATCAAGGCCGATGTCTGCGAGATTTACACGGATGTCGATGGGGTCTACACAACCGACCCCAACATCTGCCCAAAGGCAAGGAAGCTTTCCAGGGTTTCTTATGACGAGATGCTTGAAATGGCCAGCCTGGGGGCCAAGGTGCTGCAGATCCGTTCTGTCGAGTTTGCAAAGAAGTATGATGTCCCCATCCATGTGAGATCATCATTCAATGAAAATCCAGGAACCATGGTTTGCAAGGAGGAAAAAGAAATGGAAAGGGTCGTTGTTTCAGGAGTCACTTATAATAAGAATGAAGCAAAAATTGAAGCCATGCGTCTTCCGGATGTCCCCGGGGTGGCCGCCAAATTATTCAAACCCATTGCCGATGCCAATATTGTTGTGGATATGATCATCCAGACCTCCAGCACCGAAAAGGGCTGTGCCGATGTGGCCTTCACCGTTCCTAAAACCGATTTTTCTAAAGCCCTTCAGATTGTTAAGGAAGTGGTCAAGGGATTTGGTGGGAAAGAGGTCTTTTCGGACGAAAATATTGCAAAAGTATCGATTGTGGGCGTGGGGATGAGGAGTCATTCTAGTGTGGCGACCATGATGTTTGATGCACTGGCCAAGGAGGGAATCAACATTCAGATGATCTCCACTTCAGAAATCAAAATTTCCTGCATCATTGATTCAAAATATACGGAGCTGGCAGTGCGTGCCCTCCATGATGCCTTTGAATTGGATAAACCCACCGTCACGGAAGATAAATGATCAATGCAAAATGGTCAATTAGCAATTGACAGTTAGCAATGAAAAGATTATTAAGCCAACTTAGTGCAAGATATTTTTATCACCATTGACAATTGTTCATTTTGCCACGCTATAGCGTGGCTAATTTTAGAATGATTTTTGCATGGCGAGGATATCCTTTTGAGCAAGCAATCGATTAAAATTTACGATACGACGCTTCGCGATGGTTCTCAGGCCGAAGATATCGCCTTCTCAATAGAGGACAAAGTTCGGATTTCCCAAAAACTGGATGAATTGGGCATCCATTATATCGAGGGGGGTTGGCCGGGATCTAACCCGAAGGACCTTCATTTTTTTAGGGAGATGAAATCTGTTCCCCTTTCCCAGGCAAAGATGGTGGCCTTTGGAAGCACCTGTCGGGCAGGGATTTCACCTGAGAGCGATCCTAATATCCAGGCTTTGATTCAGGCGGGAACACAGGTAATAACGATCTTCGGAAAGTCCTGGGATATCCATCCCCTCGAGGCATTAAATATCACCCTCGAACAGAATCTCGAAATTATTTACCAATCCGTTCGATTCCTTAAGGATCAGGTTTCAGAGGTCATTTTTGATGCAGAACATTTTTTTGATGGGTACAAAAAGAATCCATCCTATGCCCTTTCAACATTGAAGATGGCCGAGGAGGCAAAGGCCGA
>Ga0299915_10001890_pt1 | contig 15311 bp, 9 predicted proteins | sample RVTome_13_FD_200263 | JGI IMG/M metagenome (GOLD analysis project Ga0299915, IMG submission 200263) | Soil microbial communities from uranium-contaminated site in the Upper Colorado River Basin, Wyoming, United States - RVT92D227 (version 2) ... | reverse complement strand
AGGCGCCGAGCGCCACGAACCCCGCTGCGACGACCACCGCTGCCATCTGCCTTCTCATCGCTGCCTCCTTTGCGAGACGCCTCGTGCGCCTCGACCTGCACTCTCCTTTGCGAGCCCCGTGCCAACCGCGGGATGAACAGTAAGCCCTTGAAATGAGACGAGATAAGTGATTTCTCTGCCGTCCGCCCGGACGGCCGCCCCTACTCGCAGCAGGGAATTCTTCCCGGCTCGCAGGGGCCCGAGCCCCGCGTTCTGCCGGCTGTTGCCGAGCAACGTGCCCCCGACGCGCCCCGAGATGCAGTCATCAGCGCACCTGCGCTACAGTTGTCCCCGACCGGGGAAATTTTCCCGGCCCGGGGGTCCGGTGGCCGACGCAGCGTTGCGGATCTTGGTCGTGGACGACGAGGCGGCGATGCGGGAGGTGCTCGAGATGCGCCTCTCCGAGTGGGGGTACCGGGTGACGCTCGCCGGAAGCGCCGACGAGGCGCGCCGGCTCGCGGAGACCGAGCACCCCGATGCGGTGATCTCGGACGTGGTGCTCCCCGGGGTCTCGGGGCTGGAGCTGCTGCAGTCTCTGAAGGCCGGCGACCGCGAGCGGCCGGTCCTCTTGATCACGGCGTACGGGAGCATCGACGAGGCCGTCGAAGCGATGAAGCTTGGCGCCCACGACTTCCTCACCAAGCCTCTCGACTACGGGAAGCTTGAGGCCACCCTCGCCGCACTGGCCACCGAGCTGGCCCGCCGCGGCCACGTCCGGCGCCTGGACGCCGCGCTCGAGCGCGGCGCGGGCCTCTCCGGGCTGATCGGACGCAGCGCCCCGATGAGGGAGGTGTTCCGCCTGGTCGAGGCGGTCGCGGCCAGCGACGCCGCCGTGATCATCTGCGGGGACAGCGGGACCGGGAAGGAGCTCGTCGCCCGCGCGGTGCACGACCTGAGCCGGCGCGCGCACGGCCCGTTCATCGCCGTCAATGTTGCGGCGATCCCGGAGGGCCTCGCCGAGAGCGAGCTTTTCGGACACGAGAAGGGGGCGTTCTCCGGTGCGGTGGCGGCGCGCCCCGGCTGCTTCGAGCTGGCCCACGGAGGCACGCTTTTCCTCGACGAGATCACCGAAATGCCCTCGGCGCTGCAGACCAAGCTCCTTCGCGTGCTCGAGGGAGGGGCCGTGCGGAGGGTCGGCGGGAGCCGCGAGACGCATTTCGACGTGCGGGTGGCGGCCGCCACCAACAGGGATCCGCTCCCCGCCGTCGAGCAGGGGATCCTGCGCCGCGACCTTTTCTACCGCCTCAACGTCTTCACCATCACCCTGCCTCCGCTTCGGGAACGGGAGGGCGACGTCACCCTGCTCACGCAGCACTTTGTGCGTCAGTTCAACGCCAAACACGGCACGACCGTCGAGGGGATCGGCAGCGACTCCGAACGACTGATGCGTGGCTACCGCTGGCCGGGCAACGTACGAGAGCTGCGCAACGTGATCGAGCGCGCCGTGATCCTTGCCCGTTCCGGGTGGATCGAGCCTCACCACCTGCCGCCGTTCCTCCAGGGGCCCTCCGGGGAACCCACCGGTGCGATCGTGATCCCGGCCGGGGCGACCGCGGCAGAAGCCGAGCGCGTACTGATCCTGGAGACGCTGCGCCGAGTGGGCAACAACAAGGCCGAAGCGGCGCGCCAGCTCGGCATGGACGTCAAGACGATCCGCAACAAACTTAAGGTGTACGGTGTCGGTGCGACGGACGACGAATGAAAGTCGCCACCAAGGTCGCCACCGGCTCCGGCCTGCTCGCCGCGCTGCTCATCGGGGTGCTCGTCTACTTCGTGCTCCTCGTGCGCCAGCTCGTTGCGGTCAATCACCAGCTCACGGAGGTCCACTTCCGCACGACCACGGTTGCGCTCGAGATGCTCGGCCAGCTCGATCAGCTCGAGGTCGACGCGCGCAAGTTCTTCGTCACCCGCGACACTCGCTACGCGGACCTCGTGACCGACGCGCGCACCGCTTTCGCCACTGGCCTCGCCGATCTCGAGCAGCTCGCGGCACGCGGGGCGGACAGCGAGAGCATCCGACGCCTGGCCGAACTCTGGCGGGCGTTCGCACTGGCAACCGTTCCGAGGGACCAGATTGCGGCGAGACTCACCACCACCTCGGACGCGGAGCTGCTTGAGGTCGTGGCCGCGCCTCTCGATGACCTCCACCGCCAGACGTGGGCGGTTCTCGCCGCCTCCCGGGAGGGGATCGCCAGGCAGGTCGCGGCCACGGGGGCGGCGGGGCGTGAGGCGGAGAAATTTTCGCTCGCGGTGGCGGCGGTCGCTCCGTTGCTCGCGGTGTTGATCGTGGCGCTCACCGTGCGCTCGATCCGCGAGCCGCTGCGGCGACTCACGGAGGGCACGCGTGCCGTGGCGAGCGGCACGTTCACCTACCAGCTGGAAGCCACCGAGGGTGACGAGTTCGCCTCCCTCGCGGAGGACTTCAACACCATGGTGCGCCGGCTCGGTGAACTCGACACCGCGAAACGGGGGTTTGTCTCTCACGTCTCCCACGAGCTCAAGACGCCCCTGGTGGCGATGCAGGAGACCAACCGGCTGCTGCTCGACGGGCTGCCCGGCCCGCTCACCGACCGCCAGAGGAGGCTGCTCGAGCTCAACCTGCAGGGGGGCCGCCGCCTCTCGGCGATGATCGCGAATCTGCTCGACCTCGCCCGCCTGGAGGCGGGCGTTATGAGCTACGACGTGCGCCCCCACGACGTCACCGCGCTCGCGCGCACGGCCACCGGCGAGCTGGAGGCGCTGGCGACCGAGCGCGGTGTCGGCTTCGTCCTCGACGCCCCCGATCATCCTGTGGTGGCCGAATGCGACGCGGACCGCGTCGTTCAGGTGCTCGAGAACCTGCTTGACAACGCGGTGAAGTTCTCCTCGCCGGGGGCTTCCGTGACCGTCGCGGTGCGGAGCGAGGCTCTACTGCCCGCCGACGCTCCACCCCACAGCGAGGTCGCGCCTCCCCCGTACGCCCTGGTGCGGATCTGTGACTGGGGCCCCGGCATTCCGGATCGCGAGAAGAACCGTGTGTTTGAGAAGTTCCATCAAGCCGCGAAGGGATCGCGTCGTGCGGGCGCCGGAGTCGGGCTCGGGCTCGCCATCTCTTGGGAGATCGTGCGCGCCCACAGGGGGGTGACCTGGGTCGCGGACAACCACCCGTCGGGTACCATCGCCTCGCTGGTTCTTCCGGTTCGGGCGCCGCACCGGGGCGGCGGCAGGGCACGGACCGTCCCGGAGGGAGGAAAGCCATGACCGCGCGCAGCCTCTCGGTGTCGCTCGCCCTCGTCGCACTCGGCGTGGCAGGCTGCGCGTCCGTGAAGAGCGTGGCCGACCGTGAGTTTGAGGCCGGCAACTACGCCGCGGCGGCCGCGGCGTACGAGGAGGCGCTGCGCTCCGAGCCCGCGGCCCGGGGTGACCCCACCCTCCGCCTGCGGCTCGGGCTCGCCTACGCGATGCCCGGCAGCGCCCACGACCCCGCCCGGGCCGTGGAAGTCCTCCGGGCCATGCCCGCCCTCTTTCCGAAGTCAGGTGCGACGGCACAGGCCGTGCTGATGGTGCCCCTCCTCGAGCAGGAGCGCCGCCTGGCCGACGAGCTGGCCGCCGCACGCCTGCAGCTTGCCACCCTCGAGGGTGCGGTCAAGGAGAGGGACGAGCAGGCACAGCGCCTGCGCACAACACTCGCCGACACCCAGGCCCAGCTCCACCGGGTCCGCGAGGAACTGGAGCAGCTCAAGCGCATCGACCTGCAGCGCGGCCCGTAGCGCCGCCCACTCGCCTTACACCCGCACCGTCATCACCTCGACACGCGACGGGTCGCCGACGCCGAGCCCCCTGCGCATGGCCGTCTCGATGTGGCGGCTCTGACGCGTCTTGTCGGGGAGGCCCTTTGCGGCGCGCTTGGCCATGATGACCTTGCGGCAGACAACGTCCAGCGCGACCGGGTCGGTGGCCACGTAGATCGCGTTCTCGCGCCACAGCCGGGAGCGGTCCGCAGGGCGCGGGCCATCGTCGAAGCAACCCTCGGTGGCATCCAACACGATGAGCGGCACCCTGGTGGTGGCGACAAAGTGCTCGCACGCCTCGGCAATAAACGGGTCGCAGCCGTTGTCGTGGGCGCTTGGGTGGTGGTCGTAGCACCCGAATGCGATGTTCTTGAGCGCCAGCGTCACGCCGGAGCCCCCGTGGTCCTTGAGCACCGGCAGGTTCACCGTGACGTCGGTGCGATCCACCGGAATCGTGTCGATGGGGCAGACTCCGCCCGAGGCTCGCAGCGCCCGCGCCCGCTCGTAGCTGCCTCCGTGTTCGATGCTCTCACCGAGCCTGCCGCGCCCGAACCTGTAGCGCGTGGGCCTGAAGTGGTCCTGCCAGCGGTCCCACACGATCACCTGCTCGGGCTTGACGCCGGCCATGAGTACGCCCGCAGCCACCGCTTCGGTCATCTCGGGCGCAGTGTAGACGAGCGGCCTTCCAAGTAGGTTGATCTTCAGACCCACCCGCATGCCCGGCTTGAAGAAGCGCCGCCATGCAGCCTCCGGCGTCGCCTCACCCGTGAAGGCCATCACGCCCTCAGTGACCATCTGCGCCACGACCCGGGGGTCGCGAGCGTCACCGCTCCAGAGCTTGTCGGACTCGACCCTCACGATGCGCGACGTTTCCATTGCCGCAAGGGCGATGCGTCTTCCGAACGCCGCCGCGGCAGCTCCGCCGATGATCCCGGTGAAGAGCCCTCGCCTGGTCAACCTTTCGTCCCGTCCGCGCATGCCGCCTCCCCCGATATGGAAACGGGGTCCGCCGAAGCGGGCCCGGTTTTGTCACAAAGTCTAGTACGTCCCTGTGACCGCCGAGTTCACCGGAGCACGGAGAGAGTTTTCTAGCGCGACGGGGTCGTGAGGCGCCGCGGGGGTGCGGCAGGGGCGTCGCTCATGGGAAGCGCCGTGCGGTGCACGCCGTCGAAGGCGGCGAGCGCACCTGCCACGGCTGCAGCAGTCGGCACGAGGCCGATCTCGCCGACGCCCTTGGAGCCGTAGCCCCCAACAGGGTCGGGCACCTCAACGAGGATCACGTCCACCTCTGGCATCTCGCCGGCCCTGAGGATACCGAGGTCCCGCAACAGCGTGGAATCGGGGTGTCCCTCGGTGCAGGGCAGCTCCTCCGAGAGCGCGTACCCGAGCCCCATGTGCACCGCCCCCTCGATCTGCTGGGTGCAGGCAAGAGGGTTGATTGCGCGGCCGACGTCGTGGGCCGCCACGACCCTGGCGATTCGGCCGTTCTCGTCCAGGATCACGACCTGGGTGGCGTACCCGAACGTCATGTGGGTGACGGGGTTGTCCACCGGCGTGCCGGGCGCGACCGTGAAGTCGCAGATGTACTCACCGTCATACTCGCGCCCCTCGAGCGACTCGAGATCCGCCGTCGCAAGGTCGGCCGCGAGTTTGGCCGCAGCGCGCTGCCCGGCCATGGTGGCCAGCGCAGTTGCGCGCGAGGCCGTCGTCATCCCCGAGAGCACGGCGAGGTCGGAGCGAGCCCTGATTCGCATCGCCGAGGGCTCGATCCCGGTCTCCTGCGACACCACCTGCCGCAGGACCGTAAACAGCCCCTGCCCCATCTCGGTGTACCCCGTGAGCACCTCGAGGCGTCCGTTGGGGAGCACACTGATAAGGACCCGCCCGATGTCGGCCGCTCCGTTGCCGATCCCGGTGTTTTTGATCCCGCAGGCGATCCCGGCGCGTGCCCTGTTGGCCTTGTAGATCTCGCGTACGGCCTCGAGGGTCTGCCGGATGCCGCACGAGGAGGTCATGATCTGCCCGGTCGCAAAGCGGTCGCCCGGCGCGAGCACGTTGCGCTCCCGGATCTCGTAGCCGTCGAGGTCCACCTTCTCCGCGAGGATGTTCAGGCAGGACTCGATGGCAAAAGCGGTCTGCGGCACCCCGAAGCCGCGCATCGCACCCGAAGGCGGGTTGTTCGTGTAGACGGTCTTGGCTTCCACGTCCACGTTGGCCACGCGGTACGGCCCACAGGAGTGCCCGGCCGCGCGCTCGAGCACCTTCGTCCCCACCGAGGCGTACGCTCCGGTGTCCCCGACGATGCGGGCCCGCACCGCGGTCAGGCGGCCCTGCTCGTCGCAGCCAACGGTGTATTCCATCGTGAGCGGGTGTCGCTTGGGGTGGAGGAGGATCGACTGCTCCCGGGTAAGCACCGTGCGAACCGGTTTCCCGAGTAAGTACGCTGCGAGTGCCGTCTGCGCCTGGATCGAGAGGTCCTCCTTGCCCCCGAACGCCCCACCGTTGGAGACGAGCTCCACGTCGACCCGCTCGCGCGGCACACCGAGCACCGCCGCGATCTGGAGCTGGTCGTCGTGCACACCCTGACCCTGCGAGCACACCTCCAGCGAGTCCCCGGCCGGCACGGCGAGGCAAGCTTCCGGCTCCACGAAGGCGTGCTCGACGCGCTGGGTCGTGAATGTCCGCTGCACGACGTGGGCCGAGGCAGCCAGGGCCGCGCCCACGTCGCCTCGGGCAAACGCGGTCATCTCGAGCAGGTTGCCGGACGGGTGAAGCACCGGCGCGCCGGGGTCGAGCGCTGCCCCTGGCGAAGTCACGGGCTGCAGCACCTCGTACTCGACGTTCACCCTTTTCGCCGCCTGCCGCGCATGAAACTGGGTGTCCCCAACCACGAGGGCAAGCACGTCCCCGACGCAGCGTGTGGTCTCCCCCACGGCGACGAACACGGGCCAGTCCCTGACCACCAGGCCCACGAAACGATCGCCAGGCACGTCGGCTGCGGTAAAAACACGCGTTACACCCCGCATCGCCAGCGCCGCAGCAGGGTCGATCGCCAGCACGCGCGCACGCGGGTGCGCCGCAAGCACGACGGCGCCGTGGAGCATCCCCGGCTCCCGCAGGTCCGCCACGTACGGTTTGTTGCCGAGCGCCTGATCCAGGCCACGGTAGCGCGGCTCGGAGGCCCCGACGCCACGGCTGCTGTCGGCAGACGTCCGTGCGAGGCCGAACCGCGTGCCGAAAAAGTCGGAACGGCGTGGCCTCTCGCTTGTGAAGACGCCATCCTTCTTCCAGGCCTCGGCCGCGGTGCGGATCGCGTCGAAGATGCGCTGGTAGCCGGTGCACCGGCAGAGGTGACCCGAGAGCGCCTTCGCCACCGCGTCGCGATCGGCGGCCTTGTCCCGCTCCAGAAGAGAGAACGCTCGCACCATGATGCCGGGGGTGCAGTACCCACACTGAACCGCGCCTTCCTGCACGAAGGCACGCGCGAGCACGTCCCGCTGCGCTTTCGGAATCCCCTCGAGCGTCACGACCTCGTGACCTGCCATCTCCTGGGGCTTCTTCAGGCAGGCGAGGGCGGGGCGGCCGTCCACCAGCACCGTGCAACACCCGCATGTTCCCTGCGGCGCGCAGCCGTCCTTGGGAGAGACAACGCCGCACTCCTCGCGAAGCACCTCAAGGAAGTGCATCCCCACCTCGTAGTGCGCGGTGGTCTCCCGGCCGTTGAGCCTGAAGATGACAGTCGGCATAAGGCGTCTTTCGGGTGCCGCCAACGACACGTTGCCGCGACGAAGCACGGACCCGCGACTATTCTAGACCGCCGGCGGCAGCACCGGCGCAAGCCCACCAAGCAACGCCTTCACAGGATCCGCAGCCCCTTCGACGTCAACGATCACGGCCGAGGGAACTGCAAGATGAGACAGGAACGACGGGATGAGCGCCGGGCGCACCGTGGCGACGACCGCGGCAAGCCCGGGACGTGCCAAGGCGCGCCGCACCGCTGGCATGTGTCCGCCGCCACGCAGCTCGACCGGGCCCAGCTCGTCAAGGATCAGCACGGAGCCGGCTCTCGCCCGGTCGAGCGCGGCACGGGCAAAGGCGAACCCGGCCGGTTCAAACCGAAAAGGTGTCCCGTGTTCGCCGCGCTCTTCACCGACCTTTACCGCCAAGGTGCGCTCTTCCCCCGACGCCAGGTCGCGCACCACGTAGCCGCCCTTGCCGCCCTCGCCCCACACCGGGACCTGCACGAACCCGGCCACCGACACCCCGCGCTCTTGCAGAGCCGCTGCCGCGCCCCGCATCGCGGGGGTCTTGCCGACCCCAGGCCTTCCCGTGACCACGACGACCAGAGGCACGTGCGGTAGCGGGGCCCCGGGCCTCGCGAGCGCGTGGTGGCCGCGCAGCGCGGCTGCCGCCGCGGCCTCCTCCGCCACGCGGGCGGTGTGTGCAAGGAGCACTTCGGCCAGGCGCGGAAGGTCGCCGACACGAGGCCGCGCACGGCTGCGCCGGACGGCGAGTGCGGTCCACGCGTCGCGTGCCGTCTCCCCGAGGTGGGGCAGCGCGTTGAGGGCGAGACCCCCGGCGAGCCCCAGCCGTGTCATCCCCAGGCGCTGCGCCCCCCGCTGAACCGCCTCGGCGTCCACGTGGCGGGAGGCGAGAGCTGCCAGCAGCAGCAACGCCAGAAAGCGCAGTAGCACCGCGGCGCCCGCCGCCAGCCCGCGCGCCGGCGCCGCGGCCCATCCCACAAGGAGTGCGGTGAGTGCGGAAGCCACCAGCACCAGCAGGAGCGCCGGCAGCCTCCAGGCCCGCTTCACGGCTGCCGGCTCGAGGAGCAGGCTCGCACAAAGCGCGGCAAGCACGGTCAGCGGCGGCGCCAGGAGGTGCGGGACGAAGGCAAGCGCAACTGCCACAAAGGCCAGCAGTGTGCCGAGGCGTTTCATGCGCTCCCCCGCAGTCGGCGCGCCACGCGTCCGGCGACACGCCAGGAGAGCCCGCCGACCGCCCCACCCACCAGCGCGGAGACGGCGGCGATCCCGGCGAGCACCGCCAGCGGTGATGCCCCCGGGAACCAAAGCCCGGCAGCCAGCGTCTGTGCGGCCTTGCCGAGGGCGGCGGCCGCCTCCGGCCCCGTGATCACCACCGCTGTGAAGGCCATCTGGAGCGGTGCCTCCGCCAGGGCGAGCGCCCCGCCAACAACTGCGCCGAGCGCCGAGCTGGCGGAGGCGGTCATCGCGAGCTCGACCAGTGCCGCCTCGGCCAGGATCCCGGCGGCCGGGCCGAGCACCAGGCCACCCAGCGAGAACACCTTGAGGAACGCCGCCACCGCCCCCGTCACAAGGCTGATGCCCACGGTGGGCTGAAGACGTCGGACGGTGAGGAGGCAGAGCACGCCGACGCTGGCCATTACGAGCCCAGCGAGCGGAACGTGGGCGGCCTTCAGCACGGTTCCGAGTGAGGCCTCCGCTGTTCCCCAGAGGCTGCCGAACAGCGCGGCATGGGTCCACGCGCGGGCGTCCCTCACCGGCTTCCTCCGGCCTCGACCACGGCACCGTCAGCGATCACCAGATGGCGATGGGCGAGCGTCGCGAGCTCCAATCTTTGGGAGACGATCAGGTAGCCCCGCCCACCCTCCGCCCGCCGGGCCAGCAACTCCGCCAGCTCCGCCAGGCTTTCCGGGTCGAGCCCCTGACCGGGCTCGTCGATGATCGTCACCGCGGGCTGCAGAGTGTCGATGGCGGCGTGCACGAGGCGCTGGCGCTCGCCCCGCGAGAGCATCCAGGGTGCCCGCCCGCCCAGGTGCTGGAGGCGGTGACCGCGCAGCACCTCGGCCGCAGTGGGCGGGTCCACCCCGGCAAGCGCGAGCTCGCCGGCCACGGTCGCCGCGAAGAGTTGCACACCGGCCTCGGGGAGAATCAGCGCGGTGCCACCTGGACGACGGATGCGACCGGCCGTCACCGCGAGCCCGCCACCCGCCGCCGCCGCATGTCCGGCCAGCGCCCGCGCCAGGGAGGACTTCCCCGCACCGTTGGATCCGGAGAGCAGCACGATCTCGCCGGCGTGCACGGTGAGGCTCGCGCGCTCGAGCAGGATCCGCCCACCGCGCACCAGCCGAAGGTCGCTCGCCTCCAGCACGGCCTCGCGGCGCGGGGTTGCCGTTCGGACCAGCGTCGGCGCGGCCGGAGGGGAACAGGGGCGCAGCTTGCCGCCTTCGAGCGCCAGCCAGCGGTCCACCGCGCCTGCGAGTCGGAAGCCCGCCTGCTCGGCGAGCAGCACCGAGCCGCCCAACTCGCGAACCTCGCCCAGCACGCGCACGAGCGCCGCGACCCCACCCTCGTCGAGGTGCACCGTGGGCTCGTCCAGCAGCACCGGCCGCGGGGCTCCGGCCAACGTCACCGCCAGCGCCAGCCGCTGCCGCTCGCCCGATGAGAGCTCGGTAACGCGGCGCTCCAGCAACGATCCGAGCCCCAGAGCCTCGGCAACGCTCGAGGCGAGCGGCCCATCCCCGTGGAGTCGCCGCGCCGCCTCCAGCTCCTGGCGGGCGGTGCCCAGGAAGAGCTGGGCGTCGGGTCGGTCCAGACACGTCGCGAGGAGGTGGGCGCGCTGGCCGGGGTCAAGGTCGCCGATGGTCTCGTCGCCCAGTGCGATCACGCCCCGCACCTCGGCGGGCCGCGACCAGGGGAGGAGGCCGGCGATGGCGTGCAGCAGGGTGGACTTGCCGCACCCCGAGCGGCCGCACACACCCACCACCTCGCCCGGCCGCAGGTACACACCGGCGTCAGACAACACCGCAAGCGCATGGCCGGGCAACCGGACTGAGAGCCCCTCCACGCGCACCCCCGCGCCAGATCCCGCGCTCATTCCCGAAAGATCATAGCCTCGGGCCCGAAAAGAGGAGCCGCGAGGCACTGCCCCGCCACCCGGCTCCGCGAGCCGCGAACTCACGCGACCGAGGCTGCCGCCTTCTTCGGCGCGAGCACCAGCGCACCGTTCTTCACGCCCAGACCGACGACATCACCGTCCGCGATCTCCCCGGCCAGCGACATGCGGGCGAGTGGGTCCTGCACGAGGCGCTGGATCGTGCGCTTGAGCGGCCGGGCGCCGAAGTCGGCGTCGTACCCCTCGCGAGCCAGGAACTCCACGGCCTCTTCGTCGGCCTCCACCCGGATCCGCCGGTCGGCCAGCAGCCGGTTGAGGCGCTCGAGCTGGATCCCGACGATGGCCTTGATGTGCTCGGGCGCCAGCCTGTGGAACACGAGGACCTCGTCCACGCGATTGAGGAACTCGGGACGGAAGTGGGCCTTCAGCTCGCGCTGCACCTGCTCCAGCATGCGGTCGCGCTGTGCCTCCGTGAACCCCGCGATCGCGGCGGAGGCGATGTTGGAGGTCATGATCACGACGGTGTTGCGGAGGTCCACGGTGCGCCCCTTGCCGTCGGTGAGGCGGCCGTCGTCGAGGATCTGGAGCAGGACATTGAAGACGTCGGGGTGCGCCTTCTCGACCTCGTCCAGCAGCACCACCGAGTAAGGCCGGCGCCGCACCGCCTCGGTGAGCTGGCCGCCCTCCTCGTAGCCGACGTACCCCGGCGGGGCGCCGATCATGCGGGCCACCGCGTGCTTCTCCATGTACTCGGACATGTCGAGACGCACCATCGCCCGTTCGTCGTCGAAGAGGAAGTCCGCAAGCGCCCGCGCGAGCTCCGTCTTCCCCACCCCGGTGGGGCCGAGGAACAGGAACGAGCCGACGGGGCGGTTGGGGTCCTTCAACCCCGCTCGCGCTCGCCGCACCGCGGTCGAAACGGCCGTCACCGCTTCATCTTGGCCGACCACGCGGGCCGTGAGTCGCTCCTCCATGTGCAGGAGTTTGGCCTTCTCGCCCTCCAGGAGCTTCGATACCGGGATGCCGGTCCAGTGCGCCACGACCTGGGCGATCGCCTCCTCGGTGACCTCCTCGGCCAGCAGCGAGCCATGGGCGGCCTGGTGCCCCTTGAGGGCAGCCGTCGCCTCTTCCAGCTCGCGGTTCAAACGGACCTGCTCCCCGTACCGCAGCTCGGCGGCACGCTCCAGGTCGCCGTCGCGCTCGGCACGCTCGGCGGCCTCCCTTGTGCTCTCGACCTCCTCCTTGACCTTCCGGATGCGGGCGATCAGCTCCTTCTCACGTTGCCAGGAGGCCTTCATGGTGGTGATGCGTTCCTTGCTCTCGGAGAGCTCCTTCTCGATTTCGGCGAGGCGCTCCTTCGAGGCGCGGTCCTTCTCCTTGGCGAGGGCGCGCTTCTCGATCTCGAGCCTTAGGGCGCTGCGCTCGAGCTCGTCGATCCCGGTGGGCAGGGAGTCGATCTCGATGCGCAGGCGCGACGCCGCCTCGTCCACCAGGTCGATGGCCTTGTCGGGCAGGAACCGGTCGGTGATGTACCTGTTGGAAAGCGTGGCCGCGGCCACGATCGCCGTGTCGGTGATCCGCACGCCGTGGTGAACCTCGTACTTCTCCTTCAGGCCACGCAGGATCGCGATCGTTTCCTCGACGGAGGGCTCTCCCACGAAGACCGGCTGGAAGCGGCGCTCCAGGGCGGCGTCTTTCTCGATGTGCTTGCGGTACTCCGAGAGGGTCGTTGCGCCGATGGCCCGCAGCTCACCCCGGGCGAGGGCAGGCTTGAGGAGGTTTGCGGCGTCCATCGCACCCTCCGCGGCCCCGGCGCCGACCAGGGTGTGGATCTCGTCGATGAACAGGATCACCTGTCCCTCGGAGTTCACCACCTCCTTGATCACCGCCTTCAGGCGGTCCTCGAACTCGCCGCGGTACTTGGTGCCCGCGATCAGCGCCCCCAGGTCGAGCGCCACGATTCGCCGCCTCTTCAGCAGCTCCGGCACGTCCCCGTTCGCGATGCGGCTCGCCAGCCCTTCGGCCACGGCGGTCTTGCCGACCCCGGGCTCACCGATGAGCACCGGGTTGTTCTTGGTGCGGCGTGTGAGCACCTGCATGACGCGGCGGATCTCGTCGTCGCGCCCGATCACCGGGTCGAGCTTGCCCGCGCGGGCGACCTCCGTGAGGTCACGGCCGTACTTCTTGAGCGCCTCGAGCTTTCCCTCCGGATTCTCGTCGGTCACGCGGTGCGAGCCGCGAAGCTCCTGGATGGCGGAAAGCAAGGCGTCGCGGTTGACGCCATAGCGCGCGAGCAGTTGCGCCGCCGAGCTCCCGGTCACCGAGGTGAGCGCGAGCAGCAGGTGCTCGACGGAAACGTACTCGTCCTGAAACTGGGGGGCGAGTTTGGCCGCCGCATCGAGGACCGCGCGGAGGTCGCGGGACGGTTGCGCCTCGGCGCCCCCCTGAGCGGCGGGCAGGCGGCCAAACGTCTGCGCGATGTCGTCCTGCAGGCGCGCCAGGGGCACGCCAACTTTCTCCAGCAGCCTGGGGGCCAACCCTTCCTCCTGCTCGAGAAGCGCTTCGAGCAGGTGGGCGGGGGTCGCCTCGGGGTTGCCGCGGTCGTTGGCGAGCCGGAAAGCACCCTGGAGTGCCTCTCCGGCCTTAATCGTGAAGTTGCTGTTGGAGGCCATGTTACCACCCCTTCGCTGGGTCCGGTCCGCGACCGGACAGACTAAAGATAGAATCTTAGCGCTCCTTTGTCAAGTTCCACTCTTCATAATATGAGTTGCTCCCTATAAGATTTGCGAGAGGGCCATCCGACCTCGAAGATCGTGCACCCCTGCGGAGCGCGGCCCGCCCTCGTCCCGTGGCGGGGAGGGCGCAGCAGGGGCGTGTAAAATGCGCGAACCACCCCCGCTCAACCGCCCACGAAGGCGACGAGCGGCACAAGGACGGAGGAGACCATCTCATGAGCGAACAGCGTCACACCCCGTACGTGCCGGCCGACTCCGAGATGCGCGAGTTCACCCTCCGCGCACTGATCATCGGACTGTTCATGTGCGTGATCCTGGGGGCCGCCAACGCCTACCTGGGTCTGCGGGCCGGGATGACCATCGCGGCCACCTACCCCGCGGCGGTCATCGGCATGGCAGTGCTGCGTCTCATGAAGGGCTCTCTCCTCGAGGAGAACTTCGCCCGTACGGTCGGCTCGATCGGCGAGTCGGTGGCGGCCGGCGCGATCTTCACCATCCCGGCGTTCGTGATCCTCAACCTCTGGACGTTCCGCACCCTGACCGACTACCTCACGGCCACGGCGCTGATGATCCTGGGCGGGATCCTGGGGATCATGTTCGTCACGATGCTGCGCCGGGTGATGGTCGAGGACCCCGACTTGCCGTTCCCCGAGTCCGTTGCGGCCTCTGAGATTCACAAGGCGGGGCAGCGCGGGGCCGAGGCTGCCCTCCAGCTCTTCCGGGGCATGGCCGTGGGGGCAGCCGTCCGGCTCCTCGATGCCTTCGGGATCTTCTCCTCCTCCAACACCTTCGCCCTCGCGGTCGGCAAGCTCAGGGAGAGTCTGGTGCGCCTCGGCCTCACCAAGGACGCGAAGATCATCGCCGCAGGCGGCGTTTCAAGCTTCTCGGCCCCTGCCGTGAGTCCGGCGTACATCGGCGTGGGCTACATCATCGGCCCCGATCTTGGCGCGCTCAACTTCGCCGGCGGTCTTCTAGCGTGGGGGCTGTTCGTGCCGCTGCTCATCTTCTTCCACGGACCCAGCCTCATCGACCAGTACCTCCTGGGCTCCGGCGGCAACGAGCCGGCGGCGTGGGGCGCCATGGTCGGCGACCTGTGGCGGTTCATCGTGCGGCCGATCGCGGTCGGCGGCATGCTGGTGGGCGCCTGCTACACCCTCTTCCGGATGCGCAAGAACCTTGCCGCCGCCCTCAAGCGTGCGGTGGGCGATCTCAAGAAGTCCGCTGAGGCCCACGAGGCGACGAGCCGCACCGACCGCGACATCGACTTCAAGAGCGTGGTCGTGGGGCTCCTGTTCACGCTGGCGTTGATGGTCGCGCTCTACTCATACTTCACCAAGGCGATTACCCCGGCGATCGTGGCGGCGCTCGTCATGTTGATCACCGGGTTCTTTTTTGCCGCCGTCTCTGGAAACCTGGTGGGGATGATCGGCTCCTCCAACAACCCGCTCTCGGGTTTGACCCTCGCCACCACCATCGTCGCGGCTCTCACGATGGTGATCGTGGGTGCCAAGGGGACCGCGGGAATTGCGGCAACGCTCGGGGTGGCGGCGATCGGATGCGTCTCCGCTGCGGTCGCCGGCGAGATGCTGCAGGACCTGAAGGTCGGACACATCCTGGGCGGCACGCCGTGGAAGATGCAGGCCGGTGACCTGATCGGCGTGGTCCTGGCCGGCGCCGTGATGTTCTTCCCCCTCTACGTCCTGCACTTCGCGGACATCAAACAGTACGGGGCAGGCGCCGGCTTCGGCAGCCCGCGGCTACCCGCGCCCCAGGCCGGACTGATGGCGGCGCTTTCACAGGGGATCGTCGGCGGAGAGATGGCGTGGCCGCTCGTCATGGTCGGCATCGCGATGGGCGTTTCCCTCATCCTCATCAAGGTCCGGTCGCCGATGCT
>Ga0299915_10001889_pt1 | contig 15329 bp, 12 predicted proteins | sample RVTome_13_FD_200263 | JGI IMG/M metagenome (GOLD analysis project Ga0299915, IMG submission 200263) | Soil microbial communities from uranium-contaminated site in the Upper Colorado River Basin, Wyoming, United States - RVT92D227 (version 2) ... | reverse complement strand
TTGGGAACGATTCCTTGCCATGCTATGTGCCATTGTCTGCCTGGTAATAACACTGCGCATCTGGCAAGTAATCGGCTCGCGGCAGTACATGTGGCCTCTCCCGGGCCTCTACCTGGTCGAAATGCTCTCGCTTAGCCTAGCGGTCTCGGTAGCCGTATTCCGTGAGGCCCGCTTCGCCGGAGCGATTGCCTGGACGACGCTCGGCGCCATGTCCGCGTTCGCTGTCCTCGCGGCATTTACTATCGGCTTCTTGTACCTTCCGGTCATCGTCCTTATCGCCATTGTCGGAGGCCTCCTCGTTCGGAGAAGTGGACTCAGCCTGTTTATCCACGCCGCGCTCTTCTTGATCGCTGCCGCAGCCCAGTCCGCCGTCATCTTTGCGGCCATCCGCATCCTGTATCCAGGCGCCGCCTTCTAATCGGCGACCCCGGCCAAGCCGAGGGTGATAGGGCCCGGCCGGCTACTTGTAATAAGCATACCGAGGCTCCGAGGACGGGCACCCCACCAACGTACCTGGGACGAGCGCACAGGCTGGGTCTCTGCCCAGGTGAGCACCGGAGAACGTCAGGATCCCGGTAAGAACACCCGGGACGAACGGTCTCTCATTCCCGTCCGCTTGACTTCCGAGGCAGACAGCGGACGACCGCTGACGGGAGACGGGGGACGGAGGACTGGCCTGTAACCCCGTCGCCGGTCCCCGGTCTCCGGTCATGCAATCGTCCGTCGTCCATCGTCTAGACTTCACGGGAACGAGATGCACCCTAGGACTACCGTCGAGGTGGAGGCACGAAACATGGGCAAAGCGGTTGGACTCCCCGAAGACAAGTTGGCGTTGTACGAGAACCTGGTAGCCACCCATCCGAGTTTGGAGCGAAAGGGTGCTGCTAGGTCGTACACTTCAGTGAACGGTCATGTGTTCAGCTTCCTGATTGAGGCGGGAACGTTGGCGCTCAGGCTGCCAACCGAGGAGCGGGAGGCGTTCCTGAAGAAGTACAAAACCAAGCTCTGTGAGCAGCATGGAAGGATCCTCAAGGAGCTCGTCGAGTTTCCGGACCCTCTCTTGGGCAAGACACGAGAACTGAAGAAGTACTTCGACCTCAGTTACACCTACGTGAGTTCTCTTAAGCCGAAGCCGACGAAGAGGGCGAGGTAGACGACGGACGGCAGACGACGGACGGAAGACAGGGGACCGAGGACCGGACGATGGACGGCGGATAGACAGATGAGGGAAAGACCGGAGACCGAGGTAGGGGAACCGGGCGACAGACCGGTCTCCCGTCTCCGGTCTTCGGTCGTCTATCGTCTGTCGTCCACCGTCATTCGTACGCCAACCCTTCGCGCGCGGTAAGCCGCATTGCATTCCAGGCCGGGTTGCAGGCTCGCGAATGCCGCAATGACCGTGACGAGCCCCAACCGGATCGCAGGACCAAGGTGCCCCTCCCAACCGACCCTATAATGAGAGGGGTTGGGCAGGTTGCACTTCCCGTGCATGCACTGGGGTCGGGGCACCACCCGTGCGGCCTGAGCGCAGCGCGGTCAACCAAGGAGCACGAGGCGGTTACCCCGCGCGATGACAGACTGAGAATCTAGAGCATCCATGTCTGAAACCCTGAGGGCACACTACCCTCACAAAGACAATGGCCGAGGAGATCTCCGGGGGCTTGGAAGAACCGCTTGGGGCAGGCTCCGGTTCTACGCCCGGTTCGCGTGGCGCTTCGTCGTGCTGAGGCAGCCGGATCCGCTCATCTACGGCATCGCCATAACCGACCGCTGCAACCTGGCATGCCGCGGCTGTCGGGTCTCCAACACCGGCCGGCCTGATATGACGTGGGACCGGCTGGTCGACACGCTGCAGGACGCCTGGAGGCGTGGCTTCCGTGAGCTGTACTTCAGCGGAGGCGAGCCGATGCTGTGGCGCGACGGAGGGCACACCCTCGAGGAGGCGATCGCTGAGGCCAGGCGAATCGGCCTCTTCCATGTGCACGTCTATACCAACGGCACCCTCGGACTCGACACCTCGGCCGACCTCGTCTGGGTCAGCGTAGACGGGCTGCCAGGCACCTTCGAGCTGCGGCGAGGGGATCATTTCCATCGGGTCGAACGCGCCGTCCGCCAGGGTCGGCACCCAAAGGTCGCCGTCATTTACGTCATTGATCGCAACACCGCCGACGGCATCGAGCCCTTTCTCCGCTGGGTACTGGAGACGAAGTTCCCAGTGATCGGGGTCATGTTCTATTTTCACACGCCTTATTACGGGCGGGATGAGTTGTTCCTGACCGCTGAGGAGCGCGCGCCGATCATCGACCGTCTGCTCGGCTGCCTTCGGGCCGGCCTGCCGATGCTCAACTCGCGAGCCGGCCTGCGCGCGCTCCGGTCCGGCGATTGGCCGAGGCGGCTCCCCGTGGCCTACGTCGCCGATGTTGACGGCGAGTCCGTGTGCTGTCGTGCCTCCGACAACGTCTGCGTGGACTGCGGCTACGCGGCCTGCACCGAGCTGACCGAGTTCCAGCGCCTGCGCCCGAGCGCGGTGCTCGGCATGACAAGGTACTGGTGAACCAGGCGGGCCACGGGCTGGCGCGCCTCGTCACACGGGCCGTCCGCCGCTACCTGGTGGGGCCGGATCAACGCTGGGTCTTCGAGCCGCCCACGCCGGGTTGGAGGCCGCCACGCCTCGAGCGCACCTCGTTGTATCTGCACGTTCCATTCTGCCGCCACGGCTGTCCTTATTGCCCCTACACCAAAGTGCCTTATCGCCCGGAGCTGGTAGAACCCTACACGCGGGCCGCGCTGGCCGAGGTGGACTGGTGGGCCGATGCGATTGGGCCGGCCGAAATCACGAGTGTCTATATCGGCGGAGGCACGCCCACGTTGGCGCTGGACAGCGTCGCCCGCGTGCTGAGGCGCGTGCGCCGGCGCTTCCGCCTGACGGGCGACATCTGCATCGAGACCAACCCCGCCGACGTGGACGAGGAGACCGTCCGGCGACTGCAGAGCGCCGGCGTTGCACTCGTTTCGCTTGGCGTGCAGTCTTTCCATCCCAGGAACCTCGCCCTGCTCGGACGTCGCTACGATCCGCCCGCCGCGGAGCGCGCCCTGGCCCTGCTCGCCCAGGGCGGCTTCGCCTCGGTGAACGCGGACATCATGTTCGCCTTGCCCGGCCAGACCGCCGAGGAAGTGACCGCCGATCTGGCCCGCGCCGCACAGCTCGGCGCGAACCAGCTCACAACCTATCCGCTCTTCACCTTCCCGTACACCTCGATCGGTCAGTACTTGCGTCTGACCGCCGTGCGCATGCCGGACCTGCGCGCCCGCCGGGCGCAGTACCGGGCCATTGATGCGTGGTGCGCCGAGCACGGCTTCCAACGGGTGTCGGTGTGGGGGTTCAAGCGGGACGCTGTTCCGCGCTACTCGTCGGTCACCCGGGACGGCTACATCGGGGTAGGGCCAGGGGCCGGATCGCACCTGCCCGACGGGTTCGTCCTCAACACGTTCGATCTCGACACCTGGATCCGCGCCATGGGGTCAGGGCGCTCTGCAGTCGCCCTGCGCATGCCCTTCGCCGGCGAGATGGCCGGCTGGTGGTGGCTGTACTGGCGCTTCTACGACACGCGCATCCTGCTGGACGATCTCGAGGCCGCGCTGGGTGATGACGCTCCCAAGGCCCGCCGCTGGCTGGGAGCCGTGGAACAGGCCGGACTCGCCGCTCGGCATGACGGGTACCTCGAGCTCACCGAGCCGGGCGCGTTCTGGCTGCATCTGGCCCAGAACCATTTCGCGTTGAACTACGTGAACACGCTTTGGACGCAAGCCCGCCGGCAGCCGTGGCCGCAGGCGGTGGCTATCTGAGTCTCTGGCGCCTGACCCCTCATTCGACTGCACCCAAAGCGCCCGGCGATCCGGGCGCTTGGTCGCTTGGGGGAGAAAGCGGGCACACCTGGCTGGGTCTTGGGTCGGCCAGGCGACGAAGTCGTGCTCGGCACCGGTCGGCGGCACAACGGTGAGGCAGTGCAGACCGAGCGAGCCGGGCGGGGGCGCGCCTTTGGGCCGAGTACCCGAACTCCAGGTCTTGGTTCCTCTACGGCCTACCCCGGAGTCATGGGTAGGATCCGGCGCTCCCCCTCGCCGCGACGCACAGTCTGATCGGCGCCCCATCACCTCCCGGAGAACCGCTCACCGCCGCCATAGCTCCCCTTGGTGGAGAAGCTACCCCTTGACCGCCCCGGAAGTCATGCCGGCGACGATGTAGCGTTGGAAGATCAGCCCCAGGATCACCGGCGGCAGCGCGGCCAGGATGCCGCCCGCCATCATGCCGGTGATGTTGACCGCATAACGGCCGACGAATTCTGCGATGGCCACCGGCGCCGTCTTGGCGGCGAGCGTACTGGTGAAGATCAGAGCGTAGAAGAACTCATCCCAGGCCAGCAGGAAAGTGAACATGGCCGTGGAGATCAACCCGGGAACGGCGATGGGCATCACGATGCGCCGCAGAATCCCGAGGCGCGTGCAGCCATCGATGCGGGCGGCATCTTCGAGCTCGATCGGGACGGTCTGGAAGAAGGCCGCCATCATCCAGATCGCGTACGGCAACGCAAAGCTCATGTAGGCGATGATCAGCACGATGGGTCGATTGATGAGCTGCAGACTGGAGGCGACGATGAAGAGCGGCAGTATCAGCGAGACTTCCGGGATCATGCGCGTCCCCAGGATGCCGATTTGAATCGTGCGATTGAGCCGGAACGGGATGCGCACCAGGGCATAGGCTGCCAGGCTCCCGAGGATGATGCAGATGAGAGTCACGGATGAGGCGATCTTGATCGAGTTCAACAACGCTATGGCGAACGTGCGCGGAACCGACGAAGCCGCCTGGCTGGGGAAGAAGATGTCCAGGTAGTTCTGAAAGGTGGGGTGCTGCGGGATCCAATGCGGCGGTATCGCGAACAGCTCGACTTGGGTTGATAGACTGGCACTGGACAGCCAGACGACTGGGAAGAAGATGAACACCAGCACCGGAAGGGTCAGAAGGAACAGGGAAAACCTCCGGAGGAACTTGCCATAGCGGATCATTGAGTCTCCTCCGGACGGTAGAGGGTACGAATGAAGAAGAATGCCATGATGATCGAGAAAATGGAGATGATGAAGGACAAGGCCGCGCCGATCCCTTGCTTGCCGTAGGCGAACGAGTTCAAGTAGGTCAGATAGGTGATGGTCACGGTTCGGAAGGCGGGCCCTCCGTTGGTGATGATGTAGGCGATGTCGAAGACCCGGAAGGCATCCACGGTGCGGACAATCAGCGCCACCAGGATGGCCGGGCGCAGCAAGGGTAGGCGAATGCTCCAAAAACGCCGCAAGGCACTGGCGCCGTCCACTGCGGCCGCTTCCTCCAACTCCTCCGGCAGGGTCGCCAAAGCGGATTGAAGGATCAGGGCCACAAAAGGCATCGTATGCCAGACGTCTGCCAGAATCACCAGCTCCATCGCCAGATTGGGCAAGCTCAACCAGGGGACGTAGTGCTTGATCAGGCCCAATTGCATCAGAATCCCGTTCAGAGCGCCGAAGTCGGCACTGTAGATCCACCGCCACATCGCGCCGTTGACAATGGTCGGGACAGCCCAGGGGATGATCAGGCTGAACCGCAAGAACTTCCAGCCCCACGGATGCGAATGGATCAGCTGGGCGATGGCCAACCCCAGAACCAGCTCCAGGCCCACAGATACGACGGTGAAGTGCAAGGTGCGCCCGATCGTCTCCCAAAAGGTCCGGCTCCCAACCATCTCGAGATAGTTGCCTAACCCTACGAATGTCCGCACCTGATTGATGCCGGTCGGGACGATGAAGAAGCTGAGGATGAACGTATAGATGATCGGCCAGAATGTCACACCCAGGATGACGATTAAGCTGGGAATGACGAGCAGCCAGGCAATCCGCGCGTCCTGCTGGCGTAGAGATAGGTGTCGTCTTGGAGGGGAGGTCGAGACAGCCGCCATATAAAAAAACCAGAGGGTGGATCTGCATTTTCGCGCAAATCCACCCTCGCGTCGTCGACTAGGGTCTACTGACCCGCAAGTTCGACCCACTTGGCAGCGGCGTCATCCAGGGCCTGTTTCGGGGGCTTGACGCCCGTCAGCGCCTCTTGGATCGCCAGCTGCAACGCCGCCGAAGCTTCGTTGTAGTAGGAAACGGTCGGCCGTTCATTGGCATAGGGGAACTGCGCCATGAATGCCGGAACGGTCATTGGGTTGGTCGGTGTGGCACCTTCAAGGTTCGTCAGGGCGTCACCCTTGAAGTTGTCCTGCCAGACCGGCAGCATCTCGGCCGAGTACTTGATCTGCACCTCGTTGCTGGCCAGGTAGCTCAGGAACTTCCAGGTCTGATCGGGGTAAGGCGTGGTGGCCATGATGGCGAACGAACTGGAGCCATCCACACTTGACCCCTGGACGCCCGCCGCGGCGCCCGCCGCGAACACCGGCATCGGTGCAAAGGCGGCCTGCCCGACGATCTGCGATTTGGTGGCATCGTTCGAATCGCTGAACTGGAACAGCCAGTTCACGGCAAACGCAGAATTCCCGGCCATGAAGTTATCTCGGACGGCGTTCTCGTCGGAGGCGACCGAACTCGGGTTGCTCAAGCCGTCGTCAAGGGTCTGCTTCATCCAGGTCAGGACCTGAACGCCCTTCTCGTCATTGAAGACCGGCTTACCGCTGGCATCCAGGAAAGCCCCTCCGTTTCCGAACAACAGAACCGTGAAATCGCAGACGACGCCTTCCTTCTGATTCCACGACCAGATGATCGGGAACTCGACCAGGCCTTGCTCTTTGATCGTCTTGGCCTGATCAACGAGTTCCTCCCAGGTCTTGGGGGGCTCGGCAATGCCGGCCTTCTGGAGTATGTCCTTGTTGTACATGAAGTATTTCACGTCCATCAACCAGGGCATGCCATAGATCTTCCCGTTGCGGGTGACGCCGTTCCACGAGGCCGGGAACATGCCGGCCTTCATCTCGGGCGTGACGCGATCGGTGACGTCAAGCATGTACCCGGCCTTGATGAACTCGTCCGGCCAGATGACATCGATCATCACGGCATCATACGCCGGCGGTTTGGCCGCCATCCCGGTCGTGATCTTGTCATGGATGTAATCGTAGCCCAGGTACTCCATGACCACCTTGATGTCGGGGTTGCTGGCTTCAAACTCGCGTGCGATCTGATCGATCTCGGCGGGCTTCAGGCCGGCTTGATCCATGGTGAGGACATGGATCGTTACGGGCCCGGCGGGCGCCGATGGGCCGCAGCCGACCAGGCCGGCGAACAAGACGATGGTGACAACCAACATCGTGACCTTCGTGAACTTACGCATCTTCTCCATCCTTTCATCTCGAAAGTCTACGGGACGTTCTGCCGCGGGGGGAAATCGTCAGCGGTTCACCTCCTCACGATAACTTGCGCACGATGTAGAAATCGGAAGTTGTATGCAGGACATTCGTGATCGCGCCCATCGCGGCCGCCCGTGGGCCCAGGCTGGAGGTCACCAGCTTGGGCAGCCTGGGAAGCGCCCCATCGATGCGGCGCAGGATCGGCTCGATCAGGAAGTCCGCAGAACGAGATACCCCGCCGCCGAGGACGATCAAGTCAGGATCAAACGCGGCGGTCAGGTTCGCAATGGCGATGGCCAGGTAGTCCACGGTCTCATCCACGATCGTCTGGGCCCAGCTCTGGCCTTGCCGGGCGGCGTCGAAGACATCCTCCGCGGCCAGGTCGTCCGACTTGGGCGGGCCTGACTGGGGCGGAAGGAGTTGTCGCCCCCGCTCGGCGATCCCTGTGCCGGAGGCGACGCTTTCCAGCGCACCGAATTCCCGGTAGTCCTTTCCCAGGAACTCGCGCCCCGGCACCATGTTACCGATCTCGCCCGAGGCCTCGGTTGAGCCGCGATACAAAGCGCCGTCGATGATGATCCCGGCCCCGATGCCCGTACCGATAGCTACCAGCACCATGTTCTGGGCATTCTGGCCCGCCCCAAACCAGAGCTCACCGAGTGCGGCGAGATTGACATCATTGTCTACCGTGATAGGCAGACCATAGCGCTCGGTCAATCGGGTCTTGATCGGGAGGTCTCGCCATTGCAGGGTGTAAGCCCACTTGACGATCCCCTGGCGGTGCAAGGTGATCCCCGGGACACCGACGCCGATCCCGCGCACCTTACGACCCTGGACTTTGGGGCTGGCGAGCAAGGTGTCGATAAGGATCACCAACCGTTCGTAGCTTGCCTCTCCGGTCGTCCCGTGGCGCCCAATGTTGACTTCATCCAGGACGTTCCCCCCCAGGTCGGAGATCGCCCCATACATCTTGGTGCCGCCCAGATCGATCCCCAGGACGACGTAGCTCTCGGCATTGAACTCCAGGAGCGAGCGCCGGCGCCCTCCACTCCACTCCTTGTCGTCCCGCGGGCGGATGAAGCCATCTTCGGTCAGCACGTCGACGATGCGCATGACGGTAGGCAGGCTGACGCCGAGCCGTTCGGCGAGCGCCGCGCGCGAGATCGGCCCCTCACGACGGATGGTTTCCAGGATAGCGGATCGGTTGATAGCCCGCATGGCTGAAGCCGTTACGGTCAGCGGATAACCCATAGGCCCTCTTCAGAATGCGTGGGTGGGCTAGTTACTTACGTTATGAAATACTTACTTACTGTACGTATACAGTTTAGCATGGATCCATCCCGTGGTCAACCGGCAATCACAGTCGGGCCATCGGAGCCATCATTGATGGAGGACCGAGTGGGGTGGCAGGACAGGGCGTGGATTTCGCGGCATGAAGGGTCTGTCAGGGAAATCCCCGCAACGTCCGCCGGATCCTATCCCTTTCGTAGAGAACGGCCGAGAGGGCGGGGAGAACCGGGGAATGCCGGATCGATACCTGGTCGATCCGCGTTAAGCACCACGATCCTACGATGTCCGTGCCGGGATCGACCTGCAATCCATGCTGGTTGTGCGAGGAGACGTGGCTGTGAAGCTTAGCTCGCTCGTTCCACGGGAGTTCTTGGTCTGGGCCATGACGATGGGGTTGGGCGCGGCTTGTGTCACTTCACCGCCGGCCCGACCGGCTGCGACGGCCTACACTCCTGGGTTGCCTGCGGCCGCCTCCCGGGCAAGGTCGACCGACGCCAAACCCCGGCATATCGAAGAGCACTGGATCGTATTCATCACGACAAGTTCGACCCCTGGTTCTTGGGACGGTGCCCGGACGAGCTACTGATGGTTATGTTTCCCACTCGCTGCACGAATATCTGTGGAGAGAGTCCGGCATGGAACCCGTAGCCGACGAAGAGGGCGAGGGAGACGACGGACAGCAGACGACGGACGACGGACGGAAGAGCGGACCGAGGACCGGATGATGAACCACGGACGATAGACCACGGACGATGGACGGCAGGTGACGGGTGAGCGGAGACCGGGGATGCGGAGTGGCCAACAGAATCATCCAAACCCCGTCGTCGGTCCTCGGTCTCCCGTCCGTCGTCTCCCGTCCGCCGTCATTCGTACGCCAGCACCTCGCGCACCGTCAGCCGCATCGCGTTCCAGGCCGGGAGGAAACTCGCCAGCGCCGCGATCACTGTGACAACCCCCAACCATAACATCAGGCCGTCCATGCCAAAGGTGAAATCCAGCGGCGATGAGAGGATGGCGGCCCCGACACCGGCGTTCAACACAAACGTGATCGGGATCGATAACACCAGGCCCAGGACCCAACTGATCAGACCGATAATCAAACCCTCCACCAGGACCAGCCACAAAATCGCCGCGTTAGAAGCACCCACTGCGCGTAACACGCCGATCTCGCGACTTCGTTCGAACACGTTCATGCTCATCGTGCCCATCAGCCCCAACCCGCCGACGATGGCGATCAGGACCGCCATCACCAGCAGGAAGTAGATCATCACATCGAACTGCCCGGCCTGCTGCTTGCGCCACGTCTCGCCCGTGGTCACATCGCTCACCCGGATGTGGTTCCGCCGCAGGGCGGCCTCGACCTCCCGGGCGACGCGCTCTTGGGTCGACGGTTCGGACGATATCGCCGTCACCCGGACGCTTCCAACCTGGCCGACCTGGTTCAGGCGGTGCGCCAGATCCTCCTGGTTGGTGTAGATCAGGGCCGGCGCTTGATTGCCGGCCATCTTGTAAATCCCGACGATGTGCCAGGGATACTCCTTGTCGTTGATCTTCGTGATGATCGTGTCGCCAATCCCAAGGTTGGGGAACTCACTCAGCATGTGGTTGGCGATCACCACAGCTCCCTCATCCCCGGGCACCAGCCAGCGACCCGAGGCCATCACCGGCCGGATCAACCGGCTGTCGCCCGGCGGGGCGATGAACGCGATGGGGATCGACCTGTCCTCGTCCCGGGTGAGCAACTCCCCAGACTGGAAGCTCCAACCTTCAATGCCGGTTACTTCCGGCAAGGCACCGATCAAGGTCTCGAGTTTCCCGAAGCGCACGTTCTGGGCCAGATTGACGTTGACGTCCGCCAAGAAGTATCCCTGGATCTCGGCGATGACCTGGCCGAAGGCTGCCCACAGGTTGAACACGGCGATGAAGACGGCGCCGGCCAGAGTCAGCGTGGACAGGGTCAGGGCCAGACGCAGTTTGCGGCGGAAGGTGTTGCGCAATGAGATCAGGGTAGGGCGTGAAAGAAAGCGGATTCTCTCGAGCAATCGGTCGATGCGGCTCTTGCCGAAGTCTCCCTTTCCCAGGCCGTAGCTTGAGATCGCTTCTCGGACCGTCAGACGCGTGCCGTTCCATACCGGCCCCACGGCCGCCAGCACGGGGATCACCAGGGCGATCCCCACCTGGAGTGCGACCGCAAGCGTGGAGAAGCGGAATGGCCGAACCTGGTAGTTTAGCCAGGCCCCCATGACCTGGGCCACCCGATGTCCCGCCAGCCCTGACAGCCAGACGGTGATGGCCAGCGCGAGCACGCCCAGGCACAGCACCAGCGCAAGATACATACCCATGATCTGGCCTCGGCGCCCTCCAATCGCTTTCATCACACCGATGAACCGGATCTGCTGTGAGAGCAATGCGTTGATCATGTTGACGATCAAGAATGTGCTGAGGAATACAGCCAACACTCCGAGAATCCCAAGGATGAGCGTGACCGCTTCAAAGATGTCTTTGGCGAAATGCCGGCCGGGGTTGTAAATGAATGTCGAGTCTACCTCCAGACCGTTCTGCTCCATTCGGTCCACCACCGCATTCGTGACCGCCGTGACATGGGTTGCATCCGTCTGACCATCCTCAACGGTCAGGTAAACCTGGTTGTAGTCGCGCGTGCCATCCAACCACTCCAGCGTCGCCGGGTCGGTGTAGGCCTGGATCGGAGCGCCAAAGGCGGCGGGGATGGTATTAACGTCGTGGGCGATGGCAGCCACGCGGAGACTGTGCCGGCTCCTGTCCGAGAGCTCGACGGTGACCGTATCCCCCGCGCGGACCGGCAGCGCCCCCAAGGCTGAATCGGCGATGTAGATCTCGTGGCGCTTCAAGGCAGGCAAGGGCGTGGCCCCCATCGGCCACAAGCGATCGATTTGCATCTCCGAGAGTGGTGGGATGGCGACGATCTGGATCGCAGGCTTCTGGTCCTGGCTGATGACTGCCCGGCCCGTGACTGCGGCGCGCCCTTCGACCTCGGCCACCCCGGGGACTCGTCGCAGGACCGGAAGTATTTCGTCCTTAAAGGAGGCGGAGTAGATGATCGCCGCGTGCCCATTTCCGTCGGCGAAATCCGCGTCCATGTCGGTCAGCGTGATATCGCCCAGTGCGGCGATGAAACCCACGGCAAAGATCCCGACGGCGATCGTCAGAATCATCAATGCTGAACGGACTTTGTTCCCCCACAGATCGGCCAGCACCTTCTTCCAGCGCGGCGGGATCACGCCTTGCTCTCCCTGGCCGCCAGGTTCTCAGCGATGCGCTCCTCCACGGTCCGCTCGATCGCCTCCCGAGTCGCCTCAGACTGCGCCAGCAGCTCCACGAGAGTCTGTCGATCGAGGGAGACCAACTCCACCGGGCCCGCTTGAACGGCGCGGACGGTCGCGGCGGTCGTCCCTCCGCGCATGATTTCTATCTCCCCGAAGTACTGGCCCTGGGTCATCTCGGCCACGACCACGTCGCTGCCCCGCGGGCGGTGCAAAACGATCTCCACTTTGCCCTTGGCAATGATGTAGAACCGGTCCTCCTTGCCTCCCTGGTGCATAATGGCCGCACCCGCAGCGACCGTCGCGGTTGTTAGGTGGCGCGTGGCATAAGCCATCTGATCAAGCGTGAGCGTCGGCAAAGCACTTGCTACATACTCATTGACCACCTCGCCGTCCGCCAGGAGCACCGTGCGCGTAACGCGCCGCGCCAGGCTCCCGTCGTGGGTGACCATGATCACAGTCTTGCCTCGCTTCACCAGGTCGTCGAACATCGCGAAAACCGATTCGGCGGTCTTGGAGTCCAGGTTGCCTGTCGGTTCGTCGGCGACCACCAGGGGAGGGTCGTTGGCCAGGGCTCGGGCGATGGCCACCCGCTGCTGCTGCCCGCCGGACAGGGCCGAGGGCAACTTGTCAGCGTGCTCCTCCAGCTCGACCATCTCGAGCAAGTGCATCGCCCGCTCGCTCCGCTCGTGCGGCGCATACAGACCGCAGAAGTCCATCGGCAGCATGATGTTCTCGGCGAGCGAGAGCATGGGAAGAAGCTGGAAGAACTGGAAGACGATCCCCAGATTCCGCCCGCGCCACACGGCCAGCTCGCCCTCGCTCAACGCGTGCACCGGCGTATCTCCGACCCAGATCTCGCCTGCGGTTGGCCGGTCGACGCCGGTGATCATGTTGAGCAGCGTGGACTTGCCGCTGCCCGACTTGCCGACGATTCCGACGAACTCGCCTGCCGGGATCTGCAGATCGATCTCGCGCAGCACCGGCACCTCACCTGCCGCAGTCCGGTAGGACTTGTGAATGCGGATCAGGTGGACGAGCGGCCGACCGTTGATACTGGATTGTCCGTTCCCCATCTCAGAATTACCTCTCTCCGCGTTAGCATGTGTGATATGCCTAACACCCGCACCCGCATGCCGTGGCGCGAGTAGCCGCGGCCTTGGGTTTGGGAAAGCTCGCCTCGACCTTGCGAAGGGCGGCTATTGAGGGTTGCCCGTGGCCCACTTCACTCTACGGATTTCCGCCCACGTGGGTTGCCGAGGCTGACGCAAATGGGTCATGATGGACGCTCGGCCGACGGGGGCAAGGGAGCAGGTAGGGTCGGACGGCTTGGGGGTCTCACCCGATCCGGATTGGGTGGCATACCAGGCTCGAGTGTACACCCGGGGGGAGGCGGTGTCCGCTGTCGGACGTCACGCCTTCTCGCGGAACACTGTCCAGGCTGGCGACATCATCTGCCCGACGACGGACGACTGACGACCGACGACAGGCGACGGACGCCGCGCAGCTGGCGGTGGGGCCCCATAGCCGGTAAACTCGTCTGCGGTGATAAGGGTGGTGGTGGGCGCGGGGGGCGCTCTTCTGCATACGGTGACACAAGACACAAGATAGAGGCTTCAAGCCTCAAGCTTCAAGCTTCACGTTAATCACATTACGTTTTACGCTTTACGCATTAGGTCTTCACGTTTCACGCCTCACGTTTCAGTTTTCACGATCCAGGGCACAGGACCGTGGTAATCCAGGGAGCCGCGATGAGAGAAGCTGAGGGCACGGATCCGAGGATCGCTGTAGTCAGCCTGTGGGCCGAAGACGTGGTCGCAACGGCGCACTTCTATCGCGACGTCATCGGGCTGGAGCTGGCAGCGCACCATGGCAACCGACCGCACTTCGATGTCGGAGGGGTCTACCTGGTAATCCTTCAAGGTCGCCCACACCCTGCGGAATCCACCGAGCCATCTCGCTTTCCGTTGATCGCACTCACGGTCGGCGACTTTCAGGTAGCCGTGGATCGGCTAGGGGCCGCGGGCATTCGAACGCCGTGGGGGATTGAAGAAGACGCCGACTCCCGGTGGGTGATGTTCTATGATCCGGCCGGGAATCTTGTCGAGCTGGTCGATGCAGGGTAAAGCTCGAAGCCGGAGGACTGGGGCGGACGACAGCCGTTGACCGCCAGGCGGGGGGCTATCGTCGCACCCGCCTTTCCGACATCGCGTGATCCGCCAGCACGATAGCGTTCTGTGACGGATCGCGTAGCAAGTACCCTTCTGCCGTCTCCTCAATCGGCGCGTCTGCCTGGCGGGCTCTGGTCAGCACCGTTTCGAGTTCATCGTTCGAAGGTAGTACGAAGGTGAAGTAACGCAGACCGAGTGAGCCAGCAGGCGGGGGCGGCGCCCCTTCGCCGAGCCAGGTGTTGAACCCGATGTGGTGATGATAGCGACCGGCGGAGACCATCCCCATCCGGAAATCGCGGGCGATCCCCATGTCATCGAAACCGAGCAGGCCGTGATAAAAGCGCAACGTGGCGTCGAGATCTGCCACGTAAAGGTGGACATGGCCGATCCGCGTTTCCGCGGGCATGGGCTGGTCGAGCCGGTCGTCGGGGGTGAGTTCGCGGAATAGCGCGTCGACGTCGAGCGGCTCTCGACCGTCGCTGGGGGTCCCGTCAGCGCGACGCGTTTCGGCCTTGCCATCGGAAAACGACATGCTCCCATCTTCGGGGGTGTCGGCGTAGATCTCGATGTTGTTGCCCTCTGGGTCGTCGAGGTAAGTCGTCTTGGTCATGATGTGATCCGTCGGGTAATTGAGGTAGCGCATGGCGAACAACCGGGCGATCACTCGGGCCAGCTCGCGCCGGCTTGGAAGCAAGATGGCAAAGTGGTAGATCCCGGTCGCACCGCGGATACGACGGGCGTTTCGGTCTTCTGTCAGTCGGAGGACGTCTGCATCCCCGGCTCCGAGACCGGCCGAAGCACCCTCATGCCAGTGAAGATGAAGTCCGATGACCTTCTGGTAAAACTCGAGCTGGTGATCCATGTCGGCCACCGTGAGGTGGACGTGGCCCGGGCGCGTGTCGGGGTGGATTCTGAACCCGGTTTCAGATCGTGACTCTACCTGCGTACCCATTCTCACGTCTCCTATTACCTTGATCCGGCTACCTGTCTGCGAGATTGTAATCTACCAGCGCGCCCAGCCGTCTATCGCTGGTACTCATGACGTGGTAACGAACAGGCTTCTTACGGACGGGGGTCCAACTGCACCGCGGACCGAGCAATCCGGGGCGGGCCCGGGATCCCGCCAGCGCCCCGATCCTCTTGCATTGTCCCCCGTCTATAATGAGAATCGTCAATCACATGAACACGTCTCTCTGGCA
>Ga0299915_10001888_pt1 | contig 15329 bp, 14 predicted proteins | sample RVTome_13_FD_200263 | JGI IMG/M metagenome (GOLD analysis project Ga0299915, IMG submission 200263) | Soil microbial communities from uranium-contaminated site in the Upper Colorado River Basin, Wyoming, United States - RVT92D227 (version 2) ... | reverse complement strand
AAGCTAGTCAAGCCGAAGTGGCTGGAATTTTATGCCCAGCATTTCACCACCGTAGAACTCAATAACAGCTTCTACCGTTTGCCTTCGGAGAGAGCTTTTGTTAACTGGAGGGAATCTTCGCCCGGAGATTTTGTCTTTTCTGTTAAAGTCAGCCGTTTCATCACTCATATTAAGAGGCTGAAGAATGTACAAGAGCCGCTGCAGAATTTTTTGACACGCGCTGATTTTCTGCAGCATAAACTAGGTCCATTGCTATACCAATTGCCACCTGGTATGAAGCGTAATGATGAAACACTGGAAGCATTTTTGACTGTATTACCTCGTGGGTATCGTCATGTTTTCGAGTTCCGACATAAATCCTGGTTCGATGATGGTGTTTTTGATATCTTGAAGAGATATAATGCTGCCTTGTGTGTCTTTGATATGCCTGATTTCACCTGTCCGGCGGTAGCTACGGCTGATTTCGCCTATGTCCGTTTTCATGGCAGCACCGGCTTATACTGGAGCTGCTATAGCGATAAGGAACTTTCGGATTGGGCTAAGAAGATTGAAAAGTTGAGTAAAAATCTGGAAGCAGTTTATATTTATTTCAATAATGATGCCGGAGCCTGCGCGATAGATAATGCCAGAACATTGGGCCTATTTCTTAAAGGCTTTGCTGCCGATGGCGAAGAGAATAAGCCCGACACCAAGAATAACCAGGGTTACGGGGCAAGGTAAAGGCAAGCCAAGAAGCGGGTTGGGTATGCCGGCGAACATTAGTATGGCGTCGATAATTAGCAAGGCGCTGCCTACTATCAGAAGCCATTTCGATGCCGTTAACATGATTTCCCTCCTATTGTCATGATTATACAACTGAAGTCAATGCTTGCCTTGCCGTATCGGTAGTTACAGGTATTCTTTCACCTGCTCAGCCAGTTTGGTGGTTATTCCTGCCGCTCCGGACAGCTCGTCTATTGAGGCATCTTTGATACCTCGCACTGAGTCAAACTTCTTAAGCAATGCCTTTTTGCGCTTGGGGCCTATGCCTGGGATGCTGTCCAGAACTGAGGCTATTCCTTCTTTTTGCCGCAATTTTTTATGATAGCCTAGAGCAAAGCGATGGGCTTCATCTCTAATCCTTTGTAGCAAGTATAGCGCTGCTGAGGTTTGCGGAATATCGAGCGATTCAGTCTTGCCCACTATGAATACCTCTTCCTTTTCTTTAGCCAGGCTGGCGGCAGGAATGGAGTTTAATCCCAATTTCTTCATCACTTCCAGTGCAGCGTTGAGATGACCTTTACCGCCATCGATGAGAATCAGGTCAGGCGTTGTTGCCCATTTGTCGTCAGCAGACAATGACCTTTGGAAACGCCGTCTCAGCACCTCCTGTATCATGGCATAGTCGTCTATGCCGGCTACTGACTTAATTCTGAAGCGTCGGTAATTTGCTGGCTTGGGCTGACCTTTATCAAAAACAACCATGCTGCCTACCGCGAGATTGCCCCGGATATTGGATATATCATATCCTTCTATTCTCATAGGTATTTTTGGCAAGCCGAGCCTATCTTTCAGCTCTTCCAGGGTGAGAGCGGATTTGATGATTGTCGATTGCTTTGCCTGGTATAATGCCAGACCCTGCCGGGCATTTTCCACGACCATAGCCATTAACTGTTTCTTGGCTCCCTGGCGCGGCACGTGCAGTTTGACGGGTGCCCCTCTCTGATTTGTCAGCCACTTGGTGACGAACTCTATCTCCTCGATGGGATACTGGAGCAGAATTAGCCGTGGTATCGAGGATGCTGAGGCATAATATTGTTTGATAAAGCTGGTCATTATCTGGCTTGGCTCCTCATCGCGGGTGCCATCTAGTAAAATATAATCGCGGCCGATGAGCTTGTTATTGCGGATGAAGAAAATCTCTACATAGGCCAGGTCTTTGGTTTGTGCTAGGGCGATGGCATCCTGGTTGCCTCTTACGGTAATGGCAATTCTCTGTCCTTCGATAACCTCTTCTATGGCCTGAATTTGGTCGCGGATTAAGGCTGCTTTTTCAAATTGGAGCTGCTGCGAGGCTTTTTTCATTTTGTGTTTTAGGTCTCGAAGAACTAACTCCTGCTTGCCTTCGAGAAACAGGATGACCTGTTTTATTACATCGTGATAATCTTCTTTGGTTACAGCACCGATGCAGGGTCCCAGGCATTGATTTATGTGGTATTCAAGGCAAGGCTTGGGGGCTTTTCCGGTGATAGTCTTGGTGCAGGAGCGGAAAGGGAAGATTTTATTTATTAACCTCAATGTCTGGCGTAGCGAGTAGGCGCTGGCGAAAGGACCGAAATATCTATCTCCGTTCTTATGGAAACGGCGAGTAATACGGACGCTTGGCCAGTCACTCTTGAGGTCTATCTTAAGGTAAGGAAAACTTTTGTCATCCTTCAGGCGCACATTGTAGCTGGGGCGGTATTTCTTAATCAGGTTGCACTCCAGGATGAATGCTTCCTGTTCGGAGTCGGTCACGATGGTCTCAAATTCGCTTATTCCCGCTACCAGTCTTTCAAACTTGGGTGATAGCTTAGTACTGTGACTAAAGTAAGACCTAACCCGGTTACGAAGACTAGCTGCTTTGCCGACATAGATAGTTTTGCCCTGGCTATCCTTAAAAAGATAGACGCCGGGCTTTGCCGGCAATGCTTTTAATTGCTCCTCAATAGGTGTGGGCATCGTGCTACAGTTTATTGTAGCATTGGGTGCTGAGATTAAACAAAAAGTTTCGAATTTTTCTTCCGCATTACGTAGCTTTGGCTGGCTGTGTTGTGTTAGAATAAGTAGGGCGTTTTGTGAAATGGAAGAAGACATAAAGTTATTCCTCAATTATTTAGCCGGCGAAAAGAAGTCTAAAAACACTCTGGCAGCTTACAATAACGATTTGAATCAATTAGCTGACTATGCTAAGTCTGAGGGCTCAGTAGCGGGGTTCGGTCCTTCGGAACCCAGGCTAAGCGCACACCTTCTATCAGGCTATCTGCAAAGCCTCAGGGGGAGAAAGTACAAACCATCTACAGTGGCCCGCAAAATAGCCGCAGCCAAGTCCTTCCTTAAGTTTATGGTTAACAGAGGTAGGTTGAGGGGCGATCTGGCGCCGAGTCTGGCTTCACCTCACGTAAGTAAGCCATTGCCCAGGTTATTGTCTGTTTCTGAGGTGCGCCGCTTATTGACGGAGCCGGCGAAGCTTTCTGCAACTGACGCAAAAAGAGACAAGACCATGCTGGAGTTACTTTATGCTACTGGCTTGAGGGCAAGTGAGCTGATGGCGTTGAATATAAAAGACGTCGACTTGAAGAAGAGCACAGTGAGATGTTCAGGGTCTGGTTCCAGGGTTCGAGTTATTCCTATCGACCAACCCGTAGCCCGGCTGGTTAAGGAGTATATTGATGTTGTTCGCCCCGAGTTATTGAATGACGAAAAAGAAATTGCATTGTTTCTGAATCGTCGTGGTGAGAGGCTTACGCGGCAGGGCTTCTGGCAGATTCTTCAGGGCTATGCTGATAAGGTCGGACTTAGTGGCAAGGTTACACCTCGCAGTCTGCGACATAGCTTTGCTGTCCATAAACTGAAGAGCGGTGCTGACTTGCAGGCTGTCCAGGAGCTTCTGGGGCATGCCCATATTTCGACTACCAGGGTTTATACTCATGTGGAGCTTCGTCCTTGAGCTGAAGTGTTAGAAGGATAATCTAGATTTTTGGAGCAAGAAAATGGGAAAGAAATCACGTCGTGCTAGAGCCAGAGCCAAAGCCAAGGCCAGAGCTAGAGGTGAACAAGGTGCTGTTGGCGAGCTAGCTAGGAGCACGCCAGTTGAACGTATTTTCACTGCCGCGCCGAAAATAGAGCCTAAAGCAGCAGTGCCTTCGGTTGCATCAACTGTAATGTCAGTTCAGGCAACACGCTATCAATACATATTACCTGAGCTGCGGCTTATCGGTATCATCTCTGGCGCTCTGCTTCTAATTCTTATTATATTGTCCTTTGTTCTCAGTTGAAGCCTAAAGGTGGCAAGTGCGTGGATTTAGAGGCAGCCAGGGCCAGACTGTTAGATCACCTGAGACGAGAGATCTACGATAAACGTGTGCTGTCAGCTATGGCACGCGTGCCTCGCGAGCGTTTTGTGCCACCGGGTGCTTACCATGCGGCTTACGAAGATATGCCCTTGAGCATTGGCTTCGGGCAGACTATCTCTCAACCTTTTATCGTGGCTTTGATGACTCAGGCATTGAGGCTTAAGGGAGCTGAAAAGGTGTTGGAACTAGGTACCGGAAGCGGCTATCAGACAGCAATATTAGCCGGGTTGGCGAAATGGGTAGTCAGTATCGAACGCGTTCCTCAGCTAGCCGAGTCAGCCAGCCGGGTTTTGAAGGAGCTCGGTTATACTAACTTCGAGATTCATACGTCCGGTGAGACGTTGGGCTGGCCAGATGGAGCTCCCTATGATGCCATAATAGTTACTGCTGGTGCTCCCCGTGTCCCTGATGTCTTGCTTGAGCAGCTAGCCTTAGGCGGGCGTCTGGTCATTCCGGTTGGCTCAAGATGGGAGCAGGATTTGCTTAGAGTCACCAAGAAGAAGAAGGGCAACTTGGTTGAAAACCTTGGCGGCTGTCGTTTTGTGCCTCTTGTCGGTAAAGGCGCCTGGAATGAGAGTTAAGAGTACAAAAAACCTTTTGAGTTTAGCTCAACTGCGCTAAAGCCTAACTGCTAAATCGAAGGCAATATCATATACCTGCTCTGGGTGAGAAGATGGCACCCACGCCGGGTTTAGCTACCAGGGAGCCTACGGGGCAGACGGCGACACAGGCCAGGCATGAGGTACAACCTGCCTCAGCTAAGGGCATACCTGAGAAGGTGCTGACGACGGTGTCAATGCCTCTGAAGGCAAAATCGAGTATGCCTGAACCTTGCCGGTGACATACCCAAACACATTTGCCGCATAGAATACATTTGTTGGGGTCATAGGTGAACAGCGTATGGCTAGAATCTACAGGCAAATTACGGGGTATGCATCTAAGCCTCTTGGACTTGAGCTTCAAACCAAGGCGTGAGGCGGTATTTTGAAGCTCGCAGTTGCGGTTCTTGAGACAATGGGCGCAATCGAGGTGGTGATGACTGAGAAGAAGCTCAAAGGCGGTGTTCCGGAGCCTTTTGACTTTTGGTGTGTTCAGGTGTATTACCATACCATCGCTGACCGGCTCGGTGCAGGCAGTAACCGGAGCATCTCTGCCTTCGATTTCCACAAAGCAGAGGCGGCAGGAGGCAAAAGATGGATGAGCATCTCGTATGGCGCATAGATTAGGGATATAAAGCCCGTTATCCAGAGCAACCCAGAGAATGTTCGTCCCTTTCTTGGCCTTGACTTTGATGCCGTCGATGGTTAAAGTAAGCAGCTTTTGCTCCTCTTTTAAAATTTAACCAACACTTCTTACGCTATTTGGGCTTTATGAAGCTGTTCTCCAAAAAGTCAGCCAGTCCTTTAATATCATGCAGGGGGAACTGCCTGATTTTGGTTTCCAGTGGCTCATCAGTGGCTATAGCTATAAGGTTGTTAGTGTGGCTCAGGGGTGGACCGACTACCTTACGATGAACCTCTATCTTAGGTGTGCTGCTCTGCTTAAAGCCCTCGGCAAGAATGATATCATAATTTTCACCGAAGAGGAGGGCTATCTTATTAAGGTCAGGCTCTTCAGTGGCTGGTTTAATTAGCACAACCTGGTCTGGCGAAACGACAGTTGTGGCATCACTGCCAGCTTGAATGTGGCGCCAGCTGTCTTTATCTGGTTTATCAAAATCCAAACTGTGTACAGAATGTTTTATGGTAGCTATGCGGTAACCCCTTGACTTAAGCTCTGGAATCAATGCTTCCATGAGGGTTGTCTTTCCCGATTTTGATTTACCTACAATTGATACTATGGTAGGCATTCAATTAGATTACCATGGAGTCGAAGGGCAGAAGCTTTGGTTTCATCATTTTCTGTAAGCCTTTTTCCATGGCTCCTTTCCAATAGCTATGTAATCCCGGACTGCCGCTTTGATTGTGTTTGCTGCCAAAAGCGCGCAGTGACGGTTGTCCTCGGGCAGCCCACCCAAAGCTTTTAGTATATCATCTTGACTAATGGCTAATGCCTGTGCTACATCTTTACCTTTAATTATTTCTGTGGACATGCTACCACAGGCGACGGTAGCACTGCAGCCGTCTGTAGAGAAAGTGGAATCTACTATAGTACCGTCATTTACCCTAAGCCATATCTCCATAGTATCCCCGCAAGGTCCGGTAATGCGACCAAAACCGTCAGCATGAGCAATTCCACCTGTATTTCTGGGATTCATAGCATGGTCGATAACCGTTTCGGTATACACTTCTTTCATGGTTGCCATTATTTGTTTTTCTAGCTCATCGAATTCGTCAGTCATGTTTAGTCTCCGTGAATGTTCTAAGTTTGTTTAGCCCTGAGAGGGAATTCCTGGATGAAATTCTGGCTGAGGGTATCCAACACATCCGAGCTATAGCGCTCGATTTTGCCTTCATCACAGAGCCTTGCAAGTTCGGGGTCGATTGGTATCTGGGATAAAAGTGGAGCCCCGGCGATTTCTGCCATTTCTTTGCCCCTGCTCTTGCCAAATAACTCCAGTCTTTTCCCGCTATCGGGAAGCGTGAAATAGCTCATGTTCTCCACAACTCCCAGGATGGGGACATTCATTTGCTTAGCCATTTTTACTGCCTTCTTTACTACCATTGCTGCCAACTCCTGAGGGCTGAGGACTATTACTACCCCTGATACCGGCAGTGTCTGCATTACAGTCAGTGGAGCATCGGCAGTGCCTGGTGGGAGGTCGACTATGAGACAATTGAGCTTGCCCCAGAGAACGTCTTCCCAGAACTGTTGAATGGCTTTGCTGATTATAGGTCCACGCCAGATGACGGCATCATCCTCGTGTTCCAGGAGGAGGTTTATTGACATAATGTTAATGCCCATTTTGGATGAAACTGGTAGAATGCCACTGTCACTGCCACCAGGTCGAGCGTTACTCAGACCAAACATCTTGGGTATGCTGGGGCCGGTGACGTCAGCATCAAGGATACCGACATCTTTTCCCCGGCGGGCGAGGGCAATGCCGAGAAGCGCTGCCACCAGAGACTTACCTACGCCGCCTTTGCCGCTCATTATGGCTATCACATAGTCGATGATGTTAACTTCTTTGGGTGTGGCCTGTATGAAGTTGACATTTGCCTGGCTTACCCCCGACAATTGTCCGATAGTGTTGCTGACTTTTGACTTCAGCCATTCTTGTGTGTTGGGGTTCAGGGCTGTGGAGGCGAGTGTAATGTCAACTTTCTTGCCAGAGATGATGATTTCGCGAACCAGGTTTAGCTTTATTAAGTTCCGCATAACGCCTGGAACCAGTACTTCCTCTAGGCTGTTTCTTACCTGCTTCTCAGTTATCATAAAATTTTGCTCCTTGTTGTTCTCCGCTTGGGCCGCTTCACTCTTGGCAGTTCCTAAAGTTTACTAGTTTTGGCCGTCAGATTCAAAGGCGGTCACTTGTTTGGCATATTGAAGATTTTATTCCCGTCATTCTGAGGAAACGAAGCGACCGAAGAATCTCATCCGGAGATTGCCACGCCCCGATTGTATCGGGGCTCGCAATGACAGTAAGCGATGGGCTAAAAATGATACGAGGTTCGTTGCTTAATCAAACAGTCTATCTAGTTATCTCTTTTACAAGTTCACCATCGGCGGAGACGACCTCGATTCGGAGTGGCATTTGGCCCAAAGCGTGTGTTGAACAGGAGAGGCAGGGGTCGTAGCACCGAATGGCGACCTCGACTCGATTAAGTATGCCTTCGGTTACTTTACCATTCCTTATGTATTCTTTAGCTGCTGAATATACCGCCTTGTTCATGGCGGCATTATTGTTGCCGGTAGCCACGATCAGATTTACCTTAGTTATCTTCCCTGTGTCATCTACCCAGTAGTGATGGAATAGAGTCCCTCGCGGAGCTTCAAGGACACCAACACCCTGCTCATTGTATTTATTTGATGTTACTATCAGGTCGGTAGAGCATATATCTCTGTCCTCTAAAAGTTGTTTGGTTCGTTCAATTGCATAGAGTAACTCTATAAGTCGGGCATAATGATAATACAGAGAACCCTCCACCATGCCATTATTGCCCAGTTTTTTGAAATTTTTAAGCTCAGCATTGGCTTGAGGCGTTGATATCCCTTCGCAGACATTCAGTCGGCCGAGTGGACCAGCCCGATAAGTACCGGCCGGATAGCCGAGCTTCTTATAAAAAGGGAACTTGAGATAAGACCAATCCTCCACATGCTCTCTGATGATATCCAGATAATTGGATGGATTGAACTGGTTTTCAAGAACTTTGCCCTTTGAATCGAGCAGCCTCAATTTACCATCATAGAGTTCCAGATTGTTGTTTTTGTCCACCAGTCCGAGATAACCTGTGGGGAAGCTGGCACAGCTGCAAACGAACTCATTGTGTTGGTCATAATATTGTTTAAGTATACTTAGGGCAATTCCAGTATCGGCAATGGCCCAGTCTATCTGCTTGAGAAAGTGGTCACGGTCGGAGTTTGATAGTGGTGTGTTCATGCCGCCGGGTATGGCACCGTTGGGGTGAACCTTTTTGCCTCCGAGACTTTGGATGATTGTCTGCCCGAAGCTTCGAAGTTTTACGCCTTTCGTGGCAAGTTCCGGGTTTACGGCAATCAAGCCTATGACGTTTCTTTTTGCCGGGTCAGCATCCATGCCCAATAGCAGGTCAGGGCTGGCTAAATGGAAGAAGTGGAGGGCGTGGGACTGGATAAATTGCCCCATATGCATCAGCTCGCGTAACAGTTTGGCCGGCCGGGTTAGTTCAACTCCTAGAATGGCATCGCCAGCCTTAGCTGCACCCAGGTGATGGCTTACGGGGCAGATTCCGCAGATTCTGGGGGTGATAGCCGGCATTTCCCAGAGTACCCTGCCTTCGCAGAATTTTTCGAAGCCTCGAAACTGAGTTACATTAAACTTAGTATCTGTAACATTGCCTGAATCGTCCAATTGTATAGTAACTTTGCCGTGTCCTTCGATTCGGCTAACTGGGTTTATTTCTATTGTCTTTTTAATTTCGGACATGTCTTCACCTCTTTTAATCAAAGCGCATCATTTCGCTGGGTAGAACTGGTATCCTGCCTGCCAGTAGTTCGCTTAAGCCATATAAAATGGCTTTAGGCTCCGGAGGACACCCAGGAACGAAGCAGTCCACTTTTACTACATGATTTACCGGCTTCACCTGGTCAAGGAGTGCCGGTACGCCCGGTGGGCCAGGTATCTTGCCTTCGTGAGTGCTCTCCGTCTCGATGTAGCCGCGTCTGAGTACATCTTCTTTGTCGAGGCTGCTGCGCATGGCGCACACGCCACCAAAACAGGCACAATCACCCCAAGCCATAAGAATTTTGCAATGCGCCCTTAGTTCCTTGAGTGTCTCTTCCTCTTCAGTATTACCTACAGAGCCCTCTACTATGCCTACGTCCACCTCAGGGAACTCCTTTATATCAGTTATGGGGGTCCGGGTGAATTCAACCGCATTGGCTAAATCGATTATCGCCTCATCGATGTCGAGAAATGACATATGACAGCCAGAACAGCCTTCTAACCAGATCGTAGCTACTTTAACTTTTGCCATATGAGCACTCCTTATTGATTACTTAAGACGTCCCGAGATTTCGCTGATTATTTCCCAATCTGCCTTGACTCCGTCTGGTGGGTTGATAAGGCGCGATGCAGATACGGGTACGCCATCTAGAGTTGTGTAATTCCCACCTACCTCTGTCCATATTGGTGAAGGCAAAACAACATCGGCTTTTTGAACTAGGGGTGGCAGATAGCTGGACTGAACCACCAGGAAATCCAGCCCCCTAGGCAGCGCCAACAATTCTTTGGCTTCGGTATAGTCATCGGCTAGAAGTAGATATAGAGCCTTTATACTGTTTTGAGCTAAGTCATTTATGACAGAAACAGAACTGTTGGCTATGCCCATATCCCAGGCACTCCGGCTATTACCTTTTGACTTTAGAGATATGACGCCCGTCTTGCTGCCGGAAACAGCTGCCAGCTTGTACAGGGCGGTGATCAGTCCGGCATTCTGCTGCTGCAAAATACCTTCGCCGTAGACGACAATGCTTCGTTTTGCCTTGCCGAGAATCTTCGCAGCCTCGGTGAGCTCTTTCTGACTTATCCCTATCATGGCAGCATCCTTGACAGGACTACCGCCCATAGACTTAGCCAGACTGTTGAGAGCCAAAGTTTCCTTGCCTTTCTTTGGCTTCAACCATACGGTAGTGTAATCGGGTAAGACATTTTGTGTCGGGTCGAAAACGATTAGCTTTGCCTTGTTCTGTCTTACTGCCCTGACGATATAGGACCCGGCTACAGGATGGCTTTTGAATGGGTTGGCACCGGCCAGGAGAATGCAATCAGATTTAAAAATGTCTTCCAATGGCGTTTCAGTGCTCAAATCAGCTTTATCCTGGAAAGCGCTGATACCTTTGATGACAGCCCTATACTGGTCCCCGTCAAGGCTATCTAAGAACTTGCTATCCAGAGCTCCTGTAATTAATTCCTTGAATGCTTTAAGTGCCTGGCTGCTGGCTTGGCCTGAAGCTACTCCGGCTATGCTGCTGCTGCCATTATGGGCTTTAAACTGGCTGAGCTTTTTAGCTACTATATCCAGGGCTTCATTCATGGAGCAGGGCTCCAGTTTACCGCTGGAATTCCGAACCATTGGCGTCTTTACTCGCGGATGCTCCTGACTCAGGGGGCCAAAGCGCCCCATGTAGCAGAGCAGGCCATTGTTCTGTGAGGAGTCAGGGCTGTCTATCCTTATCAACATATTATTCTTTACGAACGCTTTAATTCCACAGCCTATGCCACATATGGGGCAAACAGTGGTTATCTCTTGGGATTCTGGACGTTTGCCCTTGTAGGCACTCCTCTTAGAGAAAATAGCTCCTGTAGGGCAGGCTTGAAAACAGGCTCCGCAGGATATACAAGTCGATTTGCCCAGAGGTTGATTAAGGTCAGCGACTACCACATCTTTCCAGCCGCGGTATCCGAAATCGAGTGTATGCACACCTACCATTTGGTCGCATGTTCTGATACATCGACCGCATAAAATACACCGATTGTGGTCGATAACCAGATAATCGTGTGCTGAATCTAATGGCAATGGTGGCCAGGAATATGGATACCGAGCGTTGTCCATTTGATATTTATAAGCGAGACTTTGTAGTTCGCAATCGCCGCTGGCTACACATTGCGCACAAAGATGGTTGCGTTCGGTGAACATCAATTCTAAGACAAGGCGGCGGTATTTCTCCAGTTTTTCATTTTTGGTCTGTACCACTAAACCATCACGTGCCGGATAGGTACAAGCTGGCACAGGCCGTCTCTCCTTCTCTATTTCTACCACACACATACGGCAAGCGCCAACATCGGTCAATCCCTTCAAATGGCAGAGAGTCGGCACATCAATATTGTTAGTTTGGCAGACCTCGAGGACTGTATCGCCCTCTTTCCCCTTTACCTGCTTGCCATCGATTGTTAGAATGATCTCTTTCATCGCTTATTCTCCTACCTCAAGGTCGCATCTAAGACAACGGCTACCTTCCTTCTTAGCTTCTTCCGGGCTGTAGGGTAAGACTACCTCACTAAAAGAACCTTTTCTTTTAGAACTGCCCACTTCTACAAGCGGTACCCTGGGCCTTTCTTTCAATTCCTCCTCAGTAGGAGGTATGGGGGGAATAGCTATGGGCTCGTAACCATTCCGTTCTACTAATGGTGAAAGGTCTTCTCCCCGGAGATATCTTTTTATAGAAGAAGCTGCTCTTTGTCCTGCGGCAATTGCCTCGATTACTGTGGCTGGGCCCGTAACTGCATCCCCTCCTGCGAAAACGCCTTTGCGTCCTGTAGCCAGAGTTCTCGGGTCGGCAACTATAGTTCCGCCTTTTGCCGTACCGACTCCGTCTCCACCCAAAAACGAAGTATCAGGTCTTTGACCTGTGGCTTCGATAACTGTATCTGCATTTATCGTATATTCAGATCCCTGGATTGGGTAAGGAGTCATTCTTCCACTTGTATCAAATTCTTTAAGTTCCATACGGATACATTCTAACCCGGTGACTGCGCCATTATTGCCCAGAATCTTAGTAGGAGCTGTCAGACAATGTACCTGAATACCTTCCTCCTCAGCAGCCACTATCTCCTCCGTCAATGCCGGCATGTCCCTTTTCTCTCGTCGATAAAGAATGTGAACTTCCTTGGCGCCTTTTCTAAGAGCTACCCGGGCGGCATCGATGGCGGAGTTGCCACCGCCAATGACAGCTACTTTTTGCCCCATCTTTATTTCTTTCCCCAGGTTTGTCTCTCTCAAGAAGTCAATGGCGTCGAAGACTCCTGTCAGGTCTTCACCCGGTATCTTCATCTTGTCACCCTTATGGGCGCCTGTGGCGATGAACACAGCTTGATACTTGTTGTCTTTTAGCAGGGATTCAATGTCGTCTACTCGCGTGTTCAGTTGTATATCTACCCCGAGCTTTTTGATAATACTAACCTCTTTTTTGAGGAGGTTTTTGGGTAATCGGTACTCAGGGATGCCGACAGCCAACATGCCGCCAGCTACAGGTAGAGCTTCAAATATCGTAATTTGATATCCTTCGTGAGCAAGATCCCAGGCAGCCGACAAACCTGCTGGTCCCGCACCTATAATTGCTATCTTTTCCTTCCTTCGCTCTTTAATGACTGGTTTGTATTCAAATCCATGCTCGAAAGCGTAATCAGCAGCAAATCTGTGTAAGTGTCTAATAGCTATCGGCTCCTCGACCTGCTGGCGGCGGCACTTGCTCTCGCAAGGGTGAGGGCATACCCGCCCAACACTCAAGGGTAGAGGAAGACGCTGCATAATTGAGCGGCAAGCCTGTTCGAAATTCTTCTCTTTGATTAGAGCAATATAACCAGGAACGTCGAGTCCTACAGGACAGGTACCTTGACAAGGGGCTCTAAATAGAGCCTGGCAGACTACAGCCGGGCACTTTTTGTCTATTATGTGAGATTCATATTCATTCCTGAAATGGCGCAGTGTAGTTAGAACAGGATTGGGTGCTGTTTGTCCCAGACCACAGATAGAAGCTGAGCCAACCATTTCAGCCAGCTCTGAAAGCGTATCAAGGTCTTCGATTGTCCCCTTACCTTCGGCTATCTTGGTGAGGAAGGCAAGCATCTTCGGTATTCCTGCTCGGCACGGAGTGCATTTACCACAGGACTCATCCTTGGTGAACTGAAGGAAGAATTTTGCCACATCGACCATGCAGCTATCCTCATCCATGACAACAAGACCGCCCGAGCCCATAATTGCGCCCAAAGCGGTGACAGCTTCATAGTCGACAGGTGTATTCAAGTGCTCGATCGGGATAACGCCGCCTGATGGCCCGCCTATCTGGACTGCTTTGAACTTTTTGCCGCTGGGTATGCCACCGCCGATGTCAAATACAATCTTACCCAAGCTGGTACCTAACGGAACTTCGACCAGCCCAGTGTTGTTGACCTTTCCTACCAAGCAAAGTGTCTTTGTACCTTTACTGCTAGCGGTGCCGACGCTTCCGAACCAGTCGGCACCTTTCCAGATTATCTGTGGAACGTTTGACCAGGTTTCCACATTATTTAGTGTGGTCGGTTTGTCAAAAAGTCCTTTGTTAGCTGGGAATGGAGGCCGCTGGCGTGGATTTCCTCGTTTTCCTTCGATTGAGGTTAAAAGAGCAGTTTCCTCACCGCAGACAAAGGCACCAGCGCCTGGGAATATGTCTAGGTCGAATTGAAAGCCGGTGCCCAGCATGTTTTTACCCAGAAGTCCGTATTCTCGGGCCTTGTTTATAGCGTGATTTAATGTTTCGATGGCCAGGGGGTATTCAGCACGGACATAGGCGTAGCCCTGGCGTACGTTGCCTATAGCATAAGCTCCTATCGCCATTCCTTCGATTATTGAGTGTGGATTTCCTTCAAGTACGGCGCGGTTCATATAAGCACCCGGGTCGCCCTCATCACCGTTGCAGACAACATATTTTTCATCGCCAACCGCGTTGCGAACGAATGTCCATTTTGTGCCTGTGGGGAAGCCGGCTCCGCCACGTCCTCTCAAGCCAGACCGCCCGATTTCTGCAATGACGTCTTCTGGCTTCATTTGGGTTAAAGCCTTGGCCAGCGCCTGGTAGCCATCCCGGGCGATGTATTCATCAATATCCATCGGGTCGATGTCCTGGTTATGCATTACCCTTATCTCTTGCAGCTTGAGCAACGGGTCATCAGTATCCAGCTTCCATTCCTCAACCACCTTATTTCGAACAAGATGTTGCTCAATAATCTGTGGGACTTTATCCTCTGTGAGATCGTAATAAGTAGTCTTGCCTTTTGTGGGATGGATAATTGTTACTACTGGTTCCCGGTCACACAAACCGATGCATGCCGCTTTAAGTACGATGACGTCTGATAGCTTTTGCTTTTCTACCCCTTGCTGGAAAGCCGCCAGGACCTTATTTGCTCCTGAAGATATACCACATGTGCCGAGATGAACCCTGACTTGGATCTTCTTGTCTTGTTTTGACAGTTTCTCACGGATTTTATCTCTAAGCTTTGTAAGTTCTTCTACAGATGCAAGTGGTTTCATCTCATTCTCCTATCGATATGAACTCAAGATGTCTTTCATATGGCTTGGTTTTACCTTCCTGTGAACATTCTCTCTGATTGCTATTACAGGAGATAGTCCGCAGCAACCAAGGCATCTTACCGTCTCAAGAGAGAATTTGCCATCCGGAGTAATTCCTCCTGATTCCAGGTTGAAGTCGCGTTTCAATGTTTTTATGAGTCTTTCCGCTCCTTTGACGTAGCAACTGGTGCCTAGGCAGACCTGAATCACGTATTTACCCTTTGGCACCATCGAAAAAAACGAGTAGAAGCTGGTTATACCGTAGAGTTCACTTAGCGGGATATTCATTTCCTTAGAGACAGTTTTCAAGACTTCTGGCGGCAGGTAACCTACGATACCCTGTACCTGTTGTAACACACGTATCGGAGCTCCAGCCTGGCCATTTGTAGCCTCGATTATTTTTCGGATTTGTTGGAGGGTTTTGCTGTTGATCTCCTTGCCGGCTCGTGACTTAGATAGTGTAACTTTACTTTTCTGCTTCAAGGTTACCTCCTAAAGCATGGCTAATTTATATCAAAGGTAAGTCTAGCAATGTGCTGAAGCTTGTCGC
>Ga0299915_10001887_pt1 | contig 15333 bp, 10 predicted proteins | sample RVTome_13_FD_200263 | JGI IMG/M metagenome (GOLD analysis project Ga0299915, IMG submission 200263) | Soil microbial communities from uranium-contaminated site in the Upper Colorado River Basin, Wyoming, United States - RVT92D227 (version 2) ... | reverse complement strand
AGTCCGATTCTACATCCCTGGAGAACTTCAGAGGCTTCCCATTCTTGTCCAGCTTGCCCTCTGGTGTTTCTCGCTTTTCCTTGAGTTTTTTCCTCTCCTCATTGCGGAGAGGATGGCTGGCAGATAGGACTAATCGGGCATCAACGGCGATCCCTTCATGGATGGTTAAACCTTTCTGGGAAAACTGGAGGAGAACTTCACTATTGATTTTGATCATGGCCTTCTTCGACAACCTGCTTCTAAACCGGCAAAAAGTAGAATGGTCTGGAGAGGGTTGATCAAAAGGAAGTCCTAAGAACTTTTTGAAAGAGACGCGGTCATTGATCTGATTTTCTAACTCGGGATCAGAGGGGATGCGAAACCACTTTTGAAGTAATAATCCTTTTAGCAGCATTAAAGGGGAGTAAGCATCGGCGCCTTCTTTACTGGTTCCGGCCTGATAATGTCCCATCAATAAGGTTTCGATATGGGACCAGTCAATGATCTGATTAACTTTTTCCATCATTTTTAGACTGCGGTTATTTTCCATGGAGCTGGCAAGGGCGACTTCGGCGAAGCTAATTAGCCTAACAAGCTAACCTCTAAACTTCTGGAGGAGGCAATGAGAAGGTATTTCCAGAAGATGCTCCATTGAAGGCTCCAGAGGGATTATTTTGTCCCTTTGGAGCCTTTATTAATTTTTGATTAAAAAGACAGTATTTTTAGACTAAAGAAATCGCGTCCCTTCAAAGGGGTTTAGGATCAGGGGGGATTAATCTTGGTCTAGGACCTTGGGGATGAAATTTTCCCGGAATACTCGACTCCTCAGTCAACACCTTTACTGACTTTCTGTCGAGTCAAATCTCGTTTAGGACACTCAAAGAAGCATATAGGCGAAAGGTGCATTTTTCTTTTATGAGCCGTAACTTTTTCAAGCCTTAAAAAGTTACGATTTGAAAACTATATCTGCGTCTGGACACCCTGGGAGGTAGGTGTTTATTTTGGCAAAATATATGTCGCTCGAGTTCGTAGACTTTATCACCGGAAACCTACATCGTACTTAATGGCCTTTATTCCAACCGGATAAACCTCCAACAGGGCGCAATGTTTTGCTATAAAATGTCTTAAACCGCCAGGATAAATAGCGGTTATGGGGGAAAGTTATGAGAAAGGTTGATATCTTCCAGTTTGAATACGACTCCCACTGGTTTGGAAGTAAAATAAGTAGTGAGATTAGGTTAATAGAGCAAATATTTTGACCGGACCTTTTGGAACTGATCAAGAGATTCCTGCCAATTCCGCACGATAAAGTTAGGAGCCTTACCATCCTTGATAGCCTGCAGAACCCATTGCGCCCCGACAAGGGGTAGAGTCTTATCGATCTGAAAATCCTGAGGATAAAGTTGATAAAGGGCGCTTATGACTTCCACCCCCAGGGCTGCGGAGTCCAGGCTCCGGCGATCGGTCAGGACAATCTGAACACCGTGACACACCTCATTCTTGAAACGACTGCTTCTGGGTATGAAATCCGCAGGCAAGAATGCGACGCCATTGATTTCCTGATTATTTAGATACTCCGCGAATTCTTGAGCCTTAATCCAAGGGGAGCCAAGGAGCTCGAAAGGTTTGTCGGTCCCTCTTCCAACACTCACGTTTGCCCCTTCGACCATTGCCACGCCGGGATATAGGGTAGCTTGCGTGAGGCTACGCAAGTTCGGCGAAGGGTTCACCCATTGCAGGCTGGTCTCGTCATACCAATCGGTACGTTTGTAGCCGCTCATCTTGATGACATGCAACTTCGCACTAATCCTGTTTTCGGCGTTAAACATTTTCGCCAGTTCCCCCACCGTCATACCGTGCCGAATTGGCATAGGGAAATAACCGGTAAAAGACTTCAAGTCTTGGTCCATGATGGGTCCCTGAACCAACGAACCGGTAATAGGGTTAGGCCGGTCAAGGACGTAGAAAAGAATCCCATTTTCGGCAGCAGCTTCCATGGCATAACCCATTGTGGTTATGTAGGTGTAGAAACGAACCCCCACATCCTGGATATCAAAGACCAATGCATCCAGGCCATTCAACATCTTTTTTGTTGGCCGGACGATATCTCCATAGAGGCTGTAAACGGGCAGGCCTGTGAAGGGCTCTTTGGTTGAAGAAACTTTCTCCTCCGCTTTCCCAGACAGGCCATGTTCCGGACTGAAGATTGCCACTAGTTTTACGCCAGGGGCCTTGTAAAAAAGGTCTATATTCCTCCGTGCTGCTGAATCAAGACCGGAATGGTTTGTTATAAGTCCCACACGTAACCCGACCATAGGCCTAAACTTTCCTGCAACCAGAACATCGATTCCAGTTTGTACCCTCCCACTGTGACTCTTCACCCGCTCAATATAATCCACCAAGGTTGGTCTGCTTGCCAGAGCCTGGCCCTCTGAAAGTGGTCCCAACGCTTCAGCTACGATAGAAATGATCTGAGCCCGAAGCGGCTCGGCATCTCCTTTTTCACCCGGGTAAACCCGGTTGGTCAGAATAATGATATAGGTTTTAGAAACTGGATCGACCCAGATCCCGGTCCCCGTGTAGCCTTTATGTCCATAAGAACCCGCTGGAAACAATTCAGTCCGATTGGAGCTAAAAGGCGCGTCTATATCCCAGCCAAGTCCCCTCAATGGCATTTTGTCAGGCGGCGATTGGGGCATGGTCATCGTCTCGATCGTAAACGTGCTAAGAATCTGCACATTCTGGCCTTTCCCCCCATCGAGGAGTGTTTGGGCGAAGATTGAAAGATCATCGGCAGTGGAAAAAAGACCGGCGTGTCCAGCCACGCCACCCATCCTGTAGGCTATGGGATCATGAACTCTCCCGATTCCATTCCACCTGGTAGGGGCAATGCGGGCATACAGATCCTGTGGGGGCTTGAAGCAGGTGTTCTTCATTCTGAGGGGATTGAATATTTGATCATTGCAGTATACATCGAGCGATTGGCCGGAAATCCGCTGGATGAGCTCACCTAAGATAATAAAGTTAATATCGGAATATATAAAATTTTTTCCCGGAGGAGATATTGGTTTCTTCTCAACAATTTTTTGGAGGGCCGTTTCGTATCCCGACCATTCGGGCTTCAGGCTTAGACTGGGCGGCAGCCCTGAATAATGGGTGAGGAGTTGTCGTACCATTATCTGCTTCCTGTTACTGGTCTTAAACTCCGGCCAATATTTAGCCACCGGGTCTTCGAGACTCAATTGTCCCCTCCCCACAAGCTGCATCACAGCGGTAGTGGTGGCGATTACTTTGGTAAGAGAAGCAATATCGAAGATTGTATCTGGAGTCAATGTCTGCTTTTTCGGCTTCAACAAACGGTGGCCGAAGGCTTGCCGGTAGACAATCTTGCCCTGATTTCCGATCAGAACAACCGCTCCAGGGATCTGGCCGGCGCAAATCGCTTTCTCAACAATCTTGGCAATGGGGGACAGCTGCTCTGGGCTCAATACCTGAGAGGAGTATGCGGAAGGCCCATCCAGCAGGCCAATCACAAAGCACAACCCTAGAGTGGAGAAAACCCTTGCTGGTCGTTTCACAGTCTTTCAGCCCCTTAAACTTTTACTTGGTTTATCGTCCTAATTCTTATTTATCTTATTAGGTTTTCCGGTTGGGAACAAGGCTTGTTATGACTGTTGCTGGTTCTCGCTTTCTCAGCCCTTCCGAGGAATAAATATTACGTGGATTCCAAAGCATCCAACCCTGGGAACCAAATTTTTCGGCAGCATTGGTCTGGTCCCTTATTTCCTTACCATTAAAGCACCTCCGGTCAAAACCATAATCTCTGAACGCTTGTAACCATGGCCGGAAGCGAATTGGTGTAAGATTGGTGCGTTCCTGGGCTCTTTTAAGGGTGAGATAAACAATTTCATAGGGGTTTTCTACAGGATTTCGATAACCCGGTATCCCATATTTAAATCCCGAGGGGTAAAGCATGGGGGATAGATAATCAAGATGGGGCACGAGGGCATCCAGTCTTTGCCCAATGAATGTATCATTGAGATTCCAGCAAACGTAGCCAAATATGTCCGCCGCAATGAAGACGTTATAAGGCATAAGCCTGCGTTTCGCTTCTCTGAGAAATTCAGAGACGGCTCTTACCCGGTTTTCCTCAGTGTTGGGCATGGAAAATTGGGGTGCGGAGGCATCTGGAAATCGAACATAGTCGAACTGTATCTCGTCAAACCCGTATTGCGCCGCCTCCATCGCAATGAGTATGTTGTAATCCCATACTTCTTTTTTGAATGGATCTACCCAGGCCAGATTTTCCCGATCTCGCCATATCTCTCCACTCTGAGTCTTCACCGCCAAATCGGGCCTGATCAGAGCCAGGGGATTGTCTTTAAACACCACGATCCGGGCAATGGTGTATATACCCCTCCCTTTCAGGGATTTTATCAAGCCACCTATGTCTTTTACAGTGATGATCCGTTGCGCGCCAACTTCTGAAGCCAGAGGGATTGAGCTTTTATATGGGATCATGCCTCTATCCCCCTTAATATCTATCACCAGGGCATTGAGTTCGGTTTCTTGGATGAGCTTAAGGGCAGATTCTCGCAAAGATCTCTCCCCTATGGCATAAAAGGAAAGATAGAGGGCTTTGGGGGTGAAAGGGACCACCTTTACTACGTGAGGTGTGGGAATAACTGGAGCGGTGATAACCTGCTCCGTTATCCTGTATCCATGCGCTCTCACCCTTATTTTATTCCCTATTGTTGGCATAATAAACTTGTTAGGTTCATCGATCGGTATGAATCCATTGTTCGAAGTAACAATGGCGCCCCTTATTGGTTCCCCCGTGAAAAAATCAACTACTTTTACTGTCATATACTCTGCGGCATACCCGGGTATCAGGAAGAAAAACAACAGAACAAAAATCAACAGAACCTCTTTATATCTTTTCCTCATAAATATCCCTTCATTTTTCTCTTGAATTGAATCCCGCCAGTATTCCTGCAAATGCCTTCCCCCTGTCGGCATTGGTCAAAAGAAACCGTGGAAGAGCTATCATCTGATCAGATAGACTGGCATGACGTCGATCTATAGTAAATGCAGCCAAATATCCTGCCTCTGTCGCTTTCGCCATCAGCCAGCCATCATAGATCCCAAAGGGCCAGGCCAGCATGTCTACTTTCGTATTGAGGTTCTTCTCCAATGTCTCTTTTGATTTTTTAAACTGCATCTCCACAAACCTTTCATATTCTGCCGATTTCAACTTCTCTTTTTCTTTTTTGAAGTTCGGGTGCCAGTAAGAGTGAGACTGGAAATCGAAAAGCCCTGTATCCCTCATTTTCCTGAGTTGATCCCAGTTCATAGCATATGAGGCATTGGATATGGCAGAAGGGTACAAGAAGAGTGTCACGGGAATACGGTATTTCTTTATGAGAGGGAACATGTCTTGATAGACCGATTTATGGCCATCATCAACGGTAATTGCCAACAATCGCGGATTGGGTGGAATTCCTTTCTTGAAATAATTATCCACAAGCTCCCTGAGAGCTATTACGGTGTAGCCATTATCACGAAAAAATTTCAGGTGTGACTCAAAAACGGGAGTTGGAATGGTCATACTGTCTGCAACTACAGGCCCGAAACGGTGATAGAGTAGGATGGGTATTGATTCCCCTGGAGGGATGTCTTTTTTTGCCTTTGCTTCTCCCTCTATCAGAGGGAGCAATAATAATAAAAAGAAATATACAGAGAAAGCGAAGCGGTTTTTCATAATATAAATATCGGCAGAATGCAATTCATAATTTATCTTTATTTATCCTTGGGTAGAACTGGAATACTTTTCTCATAAATGGCACAATATGAAACAAATATTCATGAATAAAATCAAATTGATAAGGGGATCAACGCTTATTTACACACTCCAAGCTGGTAGTTTCTTAGATTTCATTTATTTTCCTTTACCTTGAAAATTTTTACGCAATTTCTGCAGGAATGTCCCCTCCTTCGGTCTTTCTGATCTCCGCCGTTAGCAATAGGCATTTCACTTGCACCATTTGCATTGACACTCTATGAACGGTGATCATCTAAAATAACTTTGATAACTCCTCTATGAATGTGCAGTTTAGAATCTTTCAAAAAGTTTCCATATGCTTCTGAGATGATAAATTTTTGAAAAGTTTAGGTTTTGGAAAGATATTGATTTTTTTTCATCCGAACACGTAAAGCCGAGATAATTTCAAAAGCATTTGCAATTTATGACCATTAAATCATTTGGCATATAATTTGCCGTGCTTTCCCTGTTTTCCCTGAGTTTAAGTAGGTACCTTTGACGAAATCAAATTAAAATATTGAATTAAATTTAGTTATTTACAATCTTAGGCAACCCAAGCTGGGTGATAAAAGCAACCCCTTCGAGGATAGATTTATTTTTTATGCGTTCAAAAAAGAACCGAACCATTCCCGAAAGAACAAAAAATCCTAGCAATAAAGGATTTAGGGGATTATATATTTTTTTAGGGTGGGTTCGATGAACAAAATCTATTTTTTATTCAAAAAAGCGCTAACCCCCGTAACCATCATGGTCATTCCTCATGAAAACCTCAGATCTTTGAAAATTAAAATCCCCTCCATAGGGATCTTTTCCATTCTCTTATTAACTGTTATGGGGGGCTTTTATGTTTTTTCTCTCGCCGCGAATGGCTTGGAATATCCAGCACTGGTTGAGAAGGTGGATTTTTACACCAAACAATTTTCTCAATGGAATGCAACGGTCTCCGCCATTAAAGAAGTCGATGAGGATTTCCGACGGATATTTTCCCTCAAATCTAAAGAAAGGATTCTGGAAACAATAGACACCGCCTACAGCGGGTCCATCGATATCCAAAACCTTATGGTAGATCTGCAAAAATCAATTGAAACTGTTGATGAAATCAAGGATTATTTGCGTATCCAGAAAGATATCTATTTGGCCACCCCTAAAGGATACCCGGTTAATGGCAATGTAACCTCTCCCTATGGAAAGAGGGAAAATCCTTTTAGCAAAATTGCCAGTTATCATTCCGGGATTGATATGTCCGCAAGCCCCGGGACTCCCATTCGAGCCACAGCGGACGGGGTAGTAAGCCATTCCGGGTGGACCGTATATAGTGGCTATGTGGTTGTTTTAGAACATGGATTCAGTTTTTCAACCGTTTATGCCCACAATAGAAAAAATGCGGTGGAAAAAGGCCAGAAAGTGAAAAGAGGAGATATCATCGGTTATGTGGGTTCCACCGGAAAATCAACGGGACCTCACGTTCATTATGAGATTTGGGAAAAAGGCAAGAATGTCAACCCTCAAAAATTTCTTCAGGGGAGGTCGTGATGTTTTCAAAGGATTCTGATAAACTGGAATCTCTAATAGGGGCGAATACGGATTTCCAGGGGGAGCTAAATGTGAAAGGGACCCTGAGGGTTGATGGCCAGGTCGACGGGAGGTTGAATGCTGAGTGTGTGATTTTGAGTGAAACTGCAGTAGTGAAAGGTGAGGTCACAGCCAAAAAAATTATAGTTGGGGGGAAGGTTGAAGGAAATTTACGAGCCCAGGAGATTTTGGAGATTAGGGCTAAGGGAAAAGTTTTAGGAGACATTTTTACGAATAAATTGTCCGTGATGCAAGGTGGAGAGTTCAACGGAAAAATTGAAATGAAAATAGATGAAAGTAAGGTTTTAGATTTTCAATCAAAGAGTGGAACGGAACTGTCTCAGGACTATCTCAGAAATTGAGTAATTTATTTTGCACACGATATTCGCCCTCCAGACAGTACCATAAGTTGTGGATATATTAAGTCTAATCCATCTCAATTTTTTAAAGACCAATCGCAAGGCCTTGAGAACCGCATCACTCACCTTCCCCTCTTCTTCTATGTGGGTCTTTTTGTCAAGTCCATCTTCAGGATTAATCCATCAATAGAACCTCATAAGGTTAATCTTGGGTTGTTAATATTCTGGGAGTGGCGGGTATCTTTAAACCAGTGGACTTTAGAACCCTTACCCAATTTTATCAGTACTGATTCCTTATGCGCCAAACGCTGCCCTAGCCTCAATCATTAGAAAAGAGCCTACCTCCCTAAGAAGCATGCCCATATATTGTGGTCGTGGTTAGGTTGTCATAAGTTTCACTTTCTGCTATATCTCTTCTATTTCCGGGCGCCTGTGAAAAGTTACGATTTCACATCCATCTATTCAATTTAAACTGATACATGCTTTCGCTCGGTAATCTTGAATTGCTTAAGCCTGGAGTAGCTGAAGACTTGTAGGTGCTATCCTCAAGTCCGTCCGTGGACGAGGGTAGAGTAGAGAGCTGGCGTAGTGGCTTATGCCCTATCTCCAGCTCCCCCTCATCAAACCGTGCATGCGATTTTCTCGTTCACGGCTTTCCGATCATCTTCTTCCAGCGGCTTTCGCAGTCTGAGTCCAGGGAGCTGTGGTTGGAATCTTGTATAACCCCAAGGCCCCATAGAGAAACTTCACCGATCGATACCCCTTACGCGCTTGGCGATGCTTCCGCCGCAGGTAGATGCGCACTCTCTCTTCCAGAAAGTGTTTAATCTTAGCCAAGGGTCGGCTGCAATTACCATAATAAAAGTAACCCACCCATCCGCGGACTAATTCATTGAGCTTCCCAATGACCACCTCCGTGGGCAACCAAAGGGCCTTCCGACAGGTAAGGGCTTTCATCTCCGCCTTAACCCGGGCCATCGCCTTGTGGGAAGGACGAATGAGGGCAAAAACCTTCCCCGTCTCGGGATGCTTCACCGCCTGAACCGTGTACCCCAGAAAGGTGAAGCTTTCCTCCCGGGTCTCCACCACTCTCGCCTTTTCCTCGTTCAGGCGTAACCGCAATCCTACAAGGACGATCCGAATCCCCCTCAATATCTTCTCCGTAGGCCCCGAGCACAATATCACGAAATCATCCGCATACCGGATGAGCCGGGCACCATACCTCTCCTGAACCTTCTGCTCCTTCCATATCCGGTCCAGTGCATGGAGATAGACATTGGCCAAAAGCGGCGAAATCACCCCGCCCTGTGGCGTCCCCTTGTCGCTCCCCTGGTATCTCTTCTTCCCATCCTCTCCTTCTTCCACCACCGGCGCCTTCAACCACATCTTGATCAGCCTAAGGAGGTTCTTATCCACGATCCTTTCGGCCACCAACGCCAGTAGTTTGTCGTGGGAAAGGCTGTCGAAATACCTGAAGATGTCCGCGTCAACCACCTGCGTCTTTCCCATCCGCAATTGCAAGGAAAGATCATCCATCGCCTGATGGGCATCCCGCTTCGGCCGGAATCCATACAAGTTCTCCTCAAAATCCGCCTCAAAGATCGGCTCGATGACGATCTTCACCGCCATCTGCACTACCCGATCCTTGATCACAGGAATTCCTAACGGCCTCCGCCCCCCATCCGACTTCGGGATGTACACTCTCCTCACCGGCATGGGCTGGTATCGCTTCCCCCGAAGCTCCTCCGCAACTCCCTCCAGATACCTCTCGGCTCCCCCTTCTCCCTTCTCGATCTCCTCAAAGGTCTCCCCATCGACTCCAGGTGCCCCTTGATTCGACCGCACCAGGCGATAGGCGTGACTCAGGATGTCCCGTCGATACACCTTGTCATAGAGAAGATAGAACCGAAACTCCCTCTCCTGTTTGGCCTTCTGGTATAGTTTCCTCTGAAGTTCCCGAACCTTTTCCAGAGTTTCCAGTCCGCCTGAGGCGGACAATCTCCTGTCCTTCCCCTCTTCAGAAACTCGATGAAAGCATTGCCCCTTCCCTCTCCCAAAGTTTTACTGCTTTGGGATCCAATCGGTACTGTGGGCAACTCCGACTCCCTTACCGGCCAAAGGAAATTTCGTTTCCTTATATTCCCCTGTTGCTACCCTGTATAGCACCTGCAAGAGCCTCCCGTGCTACCCCGCATGACTTCCCCTGCGTGTCGCCCTTGCTACCCCCCGGGAGCCCACCCATCGGTTCTGGTCCCGCCTATGGCGGGATTAAGACCGGTGTCCCAGCCTTCCCCTAACGTCCACAGGGTCGGCAACTCCACTTTGAATTACGAGGCTACCTATAGGTTCGCTCGCGCTGCAACCCGCAGGTTTGCTTGATCCGCCTCGGCGGACCTTTGTCAGGGAACTCCGTGCTTCGGGTTACTCCTCACACCTCCCTCCAGCTACCTGGGCGAACTGCCGAACTCCCACGGTCGGACTTTAACCAACCAGTCATACGTTATACACGGCATACGGACGTTGTTCAAAAATATCAAATTATTCTTGATAAGATTTTGGGATTAGGATAACGAGGAACTATGCCTTGACAAGCCAGATTAGATGCTCCTGTTACGCTGTTTCATTAATTAATTGGAGAGATTAAGAATGCCGAGATATTTGGCGATGAGCGGCCTCAATGGCGACGAGGAAAGAGGAGGGTTTTGTAGATTGGGGAGAGCCTATTCTTTTTTCTGCCGAGTCATATAATCAAGAATATATTTTGCGAAAATGGCGAAATCTCCCAGGTTCTTCTGCAAGATTTCATAAATCACTTCGGCATCTACTTCCCAGTAGAGATGGACCAAACGGTTGCGAAACTGAACCATCTGCCGGAGGGTAAGGAAAAAAGGTTGGGGTACGATTCCTTGTTCAACAAGGATTTCAAAAGATTCGGCGTAATTTTTCGGGGTGCGAAAACGTTCACTGGCAATGATGTGATTGCTCACGTCCAGGCAGCATTCTACCGAAACTTGAAACAAATGTTTTGCACTTTCAATCTTGGTAAAGTCCGCAAGAAACTCTTCTCGGCTTATCTTGGCTAGGCCACTCAGCTTTTCTACATTGCTTTTTAAATGCCGAAGGATATTTTCAACTTTGTCGGGTTTTACCACTCAAGAATCCTTCCTTTTGCACATTTTCAAAGAAACTGTGGCGCATCATCTCCTGGACCGGCAAAAAGTCAAAATACAGTTTCCGCGTATAAACCTCGAACTCCACGCGGAATTCCTCATCCCGGCTGTACAATAGAACCCCCTCGGTCACCACCATCCCTTGAACGGTGAGGGGGGCTTCATTTATACTGCGCACATCGGCTTTGTTTATATGACAGCGGGATTCAACCTCTGCCGCAATATCAAACTCCAGGCGCATTCGTTCATAGGCAGAAAGACTGCAATTCGATTCAAGCACCAGAGCCATGTCAGCATCACTGGAGGGCAACGCCCGACCATCCACGATTGATCCGTAAAGATAGGCTAAATTGACCGGTCGGTCAGCAAGGATATCCGGCAATTTTCCCTTCAGGCTATTAACAATTTTAAAATTGGAATTTGAGGAAGAATGTTCATCCATCGGAATAACCAAAAATCAGGTTAGGGCGAGAGAGGGGATATCGGTCCGGTTTCCCCGTACCCCATTAAAACACAACCCGAATTTCTCTTACACCGTTTGCCGTTTATTCTATCTGTTCCAGTCTTTTACAAAGATTCTACCACAAGTTTAGCACATTTCCACGCTGGATTTTCGTCTCGCCCGAAGGCCTAGTTTCCTCCTTGATCGTCCTTGACAATGAAACCAAGGTTTGAGGATGTCTTGCCCCCCATGGCAAGACCACCAATTAAATGCGCCTTCCGCGAATTCCTCCCCATCTTCGGCTCCAGAACCAGAAACGGTTAGGTTAGAATGGTAGTCAACTATTTTTAATTTCCTGTACGATGGCGTCGCCCACCTCGGGGGTAGAATTCTTTCCGCCAAGATCTGGTGTCCTGACCTGACCCTTGGCCAGTACGGCCTCAACTGCCTTTTCGATCCGCCGGTCCACTTCCAGAGCCTGGGCATCATTATTTTTATTGCCCAGCCAGTCGAACATCATTCCCCCGGAGAGGATGGCGGCAATGGGGTTTACAATCCCTTTTCCGGCAATGTCCGGGGCGCTCCCGTGAATGGACTGGAACAAGCCATGATGGTCTCCTACTTCACTCGAGGGAGCCAGTCCGAGGCTGCCGATGGTTCCTGCGCCCAGATCCGAAAGGATATCTCCGAACATGTTCTCCGTCACTACCACGTCGAAATGCCATGGTTTCTGGACCATGAAGACGGTCATGGCATCGGTATAATAACGCTCGCTCTGAATATCGGGGAACTCCCTGGCTACTTCATCGAAAACTTCCCGGAAAAAGGCATAAGCTTCCACCACGTTGGCCTTATCCACGCAGGTCACCCTCTTCACCCCATCCTCCGGGGCGCCTTTCCGCCGGCGGGCCATCTGAAAAGCGGCGCGGACGATCCGCTCCGTCCCCTTACGGGAGATGATCAAAGGGTTCACAGCGGCCTCGTTTCCGATGCGGAATCCTCCCTTTCCGAAAGTATAAAGTCCTTCGATGTTCTCCCGGAAGATCACATAATCAATTCCCTTCTCCTGGGCTTTCTTCAGAGGGGATTCCACTCCCGGATATAGCTTCACGGGCCGGATATTGGCGTAAAGGTCCAGGTCTTGTCGATAGATGTATCCCGACTGCACTTCCCTTCCATCCGGCAGGCGGACATCGGGAAGGCCCACGGCCCCTAAATAGACCGCATCCGCTTTTCTTACGGTTTCAATGTCCTCCTGGGAAAAGGCTGTGCCGGTTCTCCGATAGCGGCCGGCGCCAATCTCTAATTCGGTAAACTGGACATCCAGGGAAGTGATGTCCAGGGCCGCCCGGATGACTTTCATTCCTTCTTTGATAATCTCGGGGCCTACCCCATCCCCTGGCAATACGACCACTTTATACGATCCCATGTTTTCTCCTTCCCATTATAGTTTCGGGTTTCGCGTTTCAGATTTAAATTTAATAGGATGCAGATTTACGCGGATAACCGCAGAAACAAAAAAGACGCTATGCGCATAGCGCTAAGCGACTTTCTGCGTACATCCGTGTCCAAAAAGGAAATTCCTATACAATCAAGTTTAGAGCCAATACCTCAAGACTTTGAACCCGCAACCCGAAACTCGTAACTCGCAACCTTTATTTTAATTTTGCCAGCGCCTCTGCTTTCCTCTGCTCCACGGCGGCAATGGCTTCGGCGCGCTGAAGGATTAGCTTGGACCGGTTATAGACCGGAATATCCACCATCTTTCCATCCATATTTACCGAGGCCGTTCCCCTGCGTACCCCTTCTTCAAAAGCTTCCACAGCCCGGCGGGCATATTCCACCTTTTCCGGGGGTGGGGAGAAGACCTGGTTGAGTACCGGAACCTGATCCGGATGGATGCAGGAAGCCCCCTCACATCCTACCTGGCGGGCTCTGGCGGCTGCTTGCTCAAACCCCTGCAGATCGCGGAAAACAGCAATGCTTCCCAAAAGACCCATGGGTCTGATCCCGGCAGCCTTACAGACCGTTACCACCCAGGAGACGGGATAAAAAATCTCCAGGCCGTCCGGCGAAGGTTCCACCCCCAGCTCCAGACAATAGTCTTCCATACCGACGGTCATGGACTCAATCCGGGGGCTGGCTATGGCAATCTCCTGGGCTTTCAACAAGCCCCGCGGGCTTTCGATGAGGATGGAGAACTCGATGTGGCCGGGTTTGACCCCCCGTTGCCGCTCCAGCTTTTCCACCAGGGCCTCCAGGTTGCGCACTTCCTCGGCGGACTCGGTTTTGGGCAGGGTAATTCCATCCAGGCCCGGATAAACGGAGGCTTCCACGTCCAGGGGCAGCCAGGAGGGGTCCTTGTTAATCCGCACGCCCACCTCGGCCCCGCCCCGGGCCGCCAGGGAAATGGAATCCTTGATCAGCTTGCGGGCGTTTTCTTTTTCCGCTGGAGGCACAGCATCCTCCAGGTCCAACAGGATCGCGTCTGCCCCCCGCAGATAGGCTTTTTCTACAAATTTCGGGATATTCACCGGGAGGATTAATGTGGACCTTCGCACCATTCGCTTCATTCTTTAACTCCTCGTTTCCAAGATTTGATGACCACTACTGGCCTTTGTTTTTCTATTTCGATAGCAGGTTGGGAAGCCAAGTCGAAAGGGCAGGAATGTAAGTAACCACCAGGAGCACCGCGACCTCCACCAGAAGGGACTAACTCTGGGCCAACTTCCACTGACAAGGTCAAAGGATAAGGAAAACTCTCCGTCTCGAATCTTTTGACACCAAACGGAGGAGCTAATAGTTTCCTTTCAGGCGGTTAGGGAACGGCAAAGGTTGATATTCTAAATTAGTTTGGGTTTATAACAAAGCGTTTTTTTTGTCAACATATTTTTCCTTATTTTTCCTTCGAGCTTTTTCCCTCCCCCCACCCTTTTTCTTGAATTTACAATCCTGGGGTTGAAAATTGCAGAGCAAGGCAATTCTCTATCTTGACCCCGGATAGAAATTTTATTTCATCCAGGCATCCTTATTGTGATATATTAAGACCCAATCCAGTTTATTGGATTACAAGGATCCTGAACAAACGAGGGGGAATTTTAAAATGAAAAAAGCTACGATCCCATGGGGATGCTGGCGGGGGAACAAAAACCTCCCCTTAACTTTTCCTAATCATTGGAAGGTCCACATGGCCTCCATGGCGGATGGGCCGGATTTGAGTCAGCCTGAAATCCGCAAGGCCTTCCAGAATCCCATCGGCCAGGAGACTATCCGCAGGTTAGCCGAAGGGAAAAAAACCGCAGTCATTGCCGTAGACGACCTGACCCGGCCCACCCAGGCCTACCGTTTCCTGCCCTTTATCCTGGAAGAGTTGAATCAAGGGGGTATCAAGGATGAAAACATCAAGATCGTCATGGCCATTGGGTGCCATCGTCCCTTAATGAAAATTGACCAGGAGAAAAAGCTGGGAAAGAAAATAGCCAATCGCTTTCCGGTTTATAACCATCACCCTTACGAGAACCTGGTCAACGTTGGCACCACCTCCAGAGGAACGCCAGTGCAGATCAACCGCTATTTTATAGAGGCGGAGGTCAAGATTGGTATCGGGTTTATCACCCCCCACCCCATTGCCGGCTTTGGCGGAGGGGGAAAAATCGTCATCCCGGGGTTAGGATCCATTGATACGATCGAAAAAAATCACACCCCTGCCTTCATGGGCAAGATCGGGAGCACGGGCTTCTCCCAGGGATATGATCTGAACACTAACGAGCTTCGCTTAGATATAGAAGAGGGAGCCAGAATGGCCGGTTTGAACCTCATCGTCAATTCCGTGGGGACTTCCGATGGCAAGACCGCCGGGGTTTTTGTGGGAGATTTGGTTCAGGCTCATCGCGCGGCCGTGGAACTGGCCGGAAAAATATATTTGACCGAGGCCCCGCTGGATGCGGATATCGGCATCTTCAACGCCTTCCCCGAAGATACGGAATTAGT
>Ga0299915_10001886_pt1 | contig 15334 bp, 9 predicted proteins | sample RVTome_13_FD_200263 | JGI IMG/M metagenome (GOLD analysis project Ga0299915, IMG submission 200263) | Soil microbial communities from uranium-contaminated site in the Upper Colorado River Basin, Wyoming, United States - RVT92D227 (version 2) ... | reverse complement strand
TAGCTTGTCGATCAGCTTCTGCCGCTCGTCGTTGGGGATCAGCAGCAGCGGGTGATCGCGGAGCTCGTCGGTGAGCCGCGCGTCGATCGATTCATCGGGCAGGTACGCGAACGAATCGAGCGATTGTTCGGGGAGGGCCTCGCCGAGACCACCAAAGCCGATGCCGCTGCGGGTGTGCTTCGTCGACGGGAAGATCCACGAGAACCGATACAGCGCGCCTTCCTCGAGCGTCGAGTAGTGCTCCATCGCGCGGCCCAGGCAGCGGATGAACGTCGACTTCGCCGAGCCGTTCGGACCGTGCAGCAGGATCAGCTTGTTGGGCCGGCCGTCCTGCACGAAGCTGCGCAGCACGCGATAGGTGTTGTTCTGGACATGCTCCTGGCCGAACAGGCGATCCTCGCCGTTTGCCCAGGGCGCGTCGAACAGGAGGAACCGCCGGACCTCGCCCCACGGATACTTCACCATCGAGCTGCCGTAGTGATCGAAGCAGTCGACCATGTACTGCGTCGACGAGCGGAGCTGCCGCATCGGCTCCGCGACCACGAGGTCGAGGTACTCGGCGAACGACAGCACCCGCCGGTTGCGCGTGAAGTCGTCCCGCACGGCGGTGCCGAGCCCGACCAACAAATCCTTCACCAGCGAAGGCGTCTCCGTTGCCATCGGATCGACCGTACCTTGTTTGCGTCTGGAGATGCCGCTGTGACCGCTACTTCGCCGCGACCTGGATCGCGATCGGCTCTTTCTTCGCGAGGCACGTCGAGCCGGCCTTGTCACACACCGCAAACTTGAAGCTGCCGTTGATCGTGTAGTTCCCGGTGGCCGTGGGGGTGAGCTTGACGGCGAACACGAGCTGCTTCTCGTCGAACACGTCGGCATCACCCTTGGACTTCGCGTGCCCACCGGCGGTGAGCTCGGCCTTCGCGATCGTCACGCCCGTGGTGGTCTCGAGCGTCAGCTTCGTCGGAAACTCGGTGTTGACCTTGTAGGCGCTGCCGGGCGTCACGGTGATCTTCACGGTGGACTCGCCGCCGGCCTTCGCGTCGCCGGGGCCCTCGATCGCGATCTGACCCTCGTCGGGCGCGAGCCGGTTGCGAGCCGCGGTGGCGGCCTTCATCGCCTCGGCATCCGGGCCGCCCTTGATCGCGCCTTCTGGGCCGGGAACCGCGAGCTTGCGTTCTTCGTTCGGGATCGGCGATTCCTGGTTCGCGGCGGACTTGGTGCAACCCACAGCTGCGCCAAGGGCGGTGAGCAGGATCGTGGCGAGGACGGCGGTGCGAGACATGACCCCGATGATACCGGATCGTGGGCAGATCGCACCTGGGTAGGACATGTAGCCCTTTGCTCGACGGGAACCAGGCGAGCTACGCTGGTCGAGGGTGAGAAGGGCTCAACAGCTCGGCCGTTACCACTTGCTCGATCGCATCGCGTTCGGGGGGATGGCGGAGATCTATCGAGCGAAGACGTTCGACGCCCACGGCCAGCCGCACCTCGTTGCGGTGAAGCGCGTCCTCGCGCACCTCGCCGAGGACGATGACTTCATCCAGATGCTCGTCGACGAGGCGAAGATCGCGAGCGTCCTGCGCCACGCCAGCATCGCGCGCGTCTACGAGTTCGCCCGCGCCCACGGCGAGTACTTCATCGCGATGGAGCACGTCGACGGCAAGGACATGCGCACCGTGCTGGAGCGCTGCCGCACGAAGAAGAAGCCGATCCCGGCCGAGCACGCCGCGTACATCGCCGGCGAGGTCGGCTCGGCGCTGCACGCCGCGCACTCCGCGGTCGACAGCCGCGGCCGGCCGCTGCGGATCATCCACCGCGACGTCTCGCCGTCGAACATCATCTGCAGTTACTCGGGCGAGGTGAAGCTGTGCGACTTCGGCATCGCGAAGGCGACGCTCTCGCGCGTGCAGACGAAGACCGGCGTCATCAAGGGCAAGGTCAAGTACATGAGCCCCGAGCAGGCGCTCGGCCGCAAGCTCGATCACCGCAGCGACGTGTTCTCGCTCGGCTCGTGTCTCTACGAGATGCTGACGCGGATCCCGCCGTTCACCGCGACCAACGAGATGGACCTGCTGATCAAGGTGCGCGACGCGAAGTACCGGCCGGTCAGCGAGCTCACACCCGGCATCCCTCACGAGCTCGAGACCATCACCGACAAGTGCCTCACGCGCAGCCGCGCGAACCGCTACCAGACCGCCGCCGAGGTTGAGGCCGACCTGCGCGCGTTCCTGCGCAAGTACATGCCGAACTACTCGCGCAGCCACCTCGGGCGCTTCATCCGCAAGATGTTCGCGCAGGAGATCGAGCGCGAGCTGCGGATGCTCGAGGAGTACGTCCTCACCGACGACGTGAGCGATGACGTCGGCGAGAACCTCATCCCGCGCGACGAGGACTTCGATCCCGTCGACGTGCCGTTCCAGCCCAAGCCGACCTCGGTGAGCATCCTCGCCCACCAGGTGAACGACGAATTCTCGAGCGACTCGAACTTCACGACGATGCCGAAGGTCGAGCGGCACGAGGATATCCACGCCGCGAACACGAAGATCCTCGACAGCCGTGGCCGCAACGCGCCGCCGGCTCAGCCACAGGCGCCCGCGCTTCGCCGCCGCGGCCGCACGCAGCCACCGCCACCGCCTCCGCCGCAGCCGCAGCCGCGCTCGCGAGGGCCGATCTACGACGAGGATCTGCACTCGGCACCGACGATGATCATCGACATCGGCCGGATGCGTCGCAACCAGCGCTAGCGCAGCTCGATCGAGAGCCCGAGGATCTCGTCGCCCGGACGGATGGTGATCCGGGCGGCACCGCGCGTGTCGCCCTGCGTGACGACGACCGCGAGGTCGCCGGTCGGCGCATCGCGGATCCGGAACTCGCCCTGGCTGTCGGTCGTGCCGTCGACGCTCGGGCCGTCGCCCGACGCGGCCTGGACGACGACTCGCGCACCGGTGACGCGCTGGCCGCGTGCATCGCGGACCGTTCCGCCGACGAGCGCGCCGCGCGCGAGATCGAACCGGACGTCGTGCACCGACGTCGCGCCTGGTGCCCGCGCGACCGGAACGTCGAGCTCGCGCGAGATCGGCATGAAGCCGGGCTGCTCGACCGTGATCTTCCAGCGACCCGGCTCGATCGAGCCGAGCTTCCAGCGTCCGGACTTGTCGGTCGTGGCGTCGGCGGTCGCGCCGCTCGGGCCGTACGCCGAGATGATGAGGCCCGCGAGCGGCGAGCCGCTGGCGCCGTCGAGCAGCACGCCCTCGACCGCGCCGCCGAGCGGGAGCTTGAGGCGAACGCGCGCGCGATCGTGCGACGACGCGACCGCATCGAGCTCTGCAGGTGGATATGAAGGGTGCGTGACGCGCACGCGCAGTGGGCCCGCCGGCAGCATGTCGATCGAGAACGTACCGTCGGCGTTGACGACCGCGCGGCGCCCGTCGCCTGCCCCACCGATCACCTCGAGCTGGGCGGCTGCGACCGGCGCCCCGGTGGCGTCGTCGAGCGTGCCGGCGAGCACGGCATCGGCGACCGCGAGCACGAGGTCCTCGCGGCGCTCGGCCGTGGCGCCGCGCGCGATCGCGAGCTCGAGCGTGCGCTTCGCGTCGGCGTGGCCATAGGCGCTCGCCGTGAGCACGACGGTTCCGGTCACCGGGCCGAGTCGGTACATGCCTTCGTCGTCGGTGAACGCATCGAGCGGGAGGCCGAGCTCCGGCTTCGCGTTGACCTGCGCACCGACGACGCGCATGCCGTGCTGATCGGTCACCTTGCCGACCACCATCGTGCCGGCGCTGAGGATGATGTCGATGCCGGGCACCGTCTGACCGAGCTCGACGGTGACCTGCTTCGATTTTCCCTCGGCGAAGCCCGGGGCGGCCGCGAGCACGGCCAGCTTGCCGCGTGACAGGCCGCGGATGCGATAGCGCCCATCGGTGCCGGTCGTCCAGATCGATGCGCGTGCCGGTTCGAGCGCGAGCGGTGCGGGCTCGGAGGCGAGCGCGCTCGCGGTCGCCGAGTCGATCGAGGCGGGTCGCGCGATCTGCGCGCCGGGTGGTGGGATCGGAGGGATCGGTCCGATCATCACGCCGAGCTCGCCGCGCGGTAGCAGCTGGGGATCGGCGGAGGTCCCCATGCTGACGATCGATGCCGGCGCGGCGATCCGGCCGCTGAACCGGCGCAGTCGATCCTGGTCGACCGCCGCCGAGTGCTCGGATGCGGTGGCACCCGTACCGAGTGCGCGCACCGATGCACCTGCGATCGGCTGACCGTCCCCGTCGACGACGCGGCCCTCGAGCGTCGCACCGCGGGCGAGCGCGAGCTCGGGAATCCCGCGACCTGCCTCGAGCTCGACGCCGCCCGGGCTCGTGAAGCCCGGCGAGAACGCATCTGCGATCCAGCGTCCGTTCGGGACGCCCTCGATCCGGAACGTGCCATCGGCGGCGCTGCGCGCGTAACGCGGCGCCTGATCATCTCCCGACGGGCGCAGCTCGATCGCCGCCACCAGCCCGGTGCCCTCGTCGCGATCGATGACCCGACCGACAACGATCGAGGCCGCCTCGAGCGAGAGCTCGATCGGCGTGAACGGTCCCGCGCCGAGCCGATTGACGCGCACGGCCCGCGCCGCGAGCGTGTCTCGCCACGCATAGATCTGGTAGCGACCCTCGGGGAGGTCTGGAAATCGAAACGCGCCCTTCGAATCGGTGCGGGTCTCGATCCCGCCGCCGATCGCTTCGCCCCGCAATCCCACCATCGCGCTCGCGATCGGAGCCCCACCATCGACGACGGTCCCCTCGATGCTCACCTGGCGCGACACCACGATCCGCGCCTCGTCGGATGGCACCGGCACGTAGCGGACCTCGGCGGGTAACAGGCCGGCCCCGGTGACGCGCAGGCGGTAGCGGCCCGGCACCAGCGCATCGAGCACGAAGCGGCCGTCCGTACCCGTCGGAGCACCGACGGTCACCAGCGCCACACGCGCGTCGTCGGGCGGGGCGGCGCCGGCATCGTCGGGCGGGGTCGTCGCGAGCGCGCGGTCAGGAGCCCCACGCTCGAGCTCCGCGCTCACCTCGGCCCCGACGACCGGCGCGTTCGCACCATCGACGACGAACCCCGTGAGCCGCACGCCGCGCGAGGGATCGCCGGGAAGCTGCGGCCCGGCCGGCGCGCGGATCGCCGCACCTCCGGCATCCTTGAACAACGCGGGAAGCCCCGGTTCGACCGCGTGGCGACCCGACCGCGCGACGACGATCGCGAGCGTGATCGCGACGATCCCTCCGAGCGAGAGCACCGCGAGCCGGACGCGACGCGATCGCGCTGCGGCACCGTCGGCCTCCCCACCGTCGGCCGCCTTGTCGGGGTCCGGGTGACCCGCGGATGGCGCGGCGGTGTCGGTCTCGGATCTGGATGCCCCGTCGCCGGACGCCGAGGACGATGCGCCCTCGCGATCGTCCGGACGGTCCTCGCTCATCACGCCAACGATAGCGCGATCCGCGGTAGGCTACGTCCCGTGTCGTCCGCACTGTTCGCGAACCAGCGCGAGACCAACCTGGCCTCCACCGTCGCGCTCGTCGAGGCGGCGCTCGTCGAGCTGGGCCATCGGGGAGATCGGATCAAGGACACGACGGCGCTGCACGCGTGGCAGCTCCACAAGGGTTCGTCGCTGGCACGCGTGACGTTGATCCACCGCAGCGAGTTCACTCACCTGCGGGTGTGCGCGACCGTGATGACGCTCGATCCGAGGGTCGATCGCATGGCGCTGTTCACTCACCTGCTCGACCTCAACGCGGGCCTCTGCGGCGCCGCGTTCGCGACCGATGGAGATCACGTCTTGCTGGTCGGCGAGCGGTCGACGCTCGATCTCGATCGCAGCGAGGTGCTCGATCTGATCAAGCGAGTCATCACGGTCGCCGACGAGCACGACGACGTGCTCGTGGCGCGCTTCGGCGGGCGGCTCGGCGCCGCGGGCTGACTACTTGAGATCGCGTCCGCGCGGACCTTCGTCGAGCGAGATCGACGTCAGGACGTTCGGGCATACGGTCAGCTCGCTGGCCTCGCGCACCACGCGGCCGCTCGAATCGATGAGCTTGGCTTCGCTCAGCACGGCGAACTCGACCGGGCCGGAGCTCGGCTGGCACGACGCGAGGTACCCGGTGATCCGCGCTCCGGTGTCGTACTCGATGGTGACGCGATGGCTGACCAGATCGTGCAGCTTCGAGTAGTTCGGCATGCGGGCCCTTCTATATCATGCCGCAGTTGGCCTTGTGATCACTCCACGCCGCACCATGCGCGCATGGTGCGCATCTCGATGTGGGTCGTGGTTAGCGGCGACTTCGAACGATGACGAGCAAGCGAGCGACTATTCGCGCACGTAACCGCTTCGAGGAGGAGATCCCGTGATCCAGCGAGCCCTGATCCCGATCCTACTGCTGCCGATCGCCGCCTGCGTCGAGCCCGACAGCCTGGGCACGACTCGATCTCCCTTGATCGGGGGCGAGCTCGTGATGGCGGACGAGTTCCCGACGGTGGTCGCGCTCGAGCAAGGACCGGGCAACTGGTTCTGCACCGGGACCCTGATCGACAAGGGCTGGGTGCTCACGGCCGCGCACTGTGTCGAGGGTGCCCCGGCGAATGGCGTGAAGATTCGTCTCGACGATCTCGACGTCAACAACACGACCGGCGGCCTCCAGGTACAGGTCAGCGAGATCCACGCGCATCCCGGATTCGGGGAGGCGTGGGGGCAGGACATGGCGCTCCTCAAGCTCGCGACGCCGGTGGATCGGCCGGTCACGCCGATCCACCGCGCGATGATTCCGTTCGACACCGCGGTCACGCAGGTCGGCTACGGCGTCACCGCCGACAACGGCAGTGGCGGCGGGATCCTACGCAAGCTCGCCGAGCACAACGCCGACTGCGCGATGACCGGCGATCCATCGATCAGCAACGCGAAGGTGCTGTGCTTCAACCCGATGGACGGTGGCGGCTGCTACGGCGATAGCGGCGGGCCGACGTTCGTCGAGACGAACGGTCACCTCGAGGTCGTCGGCGTCACCTCGGGCGGGACCGGTCAGGCATGCACCGACAGCTGGGGCATCTGGTCGCTCGTCCCGGCGGAGCTCGAGTTCCTCGACGTGGTGATGGGCGCCCCCCAGCCGGAGCCGGAGCCGGAGCCGGAGCCCGAGCCGGAGCCCGAGCCCGAGCCCACCGGGCCCACGCCCGACGATGACGGCGGCTGCTCGACGAGTGGCGGTGGTTCGGCGGGCGGGCTCGCCCTGATCGCACTCGCGCTCGTGCTGCGACGACGCTCGCGCCGCTGATCACTCCGTTGCAGGCTCGGGCCGTGTGGGACCGGTCTGCTCGACCACGCGAGGTGCGAGCGAGCCCGCGCGATCCATCGTGAATTCGACGAGCGCCGTCGAGCCCTCGCCGCCGAAGTACCTGCATCGAAACTTCGCACCCTGGGTGCCGATCGGGATCGCGCGATCGCACTCGATGCGCTCGACGCGCCTGTCGGTCTTGCGGGCTTGCTCCAGCATGTCCGCGGCCATCACGCGGCCATCCGCCACGGTCGAGCGGGTTCCGACCACGATGCCGGCCACGGCGACGACTCCGATGAAGCCGACCGTCACGACCCGCTTCACCATGACTCGATGGTAGCGGATCTCTGCTACACCCGGGCCGTGACCGACGAACGCAAGACCCGTGCGCCGAAGCTGCGCAAGGCGAAGTTCGCCACCGACGCCGACCTCGTGATCAAAGGCGAGTACGGACCCGCCGACGCGCCGAACGCGCCGCCTCCGCCGGCCGGCGAGTTCCCGTTCACCCGCGGCGTCCAGGAGACGATGTACCGCGGGCAGCTGTGGACGATGCGGCAGTACGCCGGCTTCGGCACCGCGGCCGAGTCCAACCGTCGCTACAAGTACCTCCTCGCGCAGGGCGGCAAGGGCCTCTCGGTCGCCTTCGATCTCCCGACCCAGATGGGGCGGGACTCGGATCATCCGATGTCGCGCGGCGAGGTCGGACGTGTCGGCGTGGCGATCGACTCGCTCGACGACATGCGCGTGCTGTTCGACGGCATCCCGCTCGCCGACGTCTCGACGTCGATGACGATCAACGCCACCGCGGCGACGCTCCTCGCGCTCTACATCGCGGTCGGCGAGGAGCAAGGCGTTCCCGCCAAGGCGCTGCGCGGCACGATCCAGAACGACATCCTCAAGGAGTACATCGCGCGCGGCACGTACATCTATCCGCCCGCCGGCTCGATGCGGCTCATCACCGACACGTTCACCTACTGCAGCCGCGAAGTCCCGCAGTGGAACACGGTCTCGATCAGCGGCTATCACATCCGTGAGGCCGGCGCCGACGCGATCCAGGAGGTCGCGTTCACGCTCGCCGACGGTGTCGCGTACGTCGAAGCCGCGCTCGCCGCGGGGCTCGATGTCGATGACTTCGCCCCTCGCCTGTCGTTCTTCTTCAACGTCCACAACAACTTCATCGAGGAGATCGCGAAGTTCCGCGCCGCTCGCACGCTGTGGGCGTGGATCATGAAGGACCGCTTCGGCGCGAAGAACCCCAAGAGCCAGGTGTTGCGGTTCCACACGCAGACCGCGGGCGTCACGCTCCAGGCCCAGCAGCCGCTCGTCAACGTGGTTCGCGTGACGCTGCAGGCACTCGCCGCGGTGCTGGGCGGCACGCAGTCGCTGCACACCAACTCGTACGACGAGGCCCTCGGCCTGCCGACCGAGGAAGCCGCGCGGATCGCGCTCCGGACGCAGCAGGTGATCGCGAACGAATCGGGCGTCGCCGACTTCATCGACGCGCTCGGCGGATCGTGGGCGGTCGAGAGCCTCACCGCCGAGATCGAGACGCGCGTCGGCGAGTACTTCGCCAAGATCGACGAGCTCGGCGGCATGGTCCGCGCGATCGAGCTCGGCTACCCGCAACGCGAGATCGAGCGCCGCGCCTACGAGCACCAGCGCGCGGTCGAGCGTAAGGAGCGCATCGTCGTCGGGGTGAACGAGTTCGTCAACGCCGAGGAAGCCGCGATCCCGGTCGCGATGATCGACCCGGCGCTCGAGGGCGATCAGGTGAAGCGCGTCCAGGCCGTACGTGCGCGCCGCAACGCCACCGAGACCGCACGTGCGCTGACCGCGCTCGATGATGCGGCACGCGGTACCGCGAACCTCGTCGGTCCGATCGTCGCCGCCGTCAAGGCGATGGCCACCGTCGGCGAGATCGCCGATGTGCTGCGCGAGCGGTTCGGCGAGTACCGCCCGGCGTAGAGCGCTAGCGACGCCGGCGCAGCACGAGCGCGACGACGAGCAACAGGAGGAGTGACAACGAGGAGCCGCGGGTCGCCGAGCAGCCTCCGCTCGACGAGGCCGTGCCTTCGCCGGTGACCGAGATCGAGAGCTCGGGGGCACTGCTGCCCTGCAGCGTCACGAGGACCTGCGACGGCGTGACCGCATCGGCGGTCGGTTCGAACGTCACCGCGAACGTCGCGTTGCCACCGGGTGGGATCGGAGCCAGCGCGGCGGCGCTCTCGACCACGAACTGAGCGTCCAGCGCGACGATGCTCGCGATCGTGATCGGTGCGGTCGTGACGTTCGTGACGGTGATCGATTTCGGGCCGCTGCGGTCGCCGATCTGGATCGCACCGAAGTCGAGCTCGCCGCGGTCGGCGGTGAGGAACGTCGACACGGCCTTGCCGGAGAGCGTGACGAGCGCCTGCGGGACCGTGGAGTCGGTCGTACGGAACGTGAGCGTCGCGGCCGAGGTCGCCGCGACGGTGGCCGTGTAGCTCACCATCGCGGTGATGCTGCCGCCGGCGGGGAGCGCGCCCGCGACCGAGGTCACCGAGAAGTCGTTCGGACGCGCGCCGCCGAGCGCCGCGTCGACAAGCGTCAGCGTGTCACCGGTGAGGTTCGTGAGCGTGACCGCGACGGGCGCGCCCTGTACGGGGACGTGCGCGGTGCCGAAGTCGATCGTGGTCGGGGTGAGCGACATCGCGGTCGAGATGCCGAGCGCGGCGAGCCCGGCGCTCGCGGTCGGCGCGTCGGGCGAGTCGGTGCCGATCGCGAGGTCGGCGGCGTGGGCGCCGATGGCCGTGGGCGTCACGCGAAGCGAGAGCACCAGCTCGCCGCCGGCTGCGATCGAGGCCGGCAATGCAGGTGGCGAGACGAGCGTGAAGCTCGACGCCTGCGCGCCGGTGAGCGCGAGCGAGACCACCGAGAGCGGACCGCTGCCGGTGTTCTGGATGTGGAGCTGGCGCGGTGTGGAGAGCCGGCCGACGAGCTGACCGCCGAAGTCGAGGTCACTCGGTGACAACGCGACCGTCGGTGACACCCCGGTTCCCGTGATCGGAATGGCGACGGTCCCGGTGACCGGATCGTCGGAGAGCAGGTCGATGGTCGCCGCGGCGCTGCCGAGGCTCGTCGGGCTGAACGTGACGTTCACGACCCGCGAGGCCGACGGTGCGAGCACGAGCGGCAGCGTGATGGGCTGGAGTGCGAGCTGTGCGGCATCGGGGCCCGACAGCGCGAACGTCGTGATCGTCAGCGGGCCGGTGCCCGGGTTCGTGACGGTGAACGGCAACACCTTCGACTGACCGACGCGAACCTCGCCGAACGGCAACGCTGCCGGCGAGACCGCCAGCACCGGAGACTCGCCCGTGCCGGCGAGCGTCACGACCGCGGTCGGCGCGAGTGGATCGGTGGTCACCACGGTCGCGGTCGCGGTGCGTGCGCCGACGGCCGACGCGGTGAAGGTGAGCTCGACGTCGGACGATTCACCCGGTGCGAGCGTGAGCGGCAGGCTCGCCGTGACCGCGAAGTCGGCCGCGTTCGCACCGCCGAGGACGATCGAGCTGATGACGAGCGGGCTCTCGCCCGTGTTCGAGATCGCGACCGACCTCGGGGCCGTCGTGACCGTGACGTTCGCGGGACCGAAGTCGAGCGCCGGTGGGTCGATCGCGACCCGCGGGCCTGCGCCGGCGCCGGCGAGCCCGACCGCGAGCGCGGGCGTACCGAGCGCATCGCTCGTCGCGATCAGCTGGGCGGTGCGCGCGCCGTGATCGCTCGGCGTGAAGTCGATCGAGAGCGCGAGCGACGCACCCGGCGCCACCGTCGCCGGCAGCGCGGGCGGGCTCGTGAACGCGAAGTCGCCGGCGCTGGCACCGGAGAACGCGAGCGTCGAGATCGCGAGCGGTGCGTCGCCGGGATTCGAGAGCTGGAGCACGAGCGTCGAGGTCGTGGCGATCTCGACGGTGCCGAAGTCGACGGGGTCGAGGCTCGCGGCGATCAGCGGCGCGACGCCTCGGCCGGTGAGCCCGACGTTCGCGGGGCCGGCATCCGAGGCGATCGCGATCGTGCCGATCGAAGACGACCGCGTGGTCGGAGCGAACGTGACGTCGAACGCGAGCGAGCTCCCGGGCGCGATCGTCGCCGGGAGGGTGATCGCGGCACGCGCGAACGGCGCCGCGACCGTGACCCCGGTGACGGTGAGCGGATCGGTGCCGGGATTCTGGATCGCGACGCCGACCGGTGCGCTCGTCGAACCGGCGAGGACATCGCCGAAGTCATGCGACGCCGGGCTGACGGCGATCGCGGGCGAGACTCCGGTACCGGCCACCGCGACCACCGTCGGGCTCGACGCTGCGTCGCTCGTGATGACGACGTTGCCGCCCGCCGGACCATCCGCCGTCGGCGCGAACTTCACGCTGAACGTCGCCGATGCGCCGGGGAGCACGCTGCGTGGAAGGGGTGGCGAGCTGAGGGTGAACGAGGACGGTGCCGTGGCGGCGCTGATCGACAGCGACGCGGTACCGACGTTCGTGAGCGTGATCGTCTGGCCGGTGCTCGTCGTGCCGGTGCGCACGTCGCCGAACGCGAGCGACACCGTTGACGCGCTGATCACCGGCTCGATCCCGGTGCCCGAGCACGGGACGACCGTCGGGCTCGCCGCCGCATCGCTGATGATCGTCAGAGCGCTGCTCGCGAGGCCCGCCGCGGTCGGCGCAAACCGGACCTGGACCGTGGCGCTCGTCCCCGGCGCGAGGACGAACGGGGTCGCCGGTGCGGTCGCGAGGAACGGCGACGCGATGCTGATCGAGGCGATCGTCATCGCCGACGTGCCGGTGTTCGTGAGCGTGACCGGCTTCGTCGCACTCGTCGTGCCGACGCGGCGATTGGCGAACGCAAGCGATGACGGGCTGACACTCGCGATCGGCTCGACACCACGGCCGGAGAGCGGCACGACCGTCGGACTCGCGGCGGCATCGCTCTGGATCGTGAGCGTCGCGGAAAAGTTCGTCGCCGCCGGCGGCGTGAAGCTGACGCCGAGCGTCGCGCTGGCCCCGGGCGCGAGGATGATCGGCACCGGATCGGTGTTCGCGAACACGCCCGACGACGAGGTGATCGACGAGATCGTCAGCGTGGCCGTGCCGGGGTTCGAGACCACGATCGATCGGGCTCCGGTGGTCGCGACGCGCTGATCGCCGAAGCTCACCGAAGGCGGGCTCGCAACGATCAGCGGCTCGGTGCCGGTCCCGCTCAGCGCGACCACGTCGGGGCTGGTCGGCGCGCTGCTCGTGAACGAGAGCTGCCCCGCCGCAGCGCCGGCCACGGTCGGCGAGAACGTCACGTCCAGATCGATGAACTGACCGGGAGCGAGCGTGACCGGGAACCCGACCGCGCTGCGAGCGAACGGCCCCGTGACGGTCGCCGCGCCGAGCGTCAGCGGGCCGACGCCATCGTTGCGAGCACGCACGAGCTCCGGGATGCTCGTCGTGCCGACGCGGTGGGAGCCGAACGCGAGCGCCGCCGGAGCGAGCGTGAGCTGGGGAGCGATGCCGTTGCCCGCCACCGCGACGAGCGTCGGGGAGTCCGGATCGTTCGAGGCGATCGAGATCGTGGCGTTCGACGGGGTCGGCGAGGTCGGCGCGAACCGCACCGCGATCGACGTGGTCACGCCCGGCGCGAGCGTCGCGGCCATCCCCGTGGTGTCGACGAGGAAGTCTCCACCGACCACGACGGACGACAGGCTCAGGAGCGACGTGCCGGTGTTCTGCAGCCCCAGCGTCTGCGGCGCCGAGACCTCGCCGACCTGCGTATCCGGGAACCCGATGGACGGGACCGAGGGCGTGAGCCGTGCGCCGTCGAGCCCGCTGCCCGACAGCGCCACCACCGTCGCGCCGTTCGGATCGTCGCTGTTCAAGGTGAGCGTACCGGCGACGGGCCCGACGACCGCGGGCTGGAACCTGAGCTCGAACGCGGTGATGCCGCCGGGCTGGATCGTGATCGGCAGCGGTGGGCCGTTCGTGATCGTGAACGGCCCGGTCACCGGTGCCGAGGAGATCGTCAGCGGGGTCGCGGCGAAGTTCGTCACCGTGGTCGTGCGCGTGCTCGTGCCGCCGATCGCGATGCTGCCGAAGTCGAGCGTGCCCGGGCTCGCGCTCAGGCCCTTGCAGATGACGCGGATGTTGTCCCAGGCCGCGTCGAAGAAGAACAGCTGGACCTGATGCTCGAAATCGATCCGGATCGTCTGGCCCGAGAACGCCGACAGATCGACCTGGAAAGGAGTCATGCCCGGGAGCACGAGCGGGTCGCCCGGATTCGTCTTGAACGGCGTCGCGAGCACGCCGTCGCTCGTGTTGCGGATATTGACCGCGGTGAACTGGCCAGCCGGATCGAAGCCCGCGTTGTGGTTGCGATAGAACATGTCCCACAGCAACAACGGCTGGCATGCCGGGAGCGTGAGGTCCTGGAACATGCGGTGATTCTGCGGACCATTCACGAGCTGTAGCGCGACGAAGGCTCCATCGGTCGCGACGTACGTGAGTGGCAGCCCGGGCGAACCCTCTGACACGAGGAGGTTGTCGAAGAAGTCGAAGACCGCTTCCCCGGGCTGGATCGTCTGGCCGTTGCTGGCGATTCCGTAGGTTCCGGAGGTCGGGCTTGGCGGAGTCTCGAGCAGCGTCCATCCCGCGTAGTTGCCGGTCTCGAAGCTGCCGTTGACCGCGAGTCCCTGGACGGTCTCGCTCGTCGTGACGTCCTCGCCACGACCGCAGCCGGCCAGCACCACGAACGCGACGAGTAGCTTGCTGAGGTGGTTCATGGGGTGCAATCCGTGTCGCAGCCGTCGCCGTTGATCGCGTTGCCGTCGTCGCATTGCTCGAACACCGAGATCGGGGCGAGCACGCTCTGCGGGGGGACGTCCTCGTCGAAGCCGCCGCTGCACAGCGCCGGCGCGTGGGCGAGCGCGCTGCCGGGCGCGCCCTCGTAGACGACGACGTTGGTCGCCGTCGCCCCGGTCCGCACCGTGACCAGCGCCCAGCCGAGGAAGTGCTCGGGGCCCGAGTAGTCGACCGAGAACTGGTTCACGCCGTCGAGGACGAGCGCGAGCGCAACGGGATCCGTGATGGTCACCGTCTGGAAGCCCGGCGAGCACGTACACGACTGCGTGTCGCCGAGCTCCGCGAAGATGGTCACGCCGCGGATCGCGAAGTGGATCTCGCGCGGCGCGGCGCAGCTCGAGGCGAGCCACGCGAGGTCGATCGCGGTCACGACCGGGCCGGTCTGCGCGATGCCGTCGCCGCAGCGCTCGAGCTGACACGTCGGCCCGCAGCCGTCGTTCGCGCCGCCGTTCGTGTCGTCGCATTGCTCGACCCCGGCGTGCACGAAGCCGTCGCCGCACTTCGCGAGCTTGCACGTGCGCAGGCACGCGTCGGTATCGTCGACGTTCGCGTCGTCGCACTCCTCGCCGAGCGCGGGCTGCGTGACCGAGTCGCCGCACAGCTCGAGCTTGCACGCCGAGCTGCAACCGTCCCCCGACGTCGTGTTCGTGTCGTCGCACTCCTCGCCGAGCCCGGACTGCACGGCGCCGTCGCCGCACTCCTCGAACCGGCACGTCGCGCTGCAACCGTCTCCCGAGCTGGTGTTCGTGTCGTCGCACTGCTCGCCCAGGCCGGCCTGCACGGTGCCGTCACCACAGCGCTCGATCACGCACGTGGCGCTGCAACCGTCGCCGGAGGTCGTGTTGTTGTCGTCGCACTGCTCGCCGAGCGCGGCTTGCACGACGCCGTCGCCGCACTGCTCGCTCTGGCACGTCGCGCCGCAGCCGTCGCCGGGGGTGGTGTTGTTGTCGTCGCACTGCTCGCCGAGGCTCGTCTGGAGCGTGCCGTCGCCGCAGCGCTCGTTCTTACACGTCGCGCTGCAGCCATCGCCCGACACGATGCCACCGTCGTCGCACTGCTCGCCGATTCCGGCCTGCACGATCAGGTCGCCGCAGCGCTCGATCACGCAGGTCGCGTTGCAGCCGTCGTTCGCGGAGTTGTTGTTGTCGTCGCACTGCT